>JABAOH010088036.1_pt3 | contig 18666 bp, 11 predicted proteins | sample 7062181 | NCBI WGS metagenome assembly JABAOH01 (sample SAMN14538630, study PRJNA623070) | marine sediment metagenome | biome: marine biome [ENVO:00000428]; feature: marine pelagic biome [ENVO:01000023]; material: deep marine sediment [ENVO:00002113]; isolation source: pool of 5 deep marine... | reverse complement strand
CACCAGCACCTCGTAGCGCCGCTCGCCGCTCAGCTCGCCATACCAGCCGAGCCGCAGGTCGAGCAGATGGCCCGACTGATCGATTGACTCGCTGCCGGCGTACAGAAGATCCACACCCTGCACCGCGTCCAGGTTGGCCCAAAAGACGCTGCCTCCCACCGATGCGTTCGCCCCGGGCAGCCGCGTTCCCATCATCCCCAGGGCGTAGAGGTTGTTGGAAGATCGGTCGCTCAACAGCTCGGATCCTTGGGGACCGAAGAAGATTGGGCGGATCGGCGACCGCGCCGTCTCGATCTGCTGCAACGAGAGCAGCGCCCCGCCGAACCAGTCTCGACCGCTCAACAGGATGCCCGCCGGCAGCGCTCGTCCGGCCCCGGCGTCACCGGACACGTCGTAGAACGACGGCGTGGCGAACAGTCGCGCGTCGCGGATCATGCTCGCCTTGGCCGGATTGATGAACGGGTCGAGGTAGAGATCGTCGAGGGCGATGGAGACGCCGCCCATGCCGGCGTTTTGCGATGGGAAGATGCGGAATTGGTCTTCGCTGGCGATCGGCACGGTCTTGAGCGAGATGAGCTGGGCCGGCACGGCGCTGGGGACCAGCAGCAATAGCAAGAGCACGGGCCAGCACAGCCCTAGGCAAGTTCGAAGTGTCTTCATCTCGGGCATCCTTCCGGTCGGTCGATCGAGCCGAAGCCGGCCGCTGAGCACCGGTGCCTCGCGACTCGCTCACATTTGTTTCCGATGTCATCGTTCGGGGCAATCGACGTGCCGCCGACCGCCCGGTTCCGCTCGCGGCGCCTAACGCGTTGTGACGGCTTGAATTGCGGCAGGTATTCGGACCGCCGTGGCGTGCGTGTAGGGCTCGATAGCGAGCAGCTTTTTGAAGACCGGCTTCAGGAATCTGAGGCGCCACGCCCGGTGGCTTTGATCCGGCGCGCCGACAGCTCACCGCCCGCCGGATGAAGAAGCTGCTCTCAGTCGCCGCCGGTCGCCTCGAGCGTTGCGGTGATGGACCGGGCACGCTGGTACATGCGGTTGAAGTTGTACGGTGCAACGCCGGTCGGATTGAGGTTAGGCGCTCAATGTCAGATGAGCCGTTCGCTGGTTGCTTCCAGCTGCCGCTGGGGCCCTGCACATAGCACAAAGCTCGCCCAACTTCGAGCCGCGGTGCAGCTGCCGGCGGAATCCAGGCTCGTGCACTCGAAGCTACCGGTTAGGGATGCCGATGCCGTCCTTCAGCCACGGGACGGGTAGACTCGGTGCCTAATAGACGGCTGGCCGTTGGGGATGTCGGGGGAGGGTTCTACCTGAACCCTCCCCACGACGGCGATTATGGCAGGAGCACCGCGTCGATCACGTGAACGACGCCGTTGCGAGCGTCGATGTCGATCAGGTCCAGCACGAGATTGGCCGCGTTGTTCGGCGTCACCAAGGACGTGCCGTCCACGAAGAGCAGGTCACCATTCACCATCCGGATCTGCCTCGCGCCCACGACGCTTTGGGAGAGGCGGTCGCCCCGGGTCACGTGGTAAAGCAGAATATTGCGGAGTTGCTCCACGGATAGGGCGCCAGTGTCGAGAGCGTCTTGCAGCGTCTCTGGAGTGAGACCGATGGCGCTAAACGCGTCGTCGGTGGGCGCGAAGACGGTGAAGTGCCGGTTGCCGTTCAGCACATCGACCAGGTCAGCCGCCACGACCGCAAAGACGAGCGTCTCGAAGCTCGGGTTGCCGGCGGCGATCTCCACGATGCTGGGCTGATCGTTGTTCTTAGGTGCGCGGGCCAGATCCGCCTCGGGCATGGTAGGTTCGAGGCTATCGGCGCAGGCAGCTAAGGTCAGCGCGGTCAGGGCCAGAGCGGGGAAGCGAGCTAAGCGGCGCTGCTGCATAGAGATACCTCCTTGGTGCGGGTGTGGGGTTGCGAGATAAGCTCTCAGGGCTACGAGTCAAAATAGGTGCGGCCTGAAGTTTTGTCAATATATTGTCTAGGACATTACGGATACAAAGATGGGGTTCGCTGGCGGCCGCCGTCTGTGCACGGTGGACGGGGTGAAACCGGTTCGGTCTTATGAGGGTGTTCGGACCTGGGGATCGCAGGCCGGGCGTGCCAGCCCTGAGAGGCCGATGGGGGCCCTTCCGTATCCCGCCTCACACTTTGCTGCAACTCAATGCGCCGCCCGTTCGTAAGGTCATCTGTAGGAGACAGGAAACACCGAACCGACCGAACCTCCGTTCGGGCCGCATTTCCCCGCCATCGTCGAATGGCCGAACGCGGGAGCAGATAAATGGCCTTCGCCGTCATCAAAGACCTCCTGGGCCGGCGCGTCCCCCAAATTCTCGGATTGTATCTCGGCGCCGGCTGGGTGATCGTCGAGTTCGTCAACCTGCTGGTGGACCGCTTCGCCCTGTCGCCGCACCTGATCGAGTTCTGTTTGGTGGCGCTGGCGTCGCTGATCCCGACCGTGCTGATGCTGGCCTACTTCCACGGACGGCCGGGGCGCAACGACTGGGCGCGGCTGGAGAAATTTGGAATTCCCGCGAACCTGCTGGCCGCCGCGCTGATCGTCGGCTTCGTGTTCTCCGGAAAGCACCTGGGCGCGGCCACCACCAAGGTGGTGGTGGAGACGGAGGAGGGCCGCACCATCGAGCGGGTGATTCCGAAGAGCGAGTTCCGGAAGAAAGTCGTGCTGTTCGACTTCGACAACGAATCAGGCGATGCGGCGCTCGACTGGTTGCAGTCGGGTTTGACCTATGGGCTACAAATAGATCTGATGCAGGATCTTTACATCCATTTCGCGGATTGGAAGCGGCTGCGCGAGCGACTCGAGAGCGCCGGTCGCCCCGACGGGGTCGACCTGCCCAGAACGCTCAAGGCCAACATCGCCGGCCAGCTTCATCGGGACTACTTCATCGACGGCTCGTTCACCCGCGAGGGCGAGACGCTGGTTGTGACCGCCTCGGTCTACGAGACACGCCGCCTGAAGCTGCTGGCCCGGAGCACCCTGAGAGGGGACGATATCCTGGGTCTGATCGATCGACTCTCGGTTCAACTTCGGCGCGAGCTGGGAATCCCCGATCGGCACATCGAGGAGACGACCGACCTGCGGATTGCTGATCTCATCACGCACTCGCGCGAGGCCTTCAAGCTCCAAGCGCAGGCGTTTGCGGCGATGTTGGACAACGACTGGGAGACGATGAGGGCGCTGATGGAGCGCGCCGTCGAGTTGGATCCCACGGCGGCCCTGTCGCACTACTACCTCTCGGCCGCCTACCTAGTGGCGAATAGAAAAGAAGAGGCGGATCAGGCGGCGCGGCGGATGATGGAGTACATCTACCGCTTGCCGGAGCAGTGGCAATACTACGTCAAGTTCTATTACTACGAGGCGATTGAAGAAGATGCGCGGAAGCGGTTCGCGCTCGCGAAACTGATGGTGGATCTGTACCCGGAGGACATCGATGCGCGGGTGCAGCTGGCGTGGGAATACGAGCGTCGCGATGAGCTGACCGAGGCGATCTCGCTATACGAGAGCATTCTGGAGATCGATCCTACCCAGCACGAATACCTGAGACGCATCGGATACGCTTTCAAGAACCAGGGAAAACTCGATCGAGCCCTCGATTACTTCCAGCGTTATGCGGAAGCGCGGCCCGGCGACTACTCCGCCTTTCAGGCACTCGGCGACTTGCAGGTGGCGCGAGGTGAGCACGCGCGAGCGGAAGAGCAGTACGAGCGTGCTTTGGTTCTCGACCCGGCGAACGTCGACATCCTCAACCGCCTGGGCACGATGGCGTTCAACCTCGGGCGGCTGGACGAGTCGCGCCGCTTGCACGAGCGTTCGTTGGAGTCGGCCAAGAGCGCGAGTGAGCGGGCGGCCGCCTACGCGGCGTTGAGCTATCACCATCAGGCACGACATCAGATTAGCAAAGCCCTTGAATACAAGGAGCTCGAGTGGGCCGAGCGTGAGAAATCCAATCCGCGCCCGGTGGTGCTGGCTAATTGGGTCCTGCAGGACCTCGAGCTGTACGTTTGGGCGAAGCGCGCCGAGCGGGCCTTCGAGATTATCAGCGACGCCGAACGCGAGTTGGCCGAGCCGTTTATTGGGGTGATACCCAGCGCGTACTTGCAGGTTTATCTGGAGCTCGAGGACACGGCGAAAGCCGCGGCCGCGCTCGTCGAGGTGGAAAGGGTGGTGGAGGAGCGGCAGCTCGGCTGGGTGCGGGATGATCTCTTCGCGGCCCGTGGCTGGATCCAGGAGCTTCGTGGGGAATGCGAGCGGGCGATCGAGAGTTATCGTGCGGCGCTCGAGCTCGAGCCGCAGGATGTGACACGGCATCGCTCAATCGGCCGCTGCTACCGGAAGCTGGGTCGGCTGGCCGAGGCCGAGGCCGAACTGAAGAAGACCCTGAAGCTCAGGCCCTACAACCCGAAGACGCATTACGAGCTTGCGCTTGTCTACGCCGACAGGCGCGAAACCGTGCTGGCCGTCGAGCACCTCCAGGTCGCGCTGCGCGTTTTGGAGGGCGCCGACTCGACCTCGTGCGAGACTTTGCAGAAGGCAAGAGCGAAGTTGGCGGAACTCCAGGCAACCTGAGTCGCGCTCCAACGCTCTGAGGTCGGCGCGGACTGCGCCTATGTCCGGCCGGCAGGTGGAGCCGCTCCGCGGGACTACGGAAGGCGGAACGCTCGCGCTCCAACCCGCCTGAGGTAGCTCGCCTCCGTCTCGGCATCGGAAGTGCGGGCGGCGAAGTCGTATGAGAAGAGGACGAAGCCGCCTGTTCCTAACTCGCGGGCCACGCCGATCTTCTCCAGCGTCCCCTCGATCGTGTTGCGGAAGGCGCCGATCCCCGCCCACACACGCGCGGCGCCGCCCGCCTCCACCGCGCCGGTGATCTGCTCGCGAAAGACGTCGGTCTCGGGCGTGTACGCCATCGGGCAGGCGACGTCGAGGATCCCCAGCCGCAGCCAGTTGCGCCAATCCTGGTAGCGGTTCGTGTAGGCGTCCTCGGCGTTGGCGAAGACGGCCGCGCTCACCGTGACGTCCGGACGCCGCCGCTTCACCCCATGGTAGATGCGCTCGACCACCTCGGTGATCTGTTCCCGCCGGAACCGGTCCCACGCCTCCGGGAACGAATCGCTGTAGACGAGCGGATCGTCCGCTTGCAGAAGGGCGAATCTCGCGGCCAGCGTGTCGGCGAGCTGCGGCGTCAGCCAGCGCTGGAATCGCTCCAGCGCCGGACGCGAGTAGTCGTACTCGGGCGCCGGGAAGCGGACGTAGTCGAAGTGCATCCCGTCAACCTCGTAGTTCTCGAGGACGTCCATCCAGATCGAGTAGAGATGCTCCTTCACTTCGGGCGCGGCCGGGCTGGTGTACAGCCCCTCAACATGATCGCGGTTTTGGCGGGCGTACTCGGCCAGCGCTTCGACGAAGCGCGGCTCACGCGGCTCCGCGTCGTACAACTCGCGGGCCAGAGGTCGCGGGACTGCCAGGATCTCCGGCCGGGCGTGAACGACGTGAGTGCGCTGGCCCGGTAGCGTGTCGGCGTTGGCCACCAGGTGCGTGTTGAGCCAGGCATGGACCGAGATGCCGCGGCGGTGCGCCTCGCGGATGACCAGGGCCAGTGGATCGAACTTACCGTCGTGCAGCGAGGCGGCCTTGGGCTCCCAACGTCCGTCGTAGAACGCGTCGCCGCGCCCGCGCACCTGGACGATCAGCGTGTTGAAACCGGCCGCGTCGGCGCGACGAACCATAGCACGCACGCTGTCCGGATGATCGAGGGTATGCCGCACCACCCAGAGCGCCCGCACCTCGGCCGGCGGCGTCGGCGGACGCACCGGGGCGCGGGGCGCGCAGGCCGCGACGGCCACGGTTGCCATCAGGAGGAGTGCCGCCAGGGCTCGGCCTCTGATCACGACGCCTGGACATTCGCGAACAGGTGATACGAGGTCGGTCGGGCTTGGGTGATCTGATATTCTCATGGGCTTCTTGCGATGAGACCGGGATCAAGATGGCCACCACCGTTTCCTGCGCAAGCGGTCGGGGTCTTTCGTTGCAGCCGCAGCCCGCTTCAACTGGTGCCAACCATCACCGGTCCCGGCCAGTCTAACTGGATGAGTCGAAGTCTGCTTACTCCTGTGTTAAGCCGATGCGCACCCTGATGTCGCCCTCACCTACCCGATGTCGGATGGCGCGGTACCTGGCTGGGGCCTTTGTGGCGCTATTCGCCATGACGGGCGAGGCGTACGGCCAAAGCACCTCGGCGCACCGGAGACCGCCGCGGCGGGTCAACGCGCGACCGCTCGCGGGCGGGATACGCCTCGACGGAAGGCTGATCGAGCCGGAATGGCTCAGCGCTGAGCCGGCCACCGATTTTCTCCAGTCACAGCCGAACGAGGGGGAGCTGGCAACGCAGCGGACCGAGGTACGATTCTTGTCCGACCGCGATGCACTCTATGTCGGTGCGCGCATGTACGATGATCAGGGTGGCGACGGCGTGACAACACGGTTGGTGCGACGTGACCGTGACGCCGACGCTGACGAGCTGATCCTCACCTTCGACACCTTTCACGACCACCTCGGCCGCACAATCTTCAGCGTGAACCCGTCGAAGGTGAAGCAGGACGCCTTCGGCCCGGGAGGCGCTGGCCCCGATCCTTCCTGGGATCCGGTTTGGGAGGTCGAGACACGGATCGACTCGCTGGGCTGGTCAGCCGAGCTGCGGATCCCCTTCTCGCAACTCCGCTTCCCGCGAGACACGCTTCAGACGTGGGGGCTGCAGATCGAGCGCGTCGTGAACCGGCTGAACGAGCGCTCTCAATGGGCCTTCTGGCGGCGCAACGAGACCGGCGGCCCGTCCTTTTACGGGCACCTCGCGGATCTCAGAACTCCCGAGGCGCGTCGGCGGCTCGAGTTCCTGCCCTACGTCGTTAGCCGGTCCACGAACATCGAGCCGGATGACCGGGACGATCCCTTTCAGGACCCACACAAACTGGACGCGCGCGTCGGTCTTGATCTGAAATACTTGCTCACCTCCAACCTCACCCTGTCCGCGACGTTCAACCCGGACTTCGGCCAGGTGGAGGTGGATCCGGCCGTGGTCAACCTTTCGGCCTTCGAGACGTTCTTTCCGGAGAAGCGGCCCTTCTTCGTTGAGGGCGGCGGTTTGCTTCGTTTCGGCGGGTTGAGTTGCTTCTTCTGCAGTAACGTCTCGGGCCTCAGCCTCTTCTACTCGCGGCGCATCGGCCGGGTGCCTCAGGGCTCCGACAACGCTGAGGATGCCGGCGATTACTCGGATGTGCCGGAGAACACGACGATCCTGGGAGCAGCGAAGATCACCGGCCGTAGCGCAGGCGGCTGGTCCGTCGGCCTGCTCGAGGCCCTGACGCGTCGTGAGCATGCGCAGGCGCTGACGTCGGACGGGGAACGGTTGAACGTTCAGGTCGAGCCGCTGACCAACTACTTCGTCGGACGGTTGGCGAAGGATTTGCGTGGTGGCAACCTCGTGGTCGGCGGAATGGTCACCTCGGTGATCCGCGACCTGGAGGATCCGGTCCTTCGAACCCAGCTCAACCGCCACGCCGAGAGCTTCGGCCTCGAGTCGAATCTCTGGTGGGGTGGGCGCACCTACCGGTTGTGGAGCAGCTTCGCGCTCTCGCAGATCGCTGGAGATTCGCTGGCGATTCTCCGGGCCCAGCGCTCCAGCGCCAGGTACTTTCAGCGACCCGATCGTCAGCACGGTGGCAACGGCATCTTCACCGATGCCTTTGACCCATCGCTCACCACGATGCGCGGGTACGCCGCCTACGTCCGGCTCGCCAAGGAGGGGGGCGATTGGCTCTGGGAGCTATCCACAAATCTCCGGAGCCCCGGCTTCGAGGTGAACGACCTCGCCTTCCTCACGCGCGCCGATTACGTGTGGATGAGCGGCAACGTGCTCCGCCAGTTTACGGTACCCGGGTCGTTCTACCGATCGATGTGGCTGCTCGCGGGCGGGCAGCAGCAGTTCAACTTCGACGGCGATCTCACCGACCGGGAGATCCAGGCCTTCACCGAGATCGAGTTTCATAACTACTGGGAGGTCGCATCCTTCTGGATTCACCGCTTTGCCGTCTTCGACGACCGGCTCACACGCGGCGGCCCGGTCGTTCGACGCCCCCATTCCGATTTCGGTTTGTTTGAGGTGTCTACCGATTCTCGTCGCGATCTGGTGCTCGGATTGAGTTCCAGCTACGGGTGCGACGGTGAAGGCGCCTGCGATTATGGCGCCGGTCTCGATATCACCTACCGGCCGAGCTCGAACATTTCCATCGGCTTAAGCCCCTCCTTCGAACACGGCGAGTCGGCAGCCCAATACGTCACCGCGGTGGACGATCCTACAGCTACACTGTTCTACGGCAGGCGCTACGTCTTCGCCGATCTCGAACAGAACGCCCTTTCGATGAACACTCGACTGAACGTCACGGTCACGCCGACGCTCACGCTCGAAGTCTTCGCGCAGCCGCTGATCTCGAGCGTGCGATACACGGGCTTCAAGGAGTTCAGCGCTCCGCGCCAGGTCGCCAAGAGCGTGTACGGCCGGGACATGGGCACGATCACCGAGGAGGAAGAGTCCTACACCGTCGATCCCGACGGCGACGGGCCCGCCGAACCGTTCAGCTTTGACAAGCCGGATTTCAATCTCCGCTCCCTGCGCGGTAACGCGGTGCTGCGCTGGGAGTTTCGTCCCGGCTCCACCTTGTTTCTGGTCTGGACCCAGTCGCGAAGCGACGAAGCGCCCGTCGGCGACTTCGACTTCGGGCGTGATGTCCGCGCACTCTTCGAGGCGGACGCCGACAACATCTTTCTGCTGAAGATCAACTACTGGTTTCAACTCTAGCCCGGCCACCTGCGATCGACGACATGGGCTTGGGGCTGGCAGGCCGGAGGCTAAAAACACCAGAACCTGTGGGAGGTCAGCCATGAGACGGCTGTATGCGCTCGCCCTCGCAGCGGTCACGCTGCTCTTTGAACCCACTACCCTTTGGCCCCAGACCACTGAAGCGCTCGGCCAGGCGCCCGCTCCCAGTCGTTACGCCGACGCCATCGCCCACGCCCGCCTGCTGGCTCAGGCGATCACAGAGGAGAGCCGCACGCCGGGCCTGTCCGTGGCGGTGGGCGTGGACGGAGAGATCGTCTGGTCCGAAGGGTTTGGCTACGCCAGCGTCGAGCAGCGAACCCCGGTTTGGGAGGAGACGAAGTTCCGCATCGGCAGTATCTCCAAACCGCTGACGGCGGCGGCCCTCGCTCTGCTGTACGAACAGGGCCGACTCGATCTGGACGCGCCGGTGCAGCGCTACGTCCCGACGTTCCCCGAGAAGCGCTGGCCGGTGACGACCCGTCAGCTGGCCGGCCACCTGGCGGGGATCCGTCACTACCGGAACCAGGAGTTCTTGAGCAGCCGGCGCTACGCCACCGTGCTCGAAGGTCTCGAAATCTTTCAGGATGACACGCTGCTGTTCGAGCCCGGCACCCGCTACTCTTACTCCAGCTACGGCTGGAACCTGCTCAGCGCCGTGGTCGAGGGCGCGTCCGGGGAGAGTTTCCTCAGCTACATGCAACGGCAGGTCTTCGAGCGGTTGGGGATGAAGCACACGGTCGCCGACCACACCGACAGCATCATCCCCCATCGCACGGAGTTCTACGACCGGGACGACAACCGGCGTGTGTTGAACGCGCCGTTCGTGGACAACAGCTACAAGTGGGCCGGCGGCGGCTTTCTCTCGACGCCGGAGGACCTGGTGCGCTTCGCCATGGCGCACCTCGACGAGGGCTTCTTGAAGCGTGAGACGGTGGAGTTGCTCTGGACCTCCCAGCGAAACAACGCCGGCGTGGAGACCGGGTACGGTATCGGTTGGAGCGTCCACACCGACCGGGAGGGCCGGCGCACGGTTTCACATGGTGGCGGGTCGATGGGCGGGACCGCCTTCCTGCTGATCTTCCCCGAACAGCGGGTGGTCGTGGCCACGGTAGGGAACATGAGTCAGGCGCCCAACGGCTACACCCCGGCCTGGCTCATCGCCCAGCCGTTCCTGAAGCCGAGCGAGGCGCCCGCCATGTCGGCGTCGGGCCCGAGTATCGCCGGGAGCTACCAATGCACGGCTAAGGCGGGTGGCGAGGTCGTAGCCAACGCGAGGCTCGAGCTGGCCGGATCGCCCGGTGACTACTGGGGACGTTTCGTGTCCGACAACAAGACGACCGACCGCGTCATCTATTCGTCGAGCCGCGGCGACACGACGCGCATCATCTCTGTGGACCAGTTTGGCCGGCTCACCGAGTCGTGGTTGGCGGTGAATGGATCGCAGGCGTCCGGCGGCTGGTTCGCCGGCCGACGAAGCGGCGAGCTCGGGTGCCGGCTCGAGCGTCGCTGATTCTCCTATTTCGTCCCGATCTTCTCCTCGATCCGCGCCCAGTTTGTTCCGGTGATCTTGAGGGCGGGGTGTGATGTGGCCTCGGCCAGTCGCACCGCCACGGCGTAATCTTCCCGCGCTAGCTCGCGCTTCCCGACGGCGTCGCATGCGTCGTCCAGGCTCTCAGAGAAGTTTGGCGGACTCGGGGTAGACTTCGAGGTTTGCCAACTGCACGAAGTCGGGGATCTGCCACCCGTCGTAAAAGGCGCTCCAACGCCTGGAATGTGCTGCGCTGGGGGATCGAGCCCTGGTCTTCCTCCGGGGGGAGAGGCCGACCAGCCGGGTAGCCACAGCCCCGCCCAGGCGATAATATGGCCGGCGCGCCAGCCCCGACCTGCCGTAGCGACCTACACATCTACGCGGGTTTCACCATGACCAAGCGAGAACACTCTCAGAGCGACGGTCGCACGAGGCGTGTGGGCCGGCGCATCCTCCTGGCAACGCAGCTCGCGGCGCTTCTGGCGGTGGCTCCGGCTTGGGGCCAGCTGCAGGCGGATCTCGACACCGTGCGCGCGGGCCGCTTCGATTTCGGTAAGATGTGGACCTTCGAGTACGCACCCACTGACTACTTCACCGCGACCTACGGCTTCGATGCCAGCGAGGAGTGGTTCGAGCGGGCGCGGCTGTCGGTGCTGCGCATCCCCGGCTGCTCAGCTTCTTTCGTATCGCCCAATGGGCTCGTGGCCACCAACCATCACTGCGTGCGCGGCGCGGTGACGCGCGTGGCACGTGACGGTGAGCGGCTGCTTGACGACGGCTTCTACGCCGACGCGCTGGAGGAGGAGCGGCGCATCCCGGGCTACTACGCCGACCAGCTCATCGCCATCGCAGATGTGAGTGAAGAGGTGTTCAGCGCGATCGATCGGGCGGTGAGCGAGGAAGAGCGCGACCGGCTGAGGCGGCAGAAGCTGGCCGAGATCGAAGCGCGGCTCCTGGCCCGACACTCTGGTGAGGGCGACTCGCTCTGGGTGCAGATCGTGCCCCTCTACCACGGCGGCCGCTACTCGGCCTACCTGTTTCGCCGTTTCACCGACGTGAGGCTGGTCGTCGCGGCAGAGCTTCAGATGGGATTCTTCGGCGGCGACGCCGACAACTTCACCTATCCCCGCTACGATCTCGACTTCGCCTTTCTGCGGATCTTCGATCGCGATGGGACGCCGCATCGCCCGACCCACCACTTCGGGTGGAGCGAAGCCGGCGTCGAGCAAGGCGACGTCGTTTTCGTGATCGGGAACCCCGGATCGACTAATCGGCTGCGTACGATGACCCAGCTCGCCTTCCAGCGCGACGCTCAGGTACCGGCCCTGGTGGCTTACCTGCAAAGCCGCCTCGATATTCTGGAGGTCTACCGCCAGGCTGACCCCGAGGCGGCCGAGGCGATGAACATCCGCAACGAGATGTTCGGGCTCTCCAACTCGCTCAAAGCCTCTTCCGGCCGGCTCGCCGCGCTCAGAGACCCGGTCATCATGCAAAAGAAGGCGGACGCCGAGCGCGAACTGAGGGAGGCGATCCGCGCTGACGCCCGGCTAAGCGCGCGCTATGCTGAGCTCTTTGACCGCATCGCGGAGATCCAGAGGGCCAGAGCCGAGCTGACCGCGCCCTTCGGGGCCTTCCTGGCGCTGGAGAATCCGACATACGGGTCCGCGACAGTGCGGCGGGCGATCACGGCTCACGCCTATATCGATGCCCGGAAGCGGAAGGCGCCCCCCGACTCGATCGACGCTCTCGCCAAGGAGCTGCTCGCCATACCCGATCGGCCGCGCCAGCTTGAACTGGGGCTGCTGGCGGCGCGCCTGAGAGACTTCCAGCGCTATTTCGGCCTCGACCACCCCATCACCCGACTCGCCCTCGCAGGTCGGGCGCCAGAGATGGCAGCGGCGGAGCTGCTGGAGCGGTCGGCGCTGGGCGACTCGGCTCGCGCCGCGCAAGCGCTGTCCCAAGGTTCGCTGCGCGCGAAGGATCCCGCTGTACGCCTCGCAGAGGCGTTGCGGCCGGCCTACCAGGAGTATCAGAGCGCTTGGCAGAGGCTGGCCCGGGAGGAGCGCGAGCTGGAGAGCGATCTGGGCAGGGCGCGCTTCGAGGTCTATGGAAGGACGATCCCACCGGACGGAACCTTCTCGCCGCGGATCACGGACGGTGTGGTCAAAGGCTACGAATACAACGGCACGCTCGCTCCGCCCTACACCACGTTCTTCGGGCTCTACGACCGCTATGTGGCGCACGGTCCGGGCAGCGAGTGGGATCTGCCGGCGCGTTGGCACCGGCCGCCCCAGGGTCTCGATCTCAGCACGCCGCTCAACTTCGTCTCCACCGCCGACACCTACGGCGGCAACTCCGGGTCGCCGGCCGTGACCCCCGACCTCGAGCTGGTCGGGCTCAACTTCGACCGCAATATCGAAGGGCTGTCCCGCGACTTTATCTACCTGCCGGACCGGGGGCGCAACGTGATGGTGGACGTGAGGGCGATCCGTGCGGCGCTGGATCACGCCTACGATGCGGATCGCATCGTGATGGAACTCGAGACCGGCGTGCTCTACGAGACGGAGGTGGCCGCGGACGCTGCGGCAGCGCGCTGAGGGCGGCCGATCACATGGCCTGCCGGGGCCGCCACCGGGGTTGTCGGCGCAGCTCGTCTCAGCCCGGGAAGCGCGGACCGGCCGCGCGAACCTCTTCGGAGGCGTCGACTGCGAATTGCTCGAAGTTCTTGGTGAACATGCCTGCCAGTTTTTGCGCCTGGTCGTCGTAGGCGGCAGGATCTTTCCAGGTCGAGCGCGGCTGCAGCACCTCCGACGGAACACCGGGACACGATTCCGGCACCTGCACGCCGAAGTTCGGGTCCTCTCTCATCGGGACGTCGTCCAGCTCGCCCCTAAGCGCCGCATGCACCATGGCGCGGGTGAAGGGGAGCTTCATTCGCTGTCCCACGCCATACGGGCCACCGCTCCACCCGGTGTTGATCAGCCAGGCGCTGACCTTGTGCTCAGCGATCCGTTTGCCGAGTAGATCTGCGTACACGCTCGGTCTCAGCGCCATGAATGGAGCGCCAAAGCAAGCGCTGAAGTTCGGGGTCGGCTCGGTGATGCCGCGCTCGGTGCCCGCGACCTTCGCGGTGTAGCCCGACAAGAAGTGGTACATGGCCTGCGCGTTGGTCAGGCGCGCCACCGGCGGCAGCACGCCAAAGGCGTCGCAGGTCAGCATGATGATGGACGTCGGGTGGCCGGCGCGCCCGGTCTCGGACGCGTTGGGGACGTGGGAGATCGGATACGAGGCGCGAGTGTTCTCGGTGAACGCGTCGCTATCGAGGTCGAGATGTCGCGTTCGCGTGTCGATCGCGACGTTCTCGAGAATCGTCCCGAACATCCGGGTCGTCGCGTAGATCTCCGGTTCGGTCTCGGGGTTCAGCCGGATGACCTTGGCGTAGCAGCCGCCCTCGAAGTTGAACACTCCCTCGTCGCTCCAACCGTGCTCGTCATCGCCGATCAGCGTGCGGCTGGAGTCGGCCGACAGCGTGGTCTTCCCGGTCCCCGAGAGCCCAAAGAAGATCGCCACGTCGTCCTCGCTCGCCCCGTGATTGGCAGAGCAGTGCATCGAGAGCACGCTTTGCTGGGGTAGGAAGTAGTTCATGACGGTGAACATGGACTTCTTGATCTCGCCGGCGTAGCTGGTGCCGCCGATGATCGTCTCCCGGCGGCCGAAGTGGACCAGCACGAAGACTTCCGAGCGGGTGCCGTCGGTTCGCGGATCGGCGTTAAAACCGGGAGCGTGGAGGACCGTGAACTTCGGCTCGTGGTTGGCCAGCTTCTCCGGGTCGCGCTCGCGCAAGAACATGTTTCTCGCGAAAAGCTTGTGCCAGGCGGTTTCGGTGATGACGCGGATCGGCATCTGGGTGGCCGGGTCGGCGCCCACGTAGCAGTCCTCGACATACAGGTCCTTTCCCTGGAAATAGGCGGTGAGGCGGGCGCGGAGCGCCTCGTAACGGCTCTCATCGATCGGCTGGTTCACCTTGCCCCACCAGATCTTGTCCTCGCTCGAGGGCTCGCGCACGACATATTTGTCGTTGGGCGATCGCCCCGTGTACTGGCCGGTCCGCACGACGAGGGGTCCGAGGTGGGCGAGCAAGGCCTCATGTCGCTGCACCGCGTGCTCGTAAAGCGCGGGGGTGCAGAGGTTCCACCAGATCGTATTGATGTTACGAATCCCCAGGTTGTCCAAGCTCTTCTTTCCGCCCGTCAATCCCTGTTCCATCATCGACGACTCTCCTGCAAGCCGGAGGATCGCGGCCGACCTCTAATCCAGGTTACCGCGCCGGCGTTAATGCAGCGTTAGTACATATGATTATGCGGTTTGGCCGTAGGGACAACAAGCTCTCCGTGGCAGGGCGACTCGTCAATCGCCGCTCGCGCCTCGCTGGGGAACCACTCCGGCGGAGCCTGCGCCACGTCCCTCCGCCAGAGGCTTGGTCGGAAGGCTGAGGGCCAGGTCGAGAGGAACGAAGGGACAGCGCCATGACTGCCCCTTCGAGTCATTCGAGTCCTGGGCGGTGGCCGGTGGGACTCGGCCCTCAATCGGCGCCGGGCGCGTGAGCCGGCGTCTGCTTCTCGACGATCTGGAACTGCTCTTCCAGGTCCGCCAAGGACTTGCGAAAGGCGCTGTACTCCAACTCCTGGATCGGCAGCATCGCCGGCCCAACGAAGCCTTGGCGCCGCATCTCATCCGCCTTCTCCTGCGCCTTGAGGCGCGTGGCGTCCCAGACCGGGTTGCCGAACAGGTCGACCCCTTCAGACAGCTGCCCGGAGCGGTTAACGGAGTAAGCCATACAGGCGACAAGCGGCAGACAGTAGGCGCCGGTGATCGCCGTGTTGATGGCCGCCGGCATCAGCGGCATATGATGGCTGCCGCGGGCGTCGCCAGCCACGAAGTGGGCGGTGAAGTAAGGGCTCACCAGCTCCTCCGATGCCGGGAATATCCCCTGGCTGCGTATGATGCACACCGGATCGTCCTTCCCCTTGTACTCTCCAGCGATGGTGTGGAGCCGGTCGGTGGAGACGGCCACGACCTGCTGGTTCGGAAAACTGCGCGAGTGGATCGCCTGGATGCCGAAACGGTTCTCGTCGCGCAGCAGGATGGCCAGGTCGATGTGCTCCTCCGGCGCGTTCAGGTCGATCACCCGGTCGGCGCCGGCATGTTCCATGTCGATCACGGTGAAGCGAAAGCCCGGCTTCATCTTCGGAAGCATGAGCCCGGCGCAGTAGAGCGGGCTGGTGAACACCGCCCAGAGCGGAAAGTTGAAGGCCCCGGGCCCGCACTTGTCGGCGGTGAAAACAAGGAACGGTTCGGCTGGCCGCTCCTTGGCCAGCTCGTCGAAGGTGATCTCCGCCGCGCCGGGGCCAGCACCGCGAACGTTGCCCGAGGGCGCGTCCTTCAGCAGATCCTGACCCGCGCCATAGAGGCCCTGTTGCTGGGCGATGTTGGTGGCTGCCGTGAAGACCTTCCAGGCAAAGTCATGGATCTCGGGGTTGTCGCTGCCCAGACGGTGCACCATCAACAGGCAGATGTCGTCGCCGCAATGGGTGACGTCGTAGTCGCTGATCAGGCCCCGCTCGACCGCCTTTTCCAGTTCGGCCCGTGCCGCCTTCAGCATGCCGCTGGACGGTCGGGTGTGACCGCCGACGCCTCCCACATCGGCTTTGATGGCGCTGATCGTCAGCATTTTGCCCCCTTTCTTACATCACCGCCTTCGCTGAGCACGTCGCGTCGCCCAAGTCGATCGGAGGCTGGCGGGGACGGTGCCGGGTCGCAGGCGGCGTTGCGGGTGTATTGGTCACCCCGGGAAATTGTCGCGGTGATCATCCGTATCGGCTCGCTGCGAGGCTAGTCGCCGATCGACTAACGGATGAAGCATGCATTTCCTGGGCCGAGACAGCCGACCGGCGCGCCGGCCGCGCGGCGCACGATTCAAGGGCACAGCGGCGGCTCCGTCGCGCTTCTCGGCCGGGAGGCGGGCTGACCTCGCGCCTCCCTGTAGGGCGAATGCAACAGATCGTGGTGCCAGCGTTCTCGGGTGGCGATCGGGGCCTTCGCCCGGAGACCGAGCTGCCTTGCGTGGGCGCCGGCGAGTCGTCGACCCGCCTGGAGGCGGAGCCGTTGGAGTCGGCGCTCGACGAGCTGGAGTGGAAGCGCTGGCTGACCGCCGAGCCGAGGGGTTACTCGTTCGTGGCGCGGCTGGTGAAGGCGATCATCTTTGTTGAGCTGCTCACGCCCGGCCAGCGACGGCGGATAGAGGAAGCGGCCGAGACCTGATCGGTCGATGCGGCGGAGTCAAGCGCGCGGGGAGCCCGCGTGGCGGGCTCCCCGCAGCAAACCCGACGATTAGGGCCGTTTCAACCAGAAGTCGTAATTTCCGCTTCCACTATAAGAGTCGATCCGCCAGATGTAGTAGCCGGAAGTCCCGTTGTAGACGATCTCCTCCTCGGAGTCCGGGCTGTAGGAGCCGGCGACCGGGAACCAGCCGAACCAGATCCATTTGTAGAGGAAGAGGTCGAAGTCGGCGTTGCTGGGTCCGCGCAGCCAGCCGCGCTGCACACCCGACTTCGAGTAGTAGTAGTTCCCGTTCGGGTGCCAGTCGACGTCGCCGGTGCCGCTGAGCGAGCCCGTGTAGTGCTCACAGTCGGTGCAGGGCGGGTCGCCGGGATCCGGTGGCGGTGGTTCCGGCGGCGGCTCACTCTGTGGTTCGTCTCGCGAATGGAGCAGCAAGTTGGGAGAGCCCGACCCGATGCCGCTCAACCGGCCCTGGGTCGCTTTGCCGACGACTGCGCTGGCGACATCGGCCGGCGATGGCTGTGGCGATGCTTCCGAGTTCTCGTCAAGGTAAAGCGCGGCGACGCCAGCGACGTGCGGCGCGGCCATCGACGTCCCGCTGATCGTGTTGGTGGCGTTGTCGCTGCCGATNNGAGGTGGAGGCGCCGGCGGTGAGGGCTTCCGTCACGCGCGCCGGCGAATAGTTGCAGGCGTTAGCGGCGTCGTTGCCGGCCGCGATCGCGTAGGTGACGCCGGCGGCGATCGAATTCCGCACCGCGTTGTCCAGCGACGTAGACGGGCCGCCACCGAGGCTCATGTTCGCGACGGCCGGCTCGACGTAGTTCGCTGTTACCCAATCAATACCGCTGATCACCGTGGAAAGCGGTGCGGACCCGTTGCAGTTCAAGACGCGAACCGAGAACAGGTTCACGTTTTTCGCCACGCCATAAGTGGCGCCGCCGATCGTCCCGGACACGTGNNCGGAGCCGTTGGAGTCGGCGCTCGACGAGCTGGAGTGGAAGCGCTGGCTGACCGCCGAGCCGCGGGGTTACTCGTTCGTGGCGCGCCTTTTGAAGGCGATCATCTTCGTTGAGCTGCTCACGCCCGGCCAACGACGGCGAATAGAGGAAGCGGCGAAGACGTGAGCGAACGGACGAGAGCGCGGGGAGCCCGCTGGCGTGGGCTCCCCGCAGCAAACCCCGGCTAGGGCCGTTTTAGCCAGAAGTCGTAACTTCCGCTCCCACTGTAAGAGTCGATCCGCCAGATGTAGTAGCCTGACGTCCCGTTGTAGACGATTTCCTCCTCGGAGTCCGGGCTGTAGGAGCCGGCCACCGGGAACCAGCCGAACCAGATCCATTTGTAGAGGAAGAGGTCGAAGTCGGCGTTGCTGGGCCCGCGCAGCCAGCCGCGCTGCACGCCCGACTTCGAGTAGTAGTAGTTGCCGTTCGGGTGCCAGTCGACGTCACCGGTGCCGCTGAGCGAACCCGTGTAGTGCTCACAGTCGGTGCAGGGCGGGTCGCCGGGATCCGGTGGCGGTGGTTCCGGCGGCGGCTCACTCTGTGGTTCGTCTCGCGAATGGAGCAGCAAGTTGGGAGAGCCCGACCCGATGCCGCTCAACCGGCCCTGGGTCGCCCTGCCGACGACTGCGCTGGCGACATCGGCCGGCGATGGCGGTGGCGATGCCTCCGAGTTCTCGTCGAGGTAAAGCGCGGCGACACCGGCGACGTGCGGCGCGGCCATCGACGTCCCGCTGATCGTGTTGGTGGCGTTGTCGCTGCCGATCCAGGCCGACGTGATGCTCTGGCCCGGCGCGAACAGGTCCAGGCAGCTGCCGTAGTTCGAGAACGAGGCGCGAGCGTCCCCCGAGGTGGAGGCGCCGGCGGTGAGGGCTTCCGTCACGCGCGCCGGCGAATAGTTGCAGGCGTT
>JABAOH010007634.1_pt1 | contig 18667 bp, 17 predicted proteins | sample 7062181 | NCBI WGS metagenome assembly JABAOH01 (sample SAMN14538630, study PRJNA623070) | marine sediment metagenome | biome: marine biome [ENVO:00000428]; feature: marine pelagic biome [ENVO:01000023]; material: deep marine sediment [ENVO:00002113]; isolation source: pool of 5 deep marine... | reverse complement strand
TTAAGACGTGCAACCAATGCCATTCACTCCATTTTGCTAAGAATGAGTTGGAAAAAGGCGATCAGATGATCAGGGAAGCTGATCGCCTCATGGCAGAGGCGATTCGTATCGTTGCTTCCTTATACAAGGACGGCATCCTTCCCAAACCGGACGCCTATGCATACGCATTTCCTGACTTGCTCACATTCCACGACGCCCCAACCATGATTGAGCAGAAACTCTTTCTGATGTTTCTGGAACATCGGATGCGAGCTTTCCAGGGGACATTCCACGCAAATCCGGACTACGCCCTGTGGTATGGCTGGAGTGAAATGCAGCGGGATCTCACCGAAATAAAGCATCTCGCCCAGGACCTCCGTGAAAAACACGGGAAGAAATAGAATCGATTACGCGGCATTTCCCAGAGGAAGAGAGGGCTTCAGCGGGTCACACCAATACCCTTGAAAGCATCTCAACAAGAAAAATGCCCCATGAAAAGACGGGGCATTTTTCTCATACGGGCGATTTTGGCCTCGTCATCAAAATAAGATTCGTTGCCTCCAGAATAGATCAAGAAACCCAGGAAACTCCAGTCCAAGTTTTGCTTGACATTGAAACCGCATTGTGCTACCACCGCGCATATGCCCGACGGCTCTGTCCCACAAAAAGACCTTATGTCTCTTTTTCCCACCATCAAGTTGAAAGGTGATCCCTTTTCAATGGGCTTTGCTCATGGCCGGGCCCTGGCGCGGCAGATTCGAACCAATCTGTCACTATATTTTGACTTGATCCATGCATCTGCCGGTTTGGAGCGGCAAAGGGCCTTGCAGCTTGTTGGGAGATTTAGACCCGTACTGGCCGAAGCTGCCCCCACATTAATGATCGAGATGGAGGGGATTGCTCAAGGTGCGGGTGTTTCCCTGGAATCGGTGTTGGTTTTGAATGCCCGAAGCGAACTTATGTTTCCAAATGGGCTAGCTGGGGAATGCACAACCTTCGGTCTCACGGGTGAAAGGACGATAAACGGCCGTACCTTATTGGCCCAGAATTGGGATTGGAATCCGAGACTCAAGGGTAGTTCGGCCTTTTTCATCATTGAACCTGCACAGGGCCCCAGGATCCTGGCGTTTGCAGAAGCCGGTCAGATCTGTAAGATCGGCTTGAACGAAAACGGTCTCGGGGTCTTACTCAACATTCTCATCTCCAGAGATGTTGAACCTGGAGTTCCGATCCACGCCCTGTTAAGGATGATAATCGGAACCGCGGATATACAGGAGGCTGTTGCACTTGCCCGAAAAACACCAAGGGCCTCCTCCAATCACGCGTTGTTAGGAGATGTGCGAGGAGGAATCATTGGTCTGGAATTGACACCCATGACAGTCGCTGAAATTCATCCTACCAGCGGAGCCGTAGTTCATACGAATCATTTCTGTGACCCCTTGCTTTCCAAAACGGATTGGGGGCCTTCCGTTATTCCGGACTCTTCATACCGTCTTGATCGTGCCCAAGAACTTATCAGCGCCAAGGATCGGTGGGATTCCGATAATCTAAAGAGGATCCTGACGGATCATGAAAACGGCCCCTCGTCCATATGTCGCCACCTGGATTTTAGTGATCCCGAACATAAGCGTATGCAGACTGTCGCCTCTTTCATTTTAGACCTCTTCGGCAAAAGGATGGAGGTAACATGCGGACAACCGTGCCAAAATCACTATTACGACGTCAACTTGTATCAATCAGAGTAGACCAGACGAGAGATCCGAGGAATCAAGGGGAAAACGAGGGCGAAGCGGATCGAAGCAGATCTATCGTTCAGAGTACATTTCTACGAGCCAAGTGAGAAGATCGCTCGGATGAGCGGATCGGATCATTCGGAGGGTTCTTTTCGGAAAGAGGAAGGTATACCCAGAAAATGCCATTATTAGAAACAAAGGGATTGACGAAGAAATTTGGGGGATTGGTCGCGGTCGACAATGTCGATTTGACTGTCGAGAAAGGAAAGGTTCATTCCATCATTGGGCCGAATGGCGCAGGTAAGACCACCCTATTTAATATGTTAGCTGGGGTTTATGCGCCGACCTCAGGGACCGTCATGTTTCAGGGAAAGAATATTACGCCTTTGAGAGTCTATGAACGGTCTAACGTTGGGATCGGACGCTCCTACCAGGTGACAAGCATATTCTCTGAGTTGACTGTCCAAGAAAACGTTCGGCTGGCGGTTCAATCAAGAGGGAAGCACAATTTTTCTATATTCCGAAAGTTTTCTGATTTGACGGACGTCGAAGAAAAGACGATGGCCGTTTTGAGCCAAATGGGTTTGAAGGATATAGAAGGCCAGAAGGCTGGGACGATCCCGCACGGGAGTCAGAGGTCCCTCGAAGTGGCTATCGCCCTTGCCACAGATCCGATACTATTGCTCCTCGATGAGCCGACCAGTGGTATGACTCCGGAAGATACTCACAGAATGATTGATCTCATTGAAAAGATCTCCAAGGGTTACACAGTTGTTCTCATTGAACACCACATGACAGTGGTTATGTCGATATCGGATACCGTTACTGTGCTCCATCAGGGTAAGATTATTGCCGAGGGTCCTCCGGCGTCTGTGCAAAAAAACAGAGACGTCATGCAGGCTTACTTAGGAGAAACAAAATCATGGTAGGCCTCCAAGATGCCGAGGTGCTGAAACTGAAAGACGTTCACACCTTCTACGGCAAAAGCCATATCATCCAAGGCATCTCATTAAGTATCCAGGAAGAGGAATGTATTGCCTTACTGGGCCGAAATGGCACCGGCAAGACAACGACGCTACGAAGCATAATGGGGCTGAATCCACCTCAAGGGGGCGAGATATTCTTCAAAGGCCGAGCAATCAGCGGCAAAAAACCCTTTGAAATCTCCCGCGAGGGAATTGGGTATGTACCTGAAGACAGACGGATCTTTGTCACTCTCACAGTACTTGAGAATCTCCGGATTGCCAAGCAGAGGAGAGCGAAGAATGAAAGATGGAGCCTCGAGACGATATTCGAGGCCTTCCCACTTTTGGCAGAAAGAAGAAATCATCGTGGTAGTCAACTGAGCGGCGGGGAGCAACAGATGTTGACAATCGCCCGCTCTTTGATGGGAAATCCTGAGCTCTTATTAATTGATGAACCCACAGAAGGGCTGGCACCACTGATTATCGAGGTTGTCGTCAAGATTATTCAACGGATCAAGAACGAAGGTACCACTATTTTCTTAGTTGAGCAGAATCTGGAAGCGACTTATCAGGTTGCTGACCTCTATTACATACTGCAACAGGGACTTATCGTGTATCATGGAAGCCGGGAAGAATTCAGGGGTAATCCTCAACTAAAGGAGGAATACCTCGGCGTCTAGACTGCGGGAGGAGGGGGGGTGAGATCGAGATTAAGAAAACAAGAAGGGAGTTATTAAGTCATCTTTACTCGAAGGGAGGGGAATAAAATGGCAAGAAAAATCAATCGTCGAACTTTTTTCAAATCCTCAGTGGCAGGAGGCTTGGGACTGATTGGAGCGGTAAAAGGCATTGGCCTCACCGCGCCAAGGTCAGCAAAAGCCGAGGAGCCGGTAACCATTCTAAACGCAACAACCTTTAGCGGTGCCTATGCCGAAGCTGGTATGTATTGTTCGCGAGGAGTTAACCTGGCAATCAAACGCTACGGAGGTAAGGTGCTCGGCAGGCCGATAAGACTGGTGGAGCGGGATGTCCCCAACCCCACGGAGGGGGTGCGAAAAGCTCAAGAAGCGGTGGAGAGACTCGGAGCCGGATTTCTCATAGTAAGCCCTAGTAGTGCAACGGTTCTGGCGGTGGGCGAGTACGCCGCTAAGAAAAGCGTCATTTGCATGGGTAACGGCGGAAGTGACAAGATCACTGGATCGGCCTGCAATAAATTCACCTTCAGGAGACAGGTTCCTACGTGGGGGGCAGTACGAGAAGTGGTACCAAGGATTATCGAAGTCTACCAGGCCGACAGCTTTTACACAATCACACCGGAATACGTCTTCGGCGAAGATCTGCTCCGCAACACCAAAGAGGTGCTGGAGCAACGGGGTAAGAAATTCCTCGGAAACTCGTATCACCCCTTAGGGGAAACCGAGTATAGTCCGCATCTGACAAAAGCTATGGCGATGAAGGCCGACTGTGTCTTATTCCTCAATTTTGGTGGCGACACGGTCAATGCGCTGAAGCAAGCTGCGAATTTCGGCTTACAAAAGGTATCCAGAGTCGCCTGCGCTTGGGGTTCGGGGATTACCCAGATGAAAGCAATCGGTCCGAAGGTGCTGGAAGATGTGATTTGGGGACTCCAGTACTTTTACAAGATTGACACACCTAAGAACAAGGAACTGGTAGAAGCGTTCAGAGAGGAGTATGGGGAACTGCCTCCCTACACGTCAGCTACGCTCTACGCTACCACAATGAGCCTGTTAGAATGCATCGATACGGCGGGAAGCACTGAACCGATAAAAGTCGTAGAGGCCCTTGAGGGCTATGAGTACGATGGGCTCACAGGTAGAGAGAGTTGGCGTGCTTGTGATCATCAGTGCCTTAAACCCTACTACACGATCCAGTGTAAAGGACCGCAAGACATGAAACACAAGGAGGATTACGGTGATATCATCGGCTCCTCCGTGAATTATCAGTCTTGCGAAGATAAGGGATGCAAGATGGCATAGAGGGTACAAGACAAATCAGCAGTTCGGGCTCCTGAGATAGAGGGGCCCGAACTGCCAGCATCTAGGTAGTAACGGTCTGTTCTATGTTGAATCTAATTGTCGCTCAAGCTTTTAACGGGCTGGTCCTGGGAATGATTTACGTCCTCCTGGCAATGGGGCTTTCCATTGTGTGGGGGATGATGGACATCATTAATTTTTCCCATGGCTTGTTTTTCGCGTTGGGCGCTTATTTCGCCTACACCATGGTTACGGTGACGGGCAATTTTTGGCTCTGTCTGATCGTTGTTCCTTTGGCAACTGCAGTATTGGGAATGCTCCTTGAGTATACTTTATTGCGACGGCTATACGGCCTCAATATTCTCTACCAAATCCTTCTGACCTTCGGAGTCGCCCTAGCAGGACGAGAGATTATCATCATCATTTACAACCCGATTGGCAAATCATTTTATCCACCAGATGTCTTATCAGGAACCATCTCAATTAGCGGAATATTCTTTCCCAAGTATCGAGTCTTTGTCTTCTTCATTGCGATATTGCTGACCTTGGCGATGTGGCTTTTCATAGAAAAAACGAAGTATGGCTCCATCATTCGAGCGGGCACGGAAGATTCTGAAATGGTAAGCAGTTTGGGCATCAATATTTCTAAGGTTTTCCTCCTGATATTTGGCCTCTCCATGGCAATTGCTGGATTTAGCGGTGTGCTCGCGGCACCCATCCGAGGGATTGAACCCTATATGGGCTGGCTCATTCTCGGAATCTGTTTCGCCGTCGTTGTTATTGGCGGAATGGGTAGTTTCCTCGGTGCGATTCTCGGAGGGCTGATCGTTGGTCTCAGCCAAAGTCTGGTAACACTGATTATGCCGAGTGCATCTATAATCGTGATTTTTCTGGTCATGGCGAGTATTCTGCTGATCCGACCCCGAGGGCTCATGGGGATCAGGGACTAGCGGATTCACCGATAAATAAGATCGGACGTAAGGGGGAGAAAATCTGAAGGGTCTATTCTCCAGCAACAGGATCCGTGCACTCCTTCGAGAAGATCTATCGGTTCTGATCCTCGCTGGGGTCTTTGTGATCCTTCCGTTCGTCCTCCCGTATACCGCTTTGGCGACCGAGGTGATGATCTACGCCCTGGCGGCAGTTGCTTTCGACCTCTGCCTCGGCTACTCGGGCCTAATGATGTTTTGCCAGGCGTCGTTCTTTGGGACCGGGGTTTACACCACCGCTCTCACACTAATTCATTTCTTCCCAAATATCTTCCTAGCCATGTTCTTCGGAATTCTGGCTGCAACCATTCTGGCAGTTATTTTTGGGTATATGGCTACTCGCCGTACGGGTACCTACATGGTCCTTCTGACTTTGGCCTTCAATGAACTGATTTTTTTCATCGCTTATCAGTGGAAGAATGTGACCGGGGGAGATGACGGGCTGACAGGCGTACCGAGGCCAAACCTAGAGATTCCAGGAATACTCTCAATCGACCTACAACCCTCACTCAACTATCACTTTTTTGCCCTCTTTTTTTTCATTGTGTCCTTCATTATCATAAGACGCATTACCATTTCACCCTTTGGCAAGGTTCTTCAAGGAATTCGGGAGAATGAAAGCCGAGCGCAGTCTATTGGCTACAATACCCGGCTTTTCAAACTCATAGCATTTACGATTGGTGGAATGTTCATGGGACTGGCAGGTAGTCTTTACACAATGTTTATTACTTTTGCACACATCCACAATGTGGCCTTCGATACCTCAGGAAGCATCGTCATGATGGAACTGATCGGTGGGATGGGAACCCTCTTCGGTCCAATCATCGGCGCGTTCGTATTTGTGGTGGCTTCTGACATTGCCAGCGCCATTTGGTCGCGATGGCTTCTCATTCTCGGTGTTGTTTGTATCGTTTTTGTCCTGTTTGCCCGTGGGGGAATCTGGGGTATGGTGCAGGGAGTGGGGGAACGGATTGCGAGGAAAGTTCAGTCCCACACCTGAAGAGCGTCTTCTCTTTGATCAGATAATTCAGGCCATTCATCTGGAAACCATACCTAACTTTCTGCCTGCAAAGGCACCGCTATCTATTCGAAGAAAAGAATATGATCTCATTGGAATTCCACGGCGAGTCTCGAAATATTCGGACAGTTAAGACCGGAATATAGATCGGGTTGCTAGAAGTTGTTATGGGGTGATGTAGATGAAAGACCACATGTTATCCAAAATCAACGTCGAAGAAATCGGCTCTCTGATCCAGGAACTCGTACGGATACCAACAAAGAATCCTCCAGGGATGGAAAAGCCTGGTGCTGAGTTTATCGTCCGCCGACTCCGGGAGTGGGGAATCCAAGCAGAGCTCGTGCCCGAGCCATATGAAGAGAGACCACAAGCCTGGGCTCAAATCGCTGGGACAGGCGCTGGGCCTACACTTGTACTGAACGGACACATCGATGTCGTCCCAGAAGGGGATACGACTCAGTGGGAGTTCCCTCCCTTTGAAGGTACAATCTCTGGAGGCCGTGTCTATGGCAGGGGCGCCTGCGATACCAAAGGTGGCTTGGCTGCCATGATGATCACAGCCAAGATATTGAAGGAGATGGAGAATCGACTCCAAGGGAGGCTGCTTCTCCATTTTGCCGTTGGAGAGGAAAAAGGCGAACCGGGTACAAAGCACTTGTTACTGAAACGACGACTTCGGGGAGATTACGGAATAGTACTCGAGCCTACGGGACTAAGAGTCGCCACAGCCGAAAAGGGGCTCGCATGGTTTCGTGTTGGTTTTCAGGGACGACCTGTTCATGGGAGCGTGGCAGAACAGGGCATAAATGCCATCAATAAGGCTGTGATGTTCGCCGGTGAGATTATGAAATACAACGAAGAAATCTCCCATAGGATTCATCATTTGGTCGGAAATTCGAAATGTTCCATTACAATGATAAACGGGGGAACAAAAGAAAACGTTATCCCTGAATCATGTAACATGGTCCTGGACCGACGAATTAACCCCGAGGAATCCGTAGATGCGGTCGAGAACGAAATCCGATCGATCTTGAACCGGCTGGCATCCGAGGATCCAGAATTCAAGTATACTCTCCAACGTACGATGGTATACGAATCAGCAGAGATTCCTACTGACGCCTTCTTGGCTCAGGTGGTTAGAAAGCATGCCGCCGGGGTTGCGGGCGTTCCTGAAGAACCATATGGAACTCCTTTTTCGACTGACGTCAGAAACTTTATCAACGACGCCGACATAGATGCCATCACGTTTGGACCAGGTGATCCGAATCAACCACATACTTTCACGGAAAACATCAAGATCGATGAGGTGGCAAGGTGTGTGGAGATTTTACTGCTAACTGCCGAGGAATTGCTGACGGAGTCGACCCTCGTCTCAGGAAAACCGAAGTAGAAGCCTCAAGCATGGCAAGTCAACCCTCCACCCTCGATGCCCCGAACCCAATAGGACTTATGAATTGCAAACATTGCTTATCCCGTGTCGCACGAGCCCTCCGCAAACAGGGGAAGCCGGTGTCTTCGGAGCCGAACCAGGAACAAAATGCTAGGGAAATCTTGATTTCCTAATCTTCTAATTTCTATCCTATAGGGTGAACGCACCAGAGGCGTGAGGACATGAAATTGCTCAGGAACGCGAGACTCTGCCACGGATGCCGGACTTGTGAACTGATATGCGGTTTCCGCCGCCGGGGCGAATTCGCCCCGGGTAGTGGAGCCATTACGGTTTGCAAAGATAACAGGACCGGGGAAATCATCTGGCTAAGGGGATTCGGCTGTGATTTCTGTGAGATCGAAGGTCAGCCCCTATGTGTGAAGTATTGTAGCTATGGGGCACTAACGGTCTCGGGAGAAGAGGACTAAAGTGGCTGGGCGGCAAACCAAAAGTGCTTGGGCAGGAAAGATCTTAAGAGTCGATCTTTCGAATGGAAGCATCTGGACAGAAGAGACGGAGCGGTACGCCAGGGAATTCATAGGGGGAAGGGCTATCAATTCATCCCTGCTCTTCAACGAGGTGCCCGAAAAGACGACATGGTCTGATCCGGATAACATTCTTATTTTCGGCGCAGGTGCACTGGTTGGGACACTCGCGCCAGGTGCCTGCCGTGTTTCACTCGAAACGAAGAATGTGTTCAATAACGGCAAGGGATCGGCCAACGTGGGTGGCCACTTTGGCCCTGAGCTGAAGTATGCCCGGTTTGATCATGTCGTGATATCGGGAAAATCAGAAAAGCCGGTCTATCTCTGGATCCACCAGGGCAAAGGCGAGCTGAGAGACGCAGGACGCCTTTGGAGCCGCTCGACTTTTGAGACTGAAGAGATCCTGGAAAGTGAGCATGAGCCCCATAAAGTGCGGGTGGCCTCGATCGGGCCTGCCGGTGAGAATCTAGTCCGGGGATCAGGCGTGGTCTGCGATCGGGCTAAGGTTGCCGGTGGATCGGGTGTCGGATGTGTGATGGGTGACAAAAAACTAAAGGCTTTGGTTGTATGTGGCGAGGGTGGATCGATCACAGTAGCCGAGCCGGACAGATTTCTCACTGCCGTTGACGACACCTTGAAAAAGGTTCGAGAATCGCCCCTTTCTTCCATGATGAGGGAGACGACTTTGGCTGGCCGCTGGAGTGATCCCGGCTCGGCTAACTGGGACTATCTCGTAAGTGCCCGTAATGGTCAGGATGACTTTTGGGAAATCGAAAAAAGGCTCAAGCTTACAGATCGTGAGACAGGCTTTCCGAAGTATCGAAGGAGCATTTCCGCCTGTTTTTCCTGCCCCACTGGATGCATGCCATTCTCACAGGTAGATGAAGGGGAGTACGAAGGTACGCGAGGAGAGGGGTTTTGGAGCAACACGGTGATGGATGCCGTGAGGTTGGATGTAACCGATGCTGGGGGGATGATCAAGGCGTGGATTTTGGCCAACGACTTGGGCCTAGACACCGATTTTGCAACGAATGTAGCCTCCTGGGCCTTCGAATGCTATGAGAAGGGGCTCCTTACAGAAAGAGACACCGATGGTCTGAGGCTGGAATGGGGGAACGTTGGCGCTTTCATAGAGCTGTTGAAAAAGCTTGCCTACCGGCAGGGAATTGGGGATTTTTTGGCTGAGGGTGTAAAACAGGCGAGTCAGAAACTGGGCATGGGATCGGAGGCCTTTGCCATTCACATGAAGGGGCAGGACTCTATTGAGCCATATAGGATTCCGAAAGGATGGGCCCTAGGGGTAACGACTTCTCCTGTGGCGGGAAGGCACTTGCGAGGCACATCGATAGGGGGAGGGAGGTTTGGACCGAAGGAGGCCTCCTTCTCTGCCCATACCTATGTCGATCAGGCGAAATATGTGGTCTGGCAGGCCTTGACAAAAGAGATGGAGGACATGCTTGGGATCTGTGTCTATGTCGGCACCTGGTCGGGAGCTTACGCCCTTGAACCACAGGACTACGCCGCTTTGGTCAATGCGGCTCTTGGAATCGACCTAACAGAAAAGGATCTCTTCACCATCGCCCGGCGTTCTTATAATCTCGAAAAGGCATTCAATACTCTTCACACCGATTTCGACAGGAAAGATGACTATCCTCCCAGAAGGTTCAGGGAAGAACCGGTCAAGTCTGGACGCTACAAGGGGTATCGTTGCGAAAAAGAGAACTGGGATCGGATGCTCGATGAGTTCTATGAGTTGCAGGGATGGGACAGAGAGACCGGTTTGCAGACTCGAACGTGCTTGATGGAGTTGGGTATGGAACATGTGGCACAGAAGCTGGAAGGAGCGGGGAAACTCATTAACAGATAGAAACAGAGATCATGGAAAACGCGGCTTCTAAGTAACAAATCAGAAGACCTTTTCAATGGTTGGAATGGGCGGGGGAGGAAGATTCCCCATATGAAGTCAGGTCATAGAGAAATCGTTCAATCGGTCTACCGTCGCGACTGCGAGGAAAAAGCAATCATCTTTTTGCTTTGGGGAAGGAAAGGTTACGAAGGTACAGAGAATTCCGGATTCTCTATAGAAAAGGTATTGAAATTCCTCAGAAGCAGAAAGAAGGTAAGAGGCCAAAAATGACATCAAGGGAGAGATTCTGGAAGGCCGTCCATCTGGAAGAGCCGGATCGGGTTCCCGTGTCACCTTATATCGTCTACCTTGCAGCCGCGCTGGCCGGAATGAAGCCAGCCGAATTCGGCTGGAGTGTGGATAAAACCCACCAGGCGCTTTTCAAGACTTACGAGTACTTCGACAAAGAGATCGACGCCCTTCACATAATGTGCATGCGATTTGCCTACACCAACGTTTTCCCTTCTGCTTACAGCACTCTTTACTTCAATTGGGAATTTCCGATCGACAGTATCCCACAGTTCGTTCAAACAAAAGGTGAATACGGTGAAGACCTTTACGACCAAGTACTCGAGGAGGGGTTTACTTACCTCATTCCCTCGTCTCGAATCCAGATAGATAAGGTAGTTGAGACGTATTCCAAAGAGGCATTGATCCATCGGGAGTGGATGAGAAGATGGGGGGAAGAGGACATCGTTAATCTTGCAGGTCCGATGACCACAATTCCAAGTGACCTTCTGATCTATGCCAGAGGCGCAGAAGGTTTTCTCGATTTGGTTCTTCATCCAGAGAAGTTGAAGGCCGTCAACGACGCCATGACTCCAGGGATGATTGCCGTCAATAAATTCTTGGCAAGGAGGGCAAACTCAAATATTCAGAGGATAAGCGTACAGAATTTTACAGCGGACATGGTTTCTCCTAAGACATTCGAAGAACTTTGCTGGCCCTGGATGAAAAAAGCTATTGAAGAATTTCTTGCAGAAGAAGACTGCACCATCATTCTTCATTTGGATGGTAATTGGAAACCCCTGTATCCGTTTTTCCAAGATTTTCCTCCTAAACGGATCATCATGGAACTGGAGTTTTCAGACATGAAGGAGGCCAAAAAAATCCTTGGGAAAACGGTCTGTTTGAAAGGAAATGTCTCTTGCACAGACCTGGCCTTTGCTCCTGCCAATCGAATTCAGGACGTTTGCAAGCAACTGATCGATGATTGTGCCAGTGGAGGAGGATTTATCTTGAGTTCAGGATGTGAGGCTCCGGTCGATTCAAAGCCAGAGAATATAGAGGCCATGATTGATACAGCAAGCACCTATGGGAAGTATTGACAGCCGTCCCGTGGTGTCCTGGAAAGGCCTTTTCGATGAAAAAAGCGGAAAAAATTCAGTATTCGAAGCAATTGAGAGAGTTTGCCCGGGTCAAGGGGGCAGAAATTGTCGGTTTCGCGCCGATAGGGAGATTTAGAAATGCTCCCAAAGGATTCCATCCGAGGGACATAATGCCCGATACCAATTCCGTAATTGTCATAGGGAAATACTTCCCTCTTGGGGCACTAGAGGGAAATTCAAGGGCAGCTGTCACAAAAATACATGAGACCATATTTGCAGCTTTAGACCGCTGTGCCTACGAATTGTCCTGTTTTATTGAAAAGCTCGGTGGCCGGGCTCTGCCCGTTCCCGCTGATATTCCCTATTCCTCTTGGAATGCCACCAAGCAACATGGACGAGGAGATCTTTCCCATAGACATGCCGCTGTCTTAGCGGGCTTGGGATCATTGGGAAAGAATTCTCTTCTCCTTACCTCACAATTCGGAAATCGGGTGAATCTTACTTCGATTCTAACGAATCTGTCGCTGGAAGGTGATCCATTATTTGAACATGAACTTTGCATTTCAGAATGTGACCGATGTGTTCGATCCTGTCCAGCCGATGCGATCCGGCCCAACGGAAAAGTTCTGCAGAAAGAATGTCGAGGATTCCATACGGTCACGACTCCTAGAGGATTCAAGCTGTATGCTTGCTGGGAGTGTAGAAAGGTATGTCCCGTCAGGGGAACATTGATCCGGAAATGATTCTATACAAAGAGAAGGTTCTTACAAAAAACGAGCACCCTCTCACCTTCAGTAACCCAGGAGAACCTCGAGAGACAGGAGCTAGCTTGCCGCACCAGGTTATTGCGGGTCTGTATTCGGTCCAGGCGTAAGGTGTTAGGGTTGCAAATAATCCAGCGAACAACATTTAACCTTCGAATATGTGAAATGTTTGTATAGCGCGGGCGAAAGGAGACCCCTATGCGGTTCGTGATTGCAATGATGAAACACGAAACAAATACTTTCTCCCCTGTTCCGACGCCATTTGAACGCTTCGGGGATAGGGGACCGAGTCTCGGCAATGAGGCATTCAATGCTTTCAGGGGAACTCGCACCCCCATGGGGGCTTTTATTGATATGGCAGTTGCGGAAAAGGCCCAGATCATCACCCCGATTGCCGCTGAGGCATGGCCTAGCGGCCCAGTCCAACGTGATGCCTACGAGCGTATCACGGACACTATTTCCAAGGCAGTATCAGATGGTTGTGACGCCCTTTTCCTCGACCTCCACGGGGCAATGGTGAGCGAGACGACCGATGACGGCGAGGGAACTCTACTGGAACGCATTCGCGGGATAGCCCCTGACCTGCCAATTGCGGTTGCCTTAGACCTCCACACTAATTTAACGCAGAAAATGATGGACAACTCTACTGTAATTGTAGGCTATAAGACTTACCCACATGTGGATATGTACGAGGCTGGACAGCTGGCTGGAAGAATACTAACTCGCACGCTCAGAGGCGAGATCAGGCCAGTTATGTCCTGGGGTAACCGTCCGATGCTTCCGCACACTCTTCGGATGGGAACAGACAATTCTCCCATGAAGGACCTAATCGACATGGCCAAGGCGTTTGAGATCAAAGAAGCTTTAGGGGCCACGGTTTTCGGTGGCTTTCCCCTGGCCGACATTCATGATGCGGGCCTGAGTGCCGTGGTTATAACCGATGGCGACCCAAACGGAGCGAGACAGATTTGCGACACTCTTTTACACACCGCATGGCAGAGGCGTGCCGAATTCGTTTATCGTTCAGAGCCGCTTTCAGAATCAATAGCCTGGGCCAAAAAGCTAGCTGATGGCCCGATCCTGCTCATCGACCATGCAGACAACTGTGCCTCAGGGGGAACACAAGATACGATGGCGGTACTGGCAGAAGTAATGAGACAATCCCTCGATAACGTTGCAGTTGCGGCTATCCGCGACCCGGAGGCGGTGGCGGAGCTAATCGACGCTGGGGTCAGTGCCCATGTAACCATAAAACTGGGCGGCAAGGTGGACATGCCCTCGATCATGCTCAAAGGAGATCCCTTAGAGGTTACGGGAACTGTGCGCGTGATTTCCGACGGTGAGTTCACCATCCAGGGCCCCATGTACACAGGCGTTCGCGCCTATATGGGCCGTGCGGTTGTGCTTGACACCGGCAATGTTGAGATCGTCATCATTGAGCGCAACCATGAGCCGTGGGATCTGGGGGTCTTTCGCAGTGTTGGTATCGAGCCAACCACCAAACGGTACCTTCTTCTCAAATCCCGTCTGCACTATCGCGCGGGATTTCTTCCGATCGCGCGACATATTGTGGAGTGTGACGGAGTCGGTGTAACGACTTCAGACTATAGTCGGTTCAGATTTGAGAAAGTGCGTCGACCCATTTATCCACTCGATTCAGACGCTCAACCGTGAAAAGTTTGTCAGACCTCACCATAACGCGTACCTACCCCTTCAAATCAGCTCGAGCCATTTTCCTAAGTATCTGAGATTGAATGAATTGTTCCAAGTCACGGGGGAATCTCTGTGGGAATACGCGGAAAAAGCTAACAAAATAGCAAAAAATGAATCGCATTTTCACATATTCCGCAGAAATATCACCCAAACCTCAGCATGGACAAGGACTGGCTGAAAACCAGGATCTGTTTAATCCGTTTATTTCATTCGTAGACAAGCGGAATTGCAAACCAGGGGAAGGATACGAGTTCATATTTGAAATCTATCCGATAATTCTTTCGTGCTTTGCGAATTAAGAGGAACAGGCCAAGGTCACACCCTCGAGGGTAGCACAGAAAAAAGTTATTACCAGTCTACTAAAAAAGGAAACCTCCTGACCCCTAATTTGGCCTTTCAAAAAGAAAATGCCCCATGAAAAGATGGGGCTTTTTTCATTTTCGAAAGGATTTAGGTCGGGGTCCTCTTACAATCTCTCCGGTGCACAGAGGTTCTTCTCATTCACCGCTGTTCGGCCGCGGGTTTTGCAGACGTATCTGGCTAGGCTTTTAGAAGATTCTCTAGGTATTGACTATCAATAATTTCATATTCTTAGGAATCTNNCTTTTTCTTTGGTCAGGGTTAGGAAAGAGGAAGTGTACGTGGCGAGGGCGTGTAAGGTGTGAGGACTGGACCTTCAGCCTTTCGATTTGTGCGGAGAATATTGCATGATCCGGATTGGTACGAATCTGAGTAGTACATTTTGAATTCAATAGCGAGGCGAGCTCATGCTGCTCGCTCTATTTAGGTTTGTCAAATCCTTCTGATGCCTAACGCCACGGCTGAGCGGCTTTTTCCACTCCAGCCGCTTGTTAGAACACTAGTGATACCGGGGCTGGTTAGGAGCTTTGTCTGTATCGAATTCGCTAACCCAACCTCTCTTTCCTTTGTACGTGACTTTGTACCACACCACATCCCACATGGGCATCCGATGCTTTGACGAGGATTCGACCCTTAATTCCGTATTCGTGGGGATGCGGAGAAGTTCGTGGCCTTGCCCACAACCTGGATTTGGACATAAGCGCGCTCTGTTATCAGGTGTAACAATTTTCAGGACTTCGCCAGCAGCGGCTATGGGAGCTTTCTGTGGTCCAGCATTAGCAATACCCGTGATACCCAGCCATGTTAAGGCGGCCACGAGAAGCGCAAGCGCTGTTGCGAAGCGTTCTCCACTTGGGATTATTCCCGCGATGACGTTGCCCCTCTAGACCCGCAGTTTTCCGGCCCATCCTCACGGATGGTTTGGCTTTGTCAATATCTCGATTTAAGGAGAAGTCAAACATAGCTTAAAGGAGCACAAACCTCTCTGAGACTGACATACCGCCTCCCACCCCAGTGCACTTTCAAACGCCTCTCCAGTTCTACCGCTAAGGTGTCTATTATGGACGGCTCAATATGGCCTTCCAAGTCTTTCACCTTGTCATCGTTCTCTTACTTCGCAACACCTACCTCCCCCTCATCTTCTCTCTCAGCTTCTTAATCTTTGCTACCATCTCATCATTGGTAATGCCTCTCAGGAAAAGGCTTAATCAAGTAAGCGGATTCAGTGAAGGACAAAATCAATATCCAGAACGGATATTTCTCCGTCACCGTCTATATCACCCTTATCCATCGTGTTGGCACACACATGGCAGTCATAGATTGTTTTTAGATATTTCTTTTCTAACAAGGGAGGAATGAAATCGTAGAATTTTTTCTCATATGGGTATCTGGATTTGAAGAATTCGTACAGGCCCATTTTACCTTTTGATGAATTACACGGCTTACAGGCCCAAACCTGGTTATGAATGCCTTGGATTATGTCACAGGTTACGCATTCGGGCTTAATCTCCAACGATCTGGGAACAATATGCTCTTTGCTGAGATCTGCTTCCGCTCCGCAATAGATACATCCCTTCTCAGATTCCACAAGCTGCCAGTCCTCACGCATAATGTCTGACCGGGATTTAATTCCACTTCTTAACTCTTTAAAGGTCTTCTTAATAAAGCCATAGTGCTGTCGCTTCGCTTTCTTCCCATCAGTTGCGGAAAAAGCTCTCCTGGCAATGATTTTTGCATATTGGTAATAGATCAAATCCCGTACTGTTTCTACCTCCCTGTCTGGCATTTCAAAAACCTCCATCACAATTCTAAGGAGATCATCAGCTCTTCCTTGGTAATGATTCCCTTCTCCATCAAAAGTTCAATCAGGGCTGAAATTCAACCGTATTGGTAATGACTATTTCCTCAGTGGTGACGATTTCCTTTGGGTCGAGTGGTTTTGCCATCGTTTCTCCTGAATCATTCATCAACCTTCGGCTTCTCCAAGAGGTAAGAATGCTTCTTCTTGATTTGGTCCATCAAAGCCCGATCCAGTGTAGCTCCATAAAGCGTCTTAACCTTGGAAAGTGCTTCAATTGTTATTACTGCATTCTGAAGGTTGGCCGAGGCAAGGTTTGCCCCCTGAAAGTCAGCTTTATCAAGAATAGCTCTCTGCAGCCGAGCGAGGCTGAGATCAGCTCCCTTCAGGTTAGCCTTCTCAAGATTCGCTCCCTGAAGGGTAGCCAAGCCAAGATTAGCTTGTTGAAGGTTAACTCGCCTAAGATCTGCATCGTCGAGGCTGGCTGCAAGGAGGCGAGCGTGTTGAAGCCTTGCAGCCATCAGGCTAGCATTGCGCAGGTCAGCCTGCGAAAGATCAGCTCCTCGAAGATCAGCTGAATGAAGATTTGCGTTGACCAAGAAAGCTCTTTGTCCCTGGGCGTATCGAAGATTTTGGCCATCCAGCGGGGCACCCTTGGCTTGGTATATCTGTTCATAATTCAAGCCAGTCCAATTGGGTGGTTTCTGGGAGACGTCCTTCTCTCGAAAATCTGCAAAGGGACTATAGCCCAAAAGCTCGAAGATGTGTGGCACCCACGTTCGTGCATCATTCAGCGTCGGTACTCTGCTTGAAGGAAATCCAGGATGGAAAGGTAGTGGACTGGGAGGTGCACCGTTTATGGTTCCCAAAGATAGGAAGACGACGATCAGGCCTAGGCTGACTGCCGCCGCACCAAGTTTGAAAGTCTTTGTACGCTTTGGCGGTTTCCTCCATAAGGACAGTTCACTCTCGTCTCCTCTAAGCGTGCCAACAGCCAGACGGTAAAACATATTTCCAGCCCATACGGCCAAAGTGAACAGAACAATGTGTAGTGTTGTTCCAACCCAATGTTGACGAGTCAAGTACCTCAACCAAAAGCAAATCAGTGTTACAGGCACAAACATCCAAGCAAGGACGATGGAAATCCATTCTTGAAGTCTCGAGAGAGGTGGGCGGTCCCACTTAAGCTTGAAGAAATGAGCACGCACTAGTCCTGTAAGCAGCCATGGGTAGGCTTTCTCGTCCAGTGATCTCCCGTCAGGGAAAATGGCAGGTAGTCTAGCTAATCCTTCCCACAGACGTTGCATATAAAGGTGGAAGTAGAAATACAGACCAAGCAATATGAAAGGGGCCACGATGTAGAAAAGGACGATTGGAATCTGCGCACCGATGATAGGAAGCGGTGAGGAAGCAGAATTGGTAAGAAGTCGTACGTCAGTTGTCGTGGCTATGGTCAGTAAGGCGTATGCACATCCCAACAGCATCCCAAAGAAAAGCTTGCGGGAGTTTTTTGAAGCCTCTGCGACAACCTCGAGACCATCCCTAAAATCTCGGATCGCCTCAGGCAGCTTGGCATTCGACACGTTTGCCCCAGCTAGTTGCCTCGGCTGAAGGTTTTCTGCATCGGATAGAGATCAGCATTTCCTAGATCTGTGTCCCGAAGTATTGCACCGCCCAATCTAGCCTTCCCCAAATTGGCAGAGCTGAGAAAGGCCAGCTGCAGGTTTGCGTCAATTAGCATGGCCTTTTGGAGGTTTGCTCGTACAAGGAAGGCCTCTTGGAGGTCGGCTCTTTCCCCCTTTTCCTCGCCCGATTCCACCCACTCCCGATGAGCTTTGAGTATCTCCTTCAATTGCTCTTCAGAGATCTCTCGTAGTCCAGGCAGCTTAGGGGACTCAGATTTGGCCTCGTCCTTTGGTCCCTTCTCGTCACCCATTCTCCCGCCCGTGGTTTGGGTTTCATCTATCATTCATTCCCTCCACAACCCTCTCTCATTCTCCCTCGCCTCCCTCTCATATCTCCGAAACTCCTCCATGTACTTAAACGGAAAGCGAGTATAGGCAAACCCATAGCCCTGCCTGATTATCTCGGCATTCACAAAAGTCCCATCCTTCAGGTAGTTACCAGCCGTAATCGCCTTCCTCAATACCGACCAGTTTCGATCCCTCGAAGGTCAGGATTTGGAGGAACCTATTAGGTCCGAAGT
>JABAOH010019191.1_pt1 | contig 18682 bp, 17 predicted proteins | sample 7062181 | NCBI WGS metagenome assembly JABAOH01 (sample SAMN14538630, study PRJNA623070) | marine sediment metagenome | biome: marine biome [ENVO:00000428]; feature: marine pelagic biome [ENVO:01000023]; material: deep marine sediment [ENVO:00002113]; isolation source: pool of 5 deep marine... | reverse complement strand
TGGGGTTTAGGCGCATCGCTTTCTTTACCAACCCAGTTGCTTCTTCAGGCCTTCCAGTCCAGTTCAGAATATTCGCCAGCCTCACAATCCCATCAGCATCATTGGGACTGAGAGCGATGGTCGTCTGTAGCTCGGCGATGGCCTGCTCGTGCTGCTTTCTCCACAGATAGACCTCACCCAATATGGCGTGGGCTTCAGGCAGTGAGTCATCCAGGGCTATTGCCCTTTGAGCCAGTCCAAAGGCTTGCTCGAGAGACTGGGGATCTTGGCTCCAGCCAAAGGACCATTCATGGAAGTGGGTCAAACCCAGGAACGCATACGCTAGCGCAAACTCCGGGTCCAGATCGATGGCTCTCTCATACATGTGCCGTGCCTGGAGATTCGCCTCTTTCGTAAAGCGATATTTATACTCAAACCCGTGCAATAAGGAGTCATAGGCCTCCATGCTGTCCGTGTATTTGCGCACCAGACGTTTTTGCTCATCCTCTGTTAACTTCACTGCCAGAGCTGCAACGATCTTCCCTGCGACTTCGTCTTGCAGGGAAAAAATGTCTTTCAGGTCCCGGTCATATCGCTCGGCCCAGAGATGCCCCTCCGTGGTTGCATCCGCCAGTTGGGCCGTAATCCGAACCCTGCCCTTCGACTTGCGGACACTCCCCTCCAACACATACCGAACCCCAAGCTCCCGTCCCACCTCCGCTATCTTAACTGCCCTCCCCTTATAGACAAAAACCGAGTTGCGGGCAATGACAAACAGGCCTGAAATCTTGGAAAGGTCAGTGATAAGATCCTCGGTTATCCCGTCGCTAAAATACTCCTGTTCGGGGTCGTCACTCAAATTGGTGAACGGCAGAACAGCAATCGAGGGCTTATCGGGTAACTCCAGTGCTTGGATTTTGTGAGAGGGCACGTCTTCGGGCGACGGAAAATGGCGCAAGTAAAAACTCCAGATCCCCACGGCTGCAGCTCCAACAACCAAAACGGCCGCCACAACCAGAGCCGCCCACTGCCACCGTCTGAGCCCAGGCTTTTTCTCTCTTTTCACCTCCGCCCGAGCCCCAGGCTCCATCAAGACCCGATAGACCCGGACCGGCTTCTTGATGTTCTTGACGGTGTGTTCGCCAAGATACTCATAGCCCAAAGCAAGTTTGTTCTCGATATGGTCATACACAGTTCCTGAAATGGAGATACCGCCACCCTCTCTATAGGCGGTCAGCGTGCGGATGGTTGCCTCTTCATCCTCACCCATAAGACGGCTGTAGCCTTTGACATCCGCACTGAGGATAGCGGTGAGCTTTCGTTCATAGTCCTCTCTGCAGTCATAAGGTCACATCCCTGAGACTCTGAAAGCGAAGGAATCAAGCAATAAGACGAAAACCTCCGAGGAGCGATGCAACCACCGCGGAGGATTCATATCCGTAGCTTCCCCGAACCTTTCCTCATCACTCTGATGTCGCCTGTCATGTTGACCCCTGGGCATCATTAGACTCTGTTTATCATATGGTCTACACGTTCACAAGTTTGTATCTTCCGGTGAGGAGTCTGAAGGTCTGCCCATACGCAGTCGGGGTGAGGTATACAAGATGGGCTCCCTGGTTTTCGCCAACACCCAGATCTGTTTACTGAGGAGGTTTGGGTATCATTGATCGGGTTCTTTCCGGGTTTGATCTCCTCGTGCTGAGCTCTCATGGCCGAACCAGAATCTGAGGTTTGCTGGCTATCACAAATTCCTTGCCCTTTGACCCAAGATTTGCTTTAATAGACTATGAGATTTCAACTCTGGGAGGGAAATCATGGAAAGAAGAGCCTATCCGAGGGTTGAGGTTTCTCATACGGTTCTCTATTTCACCGATTTCTATCCAAGACCCACCGTTGCCTCGACCCTCGACCTTAGTCTGGGAGGTACAAAAATCCAGAGCCTTTACGGTCTGAGTAGTGCGGAGGGACTCAGGCTTTCGATTGCCATACAGCCCCAGGTACTAAAAACCAGGGGGAAAGTTGTACATGTATCAGAGCGGGAAAGTGGCAGGGTAGAGGCTGGAATACAATTTGAGAAGATGTCAGAAAATGACCACCACATTCTAAAGCAGTACCTATTTCAGGTCATGGAACAACAGGCGCTGGAGTCTTTCTCGGGGGAAAATACGCCGCATTGAGGACAACCCTGAAAGCTGGAGAATTATCCCTATCCCCCTTTTTGATCTTTTCTCTCCTCCCTCCCCTCGACATTGCCAAGACGAATTTCATAGAGTTGAAAGACGAGGTGAACGGCGATACCCTCTCTGAACCGATGGGGAACGGGTCGGGCCATGACCAGACCGAGCACAGATCAACGAGAGGGATACGGAAGAGAGTGAGGGAAGGGTGTCGAAAAAGCCAACTATCCTTCGCACGCTGATACGACAAGAAGGGACAATACAATGGGTGTCAAATCTCTGAGACGACCGAATTGGTGCATGATGCTAGGTTTCTGCCTGATTCTGCTTTCCGCTATGTCTTATCTCTTTCAGATCATCATTTTTCGTAGAACGTCAGATACGTTTTTCTATATGGTTCAAGACATTGCCTTTGTCCCCATCCAGGTCCTGTTGGTGACGCTTATCATAAACGAGCTGCTGCATAGAAGAGAGAGACGGAGCACCCTCAACAAAATGAATATGGTTATCGGAGCTTTTTTCAAAGAGGTTTGAACAGATCTACCAGAATCCTTTGTTCCATTCGACCGTAACTGCGACAAAATCCGACAGGGCTTTCAGATATCAAATGAATGGTCAAGCCGGGAATATGCGACCATGAGAAATCGTCTGAAAAACTATGAGTCGAGAATTGAGATTCAGGGCCACGCCGCAGAAGATATCAAAACATTCCTGACGGGGAAAAGAGATTTCCTACTCCCTCTTTCTGGAGAGCCCTAATTTGCTCGAGCACCGATCATTTACAGACCTTCTCTGGGCTGTTTTTCACCTTACTGAAGAATTGATTTACAGAAAAGACCTGACAACCTTATCCGATACCGATCGTCAACACCTCGCTGACGACATAAAAAGAGCTTACATACTCTTAATTGCCGAATGGGTCGCTCGCATGAGACACCTGCAGAGAGACTATCCATACCTGTTTCCCTTGGTTGTCAGGACAAATAAGTTTGATCGAATGCCACAGTAGAGTTTAGTTAGTTCTCTGGAGACAAAACAGGGCGTTTTAGATCAGTGTCGTCAGGAATTCTTTTCACGGTGGAGACGATGATCGATAAATATAGATTGGAGGATCAGCCCCTGCACCAGCACAGCGTTAGACCCTCGCAGAAATAAAATGGAGGTGATATTCATGGACGAACTAGGTCAACTAAACAAGACTTTCGCCTTTATCATGAAGCGTATGGTGGAGACTGGGCAAGCCCCTTTTTATACCGAAATTGCCGCCGAATTGGGGGTTTCCGTTGAAGAGGGACGCAAAGCCCTTCACGATCTCTTTGGGGTGAGAGTTCCTGGATGGGTATTTCCGAACACGGATTATGTGTCCTCCTTTGCCCCCTTCAGCAACCTTCCCACCCAGTACCGTATCGCTGTTAACAACCGCCAGAAATGGTTTGGCCAATGAGGCTTTGAGTCGCTGGCGGTCAGCTGGCTCTTTCCGGGGAAAACTGTTCAAATCGATGCGCCGTGCCCTGATTGCGGGTCATCGATCCAAGTGCAGGTGAAAGACGGTGTCATCCAAAATGCCGAGCCCGAAGGGCTTGTTGGGTACATGTCCGTCCCCTATCGGGAGTGGTTCAAGGATATGCCCTTTGCATGAAGCACCATGAATCTCTTCCGGTCGGAAGGGCATGTCCGTAATTGGAATGGTTTTACATCGAACACTGAAGAGGGAATTATCCAACTGTCCGAGCTGCTTCAACTCTTTTCCAGCAACCTGTTTACGAGGCGGTTGGACCCAGACTACGTTTCCCAGTATCGGGAGTATGCGAAGGAATTTATGGCCGCCATGGCCGAATTCGGCAAGACACGTCCCTTCTGGGCACCAGAGGCTCGGTAGCGTCCTCCTTCGGGTGGCGTCGGGTAAAGGTAGCTCCTTTTTTTTTGCCGAATCACAGACGGCTTAAGCCTGCTCGATGGTTGGACGATCTTCCACAATAGATCTGACGAGATTTTTCCCGCTGAAATGTCCGAGCGTTAGGTAGGAAATTGGGAGCTCCCGTCCGAAAATCTTACGTCTGATAGCGTTATAGCTCAGGCCTCGTCGGTGAAGTTCCAAAATCCGGTCCGCCGTATCCGCCAGATAATCGATTTTTTCCAACAGATCTCGAGTGGCGTTCTCACGGACCCGGCCGCTTCCCGTAAAGAGAAACGTCACGTCGAGTTTGGCCAATTTCTGAAGTGAATCAATGATCTGCCAGATGTTGTAGTCAGCCCTCAGGGCCCTGTCACGGCCACCAATGTAGACATCACCGCTAAAGAGCCACCCCCGATCGGAATCGTACAGGCAGATGTGATCACGACTATGTCCGGGGGTGTGAATAACGTCGAATCGGTGACGTTCCGTCTCCACCCTTTCTCCTATGGCCGTCCCCCGGGAGGGATCAGGATAACCCCACATGAACTGCTGGTAGGGCCTGAGCGGTTGCCGCTCACGGGGGGCGGTAAGAACATCGAGCCCCAGGGGATGGACACCGATTTGCGTTTTAAATCGCCGGGTGAGGGCCGCATTGGCCCCGATGTGATCCTCGTGGCTATGGGTGTTAACGACGAAGTCGACAGCGACTCCGTCCAGGGCCGAGACCAACTCCCCAACCGTGTAAGCGCAACCGGTATCGATCATCAGACCGTCAACCCAATAAGCGGCAGTATAGTAGAGCCCACGCCCAAAAAAAGTGCGGGCCAGACGAAACTTGCGAACCTCGTCCACCTGTTCGACGAAAATCATACGCCCAGCCTCACCTAAGATAGATTGACTTACGGGGATGGAGTGACTCTCCGATTTGCCAGTAAAAAGGAAGAGCGGGGAAAAGTCAACAGGAGCAGACAGAGGGGTTTCCTCAACTCTTTGGACGCCCATGTCCCTGAGGCACGTTTGGTCAGACAAGAATTGCCATTCCCCTGGCCGTTCGCAAATCCCCTTTTTCGGCTTTTGTCTCATGAAAGCGGAAAAGGATCGCTCTTCGCTGCTCAGAATCTCTTCTTGGTTCTGTCAGTTGTCGGTTGTCAGTGGTCAGTTGTGACTATCAATTCACGTCATTAGATTAAATATGAAACTCCCCAGGCCCTTTACCTGAATAGCCATGGAGGCGTAGATCCTAATTGCAACGAACCACGGACAACGGACCAAAAACAAATTTTGCTTCAGAGCCTCCCTTCCCCTTTTCTAATGAAATGCTCTTATCAAGCCGCGATCAGCATGTTCTAAAGGAATGGGGCAACGGCCGTTCAACACGCGAGCAGGGGAGCGAAAGGATATGGCCGTTCCACCTACTAAACATCCTATCCAGATCAAGCCATATCTCCAGGGAAGTCGTTTATCCGGCAACAGGATTGCCGCGTGGACATTGTCGCCCTTCGCCACGACTTCTTGACTTGGGTCAAGGCACGTAAGCCGTAGATGTGGCATCATTGTAACTGAAAGGAAGATCACTTTTCCACATTCACAGAGGAGGCTGTAAGCATGAAGCGAAAGATCATCACGATTGATGAGGAGAGATGTACGGGATGTGAGCTCTGCATAGCGAACTGCCCCGAAGGGGCCATTCAAATTATCGATGGGAAGGCCCGGCTGGTCAGTGACCTATTGTGCGACGGCCTTGGCGCATGCCTTGGCCACTGTCCGGAAGACGCCATCACGATCGAGGAGCGTGAAGCAGAGGACTACAACGAACGCACGGTGGTGGAAAACATTCTAAAGCAAGGCCCCAACACGCTGAAGGCTCACCTGGCCCATCTTAGGGAGCACCAACAGGATGAGTACTACAATCAGGCCGTGGAATACCTTAAGGAGCAGAATATCCCCATACCCGCGGACACTGAATCGACCCCCCATCTGACGCCCATGGGTGGGTGCCCCGGCTCAAAGACAATGGCCTTTGCCAGGGAAGACCGAGCGGCTAAGTCACTGGTGGGAAAGCGCCCGTCCGCACTCACCCATTGGCCAATTCAGATGCACCTCCTGTCGCCCGTCGCGCCTCATTATCAGAACGCTGATATGGTATTGGCTGCCGACTGCGTTGCCTACTCACTCGGGGATTTTCACAAGGACTATCTGCAGGGCAAGGTCTTGGGGATCGCTTGTCCCAAGCTCGATGAAGGCCAGGAGATTTACCTCGAAAAGCTGAAAGCCCTCATCGACATGGCCAAGATAAACACACTGACCATCATGATTATGCAGGTTCCCTGTTGCAGGGGACTTCTCCACCTCGCCCTCGAGGCCGCTGCGCAGGCAGACCGGAGTATTCCGATCAAATGCATTATCACCGGCCTTCAGGGTGACATACTCAAAGAGGAATGGTTACAAAGGCCGGATACACCGACCCTCGATGCATCCATGAAAACAGGAAGCAGAAAAGAAGCAAAACCAGGTCCCATGTAATCTCAGCGGATGAAAGACGCGTGGTTGCTCTTTTCAGATATTCTGGGCGGTCTGACTCGTTTTTGATGAGGCTTGACTCAATCCATAGAGATCCCACGCTACCTGACCTCTCTGGCTTTTGATATCAGGTCCACCGTCCCGGCATCCGCGAAGGTCCCGAATTCTTCAGGCCGTCCTTGATCCGTCTGGTTCACCCCTATCCCTTTCGTATTAAAGTTCCGAGGCGCTGGAGCCATTTCTACTCGAAGAATCGGTCTCAATCCTTTCGATCTGAAAACCGCCTGGGTTGTCACCAAACCTCGTTTCACCTGACATCTCGTGTACCGCAGTAAACCCAGCCAAACCATCGATGTCCACTGACGGCCACCTGCCAGGTCTATCGACGCACGCCGCTCCTTACCCGATACAAGAAGAGGTAAGCAAAACAAGGGGCTGAGCAGATTTGACTTGACTCAGGAATCTGCTAATATGAGTTTCAAAGGCCTGCTGAGATTGAAGCTGGAAAAGGGGTGGAGAAGGAGACGGGATGAAATGCCCGAAGTGTCAGGCTGAGAATAGAGAAGAGGCCAAGTTCTGCATCCAATGCGGTGACGGGTTGGAGCTCAACTGCCCCAAATGCAATAAGACCTTACCACCCGGTGCAAAGTTCTGCGATACGTGTGGCCAGAAACTGGAGGAAAAACCAGCAAAAGAGAAGGCGGTTCGCGAAACAGAGGGCGAGCGGAAGCACGTCACGGTGGTTTTCTCTGACCTGTCCGGGTATACGACCATGTCTGAGCGGTTGGATCCGGAAGAGGTAAGAGAAATCATAAGCCAGATCTTTGGGGAGATTGCCCAGGTGGTGACAAAATACGAGGGATTCATCGAAAAATTTATCGGCGATGCGGTGATGGCCCTTTTCGGCGTTCCAAAGGCGCACGAGGATGACCCAATCAGGGCGATTCGGGCTGTACGAGAAATACACGATCTTGTTGAGTCTATGAGCCCCAGGATCGAAACAAAGACAGGAGAGCCCCTATCGATGCACACGGGAATAAATACCGGCCTCGTTGTGACCGGTGAAGTGGATCTAGAAAAGGGCACACATGGGGTGTCAGGGGACACTGTCAATTTGGCCTCCCGCCTGTCAGCGATCGCCAGGGGCGGTGAAATTGTGGTTGGCCCAGATACCTATCACCGCGCCCTAGGCTATTTTACTTTTGAGATTCTGGAACCCGCGGTGGTCAAAGGAAAGGCAGAACCCGTCCAGGGCTACAGAGTTCTCTCTCAGAAGGACGAACCAAGCAAAATTCACCGCCTCCATGGCATAAAGGCTGATCTTATCGGACGAAAAGTGGAGATGGCCCAACTGGACGAGGCAGTCCAGCAACTCCGAGAAGGAAGAGGGAAGATCTGCTGCATCAGTGGTGATGCGGGAACAGGCAAAAGCCGACTTCTAGAGGAATTCAGGGCCAATTTGGACCTAAGCAAAATCCAATGGCTCGAAGGGCATGCCTATGCCTATTCCCAAAACATCCCCTACTTCCCGTTGATTGATCTTATGAATCGGGCCTGGCAGATTGACGAAGGCGATTCGCCTAGAAAGGTCAGGGGGAAGATCGAATCTGCCATCGAGCGGCTGATCGGTAAGAAAGAGGAGATCGTCCCTTATGTGGGGAGTCTCTATTCCCTCAGGTATCCCCAGATCGAAGGCGTGAGCCCGGAATTTTGGAAAGCCCGTCTCCAAGACGCAGTTCAGGCGATCCTTGGGGCCCTCGCACAGAGGGCGCCAACGGTCATCTGCCTGGAGGATCTCCACTGGGCTGATCCCTCCTCCCTCAACCTCCTCCGCCTGATTCTGTCAGATTTCAGACATCCAGCCATGTATCTCTGTGTATACAGACCCAGCTTCAATCTCTTCACAAGCCATCAACTGAGCGGCATGGGGAAAATCTACCAAGAAGTTCGACTTCAAGACCTATCATCCTCTGAAGCACAGGATATGATGGAGTCGCTTCTAAAGACCAAAAACATCCCTTCTGAGTTACGGCGCTTCGTCCAGGACAAAGTGGAAGGCAATCCATTCTATCTGGAAGAGGTAATCAATGCATTAATAGAATCAGGAACGCTGGCCCGGGATGATGGGACCTGGAAACTGACCCGATCGATCGGGGAGTCAGACATCCCCTCGACCATCCATGGGGTTATCGCTGCGAGGCTCGATCGGTTAGAGCAGGAGACCAAACGCGTTCTCCAGGAAGCCTCGGTTATCGGAAGGGCCTTTCTCTATGAAATTCTCAAGAAGATCACCGAACTCACCGATCGTCTCGACGGTTGTCTTACCGGGTTGGAGAGGCTCGATCTGATCAGGACCCGTTCGCTTCAGCCGGATCTTGAGTACGTTTTCAAGCATGCCTTAACACAGGAAGTCGTTTACAATGGCCTGCTCAAGAAGGAGCGCCAGGAGATCCACGAGCGAATCGCCCTTGTGATGGAGGAGCTTTTTCGTGACAGATTGTCGGAATTTTCAGAAACTCTCGCCTTTCACTTCGCACAGGGCCAATCCATTCGGAAGGCGGTTGATTATCTGGTAAAGGCGGGTGAGAAGAGTCTGGGCAGATATGCTGTCGAGGAGTCCCATCAGTATTTCAAAGAGGCCTTCGACCTCATGTCCAACAAACCTGACAAGACGAAGGAGGAAGAGGGACTGCTCATCGATCTCCTCATCAAGTGGGCCTATGTTTTTTACTACCGGGGAGATTACAGAGGGCTGACAGACCTGTGGTGGAGTCATGAGAATCTGGCCGAGTCTCTGAACGACAAGAGGAGACTTGGGATGTTCTACGCGTGGCTCGGTTTTATCCTGTGGAGCCGAGAGGAGCTTCAGCGTTCCTATGAGTATCTTTCTAAGGCTCTCAGACTCGGTGAGGAGGTCGGCGATCAGAAGGTCATTGGGTATGCCTGCGCTTGGCTCACATGGGCGTGTGCGGACCTAGGACGACTGGACGAAGCCCTAAATTTCGGAGAAAAGGCCCTGGAAATATCCAAATCCTTTGAGTCGGACCAATATCTCTATTTCAAATCCCTTGCCGGGATGGGACACACATATTGGTATAGAGGAGAAAAGACGAAGCTTTTGGAAGCTGCGAAGACTCTGTTGGACTACGGCCGAAGACATTCCAATGTTCGAAGTTTGGGTTTGGGCCACCTGGGAATTGGATACAGCCATTTCCTGGCTGGAGATTTTCCATCGGCCATTGAATGCGCTCAGAGGGCAGTCCAGGTGTCAGTCGATCCGCTCTACTCCAAGGCGTGCACATTCATGTTCGGGTTCATGTGCATGGCGGAGGGGCGTTTCGAGGAGGCCGGAGAGGCTTTGCAGGAGGTTGTAGATTTTAGTGACAACTTCGGTGTTGAGTGGATCGGAACGCCAGCACGTGCTTTTCTGGGTCTTATGGAAATCGTAAAAGGCCGTCCGAACCGTGGAGTCGCAATGATCGAGAATGGAACCCGCATCTGGAGAGAGAATCAAAGGAGATGTGTCTACGCCATGGCTGAATGTGTCCTGGGAAGGGTTTATTTACAACTCCTTGAGAGAAAGGCTCCAATCAGTCCGTTACGCCTGGTTAAAAATATAGCCTTTCTGGCCAAGAATATCCCTGCTGCCGGCAGAAAGGCCGAGAATCATTTCAACAAGGCGATCGAGATTGCGAGTGATATTGGGGCCAAAGGCACTCTAGGCGAGGCCTACTTCTATTTGGGCCTTCTGTACAGGGCAAGAAACAAAAAGGACGAAGCCTGGAAATACCTCTCCGAGGCCATGCGCATGTTTGAGCAATGCGAGGCCGGAGTGCACCTAAAAGAGGTGAAGGCGGCTGTAGAGAGTCTCGGGCGAGAATCCCCATAATGGTTTTCGAGGTCCCCGCGCTATCCTGGTCTTTCAGAAAATGAATTTGCACGATTCCTCGACAGGAGACTTTTGATGGGGGTGCTTCAGAATAGACAACAGGTATATCTTTTTCCTGTTGTCGCTTGTTGAAATGGGTTTTCTGAGATGTGCGACTTCACCAGCCTGAGCTAGGGAACTAGCCGGTGAGATTGAATTTGCAAAACTCCTGGAATCGATACGGATCGACTGGGGACTTCCTGAATTGGCCGGAGCAGTCAGTAGCGACCGGGCTGGATGGTGCGCTACCGGGTCACGACGAAGAGTACCAGGATATGCGATAATTGGTATACCCCTATCTGGGGTTATTTTTTGACCCTTTCAACAACTTCAACCTCGATGAATCTGCGGGTTTTCTTGTCTTTTCGGACGGGCGTCACATCGATTTCTGTTTTTGCCTCTCCTCTAGAAGGCCATGCGGTCTGTTGATTCCCCATCCCCCCGTCCAACTGATGCGTCAACCGATCAATCTTTCGACTGACGTCTCCAAGCCTCGGAAGCACAACCGTGAGATCGACTTCCTCGGGTGTGATGACCGGGCATACAGAAAGCCGACTCTCAACAGTCTCAATCTTGTCATTGAACCAGGCCGAAACAAGAATCTGAATTATCATCGAAAAAACCAGGCACGCCAGGACCATCAGCCTGAAGGCCCTGTCTCTGTAGGCTCTCTTCGGGGCGAGACGCTTCGTCGATGGACTCGGTGGAGACCGCTTTTCTGAGGTTTCCAGAATATCGAAGACTTCTATCATTCCCTTCGCCTCATCCGCCAATGAATTTTGTAGAAGGAGGCGTTCTGAATATCGGCAGAATTGCGAAAAAACTTGATCGGCAAGATAGGGGAGACGACGTCACAGGTCGGAGTTCAACTTTTGTCTATCGTCCTGGTGGATGAGCTGAATTGAGGGATTGGATCAAAACCGATTTAATTGATTGTCACGACAAGGTGGAATCAGCGAGATTCATCCTGGCCTTAATTTCCTCGAGCTGCTCATGGAGCATATCGATTTGTGCCTGTGTCAGATTATCGAGCTTCAGTGCCTGAACGATAAACCCCGCCGCGTTGTGAAGGAGTCCTTTTTTGACGTAACACTTTGCCAACATGGTGAGACTCTCGACTGCCTTTATTCCCTGGTTATGAGCACTCGTAAACTCTTTTACGGCCTTGTCGATCAGATCCATCTCGTAGTAGGCCACCCCGAGGTTATAGGGAAGGTCAGGGTCCTCTTGATCAGAGGTTTCTACTCCCTTCTTGCGATTATCGGGCTGATGTGAATCGTCTCGCGTCTCGGCCAATTTCGGGCTAGAGGCCTCGTCGGCGGAAGCGTCGGCTTCAGAACCCAAGAGCATGGTTTCGATGTCGTCATCCATCTGGACACCTGCAAGATCCATTCTCGGTTCTTCTCCTGCAAGATCCATTCTCCGTTCTTCTGTGGAATGAAAAAAATCGATTGTCGAGGTCATCTCAGTCTCGGCAACAGCGTGACTAACATCATTTTCTTCAACGGCCTTATCCGGTAATTCAATTGTTCTTTCATCCCCATCATCGCTCTCCGACGGCATAACGACATCAGACGGTGCAGTACCCGGTGAGGCGTCCTGGTAATTCAATGATTGGTCCCCAGCGCTTTCAAATGACCCGATGTCAGGCCACGCATGGTTTTCGGACACCTCCGGAACGGCCTCAAGTGGACGCAATTCGGCCTCCCTCTCATGGGGAATTTCCTCGGCTCCCCCATCCTCTGATTTCTCATCTTCGTCCGGGCTATACGATTCTGAGGTCCCTTTTGCTCGCACTCTAGATCCTAACTGAAGAACCTCCTCGTAAGCCTCTCTTGCCTTTATGATGAGCTGTTCAGCCTGCTCGATCAAAGCCGAGGAATTTTCCGGAAGGGAGCACCCGTCCAGGGTGAGGATCTTTTTGCAGATTGCGATTGCCTCCAAGTCCGAACCTTCTACTCTCAGTTGCCTGACCGCGGCGCGATATTCTTCAAGGGCCTTTTTTTGGTCATCTGTTTCCAGATAGAGATTCGCGAGGGTCAGCCTGCTCTTAACGTCCTCAGGGTTCTCCTCGAGAAGACGAAGGAGTTCGTTGATTTCAGCGTTGATTTTCCTTTTCTTTCGGAATATCTTCATGACAAGAGACAAAAAAATGCACTCACATTATGAGACGCATTGCGCCGGTGTAGACTGCATAAGGCGTGCCAAACGTCAACGGATCATGAGAATGGTCTCGACCAAAGTTGTCCGGTTTTCCCCATTTTCCCTCTAATCCTGGTCACTTAATTTAGCAACCCACAGGCTTTGGGGAAATCCTGTGGACAAGTTGACGCTTTAGAGGCCTAAGTGAGGGTTTAGAAAAGAAAAATAGCATTTTGCCTATTCTCTGTGCAATTGAAAACTTTATTAATTTCAATTAGATAAACTAGATAAAGTCACAATTCACTAACTATTAAATAGCCACTCCGCCTGACCAACTTTTCTACCTATGAATCACGGATGAATGTGGATAACCGGTCAAAATTTAAGCACCTCAGCCGGCCGAGTTTTGAGGGGGAAAACAGAGCATCTGGAAAGTGTTCTCCCCTCAATGTTTCGGAATATGGTAGAGCAGTTACGGGTCAAGATCCGGGTATGAGGGAAGAAAGGGGGAATCCTATGAAACTGACAAGTTCTGCTTTTGAGCATGGCGGCAAAATACCCTCCACGTATACCTGTGACGGAGAGAACACCAACCCTCCACTGACGCTCTCCGAGATCCCTCCTGGGGCGAAGAGTCTCGTCCTCATCATGGACGATCCCGATGTTCCCACGCACATCAGGGAAGACGGCATGTGGGATCACTGGGTCGTTTTCAATATGCCTCCTGATCTGCACGAGATCGAAGAAGGGAGGGAGCCAAAAGGGATCCATGGCATAGGGACCGGAGGAAACCTGGAGTATTTCGGCCCCTGTCCACCAGACAGAGAGCACCGCTACTTTTTCAAGCTTTACGCGCTGGATGCAGAACTCGACCTTGGGGAAAAGGCAACCAAGCAACAAGTCGAGCGCGCCATGGAGGGTCATGTTCTTGAAAAGTCTGAGCTGATGGGGAGGTACGAAAGGAAATAGCCGCTATCGCGGTATTGGTCAGCATCGGACAACACGTGACCTCAGCGCCCTGTGCCTTTCTGTGAGTAACAGTCTGAATGATGACAATCCACACCTAAGGGTGTCCGAGTATCTTGTGGAGAGCGAAAAGGCCACCTCCCCTCTTAGGGAAGTTCTTCAGGGTATCTCAAAATCTCGCTCGACTTTTCAGGTTTCGGTCCTACCGGTCGACTAGATTTCCACAAATAACCCCATTGGGCGGCTACAGCACTGGCAAGGGCCACGGCGGCAATTATGGTCCCTCGCATTACAGGTAGCAGAGCCCCTGCACCAAGCATAACAGTGGTGAGGACGAGTATATTCAGCGTGACAGCGCGGGTGATTACGGGAGTTTGTCTATGATGGATCAAAAGGCCATGTCCCCATGAATTCAACGTGTCTATCCCCGGTACAACCGAGAGAATCACAGTTGGTAAGATTGCCAAAGATACGAGTTCGGAAGAGAGGCCTGCAATCGTTCCATACAGGATCCGAGCACCAGGCGACAGGGAAACAACAACAAAACCTAGGGTCAGGAAAAAACCCAGACCGAAAGCGAAACGACGTAGTGTTTCGAAGCTCAGCTTTTCATCAATCAACGCAACGACGACCTCCTGATAAGAGAACGCAAGGGAACGGCCCAGAAATAGGGCCCCTGTAATTACCGGCCACAGAGCAAGGGATGCTATGGGCTGAGCTGCTCGGGACAGTCCCATCACCAGCACAGGGCGCCCTACCAGGTTGATCATCGGTGTTATGGCGAGAGGCAGATAGAATCCGATTAGACCGCGCCAGGACAAAAACTCTTCACCTTTCACGGGCTGGCTGAGATGCTCCCGTACGGTAGAACGAACGAAACAATAAGCCGTGATGGCACCGGCAGTGACGCCAATGGTTATGGCGATCGCACCGAGGTCGGCCCCTCGAAAACGACGGGTGAGGAGCCCGGCCGTGAGCACCAAAGCAATAGTTAGAAGCCGAGCGATAATCGCCAGGGGCACGACCCATGTTCGTCGGAACCGAATCAACACACCCTGCCACAGTCGACGGTAGGCGACCCCAGCATGCCAAGGCGCCATGAACAGAAATGTTGAGCGGCTAGCTTCCAGGATTCCTGATGGCACACCCATAAAAGATCCGACAATGATATCATAGAGGGGCGTCAAACCGATGATGAGATGCAGGGCGGTCAAGAAAGCAACCATGATGTGAGTGAAACCCAAGAGCCGCCTGTAAGACTGTCTATCCCGAGCCAAAGCGGTCCCTGCTGTAAGCAGCATGATGACCGGGCTCTCGATGATAATTGAGAGCGAAAAGGTGATACCGAAAGCTGCGAGATTCGGCTCGGGTTCCGGCAGCCGAGCAACCACAGCAGCCAGTATCGGGTGTTCGACTGCCATCAGCAACCACATGGCGGCTAGAGGCAACCAAAACCAGAAAATACGCCCTGCCTTCAGGGGCTCCTTTTCATCCACGCCCTAGAATCTACTCCATGGGGCCGGGTAAATCCAGTGGACTGCTCTGCGCCGGGGGCGGCTCGTCCTGTAACAGCGGCCAACAGGAGTCGAGGGTCAATCTTCAAGAACCCAACGCCCTTTCTGAAAGGTGGCAGCTCGATCATGTCATACGGTCCAGTTTCACATCTGCCCACTCACCATGGTTCTTATGGCCCACAATTCGGTGAAGCGCATCATTGATGTGCAGGTCGGCGATATGGATCGACCGTACGATGTTGAAAGGGACAAAACCGTAACAAAAAGGGGCACAGCCACAAACAGCGGTTTTGCCCATCACTGTTACCTTATCAAGCAAGGACTCAAGGTCACCCCCGCACCCATTCTTCACGACGGAGGGTGGATGGGTGAAAGTCGTCGATTTGAAGGTAGGCCATAGAATCAAAAGCATGAACGTTGTAACCGGGATCACCTCGATCGAGAAAGTGAAACATCCACAATTGGTGTACAACATTGGCGTTGACGGCCTTCATAATTTCTTTGTTTCCGTAAAGGGCAAGAATGTCTTTCTCGTGCACGAAGGTTCATAAAATGGACAGGGGTTCATCGCTCCCGATTTCGTGAGTCGCCGTTGGCCCTGGGCGGGGACGCACCGAGGGCCAGAGCGGCGTTCGCCGCCTTTTTGGACCTCAAGTTCCTTCCACCATTGGGCTGAGTGGCAAGGCTCCTCCCTTCGCCGAATAGGTGGACCGGCCGCCCGGTGGTCTGCCGTCCCCTCTCGGCACTCTGCATGCTCGACAAACGGAGACAGCTGACATTCAGACAGAACGAGAGGTCGGGAAATGGCTGGAAGGAGAAGGTTTCTCCCTTAGCCAAAGAAGGGACACTGCTTCTGGGGCTTTGCTCATGGTCGAAGCAAAGCACCAGCCTCTGAGTTGGGCTGCCCGCCTCTCTCTGAGAAATCCAAAGGCGTGTCCGGTTTACTCTGTGGATCTCCAGGGAATGTGCCAGAAGCGATTTCGTTCAAGTTATTGAAACCATCACCATCAGAATCATGCTCTTCGATAATGTTGAAAGAGCGACCGCCCTTCTCAAAGTCCTTCCCATAGGAATTCCTTTTCCGTGATCCTTTGATATGGCAAAGCTTGCAACTGTCTAACGCGGTCCCAGAGGTTTTGTATTCGTAGTTAAACATCGCCTTATAGGAACTGAGTGCATAGGTTCGAATAAAGGATCCTGCCGTGAGTGCCAAAATCAAAAGAACCGTCCAGGTCGCTTTTTTCATTGCTCTTCTCCAAATTGAGAGATTTAGGTGTGGGTCGGCTGGACCGAGTGGCACGTATCGTGCCAAACAACTAATCGGGGAGTATGTGATCAGAATCCTGACCGTGGGTCCGATCCAGAATTCCAGTAGGGAGAACCTCCGCTTAGAATCAATTGTGATGACCGCGGGCCGTAGGGGTACAGTCTCCTTGGACATAACGGAGGTGAAGAGTCAAACCATTGACGCTTGATCAGCGGAATTCACACGGTTTCCACACTAATCTGAGGCGTTGAGCTGTGGCCTCACATTTGCTTTCCACCGAGGCATGGCAAGATACTCTCCTGATCGACATGGAACCATAAAGATGGAAAAAGGGTTGAGGATCAACCATCTGGCCGCAACCGATTCTTGGAGGATGTTCCATATCATGGCCGAATTCGTGGAAGGGTTTGAGGCCCTTTCAGGAATCGGTCCTGCCGTTTCCATTTTTGGATCGGGCCGGGTGGGGCCAGATAGCCCGGTCTATCGGAAAGCCGGGGAAATCGCCCGTCTTTTGGTTCGAGACGGCTTTTCGGTGATCACAGGCGGAGGTCTGGGGGTTATGGAGGCGGCCAACAAGGGAGCTGCCGAGGAAGGAGGAACATCTGTCGGACTCAGGATCGAACTCTCTAAAGAAGAAGTATACAACAACTACTCCAACCTGACACTCAGTTTCAGATATTTCTTTGTACGAAAGGTGATGTTTATCAAGTATGCTATGGCCTACATCATACTTCCAGGAGGCTATGGCACCATGGACGAGTGTTTCGAATCTCTGAACTTGATTGTCACCCAGAAGAGCCGAACCTTTCCGGTAATCTTCGTCGGTGAGGATTACTGGAAAGGCCTGATTGACTGGATCCGATGTGTGCCCGTAAAGGTGGGAACCCTCAACAGGGGAGATTTGGAAATCTTTCAAATCATCGATGAACCCACGGAAGTGATCAAAGCCATCAAAAAGTGGGTCATCTAGCATCTTCCGACGGGAGGGTCAGCCCCATCCCTTAGAAATTGGCCCATCATTCGCTTCTCGTATTCGCCATTCTGATGCACCTGACGTCGCCTATCTTTGCACCTATCTGGCCGTGACATCACCAATCTCCCGCACGAACGCCTGGGATCCTGTTCCGTCATCAATCAGGTAATAGTAAACCCTCTCTTGAGGGCTGTTGGGTGGACTGGTGGCGGCCGGCTCCTCCAGTGTCCAGGTGACTCCGATAATCTGCCCGAGCTTGAACATCCCGTGGTAATCGTAGGCAGTTTTTCCAATGTCCTTGCAATAGGCAATCTCGGCGCCCGGGCAGACATTCGTCCAAAACCCACTACCTCCTGCCCACCCGGCAGCTAAAATCAAACCGAAAACGAACGGACCTAGAATGAATTTCTTCACTGCTCCCCTTTCTGCCGTTATCAAGTGGTTCTTTCTATCCTGACCACAAATCCACACGTTCTTCTCGGAGTGTTCTCATCCATACCGAAGCGATCCAACAGAACAGAACTAGCCTGTCTACGCTACCGGCTAACAAAAGGATTCTCCGGGATGAAAAACCTCCAATCGAGATCCTTTGCCTTGGAGATTCCAATCCGCCGGGCTCTCTCTATTCGCCGGGGGGCAGCCCCGCGCAAGACCTTGAACTCATCCCCCACTCCCTTGCCGAGCAGTTCCCTGCCGATATCGAAGGCCTGACAGAGTTTACCAGGACCATTGGTAAGCCGGTAGAGATCCTTTGTCTTTCTCCGTTGTCGCATGATCTCGACTCCTCGAACAGGCTCAACAGCCCGAATCAGGACGGCACCGACCCCCTGTCTCTCTGTCGTGAAATTCAGACAGAAATGCATACCATAAATAGAATAGACGTAAATACGGCCGTAAGTTTCCTTAAGAAGCCGCGCCTTCTCCGATCTGCGCACCCCATGGGAGGCAGGATCATCTCGATATGCCTCTGTTTCGACGATAACACCCACACAATCTCTGTACGCTATCCTCTTCCCGAGGAGTTCCTGGGCGACCTCTAAGGTGTTTCGAGCGAAAAACTCAGTGCCAACTTCCATTCTTCTCTACTCCCAGCCAGTTAACGTGATGTGGTAACCGTTTTTGTCAGGCAAGCCTGCCTTTTGACAAAGGTTCCTCCGGAAAAGATCCCCTGGCGATGAAACGATTGAAACAAAAGAATTCGAAATTACTCAACCCTATCCTTATCATCCGATCAAGAAGTTCTGAGGAATCGCTTTCAAAACACCAGATGAAACAGTTATAGATCTTCGGATTCTATCGAGCAATAAAAAAATGTCAAA
>JABAOH010149688.1_pt1 | contig 18691 bp, 12 predicted proteins | sample 7062181 | NCBI WGS metagenome assembly JABAOH01 (sample SAMN14538630, study PRJNA623070) | marine sediment metagenome | biome: marine biome [ENVO:00000428]; feature: marine pelagic biome [ENVO:01000023]; material: deep marine sediment [ENVO:00002113]; isolation source: pool of 5 deep marine... | reverse complement strand
CTGCTCCGTCGCAGGGCGGCAAGCCCGGCCCGAAGGGAAGTGACGATGGCAAACAAATGGCAAAAGGCGCGATCCGGCTTTCTTAGCGGCATCAGGGGGCGATTGACCTTCTGGTTCGTGTTCGGCGCGGTCGGCGCCGTGACCGTTGGTGGCGCCGTCGTCTATCTTTCCGGACTCAATTCCATCCAGGGCAGCCTCGGGCAGACCTACTGCCAGATCGCCGACCGGATCGTCGGCCAGGCGGACAGCAGGTTCATCGACGCCGCGGACAGGCTGGCGGCCATTGCGACCGACGTGCTGACCACCGAGGTCGCCATCGAAGCTGGGGATATCTACAACGGCAAGCCCAACGAATGGCGTGGCATCCGCCTCGCGCGGCTTGCGCGCGAGTGGGCGCAAGCCACCGACGACGGCGAGAAGACCCACCAACTGCATCAGCAGCTCTCCTACCGGCTGTCGGTCGTGGCGGGGCTGGAGGAGTCCTCCCTGTTGATTTATTCTGTATACGATCGCCATGGCCTGCTTGTCGGGGCCAGCACACCGCCGGCAAAGCGGGTGGCTGCGGACGAGGCCTGGTACCGGATCGCCGCGGCCCGGAATGATCATTTCATCCTTGTCGACGTCGCGGACGACGGACGGAACCTCGCCATCGCGACGCCGATCTGGGGTGGCGTCGTAATCGTCGGTTACGCGATGGCGGTATACGATCTCCGGTCATTCGTCAGACCAGTGGAAAGCATCCAGTTCGGCCGGACCGGCGAAGTTGCCGTCGTGGATTCCGCAGGCGTTTCGATCGGTGGCATACCGCAGGCCCACAACATGCGGGCCCTGGCGCACAAGCCGGCGATCGCGGGCGGCACGGCATCCGCAGAGGAGCCTCCGGGAAGCCCGTACTGGATCGGTATCCCCGAGGATAATGCGTGGCCGCTTTGGCACCGTCTGGTCTGCGTTGCCCCCCTTCAAACGGTCAACGGGATGCGCGCGGCACTCTCGCTTCCAGCCTGGGCGGTGACCGTCACGCAGTCGCCCGGCGAAAGCTATGCCGCGTTGAGCACGTCGCTGCAATCCCTCGCCTTCGCCGGGGCGATTGGCGTCCTGGCCTTCGGTTTCGGCGGCGCAATGATCGCCTATCGACTCTCCGCCCCCCTCAAGGACCTGCAGACCGGAGTGCGGCTGTTTGCACGTGGCGACCGCGACAGCAGAGTAAAGGTCGAAAGCGCCGACGAGATCGGCGAACTGGCCGAGGAGTTCAACCGGATGGCCGAGCGGATCACGGAATCCGAACATGAGCTGCGCGCCTTCGCCCAGGCCGTGGAGGACGCCACAGACGTCATCGTCATGGCGGATCCGACCGGTAATACCTACTACGTCAACCCCGCGTTCGAGACCGTCACCGGCTACCGCGCCGAAGAGGCCTGCGGACGCGACCTGGCGTTCCTGAAATCGGAAAAGACACCACCGGAAACTTACGATGAAATGCGGCGGGCGATGTCCACGGGCGCGGCCTGGCGCGGCGAACTGTGGAACCGCCGCCGGAACGGCGAGGACTACCCGATCGATCTCAGTATCAGTCCGATCTATGGCGAGGACGGGCGGGTCGTTTCGCAGCTGGGAATCCACCGCGACATAACCCTGGCGCGGACCTATCGCGACGCGCTGGAGCGCGAAGTCGAGGCGCGAACGCGCGAGATCGCGGAAACCGAGGGGCTAACGGCCATGGGCCGGATGGCGAGCATGATCGCCCACGACCTGCGCAACGCGCTGTCCACTATCAAGATGAACCTTCAGATCCTCGCGCGCCAGCAAGGCGGATCGGCGGATGCTGGTGAACACTGCGACATGAGTCTCGAGCAGGTCGCTTATATGGAAGAGATCATGCACGATATGTTGAGCTTCGCGCGCCCCGAGAAACTGCGGCTGGACTGGCACGACGCATCACGGCTAATGGATGATGCCCTGGCGACCATGCTGCACACCGCCGAAAAGCAAGGCGTGGAGGTCGTTCGCCGGGGCTGCGAAGGCTTGCCCAAGGTCTATTGTGACCGGATCAAGTTCATCGAGGTGGTGCGCAATCTCGCCGAGAACGCGCTGCAGGCCATGCCCGGCGGTGGCATGCTGACGATCGAGGCGATGCTGCTGCTTGAAACGCCCTCCCCCGTGATCCGGTTCGAAATCGGCGATACCGGGGACGGAATCGACGAGGCGACGCGGCCGCAGATGTTCGAGCCGTTCTTCACCACGCGCTCCAGGGGCTCCGGTCTCGGCCTTGCGATCGTCAAGCGCATTGTCCTGCAGCACGGTGGTGAGGTGGGGATTGACTCAGCGCAAAGCTCGGGCGCCAAATTGTGGTTTACCTTGCCGATGGAGCCATAAGGGTCAAACAGGACGAGGGACGGGCCTGTGCCGAAGTTACTGATTATCGATGACGACGACGCGAGTTGCCGCACGCTGAAGCTTCATTTCGGGCGACGCGGCTTCGAGGTTGAGACTGTAGGCGACGCGAATTCCGGAATGTCCCACCTTCTGGCCAACCGCGTTGATGCCGTCGTATCTGATATCCGGATGCCCGGCCGCAGTGGGCTGGAACTGCTTACGGATATCCGCGAACGCTTTCCCGAGATGCCCGTGGTCATGATCACCGCCTTCCAGGATTTGGACAGCACGGTTGCCGCCATGCATGGCGGCGCCGTCGATTACGTGCCGAAGCCGATCGATATCGATGAACTGGATGCGGCCGTCGACAAGGCGCTGAGGATTCGGGCGGAGGACACCGCGGATGGGCTGGTCATCGACTCGGGCGAGACCGATGGCACGATCGTCGGACGCAGCCGGGCCATGAAGGAGGTCTTCAAGGCGATCGGCATGGTGTCGCAGAGTCGGGTAACCGTCCTGGTCCTGGGCGAGTCCGGCACCGGCAAGGAACTCGTGGCCCGCGCCATTCACAGAGCCAGCCCCGACGCGGCGGCGCCGTTCATCGCGGTCAATTGTGCGGCACTGGTTGAAACGCTTCTTGAAAGCGAGATGTTCGGCCATGAACGTGGCGCGTTCACCGGCGCGGTCAGCGCCCGCAAGGGAAAGGTCGAGCTTGCCGGGGCGGGAACCCTGTTTCTCGACGAGATCGGCGAATTGTCGCCGCGCATGCAGGGCAAACTGCTGCGCCTGCTCGAGGAGCGCGAGTACAGCCCAGTCGGCAGCGCTGCGACAAAGCGGAGCGATGCCCGATTCATCGCCGCCACCAATCTGGATCTGGCGAAGAGGGTCACGGAAAATGCCTTCCGCGAGGACCTGTATTACCGCTTGAATGTGGTCAACATCACCCTGCCGCCACTGCGCGAGAGGCTGGACGATATCGGCCCGCTTGTCGAGCACCTTCTCCAGCGCATCAATCGAGAGGTCCGCAAAGGCATTCGTCGGGTCACGTCTGAGGTGATGGATGCGCTGATCGCGTACGACTGGCCGGGCAACGTCCGACAGTTGGAGAATGTCCTGATGAAGGCCGTCGTCATGGCCCAGGGCGACACGCTGACGCTCGCCGATTTGCCGGTCGAGATCGCACCGCTCGGCGAAAGCCGGGAAAGAGCGGATACCGCAGACGCGCCGGGACATCTGTCGCTGAAGGATATCGAGCGCCGGCACATCGAGGAAGTCCTGGCCAGCACGGGATGGCACAAGGGGCGCGCCTGTGAGATTCTCGGCATCAGCCGGCCGCGGCTCGAGCGGCGCTTGCGGGAGTTCAACATCGAACCCGCGCGCTGACCCCAGCCAATGAACGATTCGTTCAATGCGCTGCCGCCGACTGAACGAATCGATCAACTTCATGCCGCAAGACAGGTCAGCGCCGGTCGCTGTGCGGAATCGGCAACCATCTGAAAACAAAACAAAAAATACTGAAGGGTGCGACAGAATAGCGCACCCCCGCACGCATGGTCCCGTCGTTGCACACGGTCAAAGTCCTAGGATGCCGACGGTACAGGGAGGACCGCCGAAGCAGATGTCAGAGGTCGTTCATCAAGTCGTCAGCGCCTCGCGTTTTCGCAGGCCGCTTTCCCGTGCCGTAAACCGACTGTTCGCGCATGGAGGAACAGGTCAATGAAGTTCAACCTATCCCATTGGTGCAGCCGGGCGTTCGCGCTCGTCGTCGCCTGGGGCATAACGGTGGCCATCGCGCCATCGGTTCCCCGGGCGGCCGAGAATTTCGGACCGGTGGCGCCGATCAAGTTTGACGCCAAGAAAGCCGAGCTCGGCAAACGGCTGTTCTACGATGTCCGTCTGTCCGGCGATGCGGCGATCAGCTGCGCAACCTGCCACAATCCGGAGAAGGGCTTCGCCGACGGGCTGCCGTTGTCCAAGGCCTATCCGGGCTCGGAGGGCTTCCGGAATTCGCCGACGCTGATCAACACGGCGGCCAAGAACATCTGGCACCATGACGGCCGTCAGGGCACCAACCTGAACGACGTCACCCGTGAGATGATCACGGAGACCTACCTGATGAACATGGACATGCGGATCATGCAGGAGCGCCTCAAGCAGGATCCGGTCTATGTCAAGATGTTCAAGGACGCCGGAATGGGCGAGCCGAGCAATGGCGGTGTCCGCAACGCGATCCCCGAGTTCCTGAAGACTCTGACGTCGCGTGGGGCACCGTTCGACAAGGGCGAGATGTCGCGGTCGGCGCAAGCCGGGTTCGAGCTCTTCAAGGGCAAGGCCGGCTGCGCGCAATGCCATTCCGGCCCGCGCTTTACCGACGACACCGCCCACAATACCGGCGTGCCGGAGAACCCCGACGTGTGGAACGATCCGCGGCGTCACGTGACCTTCGTCACCTATGCCATGTTCATGGGTATCGAGAATTACATGAACATCCGGCGCGACCCCGGTGCGCATATCCGCTGGCACAGGGTCGACGGCTCGGGCCTCGGCACGTTCATCACGCCGACATTGCGCGAACTGAAATACACGGCGCCGTACATGCACAACGGCATGCTCGCGACGCTCAAGGACGTCGTCGCCTTCTACAATGCCGGCGGCGGCAACGATCCCAACAAGGATCCCGCCCTCAAGCCATTGGGCCTCACCGACAAGGAGCAGGCCGATCTGGTGGCGTTTCTCGAGGCCCTGTCCGGCGATCCACTGACCGGACCGGCATTCGTCTGGCCGGAAAAGATCCCGGCCAACTACCAGGCGATCGAGAACTGGGTCGAAGTCGAGAATTGAGGAGATCGAGCGATGAAAACGGACAGACTTACTTCCATCGCGATCGCCGCCGGTCTCGCCATCGTCGGGTTCGGCGCGACCACGGCAGCGGATGAAAATCCACCGCTTGCGGCCCTCGGCCCGCCGCCGGTGCCGCCGGACAACCCGATGACCCCGGAAAAGGTCGAGCTCGGCAAGCTGCTGTTCTTCGACACCAGAATCAGCGGCGACGCCTCGGTGGCGTGTTCGACCTGCCACGAGCCCAACCAGGGCTGGGGCTTCTCGAACGACATCTCGCGCGGCTATCCGGGCACGATCCACTGGCGCAACAGCCAGTCGGTCGTCAACTCGGCCTATTACAGCAAGCTGTTCTGGGCCGGCGCGTCCAAGTCGCTGGAGGCCCAGGCTCCCGCCGCCGCGAAAGGCGGCGTAGCCGGCAACGGCGAGGCCGACATGATGGAAGCCCGCCTGGCCTTCATTCCGGAATACCGCAAGCGCTTCAAGGAGGTGTTCGGCGATACCTGGCCGAAGCTGAGCAACGCCTGGAAGGCGATCGCCGCCTTCGAGCGCACGCTGGTGCAGACCGATACGCCGTTCGACAAATACATGAGGGGCGACAGGAATGCACTGAGCGAACAGCAGCTTCGCGGCAAGGCCCTGTTCGAGGGCAAGGCCAACTGCATCGAGTGCCACAACGGCGCGTTCGTCACGGACGAGCAGTACTACAATCTCGGGGTTCCCCGCGCCTTCCGGTGGGAAGAGGACGGGCTGGCCCAGATCACGTTCCGCTTCGAGCAGTATGCCAAGGGCGTCACCGAGGACATGTATCGCACGATCAAGGACGATGCGGGCCTCTACTACCGGACCAAGGAAAAGTCCGACTTGGGCAAGTTCCGGACGCCGACCTTGCGCTACCTCGTCTACACCGCGCCCTACATGCACAACGGGGCGTTCTTCGATCTCACCGAGGTGGTCGAGTTCTACAACGAGGGCGGCGGCGAGAACGAGTTTGCCGCCACCAAGACCAAACTTCTGAAACCGCTGGACCTGACCGATGAGGAGATCGAAGACCTCGTCGCCTTCATCGAGTCGCTCAGCGGACCCGAGATCAAGATGCAGACGCCGAAGCTTCCGCCCTATGCGCCTCTGCAATAGCCGGAACCCGAGAACGAGGAACCGAGTTATGAAAACTCCGAATCAAGACACCATCTCCCCGGCCGGCGCGCCGCAAGCGCCAGCGGTGGAGACAAAGCCGAAAGGCGCAGGCAAGTGCCTGATGTCGCGGCGCAACTTCCTGCTCACGTCGGGCGCTACCACGGCGACGATCATGGTCATGGTCAATGCCGGGACGGCCGAAGCCCAGCAGGTGCCCGCGACGGTCGCCACCTACCCGCGCAAGAAGATCGGCAAGTTGAGCGCTCTCAGACAGGACCGGCCGGTCGAGTTCACCTACCCCGACGACGGCCAGTACGCCGAATCCATGCTGGTCAAGCTGGGTGTGCCCGCCGGCGGCGGCATTGGGCCGAATCGCGACGTGGTCGCCTTCAATAACTACTGCACACATCAGGGCGGCCCCCTCGCCGGCACGTACAAGGCCGATACCAAGTCCATGGGCGCCTGTCCGTTCCACCTTTCGACCTACGACCTTACGCGGCACGGGATCCTGATCTCGGGCCAGGCGTACCAGAGCCTGCCCCAGGTGCTGCTCGAGCTCGAGGGCGACGACATCTACGCCGTCGGCATCTTCGGGCTGATCTTCGGCCGCTACGACAACCTGCAAGGTTAGGGAGATAGCAAGATGACGAACTCGACTCCCTATTACGTCCCCGAAGGCAGCGTGCCGCTCCCTCCCAAGAATGCCGAGGTGATCTCCACGGCCTGCGACTACTGTATTGTCGCCTGCGGCTACCAGGTCTACCGCTGGCCGGTGGCGGGCAACCGCAACGGCGGGCCGAAGGCCGACCAAAACGCATTCGGCGTGGATTTCCCCGTCGAGCCGCTGGGACCCTGGGTGGCTTCAAACCAGCACAACATCGTCATGCACAACGGTGCACCGCATCATGTCGTGATCATCCCGGACAAGCAGGCGGCGGCGGTCAATACCGACGGTGACTCCAGCCTGCGTGGCGGCTGCATTGCGCAGAAGTGCTATAATCCGCAAAAACCGACCCGCGACCGACTGGTTTCGCCGCTGGTCCGAATGTGGGGCATCCTGCAGCCGGTGGACTGGGACTTCGCGCTCGATATCGCCGCCGCGGTCGGCAAGCACGTCATCGAGAAGCACGGTGACAACGCGTACGGTGTGAAGACCTATTCGTACCAATATATCGAGAACACCTACGCCATCACCAAATACGCCCTGCGGCACATTGCGACGGCGAACTTCACGTTCCACGACACGCCGTCCGACGTGACGTCGACGCCGGGCTTCCGGGATGCGGGCTTCGACAATTTCGGTCCCGCCTACGAGGACTGGATGAACGCCGAGACGCTGTTCATCTGCGGCACCGATCCCTACGAGACCAAGACGATCCTGTTCACCCAGTGGATCATGAAGGGCATCCAGAACGGCCAGAAGACCATCATGATGGTCCCGCGCCGGCGCACCGCCGGCGTCGCCTATGCCGAGAAGAACGGCGGCATATGGCTGGACGTTACGCCCGGCACCGACCTGCTGGTGATCAACGCGATCGCCCGGATCATCGTCGAAAACGACTGGCAGGATACCGAGTGGATCAAGGCGTGGGTCAACAGCAAATGGGAGTCCTCGTCGGGCTTCGGCCAGGGCACCCGCAACACGCCGTGGCAATGGCGGACGACCTGGGGCAAGTTCCAGACCGCCGGTTTCGAAGACTGGAAGAAGTGGCTGCTGGCCCAGGATGAGTTCAAGCTCCGGAACGCGGCCAAAGTGTCCGGCGTCGACCCCGACAAGATCAAGCTTGCGGCCGAATATCTGGCCAGACCCCGGAACGGCAAGCGGCCCAAGACCTCGATCATGATCGAGAAGGGTCTCTACTGGTCCAACAATACCGGCAACACCGAGGCGATCTCGGCGCTCGGCATCATCTGCGGCGCGGGCGGCCGCCCGGGTCAGGTGATCGGCCGCGCCGGCGGCCACCAGCGCGGCGGCCAGCGCGGCGGCAAATATCCGCGCAACAAGTCGCCGATGAAGGTGCCGGGACGGCGACGCCGCGCCCTCGACACGGATACCTGGACGGTCTCCGGCCATACGCGCCTTGCGCACGTGATCGGGACGACCTGGATCCAGTCGATGTGCGGTTCGCAGCAGCTTGCCAAGCGGTTCGAGGAGTTGACGGTGCAGAACCCGCACCAGATTCGCTCCTTCGACAAGCAGGAGATCATCGACACGCTGAAGAAGCGGGCCGACTCGGGCGGCATGGTGGTGCTCAACCAGGACATCTATCTGGTCGACCCGATCGGCGCACGTTTCGCCGACATCATCTTCCCCGCCGCCACCTGGGGCGAGGAGACCTTCATGCGGGCCAACGGCGAACGCCGTCTGCGGCTGTACAACAAGTTCTACGATCCGCCGGGCGACGCCAAGCCCGACTGGTGGATCATCGGCCAGCTCGCCAAGAAGATGGGATTCGACGGTTTCGACTGGAAGAATTCCAACGACGTGGCCGAGGAGGCGTCGCGGTTCTCGCGCGGCAGCCGCAAGGACTTCCACATGATCAAGGTGGCGGCCCACCGCGAGGGCAAGACCCTGCACCAGAAGCTGAACGAGTTCGGCACCAACGGCATCCAGGGTCCGGTGTTCATGAAGGCCGACGGTTCGCTGGAAGGCACCAAGCGCCTGCACGACACGACCCGCAAGCTGCCCGAAACCGGGCCCGCCGGTGCCAACGTGTTCAACAAGAAGCTGACGCACTTCAACAGCCAGACCGGCAAGTGCAACATCCAGAAATCGCCCTGGTCTCTGTTCTCGGATTACTGGGAGTGGATGAGGCCCAAGGGCGACGAGCTGTGGTGCACCTCCGGGCGGACCAACGAGCGCTGGCAGTCCGGTTTCGATGATCGTCGGCGGCCGTACATCGTGCAGCGGTGGCCCGACAACTATGTCGAGATCCATCCTGACGATGCGAAGGCCCGCGGCATCGAGAACGGCGACCTACTGATGGTCTATTCGGAGCGGGTTCCCGGTCTGAAGGAGACCATCCTGGGCGTCCACGGCAGCGACTACACCTTCACCGGCCAGATGAAGGCGGGGAACGTGGAGCTGACCAAGGCCGCGGTGACCGGGGTCGCCATGGTGACGCGCCATATCAAGAAGGGCGTCGTCTACATGGACTTCCTGCATACCGCTCAACCCGCGAACTCGCTGGAAGGTCGGGTCGTCGACTGGATCAGCGGCAACTACAACTACAAGATGGGCGTCGCAAAGGTGAAGAAGATCGGCGAGTCGCCCTACAAGCGCTCCTTCCGCTCGATGTCCTTCGCCCCGCGCGACATCATCTGACGACTGCCCACGGGGACCGGCCCGGCGCTTCGGCGCCGGTCCGCGACCCGACACGATCAACTTGAACGACAACAATCTTGCACGGCAAAGATGACCGCATACCCTGCCCCGAGCGACACTTCGACCCCGAATACGATGGAATTGCCGCTGCTGGACAGAATCTGCGCCCGCCTGTCCGAAATCCTCCGCGGCGGCGCCGACGTGCACCGCACGGTCGCGGCGCAGTCCCTGGGGACGATCGGAACACCGGAATGCGTTCCGGCGCTGCTCGACGCGCTCCTCGACGAGGATCCCGACGTGCGGGTGGACGCGGCGACCGCATTGGGCCGGATCGGCGATCCGGACACCGCGCCCAGGCTGATGGAGAACCTGCTGGGCGATTCCTGCGCCGAGGTCAAGCTGGCCGCCATCGATGCGCTGGTCGCCATGCGTTACGAACCGCTTGTCCCCTGGCTCGTTCGGCTGCTCAAGGGCCGCGATCAGGATATCGCCTGGGACGAGGACGAGATCTACCATGATGGCTGGGACGACTGGGTCGATATCCAGGTGAAGGCCATCGCGGGCTTGGCGCAGCTCGGCGCCGCCGAGGCCGTTCCGGACATCGTCGAGGCCTTGGACGACGAGTTCGGCCAGGACCTGAGCGAAGTCGGGTTTGCCGCCCTGGCGCGCCTTGGCGACGGCGGCGCCGCGGCACTGGTTCGCTATATGGATGGCAAGGACCAGCGTCTTGCGCGCCGCGCCGTGGCGTCGCTGGCAGAGTCCGACCTGCCGACCGCCTGGGATGCGGTGGGCCGCGCGTTGACCAGCCGGTCGCGCGAAATCCGCCAGGCGGCGCTGGCGGCCCAGGCCGCGCGCCATCCCAGGGATCCACGCCTCGTCGAACTGTTCGTCGACCGGCAGCCCGCCTTGCGCGCGGAGGCGATCAGGCGCCTCGGCCGTCTCTACCCGGCGCGAACGGCGATTCTGCTGCGCGATTCCAACTGGGATGTGCAGCAGGCGGCCCTGGAGGTGATCGCCGGAGCCCCGGACCTGTTCGACGGCGACGAACTCAGGGACCTGCTGCGCACCCGGCTGCAAAGCGAATCCGCTGCCGTCGGTGCGAAGGCTCTCAAGGCCGTCGCTGCGCTGTTGGGCGAAGCGGCGCTGCCGGACGTCCTGTCGGCGCTGACCGACCGAGATTTGCCGCTCACGCGCAGACTTGCCGCCGTCGCTGCCCTCGGCGCCATCGGCGGCGAGCATGCCATTGCCGGTTTCACAGCGGTGCTGGGCGACAGCGAGCGCCAGATCCGACTGGACGCGATGGCTCAGCTTGCCGTGCTGGCGCAGGCGGAGCCATGGCCCAACCCCGCTGGCTACGCGCTGCTCGCCGCATTGCGGGGGGAACTGATACCCGAACCCGCAGAGTCGCCCGACGCCATGGAGAACGTTGCAGAAGAAGCGGCGGGAGACGACGATGCCAACTCGCTCGAAGACGCGCCTGTGGCGGACATCATCCCGACCTCGACCCTGCAGGCCATCCTCGACAACGACCAACGCGCTGCAGAAGTCGCGGAAGCGTCCGACCCGGTACTGACCGAAGAGGACGAGGAATTCCTCGAGCTTTCCCGTCTGCGCGCGATGCGAAAGAACAAGGTCTCGCCGAACCCTGTGGTTGCGCCGCACCAGGACGTCCGCATGTTCGCAGCGCGGGTTCTCGGCAGTGTAGCGCATGACGATGTCGCGATAGCCTTGGCTGGAGCGCTCACCGATCATGACGAGGAGGTCCGCCACTCAGCGGCCGACTCCTTGGCGCAGATCTCCGGAATGCTCGATGACCCGCCGCAGGCGGCACTCGATGCCCTCATGGAAATCGCCGTTGGCAAGGATCGCGATCTACGCCTGTTCGCAGCGCGCGCCACCGCCAACATCGCCGACCCCGCCTGTCGGGGTCTGCTGCGTCACCTGTTGGAGGACGAGGACGACTTCGTTCGCGCGGAGGCCGTGCGCGGCCTTGCCGCCCTGCAGGATGACGCGACAACCCTTGAGCCGTTCCTGACCGACGACGACGCAGGGGTGCGCGAGGTGGCGGCCCGCGCGATCGCCGCCACCGGCCAGCCTGGCGCCATCGACAGCCTGGTCGATTTCGCGTTTGTCCGGGAAGGTTTCCACAAGGAGCTGGCGGCGCGCTTGCTGCGTGCCATGGATCCGGATGCCGCCAGCGCCGGGTTCCTCTCGGTCCTTGGGGATGAAGGCCGCATGCGCGTCTGGCTCATCGCGATGGTGGCCCTCGCAGAACTGAACCGTCCGTCAACCGATATGGCCCGCCCGCAGCGCGGGTCGGAGACAACGAGGAAGGAGATATCATGACAAGCGCGAGAGTGCTGGGATATCTGGCCGTCGGCGCTGCGGTGGTCCTGGCTCTGCCGGGTGCCGCGAAGGCGGCCAAGGCGAAATACACCGAAGCCACCGTTGAGAACGGCGGCAGCGTCAAGGGCAAAGTGACCTTCGAAGGCGCGCTCCCGGGCGACGCTATCGAGAATATCCTGATCACCAAGAACCCCGAGGTTTGCGGCACCGGCGAGCGGGAGGTCGTGTGGATCGACGTCAAGGACGGCGCGTTGCGTGGCGTCTTCGTGTTCATCGACGATATCCGGGAGGGCAAGGCCTGGCCCGAGCCCGCGGGCGGCACCTACCTGATCGACCAGAAGGGCTGCCGGTTCACACCCTGGGCACAGGTCATCAAACCGGGCCCGATCACCATCCGCAACAGCGATCCCGGCGTGCTGCACAACATCAACACGCGCGAGATGATCGGCGTCGAGAAGGGCCGCGTGGTCAAGCGCACGATGTTCAATTTCGGCCAGCCCGATCCGGGCGACATCGAACAGGCCATCAAGCCGCGCCGCTCGCCCTACATCTCGATCAACTGCGAAGCACACAATTTCATGTTCGGTTTCATGATGGCGCCGCCGCACCCCTATGCGGTCGTGGTGGGCGAGGACGGCTCGTTCGAGATCGACGACATCCCGCCGGGCGACTACGAGCTGAAAGCCTGGCATCCGACCATCGGCATCCAAGAGACCAAGATCACGGTCCCCGCCGGCGGCGCGGCCGAGGCGAACTTCAGTTTCACGGCGCAGTAATCTGCGACGACCGGGTCACGAACGATGGCACGCATCCCGAAGATACATGTGTCTCGCCTGGGCTGGGCGGGACCGGCACTACTTGCGCTGCTGCTGGTCCTCGTTGCCACACCGGCGCTGGCGCAGGACGCCAATGAATACCGGCAGTTCCTCGGGATCGATTCCCGCAAGCTGGTCTGGTTCCTGGCGCAGATGCACCTGTTCTTCGGCGCCTTCGTGCTCGGCGTGCCGTTGTTCGCGGTCATCATCGAGTTCGTCGGCTGGCGCAACGGAGACCAACGCTTCGACAAGCTGGCGTACGAATTCACCAGCCTGTTGAGCGTGGCCTATGCCACGACCGCTGCGCTCGGCGGTCTGCTCGCCTTCGCGCTGTTCACGCTCTACCCGACCTTCATGGGCTACATGGCGGGCATCTTCAAGGACGTGATGTTCATCTACGCCCTGCTGTTCTTCGCCGAGACCTTCTTCCTCTATCTCTACTACTACGGCTGGCGGGCGATGAACCGGACCGAGCCGTTCAACCACACGGTTCGGACGGGTTTCAAGATCGCCAGCGGGATCGTGCTGGCGATCACGGTGGTCTTCTTCCTTGGCGGTTTCGGACCGGAGATGCGGGGCGACACCCGCGCCTTCATGGCATTGCTCTATTTCCTGCCGCTCGGGCTCGGCCTGCTGATCGTCAAGGATTTGAAGAGCATCCATATCCTGATCGGCGTGCTCTTGAATATCGCCGGCACCGCGATCATGCAGGCCGCCAATTCCTGGGCGGGGTTCATGATGAGCCCCGTCGGGATCGATGAGGCCGGCCAGTTCATTGGCACCACGTGGCAAGCCTTCGAGAACATCCTGGCGACGCCCGTTGCGGTCCACCGCATGCTCGGCAACCTCGCCTTCGGCGGCCTGGTCGCCGGCTCCTACGCGGCGGTCAAGTTCATCGGCGCCAAGACCGCCGAGGAGAAGGCCCATTACGACTGGATGGGCTACATCTCCAACTTCGTCGCCATCGCGGCGCTGATTCCGCTGCCCTTCGCCGGCTACTACCTTGGCCGCGAGGTCTATTCCACCAGCGCCGTCATGGGCAACAACATGATGGGCGGCGACTTCTCCTGGACCTTCATCATCCAGGCGATGCTGGTCGGCTCGCTGTTCCTGATCAGCAACTACTACCTGTGGAGCGGCATGACCCGCATCCCCGGGGCCGAGCGCTACTACAAGTTCATCAAGTACATCCTGGTCGCGCTGATCATCTCCTTCGCGATCTGGCTGACGCCGCACAACCTGCCGCTCACCGGCCAGGAGGTCGGCGAGATGGGCGGCAGCCAGTATCACCCGACGCTGAAGTTCCTCGGCCTGATGCCGGCCAAGAATGCGGTGGTGAACCTCATCATCATTTCGACATTCTTCAGTTTCCTTCTGTATCGGCGCGGCAACAAGAGCGCGCTGGTGCCGATCAGTCAGCAGGGAAACCTGCCGAAGATCGTCATTCCGCTGGCCGGCCTCGCCGCGATTGCGATCGTTGCTCAGTACGCGGCAAGCATGCTGACGATGGACCCGGGCGACTTGGATCTGCCGGCCGATCGTGCATGGGCCCTGCGGAATATTGGTTATCTCCTGCTCTTCGAATGCGCGACGGCAATCGTCGCCGTTCTGCTGGCGCTATCCGATCGCGGCAAGCTCGCCCAGGGACTGTATCTTGGTGTGACCACCTTCAACGTCGTGATCTATCTCGGCGTCTACGGCTTCGTTGTGATGGAGCAGGCCTCGCCGGTTCTGCGCAACGTCGCGGTCGCTCAGTTCCTGCAGCTCATCAGCTGCCTGATCCTGGTAACCGCCATCGACATCTTCCTGTTCCGCGGCGCCAAGGAGATCGGCACGCTGCAGTGGGGCAAGATGAGCGTGCGCAGCCAGTACGCGCTGCTGCTGCTGACCTTCATCATCACCATGAACATGGGCCTGATGGGCTTCATCCGCTCCGGCCTGCGCGGCGACTGGCACATCTTCGGCGTGATGCGCGACACCTCGGCCTGGGGTTATACGCCAAGCAACGCCACCATGACCGAAATGGTCGGGCTGGCGGTGCTGGTGTTCATGGTCAGCGTCGCCTTCATGTTCTGGCTCGGCGGCATCGCTGCGAAGAAGGAGCAAAACGAAATGAGCACGGCGACAGCGTCCCAGCGAATGCCTGAAAGTCCGGAGGCCGGCCATGTTTAGCGCGGTCGCCAAGGTATTTGCTCTGCTGCTTGTTGTGCTCGGTGCCTTCGTGTGGGTCGGCAACGCGATCACCGATCTGACGGGTGGGGAAAAGATCGTCACCGCGTTCGGTGAAGTGGATATCAGCCCGGAAGGCGGCGAGGAAATCTTTTGGGGCAAGGGCCGCTGCTACACCTGTCACAGCTTGGGCGACCGGGGCAGCGCCGTGCGCTGCCCGAACCTCGGCGTCTTCGGCGAGAAGTTCCCGCTGGCGATCGGCGCGCGCGCGGAGGAGCGCGCGAGGGAGCGCACGGAGAAGACGGGCGAGGATTTCACGACGACCGATTATCTCGTCGAGAGCCTGGCCAAGCCCGACGCCTATCTCGTCGATGGCTACAAAAACGAAATGGCTGTCGTCTATGCACCGCCGATCTCGCTCAATGCCGACGAGATCAAGGCGGTCATTGCCTATCTGCAAAGCCAGGACGGCGAGTTCGACATGGAGACGCTGGAAAACCCGAGCGAGATCTCGGCCGCCTATTTCCGGCGCATCGAAGCCGCCACCGCGGCCGGCGGGGGCGATCCGGGCGAGGGTCAGATCGTCTACGAGGACAACTGCTCCTATTGCCACATCCTCAACGGCGAGGGCGAGGAGGTCGGGCCCGACCTGACCGGTGTCGGCCTGAAGGGGCTTGCCTTCCTCGAGGAGGCGATCCTGAACCCTGCAAAGACGATCACGGACGGCTACGAGACCCGCGTCGTCGTCGAGAACGACGGCCGCCAGACCATTGGCCTTCTGATGCGCGACGATCCGGATGAGATCGACATCGTCAAGGACACCGGCGACATCGTCACGATCGCCCGTGCAGACATTAAGGAAATCACGATCGACAAGACCGTCAGCGTGATGCCCTCGGATATTCCCGAGGCGCTGACGGTCAAGGATTTCCAGGACCTGCTGTCCTACCTGATGCTGCAGAAGCAGGCGCCAACGGAAGAAGGGAGCTGATCCATGGGCAAGTTCAGAATTCCCCCAATTCTGTCGGTCACCCTTACGCTGGTTGTCGTTTACGCGCTGATCAAATGGGGAATCCCCGCCGCCTCGCGCGCGATTACGGCACTGCCCTTCCCACTGCCTGTGCCCGGCACGCTGATGCTGATGTACATGGTGCTGACCCTGATCGCCCTGTTCATGCTGGTGACGTTTTCCGACACCAGTCTCGACGCATTCATGGGGCCGATCTGGCGCTTCCTGCGCGGCGAGTTTGGCAAGGTGCCGCTTGTGTTGGTGCTTGTCGCCGCGCCGCTGCTGATCGGCTGGCAAGTGTATGACGTCAAGCTTCCCACAGAAGAACTGCCGTCGTCTCTGCGCATCCAGCATCCGTCCTCGAACTTCCCGAAGCAGTTCGAGGCGATGAAGAACCCCTTCGCCAACCCGACCGAAGAGGAGGTCCGGGTCTTTGTGGACCAGGCCAGGGCCGGCGAGGTCGAATTCATCCAGCAGGTCCAGGCCGACTTCGAAGCCTGGACGGACGAGTTCGGGGAACATCCATTGGCCGCGATCGCCACCGCGCCGATGAAGACGTTCCTGGCCGAGCTGGAGAGCGACTCCGTCACCCCCGCGGCCGCAAAGGCGGCGCTGATCGAGAAGAACCTGTTCGAGGGCCGCGCGCTCTACGCGATGAACTGCCGGCCGTGCCACGGCGACAGCGTCGCCGGCGACGGCCCCATGGCGGACGGCTTCAAGCTGCGGCCGATCAACTTCACCGACAACGGCACCATCGAGACCATCGTCGAGGGGTACACCTTCTGGCGCGTGGCCAACGGCGGTGTGGGCCTGCCGACCGAGGCGACGCCCTGGGATTCGGCGATGCCGGAGTGGAAGCTCAACCTCACCGAGGAAGAGCGCTGGAAGATCATCATGGCGGAATACGACCTGGCGGAGAAGACACCGCGCATTCCGGAAACGCACTGACGGGGGCTGACGGACGATGCGCACTTGTTCGAATCAACTCCTCAGAGGCGGGCGGCTGGCCGCCGGCGTGATGCTGGTGGGCTTGCTGATCGCCGGAGCGGCCACCCCAACACGCGCCGCCGACGCGCCGAGAAGACCGATGCCTGAGATCACCGACGAACTGGTCGCCGAGGGACAGGACATCTACGTGCGTCGTTGCAGCTTCTGTCACGGACTGCTGGGCGACGGCGAGGGACCCGCCGCACCGTATATGGATCCACGACCACGCGACTTCACGCTGGGCACCTTCAAGTTCCGCACCACGCAGAGCGGCGAATTGCCGCTGCCGGAAGATCTGTTCCGCACGGTCAGCCGGGGCCTGCCGGGCACCGGCATGCAGGCCTTCGACAACGAGCGGATCAAGAACGGGCTGACCGAGCATCAGCGCTGGGCCGTGATCGCGTATATCATGACCTTCGCGCCGGAGTTCGAGGATCCGGATCTCGATCCGCGGGCCACCGGCAAGGTCGTCAGCCTGCCGGCCAATCGGGCGCCCTACAACGAAGAGTCGATCGCCAGGGGGCGCGAGGTGTACGAGCGCGCGAAATGCTGGGAATGCCATGGCAAGACCGGCCGCGGCAATGGCCAGAAGGCGTTCGACCGCAAAGACGACTGGGGTTTCCCGATCCGCATTCGCAACGTGACGCATCCGTGGAAGATCAAGGCCGGCATCGAGGTCGAAGACATTTACATGCGGTTTTCCACCGGTATCAGCGGCACCCCCATGCCGTCCTTCGTGAAGGCGCTGAGCGAGGAGGACCGCTGGTATATGGCAATCTTCATCAAGTCGCTGCAGCATGAATTGACGACGCATCAGGTGCTCAAGGTGCAACGCATTGAAGGCGCCCTGCCGGATTCGCTGGACGATGCGACGTGGGGCCGGGCGGAGCCGATGGATGTGCGGTTGACCGGCCAAGTCGTCGTCGCGCCGCGGTGGCAGAACCCGAGCATCGAGCTGGTCACGATGCGCGCCATCGCCAACGAATCCGAGATCGTCTTCCGGCTCGAATGGGACGATCCGTTCAAAGACACGACCCATGACGCGGACCAGGAGCTGGAAACGCGGGAGATCCGCCAGGTCGGCGGATACAACTCCTATGTCGAGGCCAACGATATGATCCCACGGGCGCTGGAGACCTTCCGCGACTCCGTGGCGCTGCAATTCCCGACCAAAGCGCCAGAAGGCACCAAGAAGCCCCACTTCATGCGCGGAAGCGCATCCGAACCGGTTCAGCTGTGGACCTGGCAGGCGGATACCGACACGTCCGAGGAGGGCATTGCCCGCGGTTGGTCGCGCCCGCCGAAGGCGCAGCAAGAGGATCAGCAACAGATCGCCTCGACCTCTAGATGGGGCGATGGGCGCTGGACCGTCACGATGACCCGGCCGCTGCAAACAGAGGACCGCAATGACGTGCAGTTCGTCGAAGGCCAGTTCATCCCGATGGCGGTCAACGCCTGGGACGGGTCAAACGGTGAACACGGAATCATTATGAGCCTGTCGAGCTGGCACTACGTGCTGCTCGAGGCACCGACGCCGGTGAGCGTTTATGCCTACGCGCTGATCGCTGTCGCATTCACGGGCGGCCTCGGCGCCTGGATGACCCGACTCGCGCGCCGCGGATGACGCACAGACGGCAAGGAAGAAGCTGACAAGGGAATGCTTGCAAGGAGACGAACATGACTCGATCAGCG
>JABAOH010008812.1_pt1 | contig 18691 bp, 23 predicted proteins | sample 7062181 | NCBI WGS metagenome assembly JABAOH01 (sample SAMN14538630, study PRJNA623070) | marine sediment metagenome | biome: marine biome [ENVO:00000428]; feature: marine pelagic biome [ENVO:01000023]; material: deep marine sediment [ENVO:00002113]; isolation source: pool of 5 deep marine... | reverse complement strand
CAAGACTTTTGCACTTTTTCTAGATCCACCGTAAATTACAGATAGAAGAACATCGATTCCATCATTTATTGAGGATGGGATGCAGATGTTCTTTACAAAAAATATTGATATTTTTGGTAAAAAGTTGGAAAACTATCACTGTTGTTTTTCAAAACCACAATGGAACCATTTCAACACCTATATGCATGGTCTTCTTCTAGGTGAACGAGGTGAGAAGAACATTCAAGATATCGCAGGGAACATGTTAGATGGACGACATCAAAGTAGTTTAAACCGGTTTCTTACCCATCATAAATGGGATGTACGACGATTAAACACCATTCGTCTCCAGCAGGTTTTATCACATCGGGAAGGTGGTGTTCTCATTGTGGATGACACTATCATTGAGAAGTCTGGAGAACACATGGATGGTGTCGGTTTTCTCTTTGATCATTGTAAGGGTAAGAGTGTCCGATGTCATGATATCGTCTCAACATATTATCAACATGATGATCAGCAGGTTCCTTTGTATTTCACTCCTTATGTGAAGGAGGAACTTGCCAAACAACAGGATATGTGGTTTAAAACCAAGATACAACTTGCGTTGGATCTTCTCAGGAGATCGCTGATTCAGATCTCCCCTGAAGCAGTTGTTTTTGATGCATGGTACATGTCTAGAGAGCTTATTGACTTCGTGAGTAGCAGAGGTCTCACTTGGGTGTCCTCTGCGAAGAGTAATCGTTTAATCCAGTTGAATGACAACTGGATATCATTGAGCATATACGCAAAGAGTCTATCAAAACAATCATTCAAACGTATCAACAAGATGATAATTGATGAGCAACGTTTCAAATGGCTCTTTGAAACTACGATGGTTATGAAGAATATCGGCTTGGTTAAACTAATCATTCTTCGTGAACGAAGGAACAGTAAAACCTGTACGTTCTTGGTCACCAACAATACAGGTTTAGATGATTTAAAGGTCCTAGAATATTATAAAAAACGTTGGAGCATTGAGGTGTTCCATAGGGATTGTAAACAGCATTTGGGAATGGGCGAGTATCAAGTAAGAGGACTTGACGCTGTAGTTATACACCTACACCTTGTCTTCCTTGCTTATACCCTCCTTAAAAATATCTGGTGCAATCCCTTTCTACAACATGTTTTGAAGGGATTGAAAGCTATTGGTTCAAGGTGTCAACGATTGAAACGATGGGTGTTTCATCAGTTGATGAAGATATCGAAAGAGCATTGTTTTCTTCAGTCAATATGAAAACTGCAAAAGTTTTGTTATTAATTAAAACTGTTTTTTTATTCATTATCATAATTTTTAAAAAAAAGATCGATGTTGAAAAAAAATATAAAGGATATATTAATACTTAATTTTATATACATAGTATATGGGGGATAATCTTTGAAATTAATAATTCCACCAGAGCCTAAATTATTAAAGAAACAATTTATAAAACAAATGAAAGATTTAGAGCTAAAATTTGACTCACTTACTTTATGGTTTGGAAATAAACTACCAAGTTACATATGGAAAGATGGCGGATGGTCTAAACCTCTTAAAGCTGAAGGATATAACTGGCAGAGTTTTTTAAAAATTCTATCACTTCATAAAAAAGATATGATAAGATGGTCAAGAAACTCAATTTCATGGAAAGATTTTCTTCTAAAAATTCAAGATACAATTAGAGATCCTATCTTTAAGAAAATATTAGGCAGTTATAAGGAAAATGTAATATGAACAATGTTGAAGAAATAGATGGAGTTCCGATAGTTCTTACTGCTTCAAGAGTAGAGGCAAATGAATATCAAAATAATCCATTTTGGGCTTTTGTTTGTACATTTCCAAAAAAAATATCAGGATATTTTTTAAGAGAACATCTGAATTCATTGGAACATAATTTTGATGGAACTGCTAAACGTACGATTTATGGCCTTAGGAAAATTGAATCGATGCTAATAGATGAATTTGGAGAAAAAAATGTAGTTGTTACTCATTATGATAATCTGCATAAATTCATCGGTAAAAAAACAAAAGTTGTTGGAATCTCAAGTATGGATCCAATGGGGCTTGCATACGTATCCACAACATACAACTCTCTTATTGGATTTGGTGGAGAATCATTAAATTCCTATGAATTTAAAAAACTTGTATTACATCCATCGATTCAAAAGTATAAACCAAAGGTAATTGTTGGCGGACAAGGTTCATGGCAGGTTAGTGAAGCCAATGCCCAAGAGAAATTAGGAATTGATGTTTTATTTCAGGGTGAAGGAGAAAAAGATCTCATAAAAATTTTTAAAAAATTAATGAAAGGAAAATCAGTTCCAAATTACTATATTGCAAAAAAGCCAAATAGATCAAAAGTTGCTATAATTAAACATGCTGCATCCTATGGCATGGTTGAAATAACCAGAGGGTGCGGTAGAGCATGCCACTTTTGCAGCCCTACAATGCGAACAAAATACTCTTTTCCAATAAATCATATCATGAAAGAAGTAGAAGTAAATGTAAAAGAAGGATCATCAACTATTTTTACAGTAACAGAAGATATTTTTTTATATAAGAGTAAAAAAAATTTTATTCCCAATCGAAAGGAAGTTACAAAACTCTATAAAACCATTGCATCTTATCCAGGTGTAGATTTTATTTTACTTTCACATGCTTCATTTGCGCCTGTAGTATATGATAAAAAACTGCTTGAAGATTTAACTCCTTTTTTAATTGAAAAAACAAAATGGAGCCCGAGTGAAAATAACGCCTATAAACAATCATTTATATCTGTTGAAATGGGAATTGAAACTGGTAGTGTTAATCTCATGAAGAAACATATGAAGGGAAAGGCATTACCATTTAGTGTTGAAAATTGGCCTGAGCTTGTTGTTCAAGCAATAGGACATATGAATGATTATGATTGGTGGCCATTATGTACTATTATGACTGGACAACCTGATGAAACTGAAGATGATGTAATTGCAACATTGAATTTAATAGATGATTTAAAGGCCCATAACTCTAAAATGTTTTATACACCAGTTTTATTTATACCACTTAAAGAAGCAGTTCTTGGTAATTGCAGTAGAGCCAATTTAAATAACCTAACAGAGCTACAATGGGAGGTTATTTCAAGATCGTGGAGAAACAACATTGATTTTTGGGCGCCTCAGGTTCAAAAAAGGGCAGGTCCATTATTTTTCTTTGGTTATTGGCTTTATGGACGATGGAGACTCGGAAAAAAATCTACCAAAGCCTTAATGCGACTTGCAGGCTTTCCTGTAACAAATAAAATTGATAAAAAATGCAATCCTGAGTACTGTGGAAACGGTAATTTTAAAGAAGAATATGAAGAAATAAGAGATCGTTACTCTAACTTTTAATAAATGCTTTATATGCTAAATATGAAGAATATATATCTACCTTACTTGAAATCTCAAATGGTGAATGCATACTCATAATTGGTGGACCAAGATCTATTACTTCCATACCTAATCTTGAAAAATATATAGCAACTGTGCCTCCACCACCATTATCAACCTTTCCGATTTCTGCTGCTTGCCAGGGGATTTTTTCTTTATTAAGAAGTGACCTAATTTCAGAGACATACTCTGCTGATGCATCATTTGCTGCATACTTTCCACCATGACCAGTAAACTTTGACATTACCACTCCATTACCTAAAGTTGCTGCATTTTTAAGTTCAAAAACTTCAGTATAGTTAGGAGTAACTGCTGAGTTTACATCAGCAGATATTACTTTTGATTTAAGCATAACACTATCAACATCAGCTTTTGGATCCATTTCTTTAATAATTGATCTTAAAAAGGTCGTAACCTGTGCTGTTGTGTTTCCTTCGCTTCCAATTTCTTCCTTATCAACAAAGAGAGCAATTGAAGTATGCTGGGGACCCTGAACATCCATAATTGCTTTAAAAGCACAATATGCAGAGGCTCTATCATCCTGACCATAGGCACCCACAAGAGATCTATCAAATCCTATATCCCTTGCCTTGTAGGCTGGAACTGCCTCAAGCTCTGCAGAAATAAAATCTTCTTCTGTCAAACCATAATCTTTAAAAAGTTTATCAAGAACTGCTGACTTTATCTTTTCACTTAAATCTTTTTTTGTAGGTTGACTTCCAATTAAAATATCCAAATTTTCTCCAGGAATTGCTTCTTTCATTTTCTTTGTATCTTGTACTTTATGAGAAAGATGAGGTAAGATATCAGGAACAGAAAATATTGGATCAGATTCATTTTCCCCAAGAGCAAATTTTAACTTTTTGCCATCTTTTTTAATAATAACTCCATGTAAGGATAATGGAATTGTGACCCAGTGAAATTTTTTAATTCCACCATAGTAATGTGTTTCAAAAAGGGCAACATTGCTTGAAGAATCCTCATAAAGAGGTATTTGTTTTAAATCTAGTCTGGGACAATCAATGTGTGAAATCACTATTCTTAATCCATCGTTTATCGGTTTTTTACCAGCAACAATGATTGCTGCTTCTTTTTCTCTATTGACTTTTATTTTTTTCTTTTTACCTTTTGCTATAATACTAATTTTTTTAATAGCCTCTCTTTCGGTTTTTGCCTCATTTAAAAAAATCTTATAATCTTCACAAAAATTATACGCTTTTTTAATTTGATCTTTTGTAAATATTTCCCATGCTGATTTCTTTTTGTAAGCATATTTACTCTCTTTTTCCTTTTTATCTTCTTTTTTTGCCATAGGTTATCCTCACAAAATAGTCATATGATTTTTAAATATAAAAATGATGGTAAGATATTATTTGTTATAACAATTTAAGGATATTCCATTTTTATATTTTGATTTATTCTGATATACTCCAAAAACATGCTATAAAAACTATAGAGATTAATTATTTTAGGACACAAAATAATTATTTATAGGAGGTAGTTGTCAAAAAAGTGGCACTCATTCTAAAACGCAATCAATGGAGAAATCAACATGAAGAAATACAGAAAATTCAAGGCCTTCATCAAAATGTGACCTTTTCAATCTGGGGTCATCAGCCTTTTTTCCAACTTTTTCTTTTTTCATTACATTTCCCCAACTTTTATCTACGTATTTTTATCTTTTGTTATTTTACAATCTTTAGCACATATCACCTATTCGATATATCCTTACATCTTAAGTAGAAAATATAAAAATTGGTTTGTAGCTTTTTTACCTAAAGCAATATTGTTGCATGCTGTTCATAATTTTATGATTTATCTTTATGATAATAAATGGGTTACATTTGTAATGGTCACGATATTTTTGTTACCAATTATAATTCTTGAGAGAAAAAGTATATCTTGTTTACTAAAATCTAGGAATAGTAAGAGAAAGAAGTTGATTTTTACACTGGCGTTTATAATAATTTATATTTACATTTTCTTATGTTGTTTATTGGCATTTTGAACTAAAATAGTTTAAAATTTATTTCTAAATAAATTATCTAAATAACAGTTTGAGGAGACCTGGTTTTAGTTTAGAAGAATAATCGATAATTCTTGGTTTCTTTAAATTTGCTAGTTCCATTGCAAGTTCAATACATGTTTCTTTATCACCTAATTTATCAATGAGCCCAGCTTCCAAGGCCTCTTTACCATAAAATATTTTTCCTTCTTTAATATCAGACAACATTTCCTTCTTAAGTTTTCTTTTTTCCTCAACACTCTTATAAAAACTCTCATAAATCAATTTCACTTGTTCTTTTATTATCTTTTCCTCTTCTTTTTTTTGTTTTTTAAAAGGAAAACCAAGTTCCTTAAATTTACCAGATGGTATCGAATCAATTTTAATACCAAATTTTTGAAGAAAATCTGATAAATCAGGTCTTATACCCATAACACCAATACTACCTATAGCACTAAGTTCATCGGCTACAATTTTATCACAAGAAGATGCTATCCAATATGCACCAGATGTGGCAGAGCCCTTGATATTCGCTATCGTTGGTTTTTTTATTTTCTTTATAAACATAGCAAGCTCCTTAGAAGGATAAGGCTCCCCACCAGGTGAATCAATATCAAAAATTAATGCTCTTATCGACCATTTATCCTTTATCTTATCTAAAATATTAATCAATTGTTCCACTGGAGCGCTTCTACCTAATAAAGAAGGTGTTCTTGTAAGTGTTCCATGAATGGGTATTACCGCAATATTTTCTAACATCAATAAATTGATACTTTAGGGTTTTATATTCTTATTCCTCTTTTTAGGCCCTAAGACAACCTTCCATTATCTCTTTTTTTATGTCTTATTTTATGATTTTGTTTAAAGCAAATCAGAATAAACAACAGTTAAGAAGAAATTTATTTAAGGATTAATTAATTGCAATTTATGTTAATAACAGTAATTTAAAGAGATGGGATATGAAAGATCTAATTCAAAAGTTTGATAATATTTTTAATTGCCCCAATTGTAAAAAAACTCTCTGGCGTTATAAAAAACTTCCAGATGGAACAAGTGTATGTGTTTCTTGTTATGATTTATATATGAAAAAGAAAAGTGAAAATATAAAACAGAAACTAGCATATATTAAATTAGTTTCTAGAGATTTAATAAATAATGGTTTATCAGAATTAATATTTAATTTTTTTGAAAAAAAGTATAATAACAACCCTATTGAAAGTGAAGTTGTAAAACTTTGGAAGCTTTTATATCTAAAATATAAACAAGAGATTGATTATGAAATATTTTTTGATGTTATTAGCAAAGTTTATAATATTGTTAAGGAGAAAAATGATTTGGAATCCTTTGAAAAGGATTTAAAGCCTAAAAAGAGACCTACGGAGACAAGGAGTTATTATTGTATAATTTGCAAAACACAAATCGATAAAGAGACGTACGAATATTCAAATAAATATTTTAATAAAGCCTTATGTAAAAATCATCAAGGAACAAAATATCATAGAGATTTGTTTTTTGCATTGAAAAAACGTGGAATACCATGTGAATTTGAAGCATATAATGGGAATAAACATATAGATATTGCATTACATGATATTAAATTATATATCGAAGTTGATGGAGAACAACATTCTATTGATTCTAATCAGTTTATAGCTGATTTAAAAAGAGATAAATTCTCAAATGAAGGGGGTTATCAAACAAGGCGATTTACTAATAAAATCATTGATGAACATCTTGAAGAGATTGCTGATAATCTAAAAGAGGCATATAAAAAAGTAAAATAATTTCAGAAGGAAAAAATGAAATGCAAAATCTGTGGAGTCAATGAAACAGACAACCCAGACGAGTTATGTGATGATTGTAAAGTATCAATAATTAGCGATGATGACATTCCGCCAACGCTCAGAAAAAAATTAAAGTAGATTTTTTAAAGAATTAGTTGCTGTGAATATACAAAAAAGGATTAATATGAGATATTGGTGCATTTCAACATCAGCTAAAAATTGGAAAGTATGTAAATAAAATAAAGTCTGGGGAATGGATGCAAGATACTATGTTACTCTAAAAAAATATCTGAAGAGTGGAGACAAGGCTATTGTATACAATCATGGTGGAATTTTTGTAGCCGTTGTTGAATTTATAGGTAAATATTTTTTCAGCGATGAAGATATAGGTTGGACGAAAGATGAAAATAAATTTCTGTGTCCATATAGAATTTAGTTTAAAATGATTTGTAAGAGTAATAATCCTCCTAAAATTTCATTTTCAATAAAAGAAATTGATAATAAGGCAAAATGGGAAAAATCAAACTTAATAGATGAAATAACGTTTATTGCCGATAAAGGCAAAACATGGAACCAATCTTTTCAGAATAGGAAAATATTAGTAGATTAATTAATAAAACATCGGTCCCTAATATTTGACAATTTTTGACATAGATTTTATATATTTGTAATTAGATGTGAATTTGTATCGGAGGAGGTATATATACAAAGAACTGTGTTAAAAAAGATGGTGATAATTGCAATTATTGGTTTATTTGTTGGTGTTTCTATATCACCTGCAATTGGTGGTTATGCTCTTAAATCAAATACAAATAAAATTGAAGTAGATAATGAAAGTGGAAAAATTTCTCCTTTAACATTTTATACTTTTGATAAATCTGGTTCAAAGGAATATAATTCTGTTTTATCTAATGAGGTTGCAAAAGAAATTAATGAATTACTTGAAGTTTTAGGATTTAAGATTATTAATGAACCTTTTAGTGAAGAAACGAAGATTTTGAAATCAGAGTTTGTTGAATTATTAGAAATAAATGGTTTGCTACCTGAGGGTATGTCTAAAGATAAGGTGCTTTCTTTGTTGAATCCTTCATGGCTTAGTTGGTTTGAGAAAAGACAGCATTTGATATCAAGTAGAGCTTTCAAAACAGGTTTTATTAACATCTTGACCGTATTAGGGAATCTTCAAAGGTTTTTTGTTTCATCAGATATTATTGAAACGCTAGGTAGATATCCTAAGCCAGCTTCTACCTCTGCTCATGCTTTTTTTTGTAGTATATTTGGTTTGGGTGTCGTTACTATTCCTTTGTTTATACTTCCTAGACCTCGTGTGATAATTTTATGGCTTGATAGTGCTGAAATTTATGTGGGTGAGCTTTTACGTAGAAGAGGATTTAAAGTATCAGGTAATCAATACGGTATTGCTTTAGGTTTTATTGGTCTTAGTATTTTAGGTTATTTTATAGGTTATGCAGTTTATGTATATGTTAATGCTGATAGTATAGAATGGAATCTGCCGGCATATAATTTATATACTTCCTTACAGATTTGAATATTGTAATAAGAGGGAGGACTTATGCAGAAAAACCATACTGGTAAAATCCTTGCAATAGGGATAGTTGTATTGTTTATAGGCGTGGGCATTCAACCCGTTTTTGCTATTGATAATAAAACTATGTCAAAATATATTTCTTATACGAAAGATATAAAACATTTAAGTGAAAATGAAATAAAATCAATAATAATTGAGTTTGTTGACAAAATTAAAAATTCAAATCCTGAAAAAATATCGGTTAAAAAATTTAATAATTTGTTAGATAAATCAAATTCAATATATATTTATTTATTATTTGCATTTAATTTCTTAATTTTAGAGATTTATTTTTTAAAAAATAATAATCTACCAATGGCTAAATTCTGTTTAATTTTTTTTATATTAAGTATTGTTTCGTATGGGTATTTTAGTTCCCCATCTTAATATTTAAATATTGAGGTAGATTATGAAAAACATATGTAAGAAAACCATCACCTTTAGCATAATCTTGCTTCTGATTGGTGTTAGTGTATCATCTGCAATATCCATTGATACCAAATCAACCATAACCAATAATGAAAGTGTTGAGGATTGTAATTGTAAAGAAATTGATAGTAGACATCTTGTTAGATTGGAGAGGCAGTTAAACAGGTTGGAAGTCTATTCAAAGTTGTTGTTGGTGTTGTCAAGTTATAATTCTGAATTGAGAGAGATAAGTGAAGAATTATATGATTTAATAAACTCTGATAGTCCTTGGATTTTCCCTATTATTTGTGGTATTTTACTAAAAATTCTTACTAAATTTGATAAAATGATGGAATATTTATGGGAATTATGGTTAGTCTATGGAAATGTTATAGCGATGAGAATATCTAGCATATTAAGTTATGTAAGTATAATTCTATACACAAAAGGAGGTGATTTAAATTGTGATTGGTATGAACCTTTGCCTCCTCCAAAACAGATTTTTACATATAAGAAACCATATCCCTCTTTAGCATTTAGGATTAATTCCACCTAAAAGTTTTATATACCCACATTTGATTTAAATTATTGGAGGAGGCAAAATAAATGCAGAATAATTTGTTAAAAAAAAGGCTTGGTATTTGGAATAATTGTTTGTATGCTGTCTGTTACTACTACTTTTACAGTCGTAGTAGCAACGAATTCTGAGAAGACAATGGTAACTACCGAGAAGATTAATAGCCAACCTGAATGTGTCACCACTCTAATAACAGAAATAGACAGGGTAATTGAGGTTGATAGTGATGGTAATATTGTCTGGGAAGTAACTGGGCTGGATTTTCCAGTTGATGTGGAGCGATTAGAGAACGGTAACACTCTGATAGTAGAATCATACGAACATCGTGTAATTGAGGTTGATAGTTTTGGTAATATTGTCTGGGAAAAAATCTTTGAGGATAATTGGTTTCCACTTGATGCTGAGAGACTCGATAACGGCAACACCCTCATAGCAGTACCTTACCAGCAAGCGATAATTGAGGTTAATAGTGCTGGGGTTATTGTCTGGTGGACACTCGTATTTCAACCCTGGGATGTTGAGAAGCTCGATAACGGCAACATCCTCGTAGCAGACACCTATAGGGTAATTGAGATTGATGGTGATGGGAATATTGTCTGGGAAATAGCTGGACTGGAGAATGAAGATGCAGAGAGGCTTGATAATGGCAACACCCTCCTAGCAGATGGTATCACCAATAGGGTAATTGAGATTGATAGTGATGGTAATATTGTCTGGGAAAAAACCGGGCTGTTTACTCCAACTGATGCGGAACGATTAGAGAACGGTAACACTCTGATAGTAGATACTAAGTTTAACGATCATCGTGTAATTGAGGTTGATAGTAACGGTGATATTGTCTGGGAAATAACTGGGTTGCATTTACCTTGGGATGCTGAGAGACTCGGTGATAATCAACCACCTGATAATCCTAGTATTACTGGTCCAACAAGTGGAGCGGTAGAAAAAGAGTATAATTATACTTTTGTTACAATTGACCCTGATGAAGATATTGTATCCTACTATATCGAATGGGGAGATGACCAGGTAGAAGAATGGATTGGCCCATATGCCTCTGGAGAAGAAGTAATTGTGAGTCATACCTGGTCTGAGCAAGGTACTTATACAATCAGAGCCAAGGCTAAAGATATTTGTGGTGTTGAGAGTGAGTGGTCAGAACCGTTTATCGTGACAATTAGTAATCCACCAGGTGCACCGACTATAACTGGTGAGACTAATGGTAAAACAGGAACAGAATATGAATACGGTTTTACATCAATAGACCCAGATGAAGATGACATAGATAGATACGTTATTAATTGGGATGATAGTTCACCAGAAGAAACAATTACAGGTCCGTTTAAATCAGGAGAAACAGTATTTGCAAAGCATACCTGGAACACATATGGAGATTACCAGATTTCAGCATACGCTGTTGATGTGATAGGCCTTCAAGGTGGAGATGGTACATTAAACGTAATCATGCCAAGAGCTAGAGCACTGCTGAGATTTTTTGATATGTTTCCGATACTGCAGAGATTGTTACAAAGACTAGCACAATGACCAACAACTATATATATCCCAATTAACAATAGTTAATAATGTGGGGCCTAGACAGAATGTAAGTGTGAATTTTTTCAGATTCTTTTTCATACTTCCTCCTTCTTTTTACACCTAGGCTCCACATTTTTACTTAAACTTGAATTTGTTTATTGAAGATATTATTAAAATCTCTAATCACGATGGAGATTTCCAATCTTTCCAGCTATCGGAATAAATTGCATTTATAAAATATATAAAACCGTGAAATGTTACCTGTTTTGAAGAACCATCAGTTAGAACATAGAAATCAACTTTAACATTAAATAAACCGAATGGATAACCTTTATCTCTAAAACATTTTGCACTGAAGTAATTAATACTAGACATAAAGTTAGGTTTAAGATTTTTTTTAATAAATAATATGTTTCTTTTTCAAATAATTGTGTACCATCTCTTGTTGTTACATTCAGATAATATATACATTCAATTGGTTCATCGTTTCTGTGTACACAGTCAATGTTGCCTACATAACCCCACTAAGGAAAAGTAAAAATAAATGGGATTGAATAAATTTGAATATGAACATTATCTATTAAACCACCCTTAATTGTCGAAGTTTTATTTATATTAACAAATTCTTCTCCTTTTGGTTTGGTGTCTACTGCAGTAAGACTAGGTGCAAACGCTGTTAATACAATTATTGATATAATCCCAACTATCATACTTTTTTTAAATAAGCTATTTCTTTGAATTTTATACCTCCTCTAGAAATTTAATATTAAATTAAAGGTTTATAAATCGTTAGCTTGAGTTTTTTTATTAAACATAGAATTATTGCATCCAATATATTGAAAAAGAATGTACCTAAAAAAATGTTCCCTCTCTCTGTTTAGTGGTTCCATGTATATAATTAATGACCATCCTAATAAAATCTAAGGTAAAAAATATAGGTAACCCTAATAATTTTAAAATAAAAAGATAACTAAAAAAAAAAGAATATATTTTGAATTTAGGTTTTATTTTTTAATAACATAAAAAACTACTGCAACTGCAACAATAACAATTATTACAATCAAAACAATGAAAATTAATAAACCTGATCCTGTAGGTTCATTATTATTCCCCCCGTTATTACCATTGCCATTTCCACCGTTTGAACCTGTAATTGTAACAGTTATAATATCAAATCCTTCTGCTTCTTCGTCATCAATAACGTATAATTCTACTTGATAAATTCCCTCCTCAGTATAGGTATGTTTAGGATTCTGTTCTTCTGATATTTCTCCATCGTCAAAATCCCATGTCCATGTATATGGAGGTGTTCCACTGCTTACAGAACCTGAAAAGCTTATACTTTCTCCAACTTTTCCTTCAATATCTCCCCCAGCATCAACAACCAAAAATTCCTCGTTGGGATATATATCACTATAAGAATATGTCATATCAATATCTTGTTTTAGGGTAGTAATAATTATTTCTTCATAAACCTCACTTTCATTTTCTAGATCAAAAGTAAAAGTTAATTTTTTTGTATTAAAGCCGTCTATGCTAACCTCAATAGGACCTTCAAGTGAAGATCCGTTAACCTCTTCGCCTATAGGAGGTAGGGCACTAAAATAAAATATTTGATATTCCTGCTCAGATGTATAAAGTAATACAAAAATTACCAGTGATATACTTGTAGGTTTAGTAATTCTACCACGAAAATTAATATCTAATGTTATTGATTTACCTGTTTTAGAATATACTATTTGTGTAATATCAATATCTTCTACTTCAGGGTGCGTTTGAAAATCGTCTTCATATTCAAATACATCTCCTGAGTCGTCATTTAATATGTGTTCTTCATCAGCTGCAATAACTGAACTATTTGGAAATGTAATAAAACAAATCAGAATCAGCCCTAATATTAACAATTTTCTTATCATTTTTACCTCTTCCTTATTCATTAATTTTTTATTAAGCTATATACGTTCTTATTTATAATCTTTATTTTTCAATTATTCCTAATTTAAACTAAATAAAATAAAAATAAAGGTTGATTTATTAATAAATCGATTTATTTTAATTTCTTTTTTAGGTCTTGAACTGTACTGGTAAATTCATCCAGGGTTGATTCTAAAGTCCCAAGTGTTTCATGTATTTTATCAGTAATAATGGCTCCATTAGGTGAAGGTGAAATAATTCCATCTTTTTCAAGTGTTCTTAATGAGTATCTTATCATATGTTGTGGTTGGCCTGTCATCTGTGATAATCTGATTATCCCTATAGGTCCATGATCCCTTACTGTTTTCAAAACTTCCAGATGTCTACTTAGAAGACCTAATTCCTTTTCTGCAACATCAGTAATACAAGACCTACTTTCAGATTTTTCAACCATAAAATCACCAGGTCAATTGTTAACATAATGCATTACTAATACTTATTTTTTACTAAAAAAAATAAACTTATTTCAATTTAAAGAAAAATATAAGATATAAAACCGACATTCAGTATCTCATGGCTATAGGATTTGCACTTTTATCAATAAGCCCATTATATGAAAAAACAGTTTTTGATTCCCTAAAAAATGTTTTAGAAATCACAGAGATACATCCACTATTTGGAGAGTATGATATTCTAGTAAAAATACAAACCACAGATATTGATGCAATTGGTGAAGTAGTTATTAAAAAAATACGAGCATTAAAAGGAATTGTTGATACAAAAACTCTAATTGGTACAAAAAGTTTGACTGGTGAAACTTAAATTATATGTTTTTCTCGTTGTATTCGACCAAGATATCTAAATCTTGTTTCTACCGTAACAATATGGGCAATAAATCTTACTTCGCATCTTTCTTCTTCACTAGATATTAACCCAACAATCAACATTCATTTCCCTTCATTTCATGATAAATAACATGATATGCTAGTAATTATTATTAATAGTTTGTAAATATAAATAAATTTCTATTTTTTTAATATTATAGTAAAATAAATAAAAAAATGGTAGAAAGTAATTTAAATATTTAAGGCAATTATATCCTTTAAAATATGAAAAAAGTAATTATAATATTAACAATCTTAGTACTATTTTTAAACATAAATAATCATACTTGTAGTAAGGAATTAAATTATAACTTTAAAACATTAAATTCACCAACAATATATGTAGATGATGATAATATTAACGGACCATGGAATGGAACAATTCAATATCCATATAGATGCATTAACGATGGTATAAAAAATTCAACAGATGGGGATACAATATATGTTTTAAATGGAATCTATAATGAAACAATATCAATAAACAAAACAATAAAATTAATTGGTGAACAAAAGAATTCAACAATAATTGATGGGGGATATGCAGAAGTAATTCTTCATCTAATAAAAGATAATATTGTTATAAATAATATCACAGTAAGAAACTCAAATGGATACCTCTCTAATTCAGGAATAAAAATAGTATCAAATAAAAATTCAATAATAAATTGCTCAATATATAGAACCAAAACAGGAATTCACCTAAAAAATACTTATTCTAATCTTATTGATAATTGCACATTACATACCAATGGAAATGGAATATTTTTAGATTCTTCTGAAAAAAATACAATTTCAGGATGCCTAATATGTCATAATTCAATAGGAATTGATATCGAAAATTCAAAAAATAACCTCATAACTCATAACTATATGAACTCAAATGGTTATGCATGTTTATTAAATGGTTCTTCAAATATAAAAATAAATCATTGTAATATAAGCGATAACCAAGCCAATCAAGGCGGAATATTTATCAGAAAATGTACAAATATTTCGATATATAATAGTATAATTTCACACAATGGTATTGGAATCCACTTATATTCCTCAGAAAAAATATCTGTTAAATTTTGTGAACTTTTTTTAAATACTCATTTTGCAATGATTATGAGAACTCCATCAAAAAATGTTGTTATTAAAAATTGTAATATCAGAAATAACCTTAGATACGGTTTTTATCTAGAAAAATGGAACTCCTTAACAATTAAGAAATGCAACATATATGAAAATATGCTTTATGGTATATGCTCAAAACTATCTTACATATATGCTCGAAATAACTGGTGGGGTTCACCTTTTGGACCATCACATACAACACTTAGGAAAACTAGTAGAATAAGTTTTGGTATTAATAGAATAAAAATTTTGCCATGGTATCTGAAGCCATTAAAAAATGTTGGTGCAAATTGGAAAAATAATGAGCAATATCTAAAAAAAGAAATGGTAATTTTTGAAAGAACGATAGAATTTTTAGATAAAGACAGTGACTTGGATGGTACACCAGATTGGTGGGAAGAAAAATGGGGCTATAATCCTAACTTATGGGATGATCATAAAAACCTTGATCCTGATGAAGATGCATTATCAAATATTGAAGAATGCTATACTGATCAATATGGTTCCAGCCCATATTATAAAGATATTTTTCTTGAAATAGATTGGATGGAATCACCTGGTTCTGATAAATCAAATAAACCATCACCAAAACTAATAAAAGAACTGGTAGAAATATTTGAAAATCAGTCAATAAACTTACATGTAGACATAGGAGAATTAGGTGGCGGAGAAGAAATTCCCTACTGTGATTTACAATTCTCGTTTTCCAGATTAAGAGACTTATATTGGAATTATTTTCTACATAACGATCTAAATAATCCTAGAAAAGGAATATTTCGATATGGTGTTATATGTAAATATTGCCCAGATCTAAATTTTCCTTTTATTGGTTGGGATCATCTTGATACATTTGCTATTTCTGCAGAATGGACAAAGGAGGTTAATCCTTATATTTCTTTAGATCGTTTAATTGTAGGTGGAATAGCTCATCATCTTGGTCATACTCTTGGACTACTTGCAGATGCTTATAATGGAATTGATAATGTTGATACTGCAAAACTTTTCTCTATTCAATGGTGGAAATATAGAAATTATAAAAGTTGTATGAATTATAATTGGAAGTATAAAATTTTTTCATTTTCTGATGGCACGCATGGTAGAGGAGATTTTGACGATTGGAGTTCAATGGATCTTTCATTTTTCAAAAATAGCCATTTTGAATAAAGCAAACCAAAATTCTTAGTCTTCCTTCCATTTCTGAAGAAAAACACCAATGATAAAAAATACAAGTGCAAATACTACAACAAAGCCTGTGAAAGAAAGTGTTTTATCTAGATTTGCATAAATCATTGCATTTCTAAGTCCTTCATTGACATAATATAATGGTAGCACTTGTGCAACAGATTGTAAGAATTCAGGCATTTGATCAAGGGGGAAAAATGTTCCTGCAAGAAACATCATTGGAAAAGTAATTGCTCCACCGGCCATATCAGCAGTTTCTTCATCTTTAACAAAACGACCGATAATCATTCCCAGCCCTGAAAACATAAAACTGGTACAAATTACAATAATAAAGAAGAAAATATTGATTTGAAGGTTTAAACCCCATACTAATATTCCAACTGCCATTATGACAAATGTTGAAATAAAAGATAGAAATAACATAAAAAGCATCTTTGAAAGAATCCATTCAGTTCTTGTTACAGGCATTGTTAATAGTTTTCGAAGAATTCCATCTTTTCTAAATTTAGTGTTTCGTTCAATGCTTCCATAAACCATTGATGTCATTATTGTAAAGCCAATCATTCCTGGAACAAAAAAATCAATAAAATCAAAATCTTCACCAAGTGTGCTTTTTACATCCATACCAACAATACTAGGGCTAAAAGTTATTATATCATTATATGTGTTAATTAAACCTGATAAAATACTTCTCACAATCGGTGATACAGTACTATCTAAAGGATCGTGGAAAAATGTAAGATTCACTTCTAAAAAAGGATTAATTTTAATTTGTCCAATTAAATTTTCAAAACCATTAGGAATTTGTAAACCAACAGATATATCTTCTTCTTTCATATGATTTGCAATATCAATATTTTTTCCAATTTTTTTAATTTCAAAAACTTTTGTTTCTTCTAAAAATTTAGTAAAATTTGCAGACTCAATAGAATCATCTAAATCTTGTAAAACAAGCTCATATTTTGCCTCATCTGCGCCTGAAAAAATTGCACCAAAAATCATAATCAAAAGAATAGGAAATAAAATAGTCCAAAAAACTGTTCCTTTGCTTCTAAGCCATGATCTTATTCCCAAAATTAGATCTGTTTTTATAAATTTTAGATTCATTAAACAGCCTCCCTAAGTTTAGCACCCGTAAGTTTTAAAAATATTTCTTCAAGATTAGATCGGCGAATATCAATTGTTCCATAGTCAACATACTCATGTTTTAATATTGCAAGTATCTCAAGAACTCGTTCCTTATAATCTATTTTAATTGCAATATCGCCATTTCCCTCAGTTTTAGCTTCAAATCCATGACTTTTGAGAATATCAATAATTTCTTTTGATTTACAATCCTTTATTCGTAAAATGCTACCTTCGCCATGTTTATCAATGAGTTCTTCAAGAGATCCTTCAGCAATAATATTACCTTTATGAATAATTGCAATATGATCTGCAAGATACTCTGCTTCTTCCATATAATGAGTTGTAAGAAAAACAGTCTTACCTTTATTTCGTAATCCAGCAATAACCTCCCATACCTCTCTACGTGCTTTTGGATCAAGACCCGTTGATGGCTCATCTAAAAAAACAATTTCAGGATCATTTACCAAAGAAATTGCCACACCAACACGTTGTTTTAGACCACCTGAAAGATCCTTATAAAGTTTGTTTTTCTCTGTTTTTAAATCCATTGCATTAATAATTTCATCGATATTAGCATGGTTTTGATATAAACTTGAAAAATAAAGTAAAGTTTCATGAACAGTAAGTCTTTCAAAAGAAGAAAATTCTTGAGGGAGAATTCCTATTTTATCTTTTATTTTGTCAAATGAATTATTTATATCATTTCCAAGTATCTTTATTGTTCCAGCTGTTGGTTGCCGGATAGATTCAATCATTTCAACTGTTGTTGTTTTTCCTGCGCCATTAGGTCCAAGAAAGGCAAACACTTCACCTTCTTTTACAGCAAAAGTGATATTATTTACAGCTATTAAAGCGCCATACTCTTTTCTGAGATTATAAACCTCAATTGCTGCTTTATCCTCAGTTAATAATTTATCATATGTAACTTTTCCCTGGTTACCACAAGAGGGACATGTTACTTTTACAACTTCACCAGGGTTACCAGAAACACTTATTATTTTCCCGCATTGGGGACATTGAACTGTTTTTTCTATAATATTTCCCCCCTATTTTTCAGGTGCGTGAATACAAAAAGTATTATATATTATTTTTTAATATGTATTGTCAAGTAACATTCCTTAGAACTCTCTTCCTTTTCGTTACATTAATATTCACCTCGTTTAT
>JABAOH010001745.1_pt3 | contig 18697 bp, 26 predicted proteins | sample 7062181 | NCBI WGS metagenome assembly JABAOH01 (sample SAMN14538630, study PRJNA623070) | marine sediment metagenome | biome: marine biome [ENVO:00000428]; feature: marine pelagic biome [ENVO:01000023]; material: deep marine sediment [ENVO:00002113]; isolation source: pool of 5 deep marine... | reverse complement strand
CGCGCGCGCGAATAAATATTTCAAAAAGGCGCGCGCATTGATCCAGTTTAAGAACCGTTTTAACGAAAACCTCAAATTGGACCCAAGACCTATTAAGCTCACCTAGAGCTTCATTTTTGAAGCATTTCTGGTCGCGAAGAACATGTCTTTGAAATCAAATCTTAAAAAAATTCAGGAAGAATTGAGCAAAAGAGAGGGAGTTCGAGACGAAGTTCAAAGAGATATGCGCAGAACAACCCGCTTGTCTAAACAAGCCATCCTTTTTACTCATCAAGAAAGATTTAAAGATGCAAAAGATTCGCTTGCAGAAGCAGACAAGCTTTTCTCTAAGCTCCGAGAGGTATCAAAAGATTATCCTGATCTGTTCTACAGTGGTTTGGTTAATGCCGCCTTCGAGGAATATGCTGAAGCCCACACTTTACTCACATTAATTGAGGAGAACCGTTTTATCGATCCTGAAGATCTAGGAGTCCCCATGATTCCTTACGTGCTAGGCTTAGGCGATGTCGTTGGGGAGCTCAGACGTAGAGCCCTCGACTCCATTCGCAAGGGAAAGGTAGAAGCCGCGGAGCTATGTTTAGAGAGAATGGAAAATATTTACTCTGAACTAACAGCTATGAACGACGCCTACCTCCTTGTTTCAGGACTTCGGAGAAAGTGTGACGTTGCGAGGCATCTCATCGAAATTACCAGAGGAGACGTTACCATCGAAGCTCGAAGAAGCGCCTTGGAAAATTCTATTCAAAAGTTAGAAGAGGCAATTGGTAAGAAAAAGAAGGCTAGAAACACTAAAACCTAGAGAAATCTTAAAGTAAATTGGGGTTTTCGCAGAAATTGCTAATCAAGCTTAGTCCAAGATTTTCTGCGAAAAAAGCTCACGCAACGCAGTTGCGCTTATCCAAACTGGTTACACATAAGGATACACTACTTGAAACCATCGATTACGTAGCAGGAGTAGATGTCGCCTACACGAAAGGGATATCTATTGGCGCAGTGGTAGTCGTTGATTTCGCTTCCTTATCTACTCTAGAATATCAAGTGGTACACCTGAAAACACGTTTTCCCTACATAGCAACCCTCTTGTCGTTTAGAGAAATCCCACCAGCCTACTCCGCTATAAAAAAACTGCAAATGCAACCAGATGTTTTTCTCGTTGACGGACAAGGATTCGCCCATCCCTACCGCCTAGGATTCGCCACTCATCTAGGCTTGGTGATAGGCAAACCAACAATCGGTGTAGCGAAAAGTCGGTTGTGTGGTAAGGTAGAGTCAGTTGAAGAGCATGATTGGATGTCTCTTGTAGATAGCGGAGAAATCGTCGGCGCCGTAATTGCTACAAAACCTGGAACAAAACCGATATACGTTAGCGTTGGCCATCAGGTATCATTAAGAAGGGCCATAGATATTGTCAGAAGCTGTACACGAACCTACAGAATTCCAGAGCCCATTAGAAGGGCTCACATATTAGCAAATGAAGAGAAAAGGAAACTTGGGTAAACAAATTTTCCCCAAAACAATATAAAAAGAGAACATATGATGGTCTTTAGATTGATGGAGGAATAGTTTTGCATCTTCAGCTTGAGAAACTTGTTAGCAAAATTAAGGATGAACCTCTACGAGAAAAAGTGGCTCACTTTCTTGAAAATCCTACAATCGAAATTGGTGGCAAAATTTACACAGGAATGACATTGGAAATTTCTCCAGCGGGTATTTCACATCATCACAGCTATCCGGGTGGCTTTATTGAGCATATTGTCTCAACAACCGAAATCGCTTTGAACCTATGTAACATTTTGAAGCGAGTTTACCGCGGTAAAGTTGACAAAGATCTAGTTGTCTCCGGAGCCATCTTACACGACATTTTCAAGCCCCTAACCTACCGGGTGGCTGAAGACGGAACCTACATACCAACATCCTTGGCTGAAAGATTAGATCATCTAACCCTCATAGTTTCAGAGATGATTAGAAGAAAATTCCCCCTAGACCTAATTCACATAGTCTGTGCCCACCATGGCGGCCAAGCTGGCCCCATATGGCCTAGAACAATAGAAGCCCTAGTCTGCCATCTAGCGGACGTTACTGACTCGAGATTGAACGGTGAGGTGCTTAGAGCAGCAAAATATCTTTCGAGAGAAGCCACCGGAGAGGAATTAGACATAATCTCCTCGAAGGAAGCCTTCGAAGTGGTCAATTCAAAGGTAGCCGAAGGTTGGGATGGAGTCAAGAAAACCGTAGAAAAAATAAGGCAAAAAAGATTACAGACCTCTTCCTATTCACAGCAAGATCGCCCACACAATCAGCTCAACTCTTGAGAGGCCTCGCACACCACGATAATCACACGACATCTAATCTAGGCAACTCGTTTATTCTAATCTTGAATGTCTTGTTGATAACTTTTTAGACAATTTNNATACTGAATAATTTTGCAGGGAACGGTTCATTAAGACCTCTCGAAAGGAGGTGATTCCAAAAGTAGAGATCCTAACAAACCATTTCCTCTCTGCATCTCATATAAACACAAAATCTCTTCGCATTATTTAATTGTTTACGCCTGAGGTAAAGGTGTATGAGTAATGGTTCTTCCAAATCTAAGACAATGAATGTGACATAATGGATGAAATCAGAGATTTTCTCGGTTAGAAGAGGCCTTTCTCTTGAAAGTTTTTCCCACAGGACTTATTCGTTTAGGGCCCACAACAAAATCTTTCAGCCTACTCAACAGCACTCCATATCCTTATCGAGAAAGTAGCTGGTTCTACAAGTAGCACAAACTCCTTATGGATCTTCATGAATTCTTCGTCTCTGACTCCTTCATCTCACGTTTTTCGAGGTCTGTCATGCTATCAAACTCCCACATTTTAATGTACGCACCAGCTAAACAACCAAAGATTTGATGGAAGAGTCTGAATGATTTCACCTCTTTGAACAACTTTGGATTCTCTTTTCTGTATGCAAGAAGCCTTTGCATTAACGCCTTATACTCCCCTTGCTTATCTGGTGTGATTAAGCATTCTTCCACCGTGAAAGCACTCATCTTCGCATCCCCCTTTCTGTATGACAAAATCATTTCAGGGCCTACTAAAGATTTAAGAAAGAACTTCACAAGTATGAGAAATGACATGGTAAAAGAAGAGAAGAAGGCTAGTGTTTCAGAACTATTACGCAAATTACGCCAGAGATCTGGAGATAGATGTGAAAGCTGTAGACTGGGTTTAGATTGTGTTGAGAGGTTAAAAGAAGATTTGGAATCACATATATATCACATAGATGGCAATCCAAAAAACAACGAAATTAGTAACCTGGTTCTACTTTGTCCAAACTGCCATTCTAAAGCAATGGAAAAGTTATCTGAAAAACGTAGAAAGACCTATGTAAAGAAAGTTGTCAAGGAGCTAAAAAAGTATTATTTTGGCAATATACATAGTTAGGGTTCTTTTGGTTCAGTGCGTATCTGAGCACGCTTCCTACAAAAAGTTGTTTCTAATGGTTCATGCATAGGAACAAAGGCTTTGACTTCAGGTCCCAGATTATTCTGTTCAATGAAAATCTTGTTTGACCAAAAATAGAAGGTTCTCGTTAAGTGGATGGATGGAAAACGTTTTATGATTATCCGTCCGTAACATTGTACCCGGGTAATTTTATGGCTAAATGTCCTATGTGTGGAATGGAAGTAGCTACTCCTAGAAAGTCTTGGAAGATGGCGGGTAGACCAGACAAGAGTGGAAAGAGAACAGAGCTTACTATCGGATTGTTTGACCATTGTGGAAAGACTTTCAGGGCTGTACTGGCAAAAAGAAAAATCTAATCGAATCGCCCACTACACCAATCAAAGTCCACAAAGACAAAAAAATATACAGTAAAGCTGAGTTGACAGTACTCAGCTAGCCTCTTTTTTTGTTCTATCGTTTAATTAATTAGCGTTTCTGATGCATTCACGAATGAGAGAAAGGCAATGCATGAATTCGGGCTTGACTAACATAAAATCCTTGTCTATTCTTTCGGCAGTGCTTAGAGATATGAGGAAGTTCATCCATTAATGGACTGGTTAAATGGTGTTTCACATGGTTGGGTATGTCGGCATTCATGAAAAAAATAAACTTTCACTTCTCGACTTGCTGAAAGCTGTGAAAGATAAACCAGATTTTCATAAAGCAGGGGCTTTGGTCACGTTTATAGGAGTAGTTCGAGGCGAGACTTTAGCTGGCGAATCCGTGAAAAAGTTGGAGTTAGAGGCTTATGAGGAAAAAGCCAATGAGGTTCTTGGTAAAATCTGCAGGGATCTTAGGGAAAGGGAAGGTGTAATTGACGTCCAGATTCATCATTTTGTTGGAGAATTTAATGTTGGCGAAGATCTGGTCTACGTTGCGGTCGCTGGAGCTCACAGGGGTAACGTGTTTCCAGTTTTGGAGGAGGCTGTGGAACGCTACAAAAAGGAAGCCCCAATATTCAAGAAGGAATATACAATCGATAAAACAGGTTCACCAAAATCATATTGGACTAGCGAACGTGAAACTAAAGAGTCACGTGAAAAACAGAGATGAACTGACGCAAACTCATGAACTAAGATTCTTGTGGTGGCTCTCGTTGTTCGCAACACACTTATTTCCATAGCCATAATGCGTTATGGCTCAACTTTTTGATCGATATCTTTAAGTTGAAAAGGGTCCTCAACTCTTAATCTGGAGATAAATAGAATGACTACCCTCGCCTATGTTTTGGTTACCTTGAAGTCAGGTGCTGAAAGGGATGTATGCAGGAAAGTTTCCAATCTTGAAGAGGTCATTCAGGTGGATGAACTATACGGAGAATACGATGCCATTATTAAGGTACGTGTCGAGGACCTATCACGGTTGGATAAGTTCTTAACGGATAAACTTAGATCATTGCCTGACATCTTTCTAACGACAACCATGATCGTGGCCAAGGAATATAGAGAGAAATAGAAACATTGCGCAGGCATTTTTAGGACGGCTTCGTTTATCTCTTCATTTCTTCTACGGTGGAAGTAATTTTTCCGAATTTTGATTTAAAGGTTGTTTTTAACGGCCAAATTTTAAATACTATAAACGGGCTGAGATAAAGAAGTAGGGGAGCTGGATTACCCGGCTGAGAGGATGGTTTTTAACCATCGACCCTTTGAACCTGATCCAGATAACGCTGGCGTAGGGAAGAAGATATGAATGAAGTAGTCAAGTCTGAAACGAGGGTGCTTGCTGAAGGAACTATTTTTGTGGCTCTAAGTGTTGTTCTTAAAGATGTTTTGCCCCCGATTTATCATCTCCCTCAAGGAGGCTCTGTAAGCGCAGCTGGTATGGTGCCTTTGTTATGGTTTTCTTTGCGAAGAGGTTTACGCTCAGGTTTAGAAGCATCCACTGTATATGGCTTGATTCATATGGTCTTGCCAGGAAGTTACATTGTTGACCCTGTGCAGGCTTTACTTGACTACCCCATAGCCTTCGCTGCTCTAGGTCTAGCTGGAATCTTTAGGAAATATCCTTTGTTAGGAGTTGGTGTAGGAATATTTGGCAGATTCTTAGCTCACTTCGCTTCAGGTATCTGGTTCTTTTCAGCGTATGCTCCAGCCGGAACACACCCAATGGTTTACTCAGCTATTTACAACGGAGGTTACCTAATAATAGAGTTGGTAATTAGTGTCATCATAATTTACTTACTTGTCAAAAGAAAACTGATTAATATCTATCTTTAAGTGGCAACTTCAGATAAGCGCATTTATATTTCATCCAAACGCATCATTGAGACTCTTAGATCAAAGGATAAAGAGTGAATTCACATATTTTTGACTATTCTAAACGTGATGTTCATAGGGAAACTTCAGTGAAGTGACACGCGCACCTCGATGTTTCTTTTTGGTCCTTCCTACCCGAATCTTCTCACCTACCCGCAGCCGCATCCCATCAAAAGCAGCTATGGTGGGAACTCCGGTCTTCTCTTCGATTAATCTAACTTCGCGGCGAGGTCCACTGAAAATCATTTTCATCCCAAAATGGGTAGCTACAGCCATCTCAGGCTTGACCTCCTCCACAATTTTGATTGCATCATCTGGAGTCATATGCCCCATCCAAGGATTTCCAGAGGGTCTCATAACACAAAGGATAAGGAGCCTAACGCCCTCGTAGGCTTTTCCAACTCCTTCAAAGTATTCGGTGTCTGACGTGTAAGCTATGTCTCCAACTTCTGGGCTTTCGAACCTGAATCCAACAGCGTCAGTGTCAGAGTGTTTAGCTTTCGTGGCAACAATTCTCGTATCCTCAATGTGAAAAACGACGCCAGGCTTTACTTCCACAACTTTTTGAGGGATCTGTTGATGGTATCTGGAAATTGCGGGGCCGCTTTCTTCGTTGCCGAATAAGACGCTAGGGGTTGCGGCTACAGTTCCCCGTTTCTTTAACATCCCTCTTGTCATGGCTTCAATCAAGATCTCTGCGTTAGTGTAGTGGTCTGGATGGCTGTGGGAAACAAGCACTGCCATGATTTTCTGGGGGTTCAAACCCATTTCCAATGAGTATATGAGAGCTCCAGGGCCAGGGTCCAGATGCATGTTGAGCCTTTTGGATAGGAAACGTATTCCACCAGTTCTTCGTTTTTGAGTTATTGTAGCGAATCTTCCGCCTCCTGTTCCCACGAAAACTAGTTCAACTTCAGCCATGATTTTTCACCGAGAAACGTCTGAGGTCGATTTTTTTCATGTACTTCAGAATATTGCGGAGAATCGTTATAAGCCATTTGAATCTGATGGAGTATGTAGAGAGAAAGTTATATGGTAAGTTGTTGTGAACATTGAAAGGTGAGAGTGTTTCGGATGAAGATTGTGGTTCGCATCGGCGGTTCGGTGGTGGCTTCTCCTCCTAACGCGGCTTTAATTAGTAGATATGTTGATTTGTTGAAGGATTTGAAGGAGCTGGGACATGAGGTTGTTGCGATTGTTGGAGGAGGCGATTTAGCCCGTGATTTCATTAGGGTTGCGAGCGAGTTAGGTTTAGATGAAGCCAAGAGAGATTGGGCTGCAATTTATGTTTCGCGTCTGTTTGCTCAATTGTTTGTTATGCGTTTGGGTGAAGTTGGTTGCGGAAGGGTGCCTGCTTTTTTGGACGAGGCTACTGCTTGTTTGAAGCGTGGAAAGATTGTTGTTATGGGTGGTTTGGAGCCTGGAATGACCACGGATGCGGTGGCAGCGATGATCAGTGAGAGAATTAATGCTGATTTAATTGTGAAAGCCTCGAATGTAGAGGGCATATTCACTAGAGACCCTAAGAAATATCCGAACGCAAAGAAGATTAATGAATTGCAGTTTAAGGATTTGACACGGCTTTTTGAGGAGAACAGACATAAGGCGGGGATTCATCAGATTCTCGACCCTGAAGCTGTTAAGATTCTTCGTAGGGGTGAAATGAAGATTGTGGTAGTGAATGGTTTCAAGCCTGAAAATGTTTTGTTGGCGGTTAGGGGAGAAAAAGTTGGGACAGTTATCTGTTAGGTAAGGCTTAAATTTTTTGTAGATTAATTTGGTTGGGTGGGCGGCGGTAGCGAAGTCAGGTCAAACGCGGAGGACTCAAGATCATCGTTGAGGAGCTATCCTCTCCTGTAGGGGTTCGCCGGTTCGAATCCGGCCCGCCGCACCATAAATATAATCACATTTGGATCCTAACTGCAATAGTATTTTAAAGGCATGCCCGCGCTTGAGCTTCTGCCACCTTGTTTCTGAGGATTCCGATGTTCTCTATTTCCACCTCAACCAAGTCACCCTTCGAAAGAAACTTTGGAGTAGGCTTCATGAAAACTGCTACGCCTGCAGGCGTTCCCGTGGCAATTATGTCGCATGGTTCCAATGTCATTACGCGACTTATGTGATGGACCACATTGGAAACTTTAAAAACCATGTTTTCAGTCGAGGAGTCTTGCCTCAGTTTTCTGTTCACGCGGGTGCGAATTTTCAAGTTGTTTAAATTTCCAATTTGGTTGGCGGTTGTGATGCAGGGTCCGATTGGTGCGAAGGTGTCGAAGCTCTTGCCTCTTGTCCACTGGCTGTCTTTAAATTGGATTTCTCGGGCAGAGATGTCGTTGAAGGCAGTATATCCGAAAACGTATTTTTCCGCTTCTGAAACTGGGATATTTTTGCCTTTTTTCCCTATTATGATTGCTAGTTCCGCTTCGTAGTCTAACTTTTTCACAAAGAGTGGCTTGATTATATGTTCGTCTGGGCCAATTATGGCTGTTCGGGGTTTTATGAAAATTATTGGTTCTTTAGGTATTTCTGCTTCCGCCTCTTTAGCGTGGTCTTTGTAGTTTAAGCCTAAACAGATTATCTTTGGAGGCGAAGATAATGGGGCTAGAAGTGTTGCTTCGCCTATCTTGATTTTTGCTTTCCTTATTTCAGTTTTTGTTGAATTGAGCATCAAATGTTTTACCATTTGCATGCCTTCCTCACCGAGATCTATCAATTCTTGGATTGTTGAGGGAAGGAGGTTTTGTGAGGTAGCTGATAGAGCATGTAGATCTATGATTTCGCCATGATTTAGGAGACCATACGATTCAACACCCGATTGCATGTAACGAGCAAATCTCAAAGTCTTATGCCTCCTTTCAACATTATTATCGATTGTACTTCATAATAGTTTTAAAGGCTGCTTTTGAAATTAAGTTTTGATCAACTCTGCCTCTGTGATGATTCATGTACCCATCAGCGAAAACTGGCATAGATTTCCTGCAAAAAATAGTTAATCCTTGGTATGAATCTTTACAGAACCCCCACGAAACGCAACAGCAAGTTCTAGAGAGCCTAATTAGAGGTTATGCAAAAACATTTTACGGGAAAAAACATGCTGCCCTCGACGTTAAGGAAGCTACTGACTTTCGATCACACTTTCCAAAGATAAACTATGAAAAACTTTGTCCATATCTTGAGGAAGTCAAGAGAGAGAATTATGCGATCATTCTGTCTGAGCCACCTCTATGTTGGGTTATGACACGGGGGTCTACAGGAAATGCCAAGGTTTTTCCAGTTACGAAGACCCATATTGAACAGATTTTCATGTGCGGGGCACGGGCGCTCGTCAACCATGCCTTAAGAAAGGATGATTTTCAGCTTCTAACTGGAAAGATATTGAACCTTAACTTTCCGTCAACTGTGACTACAATGGATGCGGGCGGGCGTAAAATAACCTATGGATACAGCTCAGGAATTTATGCGAAACTCAATCCAATGTTAAACCAAGTTAGTCTTTTGCCGCGACAAGAAGAAATTGATTCTCTTGGTCCTGGAATCACGAAACCAGACTGGGAACGAAGATTTGAATTAGTCTATGAACGCACATTGAACCAACCGATAGTTGCTGCAATGGGCGTTACACCAGTTATCTTATCTTTTGGTAGATATGTTAAGCGCAGACATGGAAGAAGACCCAAAGACATTTGGAGCTTCCGTGCCCTTGTCTGCACGAGTGTTCGAAAGATACAGTTCAAATACGGGCCCATTCTTAGAAGATACTTTGGTGAAGTTCCAATAATCGAAATGTACAGTGCCACTGAAGGCGTCTTTGCGCAACAACTCGACGACTTGCCCTATGTCACTCCTAACTTTGACAAATACTATTTCGAAGTTGAAACTAGTAAAGGTTCGAAAATGCTCCACGAACTCAAGAGAGGAGAATGGGGAAGACTCGTCATCTCGTCTTGTTTATTTCCCAGATACGATATCGGAGACATGGTTGAAGCCATGGGAAATAACTATTTCCGAGTCTTTGGGAGAGCTAAAACTCTAACTCTCTTAGAACACAGGTTGCATCGACTTCTGTTCCGATGGTTTCTCTAGGGCCAAAACTACTGGGGCTTAGGGCTTCTTTTGGCAGCAGTCAAAGCCCCGTAGACTACAATGACGAGGATAATTGCTCCAACCGCTATCAAAAGGATTGGACCCCAATTGCGAGCATACGTGGGACTTATTGTAGACAGATAAGCCATCAAACCTACAGCGATCAGGACTAACCCGCCTATTAGTGGGCCAATGTAACTGTATTCTCCCTTTTCGTGTTTTTCCGTCTTCTCGGATTTTTCGCGTTTCTCATGTTTCTCCTCTTTTTCCCTTCTTACTGGTGGAGGTAGAGGTCCAAGGGTTGCGCCGCATTTAGAACAAAAATTCACTCCTTCACTGACTTCTGCACCACATTTTGGGCAATAAGGCATGGCTTTTCACCTATTGGCTGATTAATTTGATTCGATCAGTATATAAAATACACCCTTTAGGGCAAAGGAATAGATGCAAGAAGGGGCATGACCTGCTGCGCACGATGTCTTCAAATTGTCAGGGAGTGTCTGTGATACTTGAATAGATCTGGAAACATGAAATAGGTTGCTCCTTTGAATGCATACCCAAGAGACTTCGCGATGTCAAAGCCGTCACTCACTCTATTCTTAGTTCTCGTGAAAACCCCCGCCGTTTTTTCATAGGAAACCCTTCCAAAAGTCGCTGTCAACCTAGAAATTTTGTGATCCTCTGCGACTCCCAACTCCGGGTCGTAAGGTCCAGTTCCGTTCCTAAACATCTTGCATGCAACATTGTACAACAACGCTATGCTACACCCAGGAACGCTTGGTCCAATCACTGGTATACCGCGTATTCTAATTGTTGGGAGTTTCAAAGAAAGACGCGTAACGAAGTTTAACCCCATAATTCCAGATCTTCTTCCCAGATTAATGCGATCTCTTGGCCTCAAAGAAGGAACTGTAGCAACAATATCTTTCCTTTTAAAGGCGTGATACATTACTTCAAAATAGTTCTCATATTTATCCAATTCAGAAAATAAGTAGCAATCATCAATTTCCGTTCCCGTGGAAAAAAGAGAATCGACATCTTGAAAAACGATTATTCGCCCCCTGGCATGCTTGAAACCCAAATTTCTTCCTATCGCAGGAGAATCCCACCACAAATATTTGATGACCCCAGAGTTCCAAAGTTCCCTCCTATACTCACCATATTCTTTCGGAGAGATTATCGTCGAGTCACCCACTTCAGGCAATTCTGCATTTTCTCCAGCATCAACAATTATGAATTCAATTGCATTGCTTTTCCCATTCCCCTCTTCAAAAACTTTTTTTGCAATTTCCCAGTTATTGAAAGTCTCTTCAAGGGGTTCTCTGTCTTTTTCTCCCCTTCCAGTTGTTATCACTGAAAAGATTGGTTGTTGCATAAACCGTATTAAGAGGGAACATATGCTTTTATCAGTTTTGCATGCTTGGTTAAGATCCAAGCGCGCTCCAGTTCTTGATATTAAAATAGATCTTCCGAGGAGCTTATTCCGCTTCTAACGTCATGTTAAATAATGGACTTTTTAATGTCCAGGAAAACGAATACACCTGTGTACGATATTATAGATTAAACTCGACACATTCCAATACTTTACGGCAGTTTAAACATTCTTGCGGAATCGGAGTGCCCTTATCACGGTTAGCTAAATATCCAAATTGGTTCAGGCATTCTACCTGATCCATTTCTTCATTCGAGGACACTTTAACAGGAGGACCCCTTTTTTCCTCTCGGTGTTCACCAGAAATCACTTTTCGAATTTTTTTGAACAACAAAAGTTGCTCCTATGCCTTCTTCTTTTTATTTTATCCTATATTGTGTCTAAATATATTGATCATTTCCAATCTCGATACATATATAGAATAAGAAAATATGTTGAACAGCTCCCACATATTCGCAATGGACATCAAAAGGATCTCTACCTGGATATAATTTACTTGAAGACGTAAAGCTCCTCATCATAGCGGCGATCTAAAATTTGACCTTGAGGGAGGCGTGTAATCTGTTTTGTTGCCAGATATTCCATAAAGGTTTCATTAGCTTTTTTGAGGCTTAACGCGCCATATAACCATTCGAGGGGAACCTTCACGAAGAGGGGGCGTGCTGGGACTATGTGGCGTGCTGTCTTGTGGGTGAAAACCTCTCCCTTCAAAGCTACTGTTATCACATCCTTTTTCGAAACTTTAAGCGTTATTAACATTGAAAGAGCCTTCCCTGAAGACACCTTATTCTGAGCATCGCTCTCGGTATCGTACTCTATTGAGTAGCCTTCAGAGCGAAGTTTAGATTCTATCTGCTTTATCGCGTCATAAATCTCTCTGATATTCTTTTGAGAACCATACACAGCAAAACATCTTGAGCGTGTCATAATTGCCGTCGTAGCTTTTCTTTCATTAACCAGTTTATGAGCGGTCTCTCTTGTGCATTCTTCGACATTGAAGCCTAATTCTCTAACTAACTTTACGGCATTTTCAAGTTTCGAAGAGTAGTTTATCACTCGGCACCAGCAATCTACATCTATGTTGGGGTTGTCGTAGTCAACGAGACATACTGGTATGAATTGACACCCGAGATTCTCAGCGGCAGTCATGCGATGCGTTCCGTCAAGCACGACCAAGGTTTTTGAATCAACTATTACCGGATGCTTGAAGTAGCCATCTGATCCGATTTGTTCAGTGAGCTTGCGAAGGATCTCTGGCAATGTTTCCTCAAAAATGTGCAAATTTCCTATTCTTTCGAGCCTGATTTCGAGCTTGATTTTCGGATGAATTATCGTAAAGGCTTTTGTGGACACGGAACGCGCGCTCCAATGTCAAGCGTGCAACTAAAACTAAGAAAGCAAACATTACAGATTTTAATTTATCGAAAACGAATAATCATGTGTATCTTCAGAAAAGAAGCTTTTTTCACACTTATCTGAAACGCCCATTTTCCAAAACTGAGCTCCCAAAACGACGTCTTACCATTTTAATGGTTAATATAAAGTTTCCGAATTTCTAAGTGGATATCCTCAGTCACCAACCTTTTTTGAGTAAAAACCACTCCAAAGATATTCAACTGGTTTTTGATTGTTTGTTTTGTGACGTATAAAATCACTTTTCAGAGGCATTTTAAGATTGTATATGTATTGTCAGAAAAAGAGAGATTTTCAAATGCGCGCGCATTAATCGCCATATGAGGCAAAAGAGAAAAAGTCAAGGGCGCGCGTTAATTGCTACGCGGGTGCATGCGTGCATTTGTTCCTTCCCCCTCATTTTTTATTGTTACCCGAAATTTTTTGTGTCCAACTGGTTATTTGTTTTACCAGTAGTTTCAAATTTAGTTTTAGGCGGTGAATAGCGTTCTTGCAGGCATCGAGCCTTAGGATCATATGTCCGAAATCCTTAATAAAATGCAAATCACTTCCGTAGTTAGCCTAAAAGAGACGTGAAGATCAAAAATGTCCCGAGAGTTTCAGCACATTATAAGGATTTCCGGCACCGATCTTGAAGGAACGCAACTGGTAGGTTACGCGCTGACAAACATTAAGGGGGTAGGAATAAGGTTAGCCAACACAATAATCGAAAGAGCTGGCATTAATTCAGAAACTCGTATGGGCTTTCTCTCCGAAGCTGAGGTTAAAAAGATTGAAGATATTTTAGAGAAACCTGCGAAATATGGCGTGTCCGAATGGCTTCTGAATCGTCGAAAGGATAGAGAAAGCGGAAGTAATCTCCACATAGTTGGCTCCGACTTGGTTCTTCAAACAAAGACCGATATTGATCAGATGAAGAAAATGAAATCGCGGAAAGGTTTTCGGCATAGTCGTGGATTGAAGGTGAGGGGGCAACGGACTAGAACAACGGGCAGGAAAGGAAAGGCTATGGGCGTCAAGAAAAAACGGGTTCGGGAACGATAATGGGTGATCCTAGGAAACAACGAAAGAAATTCGAAACGCCGAGATTCCCTTGGCGAACGGACGTATTGGAAGCTGAGCTTAAACTGCTTGGACAATACGGGTTGCGAAACAAAAAGGAGATGTGGCGCCACAAAGCTTTGCTCTCAAAATATCGAGGAATTGCTCGATCGCTTTTAGGCATGTCTGTTGAAGAGCGGAGAAAACTGGAAAAAAACCTTCTAGACAGACTTTATCGCCTAGGAATTCTGCCTGAGACATCTGAACTAGACGATGTTTTGGTTTTATCCTTGGAGGACATACTTGAACGTAGACTTCAGACGCTTGTCTTTCAGAAGGGCTTGGCCAAATCCATATATCAAGCTCGCCAGTTTATCACGCACGGGCATGTTGCCATCGCAGGGAGACGAGTGTCTTCTCCAAGCTACTTAGTTCTTAGGGAAGAAGACGTAAAAATAACATATTCACCAACGAGTCCTCTTTTAAAATCTAGTCAACCACAAGGAAAATCTGTGGCCAGTCCAGCCAAAGTAAAATCAGCTGTCGAGGAGGAGAAGCCTTGAGTAAAAAAGGCGAGAGGTGGGCAGTTGTTCACGTTTACAGTTCCTATAACAATACTATTATTCATTTCACCGACATATCGGGCGCAGAAACCATAGCGATCGCTTCAGGAGGCATGCACGTTAAGGCAGATCGGTTAGAATCATCGGGCTACGCTGCCATGCGAGCCGCTGCCCACGCCGCTTCCATCGCCAAAGATAAAGGAATAACCGCCATACATGTGAAGGTTCGAGCGCCTGGAGGGTCAGGTGCTAGGACTCCTGGTCCAGGAGCTCAAGCTGCTATACGCGCTCTAGCAAGGGCAGGGTTCCGTGTAGGCCGTATCGGAGAGGTGACGCCGATTCCTCATGACGGAACGAGAAGGAAGGGCGGGCGCAGAGGACGCAGAGTCTGACATGTGATTTGGTATCGAGAAATAACTAGGCACAATGATGGGCAGTTATTACATGTAACTTATTTCTACATAGGACCACAATATTGAAATAATCCCTTTTTCTCCTTTGAAAAGCACAATCGTTCGTGAGTGATTGAAATAAGAGGTTTGAATGTGGTAGAGATTGAAATCCTTGAAAAAACCGACGATTATATGCGGTTTATTGTTAAAGGAATTAATGTGCCCTTCGCAAATGCGTTGCGCAGAATCATTCTTACTGAAGTCCCTGCAATGGCGATAGATGAATTGGTTATCCTTGAAAACTCTTCTATGCTAAACGATGAAGTTCTCGCCCATAGGATGGGTTTTATCCCCCTTAAAACAGATCTGGATTCCTACAACCTTCCTGAAGAGTGCAGCTGCAAGAGCGAATTTGGATGTAACCTCTGTCGTTTAACTTTGACTCTGGATGCTGAAGCCACGGATAAAACAATGACGGTTTATTCTGGAGATTTAAAGTCAGAGAACCTCGACATCACACCTGTTAGTGACAAGATTCCAATTGTAAAGTTGGCTCCGGACCAAAACGTAAAATTGGAAGCGTATGCCCGACTGGGGAAGGGAAAGGATCACGCGAAATGGCAACCCGTCTCCATGTGTATCTACAAGTATCTACCACAAATCAAAATTGATTTAGAACGATGTAACGCATGCGCCGAGTGCGTAAAGTTATGCCCCGAAAGAGTTCTCATCGACATGAAGGAAGGGATAAGAAGTCAAAATGTGATTGAATGCACCCTCTGCATGGACTGCGTAGATGCTTGCCCCCAAAATCCGCCAGCCATCGAAATATCTTGGGAAAAAGAAGCCTTCATTTTTGAAATCGAATCCACTAACGCTCTCCCGGTTGAACGAATCGTTTTTGAAGCTCTCAAAATTTTTGACAAAAAAAATAAGGATTTTACCCGTCAATTAAGAAAGGGAAGAAAAAGTGAAGAAAGTTAGATCAACTAACCCGGAGCTGATTACGCTCATTCGATCTTTAAGAAAAGGATCTCGCGAAAATCAAGTGGCGATATGGCGTTACATAGCCGATCGTGTGTCAAGTTCAAGAAGAAGGCGCATAGCGGTAAACGTAAGTCGATTGAATCGTTACTCGAAAGAAGGAGAGACCGTGGCAGTTCCAGGCAAAGTGTTGGGTGCNNNCGATCAAAAATTTTGAAGGCCAAGGGAAAATGTTTGTCAATCCAAGATTTGATGGAGAAAAACCCAAAGGGCACCAACGTAAAAGTCATCGGGTGAATGAAAATGGTTTCTGAAAACACTGCGATTATTGACGCGAAGGGGCTCGTTCTTGGTCGAATGGCCAGCATAATAGTCAAACGCTTACTTCAAGGCGAAACGATCATTATTGTAAATGCTGAAGAGGCAGCCATTTCTGGTAAGAGACGAAGCAGGGTCAGGGAAGCCCAAACGTTCCTCGAAGTTGGTCACCCAAGAAAGGGTCCTTACCATCCCAGGCGCCCTGACAGAATTGTTCGAAGAACCATCCGCGGCATGCTTCCTCGGAAGAAACCTAAGGGGCAACAAGCATACAAAAGACTCAAGGTTTATCTTAGTACACCTCCAGAATTAAAGAACGAGGAAGCCCAAACAATACTTGAAGCCAGTGCAAAAAAACTGAAATGCCCATATATAACGGTTGGAGAACTTGCCAAAGAGATCGGATGGACCCCAAAAGGTGAATAAAATGTCAAAATCCCGAAAAGTTTTAGTTTTAAGTGGAAAGCGAAAGACCGCCATAGCCCGAGCGACGGTTAGAGCTGGAAAAGGAAGAATTCGCGTGAATAATACCCCTGTGGAGATTGTTGAACCAAAACTCGCCCGTGACAAGATGATGGAGCCTCTTCTCCTAATAGACGATGAAGTTTGGAAAAAACTTGACATCAATGTTAAGGTGTCAGGCGGAGGCTTTATGGGCCAAGCTGAAGCTGTAAGAATGGCCATCGCTAATTCTCTACTGAAGTGGACAAAAAGCACCCGTCTTCTAACAACCCTTCGAGATTATGATCGAACAATGATTGTTGGTGACCCCAGACGAAAAGAGTCGAAAAAGTTTGGTGGCCCCAGTGCGAGGACTAGGGGTCAAAAAAGTTACAGATAAAGATCATCAGATACATGGAATCAGAGATTAGGCTAAAAGGGTCAAGAAGTTTAACTAGAATGAAGACGAAACGCATAAGTAGGAAGGAAATGCTCGGAAACACTTTATTATCTGAAAGTTGGAATGAAAGGAGAGGGAGTTAAAATAATAATACCTGTACGGTGCTTCACATGCGGTAAGTTAGTCGGAGATAAATGGGAAGATTTCAATAGAAGAGTAAAGGCAGGGGAAGATGCAAAGAAGGTTCTAGATAGTTTAGGGTTAAAACGGTATTGTTGTCGCCGCATGTTGCTGTCCCACGTAGGGATCGCCGACGAAATTCTCAAGTTTCATGAGGAGAAAGGAAGAAGGAAGCAAATCAAACCATTCTGATGGGCGATAAACATGTCATCAATTATCGAAGACATCATGGCTCGAAAAATTTTCAACAGCCGAGGAGAGGAAACCATAGAGATTGACATAGTGACTCCAGCGGGGTTTGGAAGAGCTTCACCTCCAGCTGGAGCAAGCAAGGGCAAGGCTGAGGTAGTTTCGTATTCTGAAGGAGGAGTAGATGAAGCGATAAAGAAGATAGAAGAATTCATCGTCCCTGAACTAATTGGAATGGACGCAACTGATCAAGAAGAAATTGATATTCTTCTCCACGAAATTGACGGAACAAAAGATTTTAGAAATATCGGAGGAAACACGGCTTTCGCGGTCTCCATGGCTTCAGCGGAAGCTGCCGCAACCTCCTACGACATGCCCTTATTCCAACATCTTGCTGGCTACCTTGCAAACGAGCTTCCATATCCTCTTGGAAATGTTTTGGGTGGAGGAAAACACGCCCTCGGAAAGGCACCGGACATTCAAGAGTATTTAGTCATTCCCCTTAAGGCACCCACCTTTTCAGATGCGGCAAAAGCGAACATTTTGGTTCATCAAAAGGTTGGTTCTTCTCTAAATAAAGCAGATAAAACCTTCACCGGCGGAAGGGGAGATGAAGGAGCTTGGGCGCCCAACATGAAAAATGAAGAAGCCTTGGAAATTGTGGTGAAGGCTTGTGAAGAAGTTTCAAGGGAATTAGGAATCGAATGCAGAGCAGGCCTTGACATGGCAGCTTCCACTATGTGGAAACAAAAAGAGAAATGTTACGTTTACAATCGAGATGGAATCAAACGGGATTCTGTTGAGCAGTTGGATTTCGTCTTGCATCTCATTGAAGATTTTAACCTCGCTTATGTTGAAGATCCGTTTCATGAAGAAGATTATGAAAGCTTTGCAGAACTCACTAAAAAGGTTAAGAAGTGTCTTATCTGTGGCGACGACCTGTTCGTCACAAACCGGGAGAGGTTAATTCAGGGGGTAAAAGCCTGTGCTGCAAACTCGATAATCATAAAAACGAATCAGGTGGGCACCCTCACCGACGCTTGGGAGACCACGAAGGTGGCCAAGAAAGCCCGTTACGTTCCAGTAGTGTCCCACCGTTCTGGAGAAACGCTCAATGCCCACATAGCTCACCTAGCTGTAGCGTTCGGTTGTCCAGTTATCAAGACAGGCGTGTTGCATGGAGAGCGGGTGGCTAAAATCAACGAACTTATCCGAATAGAGGAAACTCTTGGAAACAGAGCCAAAATGTCCGTGTTTTGATTTGTAGGAGGAAGATTTTTGTCAGAAGAGGAAGAAGAAATCGAAACTCTCGCCGAAGAGGAGCTTTTGCTCTCGCAGGACACAATGCTATCCGCAGGAATCCACATCGGTACAAGAATGAAAACAAAAGACATGGCCCCCTTCATATACCGCGTTAGGAGCGACGGCCTCTTTGTTTTAGACGTTAAAAAAACAGATGAACGTATACGAGTCGCAGCAAAATTTCTCGCCCGGTTTGAACCAGCCAAGATTGCT
>JABAOH010073225.1_pt1 | contig 18698 bp, 20 predicted proteins | sample 7062181 | NCBI WGS metagenome assembly JABAOH01 (sample SAMN14538630, study PRJNA623070) | marine sediment metagenome | biome: marine biome [ENVO:00000428]; feature: marine pelagic biome [ENVO:01000023]; material: deep marine sediment [ENVO:00002113]; isolation source: pool of 5 deep marine... | reverse complement strand
TGCCGGCACAAGATTTTCAATGCCAGCTGGATCATAGACGGCGAGACGCAGGACAAGCGGCTGTTCGGGATGATCAAGTCGACCTCGGAGAACAGCCCCGACGGGATCATCTCGGCATACTCCGATAACGCGGCCGTTATCGAGGGATGGCGCGGTCCGCGGCTGATCGCGGCGTCGGATTCTCGCGAGTATCGTTACAACGACGAGCCCATGCACATCCTTATGAAGGTCGAGACGCACAATCACCCGACGGCAATCTCGCCGTTCCCGGGTGCGGCCACGGGATCGGGTGGCGAGATTCGCGACGAGGGCGCGACCGGTCTCGGCGCCAAACCAAAGGCTGGGCTGACCGGCTTCACGGTATCGCACCTCAAGATCCCGAACTTCAAACAGCCCTGGGAAATCGATTTCCCGCACCCCGATCGCATGGCGACACCGCTCGAAATAATGATCGAAGGCCCGATCGGGGGTGCCGCATTCAATAATGAATTCGGCCGCCCGAACTTGCTCGGCTACTTCCGGACCTATGAAACGAGGCTTCCCGGTCTGCCAGACAATGAGATCCGGGGATACCACAAGCCCATCATGATCGCTGGCGGCGTCGGTAACGTCCGCGAGGAGCACGCCAGGAAGAAGGATGTGCCGGTGGGCGCAAAGGTCGTCGTTATCGGCGGTCCTGCGATGCTGATCGGACTCGGTGGCGGGGCAGCGTCCAGTCTCGCAAGTGGCACGAGCAGCGAAGACCTCGATTTCGCATCGGTGCAGCGCGGAAATCCTGAAATCCAGCGTCGTGCCCAGGAGGTAATCGACCGGTGCTGGCAAAAGGGCGGGGCCAACCCGATATTACTGATTCACGACGTTGGCGCAGGTGGCCTGTCGAATGCCGTCCCCGAAGCGGTCGATCACAGCGGTCACGGCGCGACGATCGAATTACGCGACGTGGACAATGCCGAACCCGGCATGTCGCCAATGGGAATCTGGTGCAACGAGGCGCAGGAGCGCTACGTGTTGATCGTTGCGGCGAATCGAATCGAGGAATTCGAGTCGATCTGTGCTCGTGAGCGATGCCCGGTATACGTCATCGGCACACTGACCGATGACGGCAACCTCGTCGTGAGTGACCGTCAGTTCGGCAACCGGGTCGTCGACATGCCGATGCAAATGTTGCTCGGCAATCCGCCAAAGATGACTCGCGATGTAGCAAGCACGCCGCCAGTCGACATACCTCTCGACCTCTCGGGGATCGAACTGGAAGAGGCGGCACTGCGCGTGCTTCGGTTTCCGGCCGTAGCGGACAAATCGTTCCTGATTCACATCGGTGATCGGACCGTTGGCGGCCTCAGCGTTCGTGATCAGCTTGTCGGGCCGTGGCAGGTGCCGGTCAGCGATGTGGCTATTACAGCCAGCAGCCACGACAGCACGACCGGCGAAGCCATGGCCATGGGCGAGCGCACGCCGCTGGCAGCCCTGAATGCACCGGCATCCGGCCGAATGGCCGTGGCGGAGGCCGTTACGAATATTGCGGCAGCGCCGATTACCGACATCCGGAAAATTCGACTTTCGGCGAACTGGATGGCCGCAGCCGGCCATGCCGGCGAGGATGCGAGGCTCTTCGCAACGGTCAAGGCCGTGGGCGATGAGCTGTGCCGCGATCTCGGTATCGCCATCCCGGTCGGCAAGGATTCGATGTCGCTGCGCGCAAACTGGAAGGAAGGTGACGAGGAGTACCAGGTCGTTGCCCCGGTTTCGTTGATCGTATCGGCGTTTGCGCCCGTGACCGACGTGCGCAAGCATCTGACACCGCAATTGCAACACAGTGAAGAGCCGACCTACCTTCTGCTGCTCGACCTCGGGCAGGACAAGAACCGGCTCGGCGGTTCCTGCCTCGCACAGGCCTACGGTCGGATCGGCGGCGATACAGCCGATCTCGACGACGCGGATCTGCTCAAGAGCTTCTTTGGCGCCATCCAGGAGCTTAACGATCGGGACATGTTGCTCGCCTATCACGATCGCAGCGACGGCGGGCTTTTTGCAACCGTTGCCGAAATGATGTTTGCGAGCCGACTTGGCGTGACGCTGCAGCTTGACGGCTCCCGGCAGCAGCTGCTCGGGCAGCTGTTCGCCGAAGAGGCAGGCGCGGTCATCCAGGTGGCCAAGAACAAGCTGACGCAGGTACAGATGGTGCTCGACCGGAATGGCGCAAAGGCGGCAGCAATTGGACGCGTCGAGCCTACTCCCGTGCTGACAGTGCGCAGTGGCGGAGAAAATGTGCTCCGGCTCGAACGCGGCCACATGCAGCGCGAGTGGTCGGCCATGAGCTATCGCATGCAGGCATTGCGTGACAATCCCGCAACCGCGCGGGAAGAGTATGACCGCATTCTTGACGATGACGATCCGGGTCTCAACGTCGAGCTGACATTCGACGCCAATGAGGATATCGCGAGATCCTACCGGGGTGAGAAAGGCCCGCGCGTCGCGATTTTGCGCGAACAGGGCGTCAACAGCCAATACGAGATGGCGGCGGCTTTCGTTCACGCCGGATTTACCGCTGTCGACGTGCACATGAGCGATTTGCACAGCGGCCGTGACAGCCTGACAAATTACCAGGGGCTCGTCGCCTGCGGCGGATTTTCTTTCGGTGATGTGCTCGGCGCCGGCGGCGGTTGGGCGAAGTCGATCCTTTACCACTCCCGCACTCGCGACCAGTTTGCGGAGTTCTTCAAGCGCGGCGATACGTTTGCACTCGGTGTCTGCAATGGCTGCCAGATGCTGTCGCACCTGCGGGACATGATCCCGGGTGCGGGGAACTGGCCGCGCTTCCTGCGTAACAAGTCGGAGCAGTTCGAAGCGCGCCTGAGCCTGGTCGAAATCCTCGAAAGTCCGTCGATTTTCCTGCACGGTATGGCCGGCTCTCGGCTCCCCATTGCCACGTCTCATGGCGAGGGCAGGGTCAGTTTTATCGATGATTCGGACCGCTACCTGGCTTCCCACATGGTTGCACTGCGGTATATCGATAATTACGGCAACGTGGCCGATGCCTATCCGGCAAACCCGAACGGCTCACTGGATGGCATCTGCGGGCTGTCTAATGATGACGGCCGCGTCACGATAATGATGCCGCATCCCGAGCGCGTGGCGCGTACAATGCAGAACTCATGGCACCCGGACAACTGGGGGGAAGACGGGCCCTGGATGCGTATGTTTCGCAATGCCCGCGTCGCAATTGACTAGCGTAAAAGACTCGATCACGAACTTGCTCAGGACGCATCCGGCGCTAATCGTATCGGCGTTCTACCTGGCCTCTTCGGTCATAGGCATGTTCTATTCTTGGGCATACCTGCGGCACTTCGGCATCAACGTCTTTAATTACTCGCAGATATCGGACTTTTTGCTCGCGTCACTCAAAGAACCGGTGACGTGGGTGCTGGCGGTCGTGGCGGTCCTGCTGATCATGGGCGATAACGCAATGAGTCGACGCTACGGCAGCAAGAGTCACAGCCGATGGACTGCCTGGTACGGCTCGCCGCGATACAGGCTGCTCAACAATTTCGTTGCGATCTTGATCGTGTTCACGTTCATCTATCTGTTCGCTGCATGGCGGGCTGACGACGCGCTCGATGGCGAGGGCAAATTCGTCGACGTGATGTTTGCAGACAGCGGCGCTGCTACCACCGAGATGTTGCTGGGCACGACGGGGCAGTTTGTTTTTCTCTATGACAATCAGACCGAACGCGTCGATATTCATCCGATCGAGAATATTCACTCGATCTCGTTCCGCATCCCGAAGTAAGAGAAATCAGGCCGAGGAGGCCAGGTCGCCGTCGTTTTCCTGAACGAAGAAACGACGGACCTTGAGTGCGCGTGTCAGTTTCCCACGGCGAACGAAGCACTGGTAGAACATGTCCTTGAGTATCTCGAGCAGGATGCCGGCCTGCACCCGGGACAGGATCGGTAACTCGTCTTCGGTGTCTGCGTCAAAGAGCACCGTTTTGATTGGGGCAAAGGTTTCGTCGTCGATGCCCGCGATGTCCTGCGCGATCACGATCTCCTCGAAAGCCCTGAGCCTGCCGCCTTCGCCAAGCTGTGCATAGGCGCTGGATGCCGATCGACGGCACATCGAGGCGAAAGCATTGAAGTTGTTGTTGGAGTAACACGACAATGCTTCCCGAAAGAAAACCTCGGTTTCTTTCGGGAGGTATGAAAACGCGAAGCGCTCCTTGGGTCGTTCGAGCTCGACGAAGTTGCGATACAGCTCGACGTGCGTGTCACCGAACTGTTTAACGGCAAAGCGCAGGAAAACAGGCGCATTGCAGGCGTCGCAGCGATACACCATGCCGACATGCTTGGGGTGATATTGCAGCAGATCGCCGACTTCGGGGACCGACTGTGGCGTCATGTGCGCATAGACACTGCAATAGGGGCACTCAAGCCCGATCTGCTCGTCGTCCGCGAGCAGAAGCCCCTGATCCCTGTCCAGAATTATCGCCATGGTCGCTCTTTATTATTTACGCCGAATCAATCAGCTACGCCAGTATGCACCAAAGTCTGCGGTGCGCCATCTACGATTAACATAATCTAGCGCACATCGTCGTCCTGACCCCAGTCACCGACAGCCTCGCGCGCTTCATCGTTGATCGGGCGTGCAATCAGGGCGTCCCGCGACAGCGTGACCCGGAATCGGGCCCCGTCGGCCATCGGCACATAGGTTGCCGTCCCGTAATACGCGTCGACACCCGGCGTCAATTTCGGGAAGTTTCTTGCGAATGACCACAAGTCGAGTGGCCGTTCTTCTGCGAGATCGTGAACGGTGCGCGGCTGACTGAGCTCGCGGTCGACCGATGAGTAGCGGCCACTAAGCCGCTCGAGCTGGTACACCGGTTCGAAGCCGAGAATCGTTGCCGGTGGTTTCCATGTGACCACGCGAGCATCGAGCTGCCACTCGTCGCCGCGCAGGATCAGGAGCCGGTCGAGTTCGCCGTCAACCATAAGTCTCGCCGTATATTCCTGCGGTGATGCTCGCGTGAACTCGATGACACCGACGAGTTGCTCGTCGGTCAGGCGCTCGTAACCCAGATAGCTGATGAACAGCAAAATGCCGGCCGTACCGAGCGCGCCCGTGGCCACGCAGGTTGCGGCCGATCCTCCCGCGCGCAGGAAGTGCCTGCGGCCCAAATGGCGTACGGTCGCGCCGAGGTAGAGGATGGCGATGAGCGTGAGTATTGCGCTGGCGGCAATGAACACGTTCATCGTAGTTCTCCTAGGTATCGAGGCGCTTGTATTTTATACGATGCGGGCTGTCGGCATCCGCACCAAGGCGCCGCTTGCGGTCCTCTTCGTAGTCGGCGTAATTGCCAGCGAACCAAGTGACTTCCGAGTTGCCCTCAAAAGCCAGTATATGGGTAGCAATGCGATCCAGGAACCAGCGATCATGTGAGATCACGATCGCCGAGCCCGGGAATTCGAGCAGAGCTTCCTCGAGGGCGCGCAAGGTCTCCACATCCAGATCATTGGTCGGCTCGTCGAGCATGAGCAGGTTGCCGCCCGACTTGAGCATCTTGGCCAGATGGACACGATTACGCTCGCCGCCAGACAACAGGCCGATCTTCTTCTGTTGTTCGGGACCGCGGAAATTGAACCGGCCCACGTAGGCGCGCGACGGGGTCTCGTAATTGCCGACCTTGATCAGGTCCTGGCCACCGGAGATTTCTTCCCAGATCGTCTTGTTGTCGTCCAGGCTGTCGCGGGACTGGTCCACGGCTGCGATCTGGACGGTTTCGCCCAGGCGGATCGTGCCAGAATCGGGTTTCTCGGTACCGGCAATCATGCGGAAAAGCGTCGTCTTTCCGGCACCGTTCGGGCCGATCACACCGACGATGCCGCCTTGCGGAAGCTGGAAGCTGAGCCCGTCGATCAACAGTTTGTCGCCGAATCCCTTGCGCAGATCTTCGACCTCGACGACCAGTTCGCCAAGGCGCGGGCCGGGCGGAATATAAATCTCGTTGGTCTCGTTGCGCTTCTGGTATTGCGTCGAGGCGAGTTCATCGAACTGCCTGAGGCGCGCCTTGGATTTGGCCTGGCGACCCTTCGGGTTTGCACGAACCCATTCGAGCTCGTGCTTCATGGCTTTTTGCCGGGCCTTCTCGGTGGCCTCTTCGTGGGCCAGGCGTTTTGCCTTCTGTTCGAGCCACGACGAATAATTGCCTTCCCAGGGAATGCCATGACCGCGGTCGAGTTCGAGAATCCATCCGGCAACGTTGTCGAGGAAATAGCGATCATGGGTGACGGCAATGACCGTGCTCGGATACTCGTCGAGGAAGCGCTCGAGCCAGGCGACGGATTCCGCGTCCAGATGGTTGGTCGGTTCGTCGAGCAGCAACATATCGGGTTGCGATAGCAGCAGGCGGCACAGCGCGACGCGGCGCCGTTCGCCGCCCGACAGCTTGCTTACATCGGCGTCCCAGGGCGGTAGCCGCAATGCATCAGCGGCGACGTCGAGCTTGCGGTCCACTTCCCAGCCACCGGCTGCATCGATGGCGTCCTGCAGCTTGCCCTGTTCCTCGAGTAAGGCGTTCATCTCGTCGTCCGACATCGGTTCGGCGAACTTCTCACTGATCTCGTTGAATCGATGCAAAAGGTCCATCGTCTCGCCGAGACCCTCTTCGACATTGCCGCGGACGTCCTTGTCAGGATCGAGTTCGGGCTCTTGCGGCAGGTACCCGACCTTGATGCCGGACTGGGGTCGCGCCTCGCCCTCGAATTCGGTATCGATGCCGGCCATGATGCGTAACACGGTCGACTTGCCCGCGCCGTTGAGACCGAGCACGCCAATCTTGGCGCCCGGGAAGAACGACAGTGAGATATCGCGAATGATGTACCGCTTGGGCGGGACCACCTTGGCCACGCGGTTCATCGTGTAAATATATTGCGCCATTGGGCTTATGCTGATGTCAGGAAGCGCGCATTATTCCTTATGCGAGCCCATTAGCAAACCTGGATATCAGATTCATCGGGCATGATGACGCCGATCTCCGGTATGCTTCACGCTCAGACCAGAACAAGAACGAAGAATCCCGTGACACAGCCTGTCCGCGTATACAAAGGCGAAAAGCTTGCCCGCTATGGCTTCGGTGATCCGCATCCGTTTGGCCTTGACCGGCACGATGTCTTCCATGACGAGCTTGCCGGGGCCGGCCTGGACAGTCACATCGAGTATGGTACGCCCGGAAACGCCAGCGTCGACGATCTGCTGCTGTTTCACTCTGCGGACTACATCGACAAGGTGTCCCGGATGTCGAGCGAGGGCAGGGGGTATCTCGATGATGGCGATACCCCCGCAATGCCCGGCATCTTTGACGCGGCCTCGACGGTCGTCGGCACGACGCTGGCGGCGGTCGACGCGGTCATGCATGGCGAAACGCAGCGAGCATTCGTTCCCATCGCCGGGCTGCATCACGCAGGCCGCGATTTCGCTGCGGGCTTCTGTGTATTCAATGATTGCGGCGTGGCGGCCGAGTACCTGCGCAGCAAGCACGGGCTCAGGCGCATTGCGTATGTCGATATCGACGCCCATCATGGCGACGGGATGTTCTACAGTTTCGAGGACGACCCCGACCTGATTTTTGTCGACATCCACGAAGATGGTCGCTACCTGTATCCGGGTACCGGAGCCGAGTCGGAGACAGGCACGGGAAGGGCTCGCGGCACCAAGCTGAACATTACGATGCCACCGGGCGCCGGTGACCGGGATTTCGAAAGAGCCTGGGCCCGGGCCGAGGCGTACCTCGAACAGGCAGAGCCCGAATTCATCCTGTTCCAGTGCGGCGCCGACAGCCTCGAGGGGGACCCGATCACACACCTCTGTTACACGGAGCAAGCGCATGCGGATGCGGCGACCGCGCTGTGCCGGCTGGCCGACAAGTACTGTGGAGGCAGGATCGTCGGGACCGGCGGCGGTGGTTACAACCGGGACAACATCGCGCGCGCCTGGACCCGCGTTGTGCAGTCTTTCGTCGCAGCCGGTTAACAAGTAACATCGCGACCTTTGCTCGTCCGCTCTCGACGGAGAAATCCCGCTATGTTCGACACGTCAGCCACTATTGCCACCTATGATCCCGAGCTCGAAGAAGCGATCGACGCCGAGGAGCGCCGCCAGGAAGAACATATCGAGCTGATCGCCTCCGAAAATTACGCCAGCAAGCGGGTCATGGCCGCGCAGGGCAGCGTGTTGACGAACAAGTATGCCGAGGGTTACCCGGGCAAACGTTACTACGGTGGCTGCGAGTTTGTAGACGACGTCGAAACGCTCGCCATCGAACGCGCCAAAAAGCTGTTCGGCGCCGACTATGCCAATGTCCAGCCACATTCGGGATCACAGGCAAATGCCGCAGCGTTCCTCGCGCTGCTCGAGGCAGGGGACACGATTCTCGGCATGAGCCTCGCCGAAGGTGGACACCTCACGCACGGCTCGAAGGTCAACTTCTCGGGCAAGCTGTTTAACGCGTTGCAATACGGTCTCGTCCGCGAAACCGACCTGATTGACTACGACCAGGTCGAGTCGCTGGCGGAGGAGCACAAGCCCAGGATGATTATCGCCGGCTTCTCGGCGTATTCCCGCGTGGTCGATTGGCAGCGGTTCCGCGAAATTGCCGACAGCGTAGGTGCCTACCTGCTCGTCGATATGGCTCACGTCGCGGGACTTGTTGCAACCGGGCATTACCCGAACCCGGTGCCCGTCGCTGACGTCGTCACCACCACTACCCATAAAACGCTGCGCGGTCCTCGCGGCGGGTTGATACTTGCGCGCAAGAACGATGAGCTGACCAAGAAGTTCAACTCGCTCGTCTTCCCCGGCACCCAGGGCGGGCCGTTGATGCACGTTATTGCCGCGAAAGCCGTGGCGCTCAAAGAAGCCATGGAGCCGTCCTTCAAGGATTACCAGGGGCAGGTTTGCGAGAATGCCAAGGTCATGGCGAGCGTGCTGCAGGAGCGCGGCTACGACATCGTCTCGGGAGGTACCGACAACCATCTCATGCTTGTCAGTCTGATCAGCCATGGCGTCACCGGCAAGGATGCCGAGGCGGCGCTCGAACGCGCCAACATCACGCCCAACAAGAATGCCGTGCCAAACGATCCGCAGTCGCCCTTCGTCACGAGCGGCCTGCGCCTCGGCACGCCTGCCATCACGACGCGCGGCTTCGGCGCCGACGAGACCCGTGAGCTAAGCGGCTGGATTGCGGATATACTGGATGACGTCACTAACAAGGAGACGATCGAGCGCGTACGTGGGCAGGTCCTGGACCTCTGCAAGCGCTTCCCCGTATACGACTGATTCCACATGCACTGCCCATTCTGCAGCCACGAGGAAACCAAGGTGATTGACTCGCGCCTTGCCGGCGGCGGCATGCAGATTCGCAGGCGGCGGCAGTGCCTCGACTGTAACGAACGATTCACGACATTCGAATCCGCCGAACTCGTCATGCCGCGGCTGATCAAAAACGATAACAGTCGCCAGCCGTTTGATGAAAGCAAGCTGCGCAACAGCATGATTCGCGCGCTCGAAAAACGACCTGTGCCGAGCGACGAACTCGAACAGGCAATAAACCGCCTGATCCACAAGCTGCGAACGATGGGCGAGCGTGAAGTGCCGTCAAGGCTCGTCGGCGAACTCGTCATGCAGGAGCTGCACGAACTCGATGAAGTCGCTTACGTGCGGTTCGCCTCGGTCTACCGGCGATTCCAGGACATCACCGAGTTCGAAGAAGAAATCAAGCGCTTGCAGCGAATATCCGAAACCGCAGCTTCCCGCGAACAAATGTCGCTGCTACCCGATCTCCTGGGCAAGAAGAACAAATAGCTTTCATGTCCCGCGAGTCAGATAGCGATTTCATGACGCAGGCCGTGCGTCTGGCTACAAAAGGCATCTACACGGCGCACCCGAATCCAATAGTCGGGTGCGTCATTGTCAGGAACGGCGAGGTCGTAGGCGAGGGCTGGCATGCGGCTGCCGGCGAGGCCCATGCAGAAATTCATGCGCTCGAAGCCGCGGGCGATCGCGCCCGGGGTGCAACGGCCTTCGTTACGCTGGAGCCATGTTCGCACCATGGCAAGACTCCGCCCTGCGCCGATGCGCTGATCGATGCGGGCGTCGCCGAAGTTGTTATCGGGCTCGAAGACCCGAATCCCGACGTCGACGGCAAGGGTGCAAAGAGGCTCGAGGAAGCCGGGGTTAAAATTCGGACCGGTTTACTCGCAGACCAGGTTGAACGGCAATTGTCGGGTTTTCTGAGTCGCGTTACACGCGGACGGCCGTTCGTGCGCCTGAAAATGGCGTCCAGCATCGATGGCTGCATTGCGATGGCAAGCGGAGAAAGCCAGTGGATCACGGGCCCGGAGGCGCGCTCGGATGTGCAACGGCTGCGGGCGAGATCCGGGGCCGTGCTCAGCGGAATCGGGACCGTACTTGCTGATGATCCTTCGTTCACAGTCCGGGACCCGAACATCGATACGCGCGGCCGTCAGCCTCTCCGCGTCGTACTCGACAGGAAATTGCGGATGCCGCTTTCGGCCGAGATGCTGGCCTTGCCGGGCCAAACGCTCGTCTATTGCTGTGATGACAGCAAGGAGACGCCTCTCCGTGATGCCGGTGCTGAAGTCGTTGCCGTGGATGAGGTCAATGGATTCGTGAACGCGCAAACGGTGCTTGACGATCTCGGGCGCCGCGAGATCAACGATGTGCTCGTTGAGGCAGGCCCGGTGCTGGCGGGACACCTGCTTGAAAATGATCTCATCGATGAGCTTGTTATTTACCAGGCCCCCCATATCATGGGGAGCGAGACGATCGGCATGTTCAGGACTCCGTCGTGGACGGCCCTGGCTGATCGTCGATTGCTCGATATCATCGATACGCGCCAGGTCGGGCCGGACACTCGCATAACGGCGCGCTTCAAAGGCTGAGCCATGTTCACAGGGATCATTCAGGCGAAGGGCAGCATCACTGCGCTCGAACGGCGAGGCGGCGATGTGCGACTGTCGGTCCAGTCGAAGGGCCTGCCATTTTCTACCTACGAGGTTGGCGAAAGCATTGCCGTCAATGGCGTCTGCCTGACTGCGGTCGCATTGCGCGAAGACGGGTTCGATACAGACGTTTCGCTCGAAACGCTCGATGTTACGAACCTCGGCGATCTCGGCGTCGGCAGCGCTGTCAACCTGGAGCCATCACTTGCTTTCGGTGACCGGCTCGGCGGGCACCTCGTCAGCGGCCATGTGGATTGTGTGGGCAAGGTGACGAAATGTGATGCCGATGCGCGATCGATACGCCTGGCTGTCGAAATTCCCGCCGACTATGCCCGATATATTGCGAAAAAAGGGTCAATCACCCTCGATGGTGTCAGCTTGACGGTCAACGAAGTATCGGGCGCTGAATTCGAGGTGAATATCATCCCGCACACGGCCGAAGTCACGATAATCGGGGATTACAGGGTTGGAAGCGATGTCAATGTCGAGGTCGACCTGCTCGCGCGGTATATTGAGCGGCTGTTGTCAAAAGACGGGGAGGGACTGACGATGGAGTTTCTCCGGGAATACGGTTATGGCGGATAACACGACAATGCATCCCAGCGCGGTGGATGCGGCTTTCAGCAGTATCGACGAAATTATCGCCGACATCGGTGCCGGCAAAATGGTGATCATGGTCGACGATGAGAATCGCGAGAACGAAGGCGACCTGATCATGGCGGCCGAGAAGGTGCGTCCGGAAGATGTGAACTACATGGCCACGCATGGCCGCGGTCTGGTTTGTCTTACGCTGACACGCAAGCGTTGCGCGCAGCTTCGGCTGCCGTTAATGGTGAGCGATACCGACCAGCGGCATTCCACGAATTTCACGATTTCGATCGAAGCGGCCGAAGGCATTACGACCGGCATCTCGGCGCATGATCGCGCCCGGACCATCCAGGCGGCCGTTGCTCCGGCGGCAAGGCCTGATGATTTGAGTCAGCCAGGGCACATCTTTCCCGTAATGGCGCAACCGGGTGGTGTGCTGACACGCGCGGGCCACACCGAGGCGGGATGTGATCTTGCGCGGCTGGCCGGGCTGGAACCTGCCGCGGCCATTGTCGAGATTCTCAACGAAGACGGGTCGATGGCGCGCCGCCCGGATCTCGAGCGGTTTGCCCGGTCGCACGACATCAAGATCGGTACGATTGCGGACCTGATTCGCTACCGGCTCGAAAAAGAACGTAACGTCGAGCGGATCGAAGAGCAGCAGATCACGACGAGACACGGCGAATTCACAATGTATTGCTACGATGACCATGTAAATCAGGCCGTGCATGTCGCGCTCGTCAAAGGTGATCTCGACAAGGCCGACAATCCGCTTGTTCGAGTGCACATACAGGATACGCTCGGCGACGTCATCGGCGTGCGTTCGAGGTCGCTTGGCTGGCCATTGCAAAGCGCCATCGAGCGTATCGCTCAAGAGGATGCGGCGGTGATCGTTGTGCTTCGCGACCACGAGACCTCGCGCGACTTCATGGATGCCGTCGAAAGTCTCGGGCATGAGAACGACGACCTCAAGGAACGGCGAGGCGGCGACAGCGTGCTACGCACCTACGGGGTCGGTGCGCAGATTCTGCGCGACCTCGGCTTGTCCAAAATCCGTGTATTATCGGCACCCAAACACATGTACGCGATTTCGGGCTTTGATCTGGAAATTACCGAGTACGTCGAGGAATAGTGGACAAGATCAAGACAACCGAAGGGGACCTTGTCGTTCGGGACGCGCGATTCGCAATTGTCGCGTCGCGGTTCAACGACTTCATCGTCGAATCTTTGCTCAAGGCTTCGGTTCGCTGCCTGCGCCAACATGGCGCGGCTGATGCCGACATCGAAATCGTCCGGGTGCCGGGCGCTTTCGAAATGCCCCTGATGGTCGAAAAAATTGCCGGCTCGCGCCGTTTCGACGGAATCATTGCGCTCGGTTGCGTTATTCGTGGTGGCACACCGCACTTCGAGTATGTTGCCGGCGAATGTGTCAAAGGGGTCGCATCCGCTGCGCAGAAACATGGCGTGCCGGTCGGCTTCGGCATCCTGACGACCGATACGATCGAGCAGGCCATCGAGCGTGCCGGCACGAAGGCCGGTAACAAGGGCGAGGAAGCCACGCTTGCCGTTATCGAGATGGTCAATACGCTCCGACGCGTGGAATGAACCAGTCCACTTCAAGCGGGGCGAGAACGCGGGCTCGCGAGTTGCTCGTGCAAGCGCTTTATCAAAAACAGATAGCCGGCCACGAGTGCGCGGAATTGCTCGAGCAGTTTCATGAGCAGACCGCTTATGAGCGTGTCGACCAGGCGTTTTTTGATGAAGCATTGCCGGTCATCTGCGAGTCGCAAGCGGAACTCGAGAATACGATTGACGGGCTGATCGATCGGCCGCTCGAGCAGCTCGATCCCATCGAACTTTCGGTGCTCCTGATCGGAGTCTGGGAACTCGGGTCGCGAATCGACGTGCCGTATCGGGTCGTTATCAACGAGGGCGTCAACCTCGCGAAACGATTTGGCGCGACTGACGGCCACAAATACATCAACGCCTGCCTCGACGTTGCTGCCCAGTCCTTGCGCAGCACCGAGATCGGCGCCCAGGAAAGTGGATGAGTTCGAACTGATCCGGCGCTACTTTGCCCGTGATGGCGAAGGTTCCGTTGTCATTAAAGGCATCGGTGATGACGGCGCCGTACTCAGGCCCGAGCGAGGCCGTGAACTCGTGACGGTCATCGACACGCTTGTCGAAGGCACGCATTTTCCTGCCGATACCCTGCCAGCCGATCTCGGCTATCGCGCTGTGGCGGTCAATCTTTCCGATATCGCAGCCATGGGCGCCAGACCCCTGTGGATGACGCTGGCGTTGAGCATGCCCGGGAAGACCGGAGAATGGATTGGTGAGTTCGCGAGAGGGCTGTTCGACGCGGCCGACGAGTATGATATGCCACTCGTTGGTGGTGATACGACGAGCGGCGAGTCTGTCGTTGTCAGTGTCCAGATTACCGGCGACGTTGCGGCGGGGGCGGCGATTCTCCGTTCCGGCGCCAGGCCCGGTGACACGATATATGTTACTGGCACGCTCGGCGATGCTGCGGCCGGACTGTCGCTTATGGCATCGGGCGGGGACAACGAGTTTCTCGTCAAACGATTTCTCCGCCCGCACGCCCGGATTGGTGTTGGGCTCGAGCTGCCGGGACTGGCGAGCGCCTGTATCGACATATCGGACGGTCTCGTCGGCGACCTGAAAAAACTCCTCGATGCGAGCGAGGTGGGCGCCGACCTGGATCTCGACGCAGTGCCGATCTCGGATGCGATGGCGAACGCGTTTGACGTCGAACTGCAGCGCCGATACGCGACAACGGGCGGCGATGATTATGAGTTGTGTTTTACGTCGTCGAAGAGCATTCCCGGCGAGCTGGCCGGTGTCCCGATCACGGCCATCGGCGTCGTTAAAGGGGACAGCGGCCTGGTATGCCGGGCCGGAGGCGACATTGTGGATATCGACGACAGCGGTTACCGTCATTTCCAATGAGCAAGCAGGGGACCAAGCTGGCGCGCGAAGTGCTGACGGATCCGGTGCACATCCTCGCCTTCGGATTCGGGACCGGGCTCTCGCCCGTGGCGCCGGGCACGGTCGGATCGTTAATTGGCGTCGCGCTGGCCTGGGCGACACTAAATGTGGGACCTGTCACGCAAATAGGGGTCGCTGTTGCGATGTTTGTCGCCGGCATCTGGATCTGCGGCCAGAGCGCCCGCCGCCTCGGGGTGCACGACCATGGCGGCATCGTCTGGGACGAGATTGTCGGCATGTACGTGGTGCTGATTTTCACGCCTTTCGGGCTCTACCCGTGGATCCTGGCATTCGGGCTGTTCCGGGCCTTTGATATTGTCAAACCGTGGCCGATTCGGGACCTGGATCACAGACTGAAAGGAGGTGCGGGAATTATGCTGGACGACCTCGTGGCTGCCCTGTACGCCGCATTATTGCTGGCTTTTTTGGGGTGGCTGATGAACTGAATGTGAGAAAAAATGGCCACTTCTGTCAAGGACATCGAGCGCCCGAGTGACGTCCCCGAGAAAATCGGTAAGTACGTCATCATCAACCGCATCGGTAAAGGATCGACGGGAACGGTCTATCTCTCTCACGACCCCTATTACCGCCGCGACGTCGCGATCAAGGTCTACGACATCGAGGAAGACGAGAACCCCGACAAGGCCAAGGTCTCCCGCAAGATGTTCTTCAACGAGGCCCACATGGTCGGCATGCTGCAGCATCCGAACATCATGCCGATTTATGATGCGGGCGAGGAAGACGGCAAATATTACGTTGTGACCGAGCACATCCAGGGTGCGCGCACGCTGGCAGCATACTGCCGGCCCGATAACCTGCTGCGTGTCGACGACGTCGTCGAGATCATCTACAAGTGCGCCAAGGCACTTCATTATGCGCACGGTCGCGGTGTCATTCACCGCGATATCAAGCCATCGAACGTCATGCTGACGATCGACAACGATGTGCGCATCATCGACTTCGGTATTGCAATCGTCAGCGACTCGGAAGTGTCGCGTATCGAGGGCATCGCCGGATCACCGAGTTACATGTCGCCCGAGCAAGTGCAATCGGAAGAGTTGACACCGAGTTCCGATCTGTATTCGCTCGGCGCCGTCATGTATGAGCTGTTGACGGGCTTCCGGCCGTTCCGCGCCGACAACCTGTCGAAGCTCTTGCACCAGATCGTCTATGCAACGCCGCCGCCGATACACACCTATCGCGACGACCTGCCGATGGAACTCGAGGATGTCGTCGCGACGACCATGCTCAAGGATCCAGAGCAGCGCCTGTCGAGCGGCGCCGCGATGGCCGCCGAGCTAACGCGCGTTTACAAGGATCTTCGCCAGAAATACGACAAGCTCGACAACCAGGAGCATTTCGACGTCCTGCGAACCCTCACGTTTTTCCACGAGTTCTCGCATGCCGAGATCTGGGAAGTGTTGCGCGCCTCCGACTGGCACGAATACAAGGACGGTGACGATATCGTTCGCGAAGGCGAGATCGACGATCGCTTCTACATCATCGTATCGGGCAAGGTATCGGTCGAAGCCAACGGCAGTTCGCTGGGTACGCTCTCGAACGGCGACTGCTTCGGCGAGACGAGCTATGTTCGCGGCGCGAAGCGGCAGGCCTCGATCAAGGCCAACGGCGCCGTCACGATCCTGCGGGTCAGCTCGACCCTGATGGAGCAGGTGTCGTCGGCTTGCCAGCTGCGCTTCAACAAAGTCTTCCTGCGCTCCCTGATTCAGCGCCTGCAGGGAACCACTTAAGCTACAATCCCCCCCGATAATTCGAATTACGGGGGCTACCCATGCGAAAAGTGTTTGCCGCGCTCTTGGGCGCGCTGCTGGTCTGTTCGTTTTCTGTTTCGGCAAGTGAGCTGGCCGAAAGTGTCAAGAAAGACTATGACGAACACCTGGGCGATCTTTGGGATCATTTTCATCGCAACCCGGAATTGTCGACGGTCGAATTCAAGACCGCGGCACGGATGGCAGAGGAATTACGAGCGGCGGGATTCAATGTCACCGAGAGTTTCGGTGGCACCGGTATCGTCGCGATGCTCGAGAATGGCGACGGACCGCTCGTCATGATGCGCGCCGATATGGACGGTCTGCCCGTCGAGGAGAAGTCGGGCCTGCCCAATGCGTCAAAAGCCCGCCAGATGAGTCCTTTGAGCGGCAAGGAAGAACCGGTCATGCACGCGTGCGGGCACGACGTTCACATTACGAGCCTGGTCGGCACAGCGCGCCAAATGGCGGCAAGAACGGATGAGTGGAGCGGAACCCTGATGCTCGTCGTGCAGCCAGCCGAAGAGGGGGGTAACGGCGCTGTGTCGATGCGCGAAGCCGGCATCTGGGAGCGCTTCGGGACGCCCGACTATGCGCTGGCATTGCACGTCAGGTCCGAAACCGTTGCGGGCCAGATCAATGTGACCGAGGGCAGCCCGTACGCGGGAGTTGATACGGTCGACATCATCATTCACGGCGTGGGTGCGCATGGCGCCTCGCCCCATGCGGGCAAGGACCCGGTGGTTCTGGGCAGCCAGATCGTCATGGCCCTGCAGACACTGGTATCGCGCGAGTTGCCACCGCGCACTCCCGGGGTCGTCACCGTGGGTTCGTTCCAGGCCGGCTCCAAGCACAACATCATCTCCGATCGTGCGCATTTGCAGCTGACGGTCAGATACACGAATCCCGAAACCCGGCAGGTCCTGCTCGATGGAATCAAGCGTATCGCCGAGAACATGGGGCGCGTCGCCGGACTGCCCGAAGACAAGTTGCCGGAAGTGATCGTGTTCGACGAGTTCGCGCCGCCGATGGTCAATACGCCGCAACTCGTTAGGCGCCTGCGGGTGGCCTGGGGCGAGTCGCTCGGCGAGGCGCGGGTCGAGGACGTACCGGAGCAGTCCATGGTGGCCGAGGACTTTCCGTTCTTTACGATCGATCCTGAGATTCCGACGGTTTACTGGAACGTCGGCGGCACGCCGGCCGAAGACTTCGGTCGCGCCGCGGCGGGCGGCCCCGCCGTGGCCAGTCATCATTCACCGTTGTTCAAGATTTCGCCGGAACCGTCCGTACGCGCAGGCGTCGAGTCCACGGTCGTGGCATTGCTCGAGCTGATGGGAGACCGTTGATCAGGCGAATCGCCAGTCAGTCGGACTAGTCTTCTTCCTCGACGTCGAAGTCTTCGAGTTCCTCGCCGCCGGCACTCTCGAGCAGGATCTCGACCTTCTGTTCGGCTTCCTTGAGCGCCGCCTGGCATGAGCGGGTCAGCTTGATGCCTTCCTCGAACTTCTTCATGGCTTTCTCGAGCGGCAGGTCGCCGGACTCGAGTTCCTCGACGATCGATTCGAGGTCGGCGAGCGCCTTTTCGAGGTGGAAACTTTGTCTGTTACTCATGTCGTGACTGTTCGCAGTTCGTGCAATCGAGGTACGCTACCTGCGCGTTCACCTGTCGTCAATCCAGGTGCCGCCGCTGACGTCTGCACGCGCGACGATTGACGTGCTGATGACACTCAATCTAATTACGATCATACGTATCGAGAGGGCAAGACATGTCATTGAAAGGCGGCAAAACGGAGCAGAACCTGAAAGATGCGTTCGCTCGCGGAAGCATGGCCAACCTCCGTTACCTGTACTTTGCCGCGAATGCCGACGTTGAAGGTTACAACGAAGTATCCGCGGTCTTCCGCTCGACTGCGGAGGGCTAGACGGCGCACTGGTTCGAGACGCTGGCAAAAGCCGAGCGCTCACACGCCAATCGCTTCCAGAAAGCCCTGGACACTCTCGACGACTGAAAGAAGCACGGGCCGGACATTCGTCCGGCCCGCACATCAACTACTCCTTGCCGCGCGCCCGGGCTAGACGAGATCGAAGCGATCCGCGTTCATCACCTTGTTCCAGGCGGCCGCGAAGTCACGCACGAACTTCTCCTGCGCGTCGTCCTGGGCGTAAACCTCCGAGATGGCCCGCAGCTGCGAGTTGGAACCGAAAACGAGGTCGACTCGCGTGCCGGTCCATTTCACCTCGCCGGTCTCCCGATCGCGCAGCTCGAACTCCTCTTCCTCGTCCGACGTCGGCACCCACTCGAGACCCATGTCGAGCACA
>JABAOH010025542.1_pt2 | contig 18703 bp, 10 predicted proteins | sample 7062181 | NCBI WGS metagenome assembly JABAOH01 (sample SAMN14538630, study PRJNA623070) | marine sediment metagenome | biome: marine biome [ENVO:00000428]; feature: marine pelagic biome [ENVO:01000023]; material: deep marine sediment [ENVO:00002113]; isolation source: pool of 5 deep marine... | reverse complement strand
GACAGCAATTCCTAAATGGGGCTTTTCACTGCTCAGCCAGAGGTAATCAAAAAAATCCCCCCCCACTTCATTGGCGGGCACACATACACCGGATATATCAAAACCCTCTATTTCGGGTCCCCGGTGCGGCATGATTGACATCTGGGCATTGTGTGCGGTTTGCAATTCGGTTTCCATACGGGTTCTTAAGAATAGGTTTTTCATCCTCTTTTTATACAGGCTCCAGATAATAAGCAAAGCCAAAATAACAGAAACCCCCTGGAACCACCAGGTTCTCCATAAGGGAGGAGTAATGGTTACTTTAATGGAGGTTCCTTTTTCGTTCCAGGTCCCGTCATTGTTGGAACCTTTAACCCTGAAAACGTATTTACCGGGCGCAAGGGTCGTATAAGTGGCAAAGCGTCTATCCGCACCCGTATATATCCAATCTTCATCCAGACCTTCCATTTTGTAAGCATACTTGTTTTCGGACGGGATGGTGTAATCGAGCGCGGCAAACTCAAATGAGAAAAAATAATCCCTGTAGGAAAGGGTTAACTCGTTTATACAGGAAATCGATTGACCCAGTTTTACCTCTTTATTCAACTTCTGAAAAGAGGTGATGACAATGGGGGGGATGTGGGGATTGTCTTTGATGGTGTCGGGATAAAATGCATTAAAGCCGTTGATGCCTCCAAAAAACATCTCGCCGCTGCGGCTCTTGAAATAAGAACCACCATTAAATTCATTGCTTTGAAGTCCATCGGATTCCAGGTAATTTCTAAATGTTTTTTGTCCAGGATTAAATCGAATTAAGCCTTTGTTGGTGCTGAGCCAGAGGTTGCCTTTCCTGTCCTCCAAAATTCCATAAATGGAATCGCTGGGTAATCCGTCGGTTTCCCTGAAATGCTTAAAGGTCCCGGTCTCGGGGTTAAATCGATTCAGTCCGCCCCCCCAGGTGCCGATCCAGAGGTAATGGGATTGATCCTCATGGATGGCAAAGATATAATCGTTACTCAAACTGGTGGGGTCCCGGGGATTGACCCGGTAATGGGTAAATGTCCCGGTTTCCCTGTTGAATTTATTCAACCCACCGCCGTAGGTCCCAATCCAGAGGGTTCCTTTATGGTCCTGGTAAATGACCCGGACAACATTATTGCTTAAGCTGTTGGGATTATTTTCCTCCGGTTGGAAGCGAGTAAAGGTCCCGGTCTCCTTGTCCATTTGATTAAGTCCGCCGCCGTGGGTTCCTATCCAGAGGGCACCGGCCCGGTCTTCATATATCGCCCGGATTTCATTATGACTCAGGCTGTCGGGGTTCCCGGGTTCGTTTTTGTAATGGGTGAATGTTCCTGTTTCCCGATCAAATTGATCCAGTCCGCCGCCGTTGGTACCCACCCACAACACGCCCGCTCTATCTTCATAAACCAGGCGGACCGTATCATTACTCAAGCTTTTGGGGTCCCGGGGATTGGACCGGTATACGGTAAACCGGTTCGCTTTTCGATCGAATCTATTGAGTCCTCCCCCGTGAGTTCCAATCCAGAGAATTCCCATACGGTCTTCATAAATCGACCAGACAATATCGTGGCTCAGACTGTTGGCATCATTGGGATTGGATTTGTAATGGATGAATTTTTTCCTTTTAGGATTTATTTTATTGATCCCCCCGCCGTAGGTGCCAATCCAGAGAACGCCGGAAGCATCTTCATAAATGGAACGGATTTCATTGTGAGTCAAGCTGGAGGTGTCACGGGGATCATTTAGATAAGAGGTAAATGTCCCGGTTTCCCTGTCGAATCGATTCAGCCCGACGGCAGTACCAACCCAGAGAAAACCCGATTGATCCTCACAAATTGCTCGTACAATGTTATTACTCAGACTTTGGGGCGCATTGAGATTTGCTTTATAACCGGTAAAGGTATTGGTATTATTATCGAACTTAAAAAGACCGCCGCCGTGGGTTCCGATCCAGAGCACACCGGAACGGTCCTTAAAGAGCTTAAGGATTTCATTACTGCCCGGACTTTTGGGATCACCGGGTTTTGCTTTAAAATGGGTAAAGGTGCCGGATTGGATATCAAATTTATTTAGTCCTCCTCCATTGGTCCCGATCCAGAACACACCGTGCCGGTCTTCACAAATGGAATAGACTTCATTGTGACTCAGGCTCACGGGGTTATGAGGTTCATGTTTATAATGGGTAAATGTACCTGTTTTCGTGTCGAATTTATTTAATCCGTCGTCGGTTCCGATCCAGAGTATACCGGCCGGGGCTTCGACAATTGCCCTGACAACATCGCTGCTCAAACTGTTGGGATCGTCAGGATTTTTCTTGAATATGGTGTATTTTTGGTTTTCCGGGTCAAACCTGGTCAGACCGCCGTGGAACGTGCCAATCCATAGAATACGGGATTGGTCCTGGTAAATCACCAGGATATTGTTATGCCCCAGGCTGTTGGGATTTTGGGGATCATTTTTGAGTATTGTAAATTTATAGCCGTCATATCGATTCAACCCGTCCTCGGTGCCGAACCACATAAACCCGCAGTTATCCTGCGCAATGCATTCCACAATACTTTGAGAGAGTCCTTCTTTGATAGAAATATGCTCGAATTTTATATCCCTGGTTTCCTGGGTTGACGGGAAAATACTCACCACGAAACCGAAGAAGAATAAAATCAAACATTCAATCTTTTTCATTTTTTTGTACATCTTTTTTTTTTAGCTTAGATTTTAAAAAAAGACCAATGTAATTGCAATAGGGAAGAGATAAATATTTTTTATCCAGGACAAAGCTGTCAAAATAATTAACAATAATCAATTAGGACGGTGCCTCAGGGTATGTGTTTAGCAGAAGCTTCCTTTTTGGCAACGTGTTCCTTCTTAGGATGGTGAATGATTAATCCTTTAATTTTGCCATTGCTGCCGCTTTTAAACGTTAGACTTATGGTCTTTGCCATAGGCAAATGATACCCGGCAAATTGATCGCTGCTGCCTTTAATGGGCAATATCGGCAAGGAAAGGCTTTCTGGTCTCATCAGCGGTGCGACGCCAACATTTTTCCCATTTTTCCAGAACAACCTGAAATAAACACTTCCTTTTTCGCCTTTCAACTGGACAGTGGTATCCAGGACTGGTTCTCCATTCAATTGGAACGGCAGTGTATGCAGGGCAAATACACCGGTTATCTTCCCGGTCTGCTGGTGATACCTTTTTATTCGCATTTCAATGAATTGCCGAACCCCTTCGGCTCTTTTTTCTTTGTTCGCTAAAACGCCTGTGAAAGGCTTAAAATCACCCTTCAATGCGGCCTTAAATATCGATTCGGATAATTTGTGGAGATTTGAAATTGATTGAGCATCAGCAGTATCTCCCAGGAACAGGACATCGATACCTTCCTGGCTTGTGGGTATTAGCAGTAATCGGTCATTTTCCCATTTGATGTCAAATCCCTTTTTGCCGGACAGGCTGTAAGTGCCGCAAAACCGCTTAAGTTCGGGATATGGTTTTAGTTCTGTTTCCGGTGGGATATTTACGTTACCTCCGAAAACCAATGTTTTCAGTTTATCCCTTATCACTCTGAACAGTGCTCTTCTGCCGTAACCCTGGTTGCAGAACAAAATAGTCACCACATCTGCATCGATATAGCGGCGTATTTCAGCGCTGCTGCCCAGACCGCTGCCCCCGTCATGCTGGATTAAAAGACCGTGATCCGATTTCAATACATCCCAACCGTAACCGTAATCGTTCAGGTAAGGAGTAAATATTTTCTTCTTTGCTTCCTTTGACAGGATTTTGTCCCCCAGCAATGCCAGGTGCCATTTATACATATCATCAGTGGTTGACAAAATCTCGCCGTTTCCAATGACATTCCAGTAGGGATAGGGTTTTTCCAGGGGGGTGCCATTGTCTTTACTGCCCACATACCAATGGGCAACGGTACGCTCACTCCACCGGGGAATCCGGTAACCGGTAAATTGCATGCCTGCCGGTTTGAACAACTGCTCATGAAGGAACGTTTCATAGTCTTTACCGGATACTTTTTCAATAACAGCCGCCAGCAGCGAATACCCGGCATTGGAATAGGAGAATTCCTCCCCCGGGGAGAATTGAAGTGGTGCCTGCAGGATTTTGGTTACTGTTTCATCCCGTTCTGCCTTTACATAATCATCCCCCACCGCATCGATAACACCTGACGTATGGGTCAGCAGGTGATGTAGGGTAATGTTTTTTTTGTCTTCCGGGACATTTTTGAAGAATTTTGTTATTTTGTCGTTGGTGTTCAATTTTCCTTGCATTTCCAGTTTCATTATTGCTGCGGCGGTGAACTGTTTGGTAATGGAACCGGTATTTAATACGGTTTCAGCGGTATTGGGAATTTCTTTTGAGCGAATTGCCATTCCATAGCCTTTATTCAGTATAACCTCTCCTTTTTTGGCCACTAAGGCAGCACCGGAAAAATCATAGGGTACGATACGGTTCAGGTAATTATCTACAACCCGGGCTATTGGCCCTTTCTTAATAGTCGAGGAGTTGGCTGCGGTATTGCTTCCTGCGGAAACCAGAAGTGAAAACCCTAAAAGGAAAAGAAACATTAAATTGGTCTTATTCATGGAATATCTCCGGTTATTGCTTTGATGTTTATATATACTAGGACGCGATTTTACTGTAAAAAGATGCAAAATGAAAAAAAAAATTTGAATTATTTGCCTTTCATTTTTTCTTTGACGCTTTGACGCACCGTCACCATTTTGTCCCCATTTTGCTTTGCTTCTTACTTGCCAACTGCTAACTGCCAACTGCCAACTATAAAAAGGTTGCCCTGCGGGCAAGTTTAAATCGCCTGCGGCGAAAGGTTAGAAAGCCAGTGGGTCAGTGTTAATTTTTTCTGTCGCCTTTTTATCACAACGATGAAGAAGAAAATAAAGAGCAAAATCCGGTTGCAATATCACCGGAAGGATTATTCACCTGGCATCTATTTTTTAAAGGTAAAACAGTGGCTGAAGTTGTGGCCATAATAAGGAAACATGAAAAACGATAGTCGATTCGATCTACATCCAGTAGATATCGTACACCAGAGAATTATCTACGGTAGAAAAATAATTTTCTACGGTAGAAAAGTTTTTTTCTACGGTAGAAAAAAGACGCTCTAGGGCATAAAACGAAGCGGTCATTTATTAGTCAAAAAATAAATCATTTAATGGCTTATAATCGTCGTTAGTTTATTGAAATCTAGAGCTGGGTCTTACATGGGACATGAGACCTTTAAAAAGAGTGTTTCATGTAAGATCTGGCTCTATAACCAATGACCTAAATACCAAACAATGGCTCCAACTACCTCTTGCCAACTGCTCCCTGCTCCCTGCCCTACGCTACCTCTCTCCTCCGCTGGTTGTCCCGGTTTCTAGCATTTCATCATTACGGCCCACTTTTACGGTAGAAAAATAAAAATAGCCACAGAGAGCACAAAGGTCACAGAGAATTCCCTACTCACCTTACTCACCCGACTGAAATCATTCGTAAATTTATACGCCTCTTAACATGGCATCAGCGGTAAGGTTCATCACTTAAAATAATGTGCGTTGTTCTCATCAAATAAAGGGTGCGCTTCCGCCCTATTTTTGGAAACGCCCATCAATAGGGCGAAATCATTTTTGGATGATTGTTTCGGGGATTTTTTTCAATTACTATAAACCACTAAAAACCACTATAAATTACTAAAAACTGGTATAAACCAGTCACGTTTTCGTCACGTTTGGATTACACATTGAAGGAAGCTGCGCGGAATAGATACACCTTCATCCCGGAAGGGAAAATCCACATTAAATTCTCCGTAGTGTTTGTACCAGCTTACCTAATACCCCTGGAGAAAAATTATTCTCCACTTCTATACAGAAATCCTTCACCCAAAAACGAATTGATGGTCTGAAAGTGCAGAAAAATCCCACTTTCAGACGGCTTCTTACCGACTTCTCCTTCAACGACAAAGACGTGCACCTCCGATCCCCACATCGATCTTCCAAATCCGTCCTCCACCTCTCCGTGTCGAAGCACCATATAGTGCATTGCGGTCGAAATCACCCTGTCCAAATGCTATACTTGCTATTCCTGGCATGCCCTCGGCGATCAATTGTTTCTTACCGGTTGCAGGATCAATACGCCAGATCTCCCCTCTCATCGGAACCGTTGCGTAAAGACGGCCAAGGGAATCCATTGCGAGTCCATCGGGACCGGCGTTCTCCCCGTTTATCCTAGCAATCACTTCGGGTGTCCCCGCAGGATCTCCTTTTTCATCGAGCGGAACCCTCCAGACTCGATTGTCTGCCACTACGGGATTTAAACTCTTGAAGATCTGGGCCACATAGAGGCTTCTGCCGTCACGAGAGATAACCATCCCATTAGGATGATCAATAGCATCCATGAACAAGCTGACTCTGCCTTTTTGATCGACGATGAAAATTTCGTTTGTGGCATCATCGGATACAAGATACGAGCCATCATTTCGAACAGCGATGAAATTCGGATCACCCATCCCTCCGGTGGCTGCGATGCTTTTTTCACCTTCGGGTGTTATTCGCCAGACGATGCCGTCGTCGTTTGGACCATGCTTAAACCGGTTGGTCGGGCCGAAATCCGCAACAAGTAGGTCCCGCTCTCCGTAAGCCGCAACACCTAGATTCGTGTACAGGTCGACTAACTTCGTAGTGTTACCCTCAGTATCCAAACGCCAAAAAGCTTTGTTTGCCGTAACATACAATTTTCCCTCGCCATTAAACGCGATACCTTCAGCACGCGTGAAATTACCATCAACGAACAAGGTGGGTATGACTGGGAAGCCTTCCTGTTTAGTACAATTGTAAAAATTAAAGATAGTGTAAAATACGATTCCGAGAAAAATTATTCTATATTTCAAGTTTTTCCTCCATTACTTCGTAAGCGCTTTTTAAATGCTTACTAAGTAATTTTACAACATCAAATTTTTTATTTCAAATCTATTTTTGAAATATTGTAAGCGCTTTCCTCAAAAACGGAAAACGGTGACGATGCGTCAAAACGTCAAAGAAAAAAATGAAAGGCAAATAATCTCTGATCCACCGACTTTCTGACCTTTCGCCGCAGGCGATTTAAACTCGCCCGCAGGGCACCTTTTTATAGTTGGCAGTTGGCAGTTGGCAAAAGAAGAAGCGAGGAAGTTATGAAGCGAGGAAGCGAAGAAACGGTGAAGATAAGAAGATGAAAAGATCAGTTTAAGGTTTCCTCAAACGTTTTAAACAACATCCCCTTTTTCAATTCATTTCAATTTAATAATAAGCCACCCAACTATTCGGTTCTGATAAGGAAGCCTTCAGATGGCGCGAATGCGCCTGCTTAGGCTCCCCCCGCCGGGGGGGTTTTTAAAACAGGTTTAATATGGGCTATAAGCTTTACTACCGCTTCCCTGAGTTTCTCCTCCGCATTGAGAGTGGTGTACTCCACGGTTTGACTCACCGGTCCGGCAATAATCTTGCCGGTTTTGGGTGCAATGACTTTTATGGTCAGGCGAACCGTATACTGCTGAGACGAATTACCATAATAATTCAACGTGGTGGCACCGATCTGCTTAACTTCAACAACAATATGATTCCTGGCAACTTCTGAGATATCCCGGTCTGCCACAGAAGGGCCGTCAATTATAGTGAAGTTATTCTGGGTAAGAATTTCCTGCACATAAGGAGTGACCAAATCAGCATTGCCTTCGTCTCCAACCGCACTTATGATACAAGAATTAGCCGGGGGCTCCGGCTTACGCGAAGGGGTTATACCGGTTTTTGCGGGAGTTGAAGTCTGAGGGGTTGCTGAAGGCTGTGACGACGGGGCTGTGGTGGTTTTTGGTTGTGCATCTGTGCGTTGCGCAGCGGTCTCACCGGATGTTGATGGTGAAACCGGGGTGGTTGAGGTTTCATCTTTTTGCGGGAGTTCGCCGGTTTGTTCCCCGGGGGCTGTTGAGGTTTCCTGTTGGGAAGGCTGATTCTCTGCAATTGTTGACTGAGGGTCCACTGATTGTTGGGTCTCGGTTTCCGCGGTTTGCTGGGTGCCGGCAGGTTGTTGTGAATCCGTCTCAACGGAAGCGGTTTTTGTCTCTACCGCAGGAGTGGATGTGGATGAAGGTTCTGACTTTTTTTTGTCGAAAATGAGCACCTTTGCCGCAAATGCACCGCCCATTAACAACACAATCACTGCTGCTACCACCACGGCTGCCCATTTGTTGCTTTTACTTCCCGCTCTTGATCCTGTTGGCACTGCTGCACCGGGCTGAGCCTCAATTTCTTGATACGTCGCAGTGACAGGCATTTTCTCCGCATGTTGGCCGGAAGGGAATGCCGATTTTTCAAATTCCTCAAAGGCTTTTTTCACCTCTTCCATATTGGCATATCGCTTGTTCGGGTCGGTTTTCATCATTTTTTCAACGATGTCCCGGAGAGAGGCCGGGACATTAGGGTTCACTTCAGAAATGGGGGGGAAATCTCCTTTGACGATTTTCATCAGCATACTTACCGGGGTATCGGCTTCATAAGGGGTTTTGCCGGTGAGCACTTCATACAGGGTGACACCCAGAGAATAGATATCACTGCGCTGATCCACGATTTTGCCTTCACACTGCTCCGGCGAAAGGTATTCAGGAGTCCCAATGATAGACCCTTCACGGGTAAGTTTGGTCTGGGCCTGGGAAACATAAGCAATCCCAAAATCCGTTACTTTGGCCCGGCCTAAAGAATCTATCATAATATTACTGGGCTTGATGTCGCGGTGAACCAGGCCGGCGCCGTGGGCTTCGCCTAAAGCCTCAGCTACCTGCTTGATAAGGGTAACCGCTTTTTCCGGTGCCAGTACACCCTCTTCTTTTGTGATATGTGCCAGGCTCTTGCCTTTGATGTACTCCATGGCAAAATAATAAAGGCCTTTCTCTTCACCAATAGCATAGACCTGCACAATGTTGGGGTGATTCAATTGAGCCGCTGCCTGGGCTTCCCGCTGAAAGCGCTTGATGTAATCTTTATCCTCGGAAAGCTGGGGAGAAAGCACCTTAAGGGCCACTACCCGGTTCAGGGACAACTCGTGGGCCTTGTAAACCGTTGCCATGCCGCCTTTTCCCAGTTTACCGATGATTTTATAATTGCTTAAATGTTCACCTTTTAATTCCATATCTTTAACTATCATTTTTTACTCCTTTGCGTATGTATATGGTAATACAAAAACGTTTTTATTTCAATCTTTTTGATTTTTCAATTTTTTTTAGCCACGAAGATACACGAAAGGTTTTTTTCTTTTTATTTTTAGCCACGAAGGTACACGAAGTTACACGAATAAAAAAACTTAGTTCGCTTCGCTCACAATTGAATGTGGATGACAATATTGGAATATTGCGTTTTGGAATAATGGGGTAATGGAGCCATGGTTTTTTCGTCTTCCTATGAATGATTTTTTTTGCTTTGCAACTTTTTTTATCTTCTTTGTGTATCTTCGTGATTTTTACCGCATTGTAAATGCCTTCGTGGCTAAAAAATTAAAATGAGAATTGCTGTCCCCCACACAGCGGGGTTGTTTTTATTTATCCTATAAGGTAAAATATGACGGTTCCTGTGAGACGAAAAAATGCTTAAGGTTGTTCATATTATTACAAAATTGGAGTTGGGAGGCGCCCAGATCAATACGATCTATACCTATGAACACCTGGATGAAACTCAATTTGAGGCGTATCTATTGAGCGGCCCTGGCGGTATCCTGACAGATAAAGTAGAAAAAAAAGAGCGCTTCAGTATTGTTAAAAACCTGGTCCGCCCCATCAATCCGGGCAAAGATTTAAAAACATTTTTCCAGTTGCGTAAACAACTGAAAAAAATCAAACCCGATGTGGTGCATACCCATTCATCCAAAGCCGGAATTATCGGCAGGCTTGCAGCCTTTACGGCACGAGTACCGGTGGTGATTCATTCGGTACACGGGTTTTCTTTTTCGCCGTTCCAATCCTTTTTGAAGCGGACGTTTTTTATCACCGCAGAAAAATTGATATCAAGATTGACGGATCATTTTATTTTTGTTTCCAGCGACGATATCCAGGTGGGCAGAAAACGAAAATTGATTAAGAAAAAAGAGAATTTCTCCCTGATCCGCAGCGGATTTCCCTTAAAAAAATTCACAGGAAAGACAGCAGATACCGATACGACTCGGCAGCGATTTAATATAAAGGAAAGCGATTTTGTTTGCGGCATTATTGCGCCTTTTAAGCCGCAGAAAGGCTTATTTCATTTGCTTGAGATTGCATCAAAGGTGTTGGCTGCTAACGAGAGAGAAAAAAACATTGTTTTTTTGCTTGCTGGTGACGGCGATTTAAGGCCAGTTATTGAAACGAAATTAAAAGAAAAAGGAATAGTTGAGAATTTCCGGCTCCCGGGTTTTGTATTCGACATTGAACATGTCATTGACATATTTGATCTGGGGATTTCCACTGCCCTGTGGGAAGGGCTGCCTCAGAGCCTTGTTCAATTGCGGTTGAAGAAAAAACCAGTGGTTGCCAGTGATATACCGGGAAACCGGGAAGTGATTAAGAATGACAAGAATGGTTTTTTAGTGGATGTGTTTGACTATCAAATGTTTGCGGAGCGGATCTTGTTCCTGGTGAACAACCGGGAAACCCGGGTACGATTGGCTGATTTTGAAGAAGATTTTTCCCAATGGGATGCCGATTACATGGTGCGACAGCAGGAAGATTTGTACCATTCTCTTGTCAAAGGCCCTCCGCCGAGGGGTTGCAAAATAGTGGGTAATCGAATATAATAAAATATGGGACGTTTTCCGTTTATAAAACAGTTAGATGCGATGGACTGCGGTCCAACATCATTGGCTATGATTGCCAGGTATTATGGCAAGACCTATTCCCAGCAAACGCTGCGGGAGCGGTGTTATATTACGCGGGAAGGTGTTTCCATGCTGGGGACCAGCGATGCTGCCGAGTCCATTGGCATGCGTACCATGGGTGTGCGCATCAGTTTCGATAAACTGGCTAACGAAGTGCTGCTGCCTTGCATTGCCCATTGGAGACAAAACCACTTTATCGTGGTTTACAAAATCAAAAAAGATACCGTATATGTTTCCGACCCGGCCCACGGACTGGTGAAATACACCAAAGAAGAATTCCTGGGTGGATGGGCCAGCACCAGGAAAGATGGCGAAGACCAGGGCCTCTGCCTGCTGCTGGAACCAACACCGGACTTCTATAAAGCAGAAGATGAAAGCTTAAATAAATCCAGTTTTAAATTTTTGTTTTCTTACCTTAGACCCTATAAAAAATTCCTGGCTCAACTGTTCCTGGGTATGGGAGTGGGCAGTTTGCTTCAACTGATTTTTCCCTTTTTAACTCAGTCTATTGTAGACTATGGCATTAATAACCGGGATATCGGGTTTATTACCTTGATCCTGATCGCCCAATTGGCGCTTTTTATGGGCCGTACGTCCGTTGAATTTATCCGCAGTTGGATTTTGCTGCATATCAGTACGCGAATTAATATCTCCCTTATATCGGACTTCCTGATTAAGTTGATGAAATTACCCATTGGATTTTTCGATACCAAGATGATTGGGGATATCATGCAGCGTATTGGTGACCACCGGCGAATCGAAAGCTTTTTAACCACCTCGACGTTGAATATCCTTTTTTCCATGATCAACCTGGTGATTTTCGGTATCGTACTGGCTATCTATGATATGCGAATCTTTATGATCTTTTTAGTGGGTAGTATTTTGTATATAATCTGGATATACCTGTTTATGAAAAAGCGGCGGGAATTGGACTTTAAACGATTTGCCCAATTATCCGACAACCAGAGTAACCTGTTTCAGATTATCACGGGTATGCAGGAGATCAAGCTCAACAACTGCGAAAAACAAAAACGCTGGGAATGGGAGCGGATCCAGGCTAAACTGTTCCGGGTCAATATTAAAAGTTTATCCCTGAGTCAATATCAGCAGATCGGTTCAATATTTATCAACCAGACCAAAAACATATTTATTACCTTTTTTGCAGCCAAAGCTGTTGTCACCGGGGAGATGACCCTGGGTATGATGCTGGCGGTCCAGTACATCATTGGTCAGTTAAACAGTCCCATTGAACAACTGATCGGCTTTATGCACACCACCCAGGATGCCAAGATCAGCCTGGAACGTCTGGGAGAAATTCATCAAAAGGACGACGAAGAACCGGTGGAAAAAGCGAGGGTAACGATTCTTCCCGAGAGCAGGACCATCAAGGTTAAGGAACTATCTTTTCAATACGAAGGGCCGCATTCGGAGTTTGTTTTAAATAATGTCGACCTAGACATCGCGCAGAGTAAAGTGACTGCCATCGTGGGGATGAGCGGCAGTGGTAAAACCACGCTAATCAAACTGCTGCTTGGTTTCTACGAACCCACCAAAGGTGAAATTAAGGTTGGGGATATTGATATTCGCAATGTTAACAGTCGTTTATGGCGCCAGCAAATTGGTGTGGTGATGCAGGACGGATATATATTTTCCGATACCATTGCCAGGAACATTGCCGTCAGGGATGAGGTTGTGGATAAGAAACGGCTCCTGGAGTCGGCACGAATTGCCAATGTCCAGGAGTTTGTGGATTCCCTGCCCCTGGGGTATAATACCAAAATCGGCCAGGAAGGACATGGCTTAAGCCAGGGGCAAAAACAGCGCATCCTGATTGCACGCGCTGCTTATTCCAACCCCGAATACCTGTTTTTTGATGAAGCCACCAATGCACTGGATGCCAACAACGAAAAAGCCATTATGGAAAACCTGGAAGACTTCTTCAAAGGCCGTACCGTGATCGTGGTGGCCCATCGACTCAGTACCGTTAAAAATGCCGATCAAATCGTGGTCCTGGAAAAAGGAAAAATTGTAGAAATGGGTACACATAAGGAGCTAACCAGCCTCAAAGGCGCTTATTATAACCTGGTGAAAAACCAGTTGGAGCTGGGGAAGTAAAGGTAGTTGGCAGTTGGCAGTTGGCAACAGGCAAAAAAATAAGGAGCGAAGAATAACTGATAAAAGATTGAGCAATGAACAATGAATAAGAAAAAGGATGTTGACATTAACAAAAAGGACGCTGACATCAACAAAAGGGATGTTGATATTGACAAAAAGGATGTTGATATTGAAAAGTTAATGCAGGATGTAGAAATACGCAGCGAAGTTGTACAGGAAATAATGGGCTACATCCCCCATTGGATCATCCGCTGGGGGATAACGGTTATATTCGCGGTGATATTTTTTATAATTTTGGGGAGTTACTTTTTCAGGTACCCGGACATCATTCCCTCAAGGATTATTTTGACCACCAAGAATCCACCTTCCACCCTTGTTGCCAAAACCAGTGGTAAAATATCGGAATTATTCGTTAAAGACAGGCAAAAGGTTCAAGAAAAAGATAAAATCGCCATTATTGAAAATCCCGCCAATCATAACCATCTGTTTGAATTGAAGGAAAAATTGGAATCCTTACGTTCTTCTTTCAATTATTTCGAGAATCCTTTTCCTTTTGTCGAGTTTGACAAGAACTACTCACTAGGGCAGCTGAAGTCTTACTATGCACGATTTTTAAGCAGTTATGAAGCGTATCAGAATTTCCTCAAGCGGGATTTCTACCGCAAAAGTATCGATTCCATCAAGGATCAGATTGAAGTAAGTAAAATACTGAAAAAGCAGCAAGAACGTAAGATTGAGTTAAGTAAAAAAGAGCGGGAAAATAGCCTTAAAAGCTATGAACGTTCAAAGGCCCTGCGTAAAGATGGTATTATCCCGGAAAGTGATTTAGAGAAAGCGGAACTCTCATATTTGACTAAAAAAAACGCCTATGAGGATGCCAAAGCCAGCCTGAAACGGATCGAGTCGGATATTCTCCGTTTGGAACAACAGATATGGAGTCTCGAGCGCAACCAAAAAGACGACAAAGAGAGACTGGAAGTGTCCTTAAGCCAAAATTACGAAGATTTATGCCAACAGATTGACCAATGGGAACATACCTACCTCTTAAAAGCAGACATCAGTGGTGTGGTTACCTTTACCAAATACTGGAGTGTCAATCAAAATGTAACCGCGGGAGAGAAAGTGGTGACTATCGTTCCTGAAAAGGGGGGAAAAATTATTGGAAAACTGCAGCTCCCGGTACAGGGTTCCGGGAAAGTCAAGGTAGGCCAGAGATTAAATATTAAATTCGACAATTTCCCCCATATGGATTACGGCATGGTTGAAGGCGTCATTACCTCCAAATCCCTTATTGCATCGGATGATTTTTATTCATTGGAAGTGGAGCTTCCCAATGGTTTGGTCACCAGTTACAACAAAGAATTGGAATTCAGCCAGGAGATGCAGGGGACTGCCGAAATCGTCACTGAGGACATTCGCCTATTGGAACGAATCTTCAAGCCTATCAAAAACATCCTCAAAAAGATGGAAGAAAAAGAAGAACAGCAGCAATAAGCAGGATACACCGAAGAAAAGTAATTTACTCATTGAGGGCTTTGAGGATGGAAGAAAAAAACCACTAGGGAGACATGAAAATCTTCGTGTCTCCGTTTCTTCTTTTCTTACTGTTTACTTTCTTTTTATATTGAGAGGGAGTCATTTTTGTATACTTTTTAAATGCGTTATTAAAGGACGTCTTGGTATTAAATCCTACTTCATACGTAATAGAGATAATCTTACGGTTTGCCTGTTTGGGGTCGCTCAACAGTTTCTTCGCCTCTTCAATCCGGTACGTATTGATGAAATCCGAAAAGTTTTTGTTCAACTTTTCATTGATTATTTGAGAGAGATGGTAGTAAGGGATGGATAATTGCTTAGATAATGACTGCAGCGAAACATTTTCTTCACGATATACCTTTTCAACTTCCACAAAATACGTGAGTTTCTTGATACATTCCTCTACATACAAGGGATTTAGTGGCAAGGATGAATTTATGTTTTTGTTCTTTACTGTTTTTTTCCCCCTGGAGATATACTTCTTATGTAGAAAATACCCGGATGTCGCCAGCCCCAGGAAAATAAAAAGAAGCAATACCTTAAAAAGTGTAGTCTCATAAAAGAAGGGTCTTGAGACAAACGTCATGGAATCCCCGACACTGTTCCATATCCCGTATCTATTGCCAGCCGTAACCGTAAACGTGTAGGTTCCGAATGCCAGGCATTTGTAATGGGCAGCCCGTTTTTCACCTGGCTGGAGAAACATCCAATCCCTGTCGTATCCTTCCAATTTGTATTTGAATCTTACTTTTTCAGGGGATAAGAAGGTCGGAGCTGTAAAATGAAAAACCGCGTTTTTTATTCCCCTGAAAACCTTCTTGTTTTTGCAAACCTTCACTGCTTGGTCATTAAAGATTACATCTTCTATGATCACCGGTGGAGGAAGTTCATTTGTTTTAATTTTCTTGGGATTAACAGTGGTTATCCCTTTCCCGGTTACAAACCAGAGTTCTCCCTCCCGGGTTTTGAGGACTGAATTCCTGGAACGTGGGTTATAGAATGCATTGATTCCTAAACCGTCGGCTACCCCGAAGGATAGGCAGTTGACTTTATCGAGGCGGCCCTGGGCAAATGCCTGCAATTGGTCTTTAGATACCCTCAGCACTCCGCTGTCACTGGTCATCCATAGGTAATCCTGTTCATCTTCAAGTATCCGGTATATGAAATTGGTGCTCATTCCTTGGGCCGTCGTATAAGAAACGAACGTTCCCTTCTCGAATCGTTTGAGTCCTGCCCCCCAGGTTGCGATCCACAACACGTTTCCACCATTGTGTGCAGAGGTGTTAGCCCTCCTGTCCGGGTAGATACAGGGAACGGATATGCCTTTTAAATATTCCCTCATATTCTCCCGGTTAAATTTACCATCTTTTATTACCGTGATTCCTCTTGAAGTAGCAAGCCAGATGTGATGGTTTTTATCTTCATAAACATCCATAACATATTTACCCAATAAACCGTCCCGTTTTTTAAAGGATTCGAAGCGGCCACCGTGATAACGGCTTACTCCATCATACGTACCGAACCAGAGATTATTCTTGCTGTCGGGGCAAATGGAAATGACATTATTATATACCAGGCCGTTCCGGGTAGTATAATGCATAAAGGTTTTCCCTTTTTTTTGAAACACCCCTTCTTCACTGGTGCCTATCCATAAATTCCCTTCGCTGTCTTCCGCGATTGCAGAGATATCACCTCCGGTTATTTCAGGAATCTCCAGGGCTTCGCTGCATTCACCATCTCTATACCTGTACAATTTCCCATTGTGGGCTCCAATCCAGGTATCCCCCTGTCGGTCCTCAAATAACGAACTCATAATTTCCCCTTGTTTTTTTCTATCCTGTAATGCGGCAAGGCTAACAAATTTAGAGTTTTTCAGCCGCCTCAGCCCTGCTTTCCACGTCCCAATCCATAAATTCTTTTCCCTATCTTCAAATACACAGCTAACCGGACAGTATTCAAATAGCTTTTCAATAACGACGCTGCCGGATCGCTCTTTTTTCAGCCGGTTCAATCCCCTTAATGTCCCTACCCACAAATTTCCATCACTGTCTTCAAGCATCTCTAAAACCTCGTCATTGGATAACCCCTCCCGGGTGGTATACACAGCGGTGATTGTTGCTTTATCTTTCAGGCGAAAAAGGCCTTTATTGGTTCCGATCCATAATATCCCTTCCCGGTCCTGATATATCTTTCTTATATTATTCCTGAGACCTGCTAGTTCATGCTTAAAAAACGTCCCGTCTTTGTATGTAAATATGCCGTTTTTATAAGAACCGGCCAGTAAATTCCCATCCCTATCCTCTGAAATTGAAATTATAAACTTCCCTTCCAGACCGTTAGCGGAGCTGAACCTGGTAAATTCACCATTGGCAAACCGGCCCAGATGACTTTTCTGGAAACCGAGCCATAGATTCCCCCTCATGTCTTCATGCAGGCAATGTATAGTACGTTCTGTCAAGCCGTGTTTCTTTGTAAAGCTGGTAAATTGACCGGTTTGATATTGATATTTTGTTAAGTGCCCGGTCCCCCCGATCCAGAGGGTCCTGTCTTTATCGACCAATAAAATGCCGGTGAGGTATTTTCTCCTGTTTTGTGTTTTATTTATTTCCAGGTATTGAAAGGTTGAGAATTTTACCCCATCAAATCGAACCAGGCCTTTGGGGGTAGTCACCCATATGTATCCGTCCGCTGTTTGGGCAATGGACCAGATCGAATCACTGGGAAGCCCATCTTTGACTCTCCATTTGTTCACCACGTATTGATGGATGGATATCTCAGGGTCCAGGGCCAGTAAAGAACAGTGATACGATTGAACAATAAAACAACCAATCAATACGCCGATTATTTTTAGTGCTGACCATGTTAAAGTGTTGTGCACTCTTTTCTCCATTTTATCTTTTTAGCCTTCTTTATGATATAAATATAAAGTAAAAATCAAAATATTTCAATAAAAAAATGTTGTTTTTTTTAAGGTGGGGGCGGCATAGGCGCTAAATTAAGGATTAAATCAGATTAATAAAGGCTCTGGCTTTTTTTAATAAAAAGTTTTGTGGGGGATTCCAAAGGGACACTTACAGTGCGGTGTTAAGGAATACCCATGGAGACGATACATCGTTTGAAACCTCATACGCCGTCCTGGCACTGCAAATGCTTCCCCACGCAGTGGGGTTTTTCAAAAAAGCCCCCCTGGTCGCCGAAGGCAAAAAAACTCTTATAGTAGATCAGGATGGGCAGGCTTAATGTTTTTTGAGCTCACAGATATTACTGGCCATCCTGGAGAAAAAATGGCTGGTAGTAGATCCGCACGGAGGGCATCAGTTTTTTTAGATTGCCCGTGCGGTAGGAGAGATAAGGTGCGCTGCGGGCAAGTTTAAATCGCCTTCGGCGAAAGGTTAGAAAGCCAGTAGGTCAGAGATTTTTTGTCTTTTACTTTTTTCTTTGACGTTTTAGCGCACCTTCACCTTTCTTTCGGCCTCTCAAATAGCTCAGGCTTCTTTTCCTTTAGCTCTTTTTCCATCTCAAGGGGTAAGCCCGTTACTTTATAAAGTGTTTTGGCTTCCAGGAGTTGTTCTACTTTTAGGTTTTTGGCACCCCCGAAGAGAGCACTCGTGAAATCGGCATCCTTGAGGTCGGCATACTTGAGGTCGGCATTTGTGAGGTTGGCACAAACGAGGTAGGCACACCCTAGGTTGGGGTAAAGATAATTTACCTGGTACTTTATTCTCTTTTACTTTGAGAGATTTGGAGAGTCCTCCGGTTTTTTCCCAGGATTTACAGATTGATATGCACTGTGCACGGTTTTGCATGGATTTCAGGAGAAAAATGAAGAGAGAAAGGAGTCAGGAAAGTAAACATCCTAAAAAATTTCTTGATGAACCCAAAAAGGCTTTGAATGGTTGAAGAAAATTTCATGATGAACCCAAAATCGTTTTGAATGAACCCAAAAAATTTTTGCATGAACCCAAAATCGTTTTGGATGGTTGAAGAAAATTTCTTGATGAACCCAAAATCGTTTTGGATGAATCCAAAAAATTTTTGGATGAACTCAAAACCGTTTTGAATGATTTCAAAATATTTTTGCATGAACCCAAAAGTTTTTTGCGCGAATCCGGCCGATGTAAGACCCTGCTCTATATTTCAATAAACTAACGATGATTACCAGCCATGAAATGAT
>JABAOH010009026.1_pt1 | contig 18704 bp, 16 predicted proteins | sample 7062181 | NCBI WGS metagenome assembly JABAOH01 (sample SAMN14538630, study PRJNA623070) | marine sediment metagenome | biome: marine biome [ENVO:00000428]; feature: marine pelagic biome [ENVO:01000023]; material: deep marine sediment [ENVO:00002113]; isolation source: pool of 5 deep marine... | reverse complement strand
GGTGCGGCGCGTTATACGGGGGGCTTGAGTGTCGGCAAGTTTATCAAGGCTGTCACCTGGCAACGCATGACGCGGGATGCAAATCGCGATGTGGGTACAGCCAGCGCCCGCATCTCACGCGCCGAGGGGATGGAGGGCCATGCGCTGACCGGCGACGACCGTCTTCATAAGTATTTCCCNNCATAAGTATTTCCCTGACGAAGCATTCGAGCTCAAGGCGTGATCACAGCGTTGCTCGCAGGAATTTAACGCCCGTGGCCTCGACCGATGCACTCTTTAGTCTCGCTGGACGCGTCGCCGTCGTCACCGGTGCGAGTTCGGGGATCGGTCAGGCGATGGCGGGTGCCTTGGCCGAGGCCGGCGCGGCCGTGGTGCTAGTGGCGCGTCGGCAAAGCGAGCTGCACGCGGCGACCGCAGCCATCAGCAAGCGCGGCGGGCAAGCCACGCCGGTCGTTGCCGATCTGTCGCTACGCGAGCAGTTGGCAGACGTTGCCAGGCAATGCCGCCGACCTTTCGGCACGGTGGAAATCCTGGTGAACGCGGCTGGTGTCAACTTACGCCAGCCCCCTACTGAGATCTCGCATGAGAGCTGGGACGCTACGCTCAATTTGAATCTCGCCGTACCGTTTTTCTTCGCCCGCGAATTTGTTCCCGGCATGCGCGAGAAGGGATACGGGCGCATCATCAACATCGCCTCGCTGCAGTCTTCGCGCGCCTTCGCCAACGGCCTCGCGTATGGCGCCTCCAAGGCCGGCGTATGCCAGCTCACGCGGGCGATGGCCGAGGCGTGGTCACGCGACGGCATTATGTGCAACGCCATCGCGCCGGGATTCTTTCCCACCGCGCTCACCGCGCCGGTGTTCGACAATCCCCAGACCGAACGTTGGGCCGCCGAGCAAACCGCGGTCGGGCGTAATGGCCGGCTCGATGACCTGACCGGCGTCACCGTATTCTTCGCCGCGCCGGCGTCCAACTACATCACCGGCCAGACGTTGCACATCGACGGCGGTTTCACCGCCAAATAAGTGGACATGAAAGCACTGGTTTACACCGCGACTCGGGAGGTGGTTTTTCGCGATGAGCCTGCCCCGATTGCTGGGGGTGATGAAGCGATTGTGGCCATCGATGCCGTTGGCATTTGCGGCTCGGACATGCACGCCTATCTCGGGCACGACCCGCGCCGCGTGCCGCCGCTTATTCTCGGCCACGAAGCAGCGGGCACGGTCGTGGAAGGCCCGGGCACCGGTGGGCGAGCGGTGCTCAACCCGCTCATCACCTGCGGCCAGTGCGATGATTGCCTGGGCGGACGCCAGAATCTTTGTGCACAGCGCGACCTGATCGGCATGTACAGGGCCGGCGCCTTCGCCGAGCGCATTGCACTGCCGGCGCGCAATCTGATCCCCATTCCTGAAGATATGGACCCCGCGCATGCGGCCCTCACTGAGCCCGCGGCGACCGCGCTCCATGCCGTCAATCTCGCCGCTAAGGCGGCGTATCGACCGCTAAGTGAAACACGCGCTTTGGTCTTTGGCGGTGGGTCGGTCGGGCTCTTCGCTGCCCTGGTGTTGGCCGAACAAGGAGTGCGGGAGATCCAGCTGGCCGAGATCAATCCGCTGCGGCGTCGGACCGCAGAGCATACAGGTGTCTGCCGCGCCTTCGACCCGCAAGCACAGCCTGCGCAAGAATCGTACTTCGATGTCGTCATCGACGCCGTCGGGGGAAAATTCACGCGCCAGGCCGCCATTGCCGCGGTCAGACCGGGCGGCGTGGTGATGCACATCGGTTTGCTCGACAACGAGGGCGGTGTCGATGTCCGCAGGATGACACTGCAGGAAATCACCCTCATCGGCACCTACACCTACACACCGGTCGATCTGCGCGTAACCGTCGACAAGCTCCACACCGGTGCGCTCGGCAAGCTCGACTGGATCGAGCAGCGTCCACTCGCCGACGGGGCAAATGCCTTCGCTGATCTGCTTCAGGGCCGCTGTGCTGCGCCGAAGGTCATTCTGCGACCCACTGTCACCAATTGATGTACGTTCAGTAGCGCGGTACATCCGCATCGTCTCGGCAGGTACAGAGGATCTCGCAGTGGACGAGATCTGCCGTCGCGCCGATGCGCTTGCTTTGCGCAGGACGCTGTTCGTCGAATCGCCACAGGCCAGCGCGATTGATGTGGAAAAAGCGATATCCCAAAGCACGCAGCATCGCCAGTGCCTGCGCAAAGTTAGGGTCATCGAACGTTATCTCCATAACTATGTCGGGTCGACTCTGCGCGAGCGTTTGCATGGCTCCCGCAATCACCTCGTGCTCGGTCTCTTCGGTGTCAATTTTGACGAGGTCGACTCTGCCGATACCGGTGTCCGCTGCCCAGGCGTCAAGCGAAAGCGTGCGCACGGAGCACGTTTGTGCACTGAGATCTTCAAACCTTTGCCCTGACTGAAACCGGTCCTTCAGCGAGCCTGTGGCCGGCAGAACGCTGCGTCGCTCTCTTGGGATGTAGAGTGTCGCGTCTCCAGCGTGTTGGGCCAGCGCGAGTGGATGCACCGACACCTGGGTGGAAGCGTTGAGCGCAAGAAAATGTCGCAGTAGCTCGAGGTTGCCCGGCAACGGCTCGAAGGCGTGGATGCTGGCTTGCGGGTTCGCCTTAGCGGCAATCAGGGAATAAAGGCCGAAGTAGGCGCCGATATCAAGAACGGTTTTGACGCGCTTGGCCAAGGCAAAAAAAAGCCGAAGGGTGTCCGGCTCGTAGCCGTAAATGCCCTTCCAGGCAAAGCGCCTCAAGATCTTGGAGGACTCCAGGTGGTCCAGCAGCAGCGCCTGACCGTCCGGAAGAAAAAGCGGGAAGCGCTGCACACCGAAGGGCATCGAGTCCTTGAGCCGTGTGCGCACGGACTGCGGGGCGAAACGGTAGAGCGTGCGGTGTAGAGTCACGAGATGCATCGCGCTTGCGCCTTGGCAACGGGTTCGTGTAAGAATACCACTGTCCATCTCGATACACGCGTCTACGATCCCCAAACGATGAAGATACTCGGTGTTACCGGTGCCGCGCTGCACGACAACTCGGCGGCCCTCTTTGTCGATGGCGAGCTGGTGGCGGCCGCCGAGGAGGAGCGCTTCATACGCGTCAAGCACGCCAAGAGGCGCCAGCCGGTCAATGCCATCAAATTCTGTCTCGACTATGCTGGCCTCGACCCCGAGGACATCGATGTCGTCGCCTACCCTTACGTCAAGGTCGGGCTTGCCCACAAGGCACGTTGGTATTACGCCGCACGCCATTGGTATGCGCCAACGAGAGCGTTGCGCGCGATCTTAAATGGCAACCGGCACGTGCGTCGAACCACAGCGGCCGTACTAGAACTGCTGGATGAGCTCGGCATCGGTGCCAAGCGTGTGCGTTTCGTCCCGGTCGAGCACCATCTGGCGCATGCCAGCAGCGCCTATCACCTGAGCGGCTTCAAGGAGAAAACGGCCATTGTCAGCATTGACGGTAAGGGCGAGTATGCAACAACCTTCTTCGGCTATGGTGAAAACGGAAAAATTCACAAGATTAAGGAATTCTACGATCCGGACTCGCTCGGCTGGTTCTACGGATCGGTCACTGAATATCTGGGTTTCGAGATGCAGGACGGCGAGTACAAGGTCATGGGCATGGCGCCGTACGGCGAGCCGGAGAAGTACGATCTTTCGCCTCTCATCGACTACGATCGCCGCAGCTTTAGAGTCAACACGCGTCTGATCAATGTCATCGGCGCGCGCCGCTACCAGCACAATGGCAAGGCCTATTACTTCAGTCCGGCATTCGTGCAGTGGTTGGGACCGGTGCGAAACGGCGACGACATCGACGATCCGTACATTCACTACGCCGCCGCCACGCAAAAGCTGCTCGAAGATGCCGCGCTCGGTCTGATCGATCACTATGTCGGCGACATCATCCGCGAAACCGGCCGGCTTTGCTTTGCCGGTGGCGTCGCACTGAACGTCAAGCTCAATCAACGCTTGCTTCGCTGGCCGCACGTGAAAGAGCTATTCGTGCAGCCGGCTGCCGGTGATGCGGGCACCTCTTTGGGTGCGGCCTCCTACGTGGCCATGAGTCTCGGCGAGCGCACACAGGCGATGGCACATGCCTACCTGGGACCGGCCTTTACAAGCGATGAGTGCATTGCCGCCTGTCAGGCACACGAAAGACGGCCGCGCTATGAACGGCTCGACGATCCGTCGGCGACAGGTGCCGCCATCGTTGCGGATGGCCATCCGCTCGCTTGGTTTCAGGGACGCATGGAGTTCGGACCGCGGGCGTTGGGAAATCGCAGCATTCTCGGTAACCCGAGCCACCCCGGCATGGCGGATCGCATAAACGCCCAGATCAAATACCGCGAGCGCTGGCGGCCATTTTGCCCGAGCATCCTCGATTCGACCGCCGCCGACATCATTCAGTCGGAACACCCGGCGCAATATATGACGATTACATTCGATGTCGCCGAAGGCTGGAAGTCTCGTATTCCCGAGGTCGTGCACAAGGACGGTACGGCGCGGGTGCAGGTGGTTAGCGAATCGATCAATCCGCGCTTTTATCGCTTGATCAATGAACTCGCAAAACGCACTGGCAACGCCGTCGTGCTCAACACTTCGCTCAACCGCCGCGGCGAACCGATCGTGTGTACACCAACGGATGCCTTGAATATGTTCTATGGATCAGATCTACAGTACCTGATCATGGAAAATATCTTGATCCGCAAACACACGACTCGGCCATGAACGCTGTGCTCCCAACGGTACGACTACTTCTCCGGGAGCGGTATCAACTCGGTTTCAGCGGGTACAGGCGCGAAACGACCGGCTTTCCAATCGGACTTCGCTTGTTCCATTCTCGCTAAGGAACTCGATACGAAGTTCCACCAGATGTGTCGCCCGCCGTCCAGTGGCGCGCCGCCTAAGAGCAGCAGCTTTGTCGGCACGCTCGCCGTGACACGAGCCTCACGACGCGCCTTAAAGACCAGCATCCTGCCGGCGTCATATCGCTGCCCTACCACCGACACGGCTCCGCTTACGATGAAGGCCGCCCGATCCTGATACTCACCCGGTAGTGTGATCGAAGCCTGTGCATCCAAATCCGCGTCTGCGTAGAACATCGGCGAAAGCGTCTCTACTGGGGAACGCTCGCCGAACGCCGTGCCGGCGATCAGGCGCATCTTCAGGCCCCTGCCTGTGATAGCAGGCAGCGTGTCCCCTGGATGGTGCACGAAGGTGGGGTCAGTTTCCTCATGCTCGAGCGGCAGTGCGACCCAGGATTGGATGCCGTGCAATCGGGCACCGCGGACCCGTGCTTCGGGTCCCGTGCGCTCGGAGTGGACGATGCCGCGGCCGGCGGTCATCCAGTTCACTGCGCCGGGTTGAATCGATTGCACGTAACCCAGGCTGTCGCGGTGCAGGAGCTCACCATCGAACAGATAGGTCACGGTCGCTAGCCCGATGTGGGGATGAGGTCTGACATCGATGCCCTTCCCCGGTTCGAACGCGGCGGGGCCGATATGATCGAAGAAAATGAACGGGCCCACCATTTGTCGGCGCCCCGACGGGAGCACTCGCCGTACCTCGAATCCGCCGAGATCGCGAGCGCGAGGCGCGATGACCACGTCGATCAATTCAGATTCCCCTGTGCACATCGGCTCGGGACAGGCTTGCCAACTCATAGGTTAGCCTCGATCGACTCGATCTCAGATGTGGCCGTTGTGCACCAGGTATTCCGCGACCAAGATGGCACCCCTGGCTGCACCCATCTTNNACAGCGTCTGATCCGAGCGCACCCGGCCTACCGACGTTACCATGCCGTCCTCGCGGTCTCGGTCCAAACGCGGCTGTGGTCGGAAGGGATCCTCGCTTACATCGATTAGCTTAGTAGGACAGGAAGGCAGCCCTAGCGCGATAAAGTCCTCACCGAATTCGCGCAGGGCCTTTTTCGCGTCCGCCACGGTCCCCGCCTTCTTTAGAGAAACGTAAACCGCCTCGGTGTGCCCCTCGAGCACGGGCACGCGGGTGCACGTGGCCGAAACGGAAAACTTGGCTGGCTCCACAACATCGCCAACCATCTTCCCGAGGATTTTCTGGGTTTCGGTCTCGACCTTTTCCTCCTCTTTGGGGATGTAAGGCACGACGTTGTCGATGATGTCCAGCGCCACGACCCCCGGCGATCGCCCCGCGCCGGAGATGCCTTGCATGGAAGTCATCACGACATTATCGATGCCGAAGGCCTTGTGCAGGGGCTTGAGTGTCATGGCCAGACCGGTTGCGGTGCAGTTCGGAATGGGTGTCACGAACCCGCGCCAACTTCGGCTCTTCTTCTGTACCTCAATGAGCTGGTCGTGATCCATGTTCACCCCGGGGATGAAGATAGGGACGTCCGGCTCATAGCGGAAGGCCGAAGCCGTCGACACCACCGGTGTCGTCTTGGCATACATCGGCTCAAGCTCTTTAGCGGCGTCCGATTCAACGGCCGTGAATACCAGGTCCACAGTGGCGGCATCAAATTCGGATGCATGCTGCACGCACATGGCAGCGAAGCGCCCATCCAAGGGTTCCTGGCAATACCAGCACAGGGCCCCGTTGGTGTCGGTGATGGCATCTTGATAGGCCTTCCCCGCCGAGCGCTCGGAGGCGGCGACGGCCGTCAGCTCGAACCAGGGATGATCAGACAGGGCGGCCAGAAATTGTTGGCCCGCCACACCGGTTGCACCTATCACGGCGACTTTCTTATGACTCACTGCTTACCTCTTTGCATCCCGCTAATTAAAAATTGAAATACGTAACTCGATCTTATAACACCCAGTGATAGAGAGTGAACCTCGCGCGCGTTCTCGCTCACTGCACATCATTCGAGACACTCGCTTTCCGTCCCGAGCACGAGCCGCGCAAAGTAATGGAACGTGGCGCCGATCGGCTTCGCTTGGAGCCGATAATCATGCGCCTCTTTGGCCGCTTTGTGGTCAAGCTTTTTTATATCGCCGGCGGCGCGAGCGAGGAGCTGCAAGCGCGCTGCGCGCTCGATGAAAAGCGAGAGCACGGCTGCCTCCTCCACCGTCGAACAGGCGCAGAGCTGGCCGTGATGCGCCAACAGAATCGCACGCTTTTCGCCGAGGGCGTTTGAGATTAGCTCGCCTTCTTCATCGCCGATGGGCGGCCCCGGCCATTCGGCAAGGTAAGCACAGTCCTCGTAAAACATGGCTGTATCCATGTGCGACACCACCAGGGGCTCGCCGATCATCGACAGTGCGGAGACGTAGGGCGGGTGCGTGTGGATGATCGACTTCACATCGGGACGCGCCCGGTAGATCCAGAGGTGAAAACGATTGGAGGGGTTTGGCATTCCATCGCCTTCTAGCACATGCAAATCATTGTCAACGAGTAGAAAGTCGCTTGCCCGGAGCTCGTCCAGTCCAAGCCCGAAGCGGGCGGTCCACATCGTGTCTTCCCTGTCACCCCGCGCGGTGAGCTGTCCGGCAAGTCCTGAACCGTGCTCTTCACGAGCCAGCATACGACACGCGAGCGCGAGTTTCTGCCGAACGCTCCATTGCAACGTGGGCAAATGTCGGTCCATCTCAGCGGCCGCCTGGCCGTAGTACTCCGTCTTGGGTTTGTGTGTGCCTTCTTTCATGGCATTTCTCCAGGTGGTCCAAGCGTTGACCCGGTCAGGGGGTCCCACAACGGCCCATATTGTGCGACAACTGCTCCCATATAAAGGCCATCCACGGCGGCCGATTATCACGTCCCCTGCCGGCCGCTGTGGCTTCGGTCAGGCCGCCTCCCAATATGTCACAGCCGGGTTGTGAAATATCGCACATAACTCGGCGTCTGATCTGCTCTAGATTAGTTAATGGATTCAACGCCCATTAACTGACAGGACCAGAGGAGCAACGACCATGCGGAACAGACTACGCGGATTCAAACGAATAACTTGGCTGGTGCTGATAGGCGGTATGTTGGGCGGCTCCGCGGCATTTGCGAGCCACACAGGTACTCGGGTATACGTCAACGGCGTCGAGCTGACGGCACAGGAGATCGCCTTGATCGAGCAGTCATTGGGCGAGGCACCGGCACCAGGGCATTACCTCGTGCAAAACGGCTGCGTCGCCCACCTCCAAAGCGGCGAGGTCGTCTGCCCGCAAACAGCGCAAGGCGGGGGTTACAGTTACGGTGGCGGCGTTGGCGGCGGTTACGGCTACAACGGGGGCGCTGGAAATCCGTGGTTTCACCGCGGCAGCGATTACTCCGGCGGCTACTCCGTCGGCGGCGACGGCTCGGGCTGTATTTACACGCCCAACTGGTCAAACTGCTAGAGTCGCAATAGGCATCAGCCGCATCATCCGCATTAAGCAGTGATAGTTGACACCCGATCTGATCAGACATTGTCTGATCAGATCGGGTTCGACCGACAGTCTTTACCTCAAGCAGCCATTCAATCCATCAGATCAGTGCGCGTGCGAGGGGCTCCAATCGACCATAAGCGGACGCCCGTGATAGGACGGCGCTGGCTGATGGGCGCCTTAGTGTGCGGTAACGTCGTAATACACATCCCGAAATAAGAGCATTTCGGTTAATCGCTGCTCCGCCCCATCTGGGAAACCACATCTCTCAGCGAATTCGCGCGTATCCCTGTATGTACCAAATAGACGATCCCACATTGGAATATCACCGTAGTTGAAAGAATGGACATCATACTGGTGATGTATGGAATGGAGTTCGGGTGTCTGTATGAAATACCGCAGCCAACCGGGGGTTCTTATGTTTGCGTGATAGAAGTATTCGCCAGCAGCCGCAAAAAGGTTGTACCAAAACACCGCCTGGAGAGAGCAGCCGAGGATCTGGTAAATGATGATGACACTAAGTATTGCGTTTACAAGAATCTCAATTGGATGCTTATAGAAAGACGTCAATATCTCGATTCGGGAAGCGGAATGGTGGATCTGATGGAATACGTGCCAAAAACCATTCTTATGACGGAGACGGTGCCACCAATAGAAAACGAATGTCCCAACGAACCAGGCAACGAATCCTTCCAAAATTGGCAGGTTCCACTGAGCCAGGTCGCCCAAGGAAGTGCCGCCAAACGTCGGAAACCACATCCGGCCGACCCCTAGCGTGATGCTCAATTGGATCAGGTTGATTCCAATCGAGCGCATGTACCACCCTTTAGACTTTGGTAGCGATCGACCTGGAAAGACTCGCTCCGCTACCAAGAAGCCCAGCGTCAAACCAACTAATAATATGGCGGGCAGTGTAATATGGGCCGCCATCTCGCCAGGAGTTGCCGCGGATGCAACGTCCGATAAACTGGCGAGAACGGCCGATCCGCCGGCAACCAAAGTCACTTTAGCCCAGCACCGCCTCAAGAATCCATGAGCCGTGCGGCGCGGCGCACGCTCTGTCCGCCGATGGTTACTGGTCGAATGATCCCCAGTTGACCGAACAGATCGCCGCATCAGGGAATGCATTATCAAATAGCCACCGTAGGCCGCGGCAACGTGCTTTAGGGAATGGCCGCTTACCCAGTGGCCGAACTCATAGATATGCCGATCGTAGGTCTCGAGCAACTTCGCAATGCTGTATACCGCGAGAACCAGGAAGAGCATTCCGCCCTTTGTGTAGCGCGAGGGATACAGTGCACCCAATACGAGCACTGCGGCCATGGACCCGAACTGGACGATGAAGTACGGCCACAGATCCTCGAAAACGGCCCAATAGACAACGCTACCGACGCCGAGCGCGATCAGGGGCACGAGCAACCACACACCCGCAGTCCGACTCACACGCTCGGTGATTACCGCGGCGAGCAGCGACATGAATGCGATCGCCATCGGCAGGCGATCCCACACCAGCCGCGCGTCGTCCGGTGCCTGGTGATAGTACGCCGAACCCAGTCCCGTAAGTGTCAGCGCGCCGAAGAGGATCCAATAGGCGCGCATCTCTTCAGGCGCCTCGAAGCACATAGACCCGCGCCGCTGGCGCCACATGAATAAGAGTCCAAGAACGCCAGCCGCGATGAATGCGAGGTTGGAAAGCGTGTCGCCTGCATTGCCGACGCCTAAAAAGACCCGGTCATCGGCGAAGTGGTGGTAGGTCTGGTCTTGCCGGATGGGTTCCATGGTAAGCCGATGCTCGTCGTGACCCAGCAAGGGCGGCCCGAACGTGACGAGACCGACGATCAAGAGAACGAACAAACATAGGGCCCAAAGGTTCCGGTATTTCATAGCCTGCTCCTCACTTCTCCATTGTCTGGGGATCGTTTTGCAGGGCGCATGCCATGACGTGGGTAGCCGACAACTAATTGATTATTTAAGACTTTCTTTTGATAGGATGCGCCGAGAGGCGAAGGCCGTAGCGCTTTCTGTACATGCGGCGTACATTAAATGTACGTTAGCTGATCGGGAGGCGTCCTATGCGGGGGACGGGCCTGAAACCAGGCGAGCGCGAATTTCTCGCTGCGGTCGAGCGCGTCGCATACGGGAACCCGTTCGACGATGAGCGGGCCCGCGTGATTCGAGATCTCGTGCACGATGCGACGGAGGCGGAGTTGCTGGATCAGGCCGTGCTTGCCCGACGCGTCGCCCCGCGTCTGCGTCCGTTCGCACGGCCCGCCGTGCTCGACCACCTGAGCGGGACGGATCGTCGCCTGGTGGAGGCGGGACTCCTATACGTCTGTTATCACCATCACGTTGAGCTGATCGACGAGCTGATCGAGCGCCAGGCGGTACGTGACGAGGCGCTGTCGGCGGGGCCGGTTGCCAAGGCCGTCATCGGCGAGCTCGTGGGGTATGGATTCACCGAGGCGATGGCGGCGCGCTACTTCGCCTTTTTCTACCAGTTACGCCGTGCGTTCCGTTTCATCGTGCTCTCACTTGCGGGCGAATGCGACTCCATGCGGCGGCTACGCCGTGCGCTGTGGGACAACGCCTTCACACACGACATGCGCAGCTACGAGGCGGGCCTGTGGAACCGCATGGAGGACTTCTCAACACTGCTCGTGGGAGAGACGGGTACTGGCAAGGGTGCGGCGGCGGCGGCGATCGGACGCTCGGAGTTCATTCCCTACGTCCCGGAGACGCGCCGCTTTGCGGCGAACTTCGCCGCCAGCTTTATCTCGATCAACCTGTCGCAGTTCCCCGAGACGCTGATCGAGTCGGAGCTCTTTGGGCACCGCAAGGGCGCGTTCACGGGAGCAGTCGAGCACCACGCGGGCGTCTTCGCGCGCTGTAGCGCACATGGCGCACTGTTTCTCGATGAAATCGGCGAGATCTCGATTCCGGTGCAGATCAAGCTGCTACAGGTCCTGCAGGACCGAAGCTTCACACCGCTGGGAAGCCACGAGCGCAAGCGCTTCGCCGGTCGGGTGATCGCAGCCACGAACCGGCCGTTGGACGAGCTGCGGGCCACCGGCCGGTTCCGTAATGACTTCTATTACCGGTTGTGCTCCGACATTATCCGGGTGCCGACGTTGCGTGAGCGCATCGAGGAGCGCCCGCAAGAGCTCGAGGACCTCGTGTGTTTGATCGTCGCGCGCATTGCCGGTGAGGACAGTGCCGGTTTCACAGGACTTGTCATGAAATCGATCGCGCGGGACCTGCCACGCGACTACCATTGGCCCGGCAACGTGCGTGAGCTGGAACAGGCAGTTCGACGCATTCTGCTCACGGGTCACTATACTGGCGACATTAAAAACCTGGCAGCGAGCGAAGAAGAGCAACTTGCCGAATCGATGCAGGCTGGGCGGTTGAGCGCCGAGGAACTACTGTGCGGTTACTGCGCAATGCTATATCGGCGCCTTGGCACGTACGCCGATGTGGCGGAGCGAACCGGCTTAGATCGCCGCACCGCGCGCAAGTACATCGTTGAGCACACCGCAACGAACAATGGGCCTCCCCGCAGCTAAGTTTGAATGACCGCTTAGGGTTGCGGACGGTCGGAACTCTATGCCCGGACCGGCAGCTCTCGGGCCGATATCGGCCAGTCAGTTTCGGTCGAATCGGATGCTGTTGGTATGCTCGGCTTTGAGCTGTTGTACTTAGGCTATGTCGTTGCCGCACTTCCTCTACGAGGCGTCTAACCATTGCCGCGCTGTCGCTGCCTGGTGTGGCTCGAAATATTCGATGCTTACCGGACGCAGTCCCTTCAGCGTGAATGCATGGACGAGATCTCGCCACTTGGCTTCGCCCACGATAGCGATTTTCTTGATGTAGGGATCGTTGCGATCTGAAAAAGAGGTGTCTTCCCAGCCTTTGCCGCCTTCCCAACCCGTAAAATTCTCCGTGAGCACCAGGATCTTAATCTCCCCGAGCGATTTGATCAGGTCCTCGCATTTGCTCTGTGCCCTGTCAAGTTCGGCCTTAGCAAGCTTGCCTGATACGCGAAATACGGCGACATCACCCTCTGCTTTTTCGAATTTCATCGGCATAGCAATTCTCCACTGTCAGCTGACTTCGTTATGCACGTAGTCAAATTTAATATAAACGTACGAGCACGCTACGGATAGCAAAGACCCGCGTTCGCAGCGAAAACAAACGCATGCCCACGACGAAGCAGAGCAATTAACCCAGCCCGCGGTCGCGTGAGTTCAATACGTTTGCGGCAACTCGACCAACCAAATCTCCGCATCCACGCCAGCGGCATTAGGCTGGGCTTGTACAATCAGTTTGTCACCCGCTCGGTTCCACTCCTGATCGGTAACCAATACCCGAGTCGAATACCGCTCCAAATCGTTGAAAAAGCTGAGACGATCAAAGGTGCCCCCGGGGCTGCCGAGATACAGGTCCGTTTGCAGCGTGGCGGCGCCGTCCGTTGGCATCCATGCGGTGTCAAAGGCGCTGGACATGACGACGATAGCAGATGTCGAAGGTGAATAACGCGGCTTTTCGTCCCAAGCAGCGGGAAAATCGACAACCAATTGACTAAATGAGCCATTGACGTCCGTAATACGGCCCTCCGCCACGTAGGGAAGGACAGTGTTGTTTTCATAGGGTGTGAAGCTGTAAGAAAACTGCGTATTCGAGCCACCTATAAAACCGGTCGTCTCGTAGAGCCCTCGGCCCCCTGGGGCGATCAGATTGGCGTTGCTGATCATGGCTGCAGGGGCCTGATCGATATCGAAATCCGCTACGATCATGCCCCAGCCATCCCATACGTTGGCGAGATCGGTTAAGACTCTTTGCGCAAAGATCAACTTGGTGCCGTCGTCGCTGAAGCGCGGGTGAAGCGCCGCATTGCGAGGAACAGCAGTCGTCCAAATACGATTGGCTGTTTTGGTTTCTACATTGAGTATCCATAGATCGTTATCAACGCCGAATGACACGAAATTTTGTGCGACGTGCAGTGAATTCAGGTTTTCGACTTGAATGATGAGGTGCTTGCCGTCGGGATGCCATTCCGGTTGTCCTATCCAGAATCCGAGTCGCGGGTCTCCGATGGCCTGTCGTTGCGTCAAAATTGCTTGATAAAGCGCTTTGAATTCCGCCATGCCGCACGTGAGGCATGCCTTGTCAGAGCCATCGGCATTCATCACATAGATGTCGGTCCTAGAATCCGTCCCCCACTTTTGGGTCTTGGCATCGTAGGCAATCTTGTTGTGAGCGGCGATTGTGCCCCGGTACCAGGCGACGCGCCCGCCATTCTCGGCGAGAACCGTGTACCTTACTGCCCCGATGTTGGGTATATCTAAGGTATAAGAATACGGCGCAGCGCCACCTGACGAGCCGGAACCCGAACTGCAAGCGACGAGAAATAATACAAGAACAAGGACAGGAAAGCGCATTTAGTACGTTGCGTGCCAATAACCAGAAGCAACACTGCTATAAACCATCTTATACGAGGAAATAGCGCGGGGCCATTTGCACCTCATCACGCTTGATGAAGCAGCCGGGACTGCAGATCATGAGCCGACGGGTGGCTGACCTCGGTAATTGGTGACTTTGTGCAGACCCGACCGCCAATACCGGCCGCCCCAATAGCGCTTGGGATGATTGGCGCTAGGCGACTTGTGAAGTGCCGCCAGCGTTTCATGACACGACTCACCTCAAGGCTAGCCGGTATCGAGACGAGGCGACTGCTGGAGCCCCGCCTGCGCGGCGGTGCGAGCCCGAACGGGATGAGGGCAGGACGCCCCGCAGGCGCAGGCGAAAGGGCGCAAGCCCGGAGCCGAGCGTTGATACCGGCGAGCTAACCCCTACCCCGTCTTATAGGGATCCGCCGCATCCCGCAGCCCATCGCCCAAGAAGTTAAACGCCAACACGACGATGATCACGGGGACCACCGGCAACATGAGCCACGGATAAAGCGCGACGACGTTGATGTTCTGCGCTTCCGTCAACAGCACGCCCCAACTGGTGATCGGCGGGCGCAGACCCAGACCGAGGAAACTCAAAGCGGTCTCGCCGAGGATCATCGACGGAATCGAGAGTGTGGCCGAAGCGATAAGATGACTCATGAAATTCGGCAACAAGTGGCGCGCGATCACGCGCGAGGGTTTCGCACCCATCAGCACCGCGGCGGTGGCGAAGTCCTCTTCGCGCAGCGCCAGCAGCTTCGAGCGCACCGCGCGCCCGAGCCCGGTCCAGTCGATGAGACCGAGGATCACGGTGATGCCGATGAAGACGCCGATGGGGCTCCACGTAACCGGCAAGGCCGCCGACAACGCCATCCACAACGGCAGCTCCGGAAACGAGCGGATGATCTCGATCAACCGTTGCACCACGTTATCGACCCAACCCCCGTAGTAACCCGCAAGCCCGCCGAGCGTGATGCCGAGCACAAAGCTGATGGTGATGCCGACGATACCGACCGTCAGCGAGATGCGTGCGCCGTAGATGATGCGCGAGAGGATATCGCGCCCGAGCCGGTCGGTGCCGAGCAGGAACAAGGTGCCCCCCTCTGTCGGACAGACCAGATGAATGCGGCCCGCGCCGAGGCCCCAGAAATCGTATTCGTCGCCCTGACAGAAAAACCGCAAGGGTTGGACCTTGCCGTGGTCCTCTGTGTACTCGCGGCGCAGATTCTCCATGTTGAGGCGATACTTGAAACCGTAAACAAAAGGTCCGACAAAACTTCCCTCGTGGAACAAGTGCAAGCGTTGCGGCGGTGCGTAGATGAAATCGGTGTTACGCGTATGCAGGTCATAGGGCGCGATGATCTCACTGACGAATATCGACAGGTACATCGCCAACAGGATCAGGCCCGAGAACACTGCCAGGCGGTGGCGCTTGAGGCGCCACCACATCATGCGCCACTGCGAGGCCATGTAGTAGCGCTCCTGCTCCGGCGTCAGGCGCTCGATCGAATAGGGGTCGAACGGCGCCGTCGATACGTAGTGCTCGGTCGCTTGGTTGCTCATCGACGTACGCCCCCGGTCAAGCGGATGCGTGGGTCGAGCGCCGCCAACGCCAGATCCGAGAGAAACATCCCGACCACCGTCAACATGGAAAGAAACATGAGAAAGGACCCCGCCAGATACATGTCCTGACTGCGCAGCGCGGCGAGTAACATCGGACCGGTCGTCGGTAATGACAGCACGATCGAGACTATCGCAGCCCCCGACACTACCTGTGGCAACAGATTGCCGATGTCGGCAATAAAGGGGTTGAGCGACATGCGTAGCGGATACTTCACCAACAGACGAAAAGGCGGCAACCCCTTGGCGCGGCCGGTGACGACGTACTGCTTTTGGAGCTCATCGAGCAGGTTCGCGCGTAAGCGCCGGATCATGCCCGCGGTCCCCGAGGTGCCGATAACGATCACCGGAATCCACAGGTGCTCCAACACCGATAGCAACTTGCTCCAGCTCATAGGCTGATCGAGATAAACCGGATCCACCAGGCCGCCGATGGAGGTACCGAAGGTCACGTTGGCGAAGTACAACAGCACCAGCGCCAGCAAGAAGTTCGGCGTTGCAAGACCGAGAAAACCGATGAAGGTCAGGCCGTGATCGGTCCAGCTGTACTGATGGGTGGCAGAGTAGACGCCGATGGGAAAGGCCACGAGCCAAGTAAACACAATCGTCGAAAACGACAGTACGAAAGACAGAAACAGCCGATCGCCGACGACGTCGGCCACGGGCATGCGGTACTCGAACGAGTAACCGAAATCGCCGCGCAGCATGCCACCGAGCCAATTGAAGTATTGCACGATGAAGGGCTCATCGAGCCCATATTGCTTGCGCAGAAACTCGATCTGTTCCTTCGCCACGGTTTCGCCCATGGCCTCGAGCTCCGCTATCTGAGTGCTTAGGTAGTCACCCTCCGGGAGCTGGATGATTCCGAAGATGAGCACGCTGATGACCAGCAGGGTCGGAATCATAACCAGCACGCGGCGCACAATATAACTCAACATTGCGCATCACCTCGTGGTCCTGACATACGACCTCGGCGCTGAACGTGCAACCGCAATAACATAACTAAGAACGGTCGTCACTTACCGTACCTGGCTGCCGGTCGCTGCCTTCGCCTGGAAACCAGAAGGTGTCTGGCCTGTAGACACCAAAGTACGCGCCCGGGTCCCAATTGTACACGCCTTGCTCGGGGACGTTGCGCAGGTTGCGCTTTACAACCACCGGTTGCGGGACGCCTGAAATCAGCCCGATCGAATAGGTCTGGTCTGCATGAATCTCGAGCATGCGCCGCCAGATCCGCTCACGGGCCTTAAAACTGCGAGTGTTCGCCCATTCGTTGTTGAGCTGCACCAGTTCCTGCACCGCCGGCATATCGTCCGCGACGGGCTCGCCCGCAGCACCGCCGGTTTCGTGGTACTGGCCCCACTTGGGCCACTGCAACTGCTGCTGGCTGACCGGCGCCAGCAGTTGCGGGCTCATTTCGGCGGTGACGAGTGCGTTATCGAGACCGCTCCAGACCGACACCAAGGTCTTGCCTGAAAACACGNNGTCCTGGATCAGCTCCAGCACGTCGGTCTGCTCCGTGCTCTCGCCGGCTGTTTCAACGACGATAATCATCGCTCTGCCGTCCGGTAACTGCCGGATTCCGCTCGGATCCCTCTCCGTAAGGCCGAGCTCGTCCAGGAGCTTGTTCGCTTTCTTGATATTGAACTCGGCCCAGGCGGTGCGGTACTGGGGTCGATAGAGAGGAGAGTTGGGGTTAACGGAGTTGTTACCCTCGATCGCCAGTCCGTAGTACAGCACCTGGTTTATCTCGTGGCGGTTGATCGCCAGTGACAGGGCATGCCGGAAGCGCACGTCGCGCACCAGGCGGCGCCACACCGGGTCGTTGACATTGAGGTTCGGATATAGCGCTATGTGCGAACCTTTAGTCGTTTCCCACAGTCGTACCTGTGTTTGCGTGCGCTTTTCGCTCTTCTTGAGAAAGGTGTAATCACTGAAGCTCAGGTATCGCGCCTGCAGATCACTCTCGCCCGCACCGGTCTTGGCAGAAATCAGCCCACCATCGGCAAGGTACATACTGACGCGATCGATATAAGGCAGTTGTAGCCCATTTTGATCCACCCGGTGAAAGTAGGGATTGCGCACAAAAACGAAGCGATCCGCGGGTCCCTTGGTAGTGTTGACCCAAGGCTGTAGCGTCGGAAAATCTGGATTGTTATTCTGATAGGGTGCGTCCATGCGTGCGTGCAAGGCGGACCAATCCCGCAGGCCGATGGCACGCGCTTGCTCAGTAANNGAGCGGCCGTGCACCGGCGAGCGCCGGCATAAAGAATGGATTGGGGCTCTGCCAGGCGTAGCGCACTGTCACAGCATCGATAACGCTGAACGTCGGCGGCTTACCCTCGACCAACATCGACTTGGGAATGCCGAACGGTGACAACTCGCGGTTGTTAGCGATGTCCTCCCACCAGTAGCGAAAGTCCTCAGCGGTGAAGGAGTTGCCGTTAGACCACTTGTGGCCCTTGCGCAAACGAAGCGTGAAGGTCCGGTTCTCCTCCGTTTCGATGCTCTCGAGAATATCCGGCACGATATTGAACTCTCCGGTGTAGCCAACGAGGCGCGCGTAGCCGTAGACGACCATCATGCGCACATCCTTGGCTTTCGCCATCAACAGGCGAAGCTCGCCGCCGTGACTGCCCGGCGCATCGACCGACAGCACGCGAGGCGATTGCGGTAACCTCTGGGCCACTGTAGGAAGTGTCTTCTGTGCGACCTGGGCCGCAAACATCGGCGGCTCGACAAAATCTGCCCAGGCCGAAGATAGAGACGCTTGCGCCAACACCGTCAGCGCCCACGGCCACGACAATCGCCGCACGAGGCGCGCTCTCGAGCGCTGCATTACGCCAGCGCCTCGTTGGCAATAGAGGGTTGCGCCCGCACCAGGTGACCCCCACCCAGGTCGACGAGTTCCGGCGGGTTCACGCCGTTGGCGCGGAAAGGCTCGGGCCACGCCGCCGGATCAGAGACGCGGCCCTCCATCAAGGCACGCAGATCGAGCTTCTGATTCAGGTCCGTGCGCGGCACCGCTGCCAGCAACGCTTTGGTATACGGATGTAGCGGGCGGCGGAAGAGGACCTCGCGTGGCGCGATTTCCACAACCTGTCCCGCGCACATCACGGCAATACGTTCGGCCATATAGTCTACGACAGCAAGGTTGTGCGAAATGAAAAGATACGTCAGCCCCAGCTCTGCCTGTAAGTCTTTCAACAGATTGAGGATCTGCGCCTGCACGGACACGTCCAGCGCGGAGACCGGCTCGTCGCAGATCAACAGC
>JABAOH010051261.1_pt4 | contig 18711 bp, 19 predicted proteins | sample 7062181 | NCBI WGS metagenome assembly JABAOH01 (sample SAMN14538630, study PRJNA623070) | marine sediment metagenome | biome: marine biome [ENVO:00000428]; feature: marine pelagic biome [ENVO:01000023]; material: deep marine sediment [ENVO:00002113]; isolation source: pool of 5 deep marine... | reverse complement strand
TGCGGTCGGCGGCCAAGTGGGCGGATCGCTCCAACTTCTTCGGCGACCCGCAGGAGTTCGCCCGGAAGTCCCGTATCCTGGATGAGCACTGCAGGGCGGTGGGCAGAGACCCGGCGGAGATAGAGAGGAGCCACAACGAGGTGGTGGTGACTGCCGAGACCGCCGAAGAGGCTCGGAAGAGAGCGGAACCCCACGCGAAGCGCCTCGGCCAGAGACTCCAGGACTACACGGAGAGGAATCTCGTGGCGGACTATGAGGAGGTATCCCGATACTTCGCCGAATACGTGGACATAGGCGTCACCTACTTCGTGGTCTACTTCCCTGGGGCCTACGAGATCGAGCCCCTGGAACTCTTCGCCCGAGAGGTGATTCCGAGGATCGATGAGGCGGTCAAGGAGCGGTGAGGGGCAGACATGGTCATCGTTCGGCGTCCCCAGTTGATAACCTTTGATGTTTTCGGAACCCTGTTCAGGGTCGAGGAGATAGCAAGCCTCGATCTGATGGAGGAGATAACGCGGAGGAACGAACTCTCCATCACCCCTCCCGAGCTGGCTCAGATCTGGTGGGACAAGAGCTACGAGGTGGCGCACGAGAACTTCGTGACCGTGAAGGAGGCTACCGAGAAGGCCCTCTCCCTACTCCTCGAGGAAGTTGGAGCCGAGGACGATCCCAAGCCATATACAGCTCGACTGCTGGAGAGCTGGGCCACCACGGAGGTCTATCCCGAGGTCCCGGTTGCCCTTGAGAGTCTCGAGGGTTTCACCCTGGGCATAGTCTCAAACATCGACGATTATCTGCTCGGGGCCCTTCTTAGCCGATCAGGCTTGAAGGACAGATTCGGGATTCTGACAACCTCCGAGGCTTGCAGGTCGTACAAGCCGGATCCAAGCATCTTCCAAGAAGCTCTCAGGGTTGCGGGCTGCGATGCAAGGGAGGCCCTTCATCTCGGGGACACACCCGTGGATGACGTCCTGGGGCCAAAGAGAGTAGGCATGATGGCCGGTTGGGTGAACAGACGTGGTGAGGAGTTCAAGGCCCGTATCCCCGAGCCGGACATCATCGTCGGCGACCTGATGGAGGCCGCGAAGCTCATTCTTCGGACTTAGCTAGGATCCGGACCTTTTCTGCTAAGGCATCGCCTACCTGGCTGCTCTTCGCCTTCCCTCCGAGGTCATAGGTGAGAGGTTTGCCCTCCTTGAGGACAGCCTCCACTGCGGCCTCCACAGCATGGGAAGCCTCCCGCAAGGTCCTCTCCTTCTTCGTCTCTCCCAACCACTCTAGCATCATCTGCCCGGCCAGCACGGTGGCCATGGGGTTAGCCACGTCCTGGCCCTCGTACTTGGGCGCACTGCCGTGAATGGGCTCGAACATGGCATGGCTGTCTCCGATGTTTCCTCCAGCGGCGAGGCCCATGCCCCCTTGTAGGACGGCGGCCAGGTCTGTCGCGATGTCCCCGAAGAGGTTGCTTGTAACCACCACGTCGTAGGTCTCCGGCTTCCTGATCATCCACTGCATGAAGGCGTCCACGTATGCGTAGTCCCGCTCTACACCTGGGTATTCCTCCGCCACATCATCGTAAACCGACCGGAAGAGGCGGCAGCCCTGGAGGACGTTGCTTTTGTCCACGCAGGTCACCCGCTTCATGCCGTCCGCCGGGGCGCCCGTTCGCCTCGAGGATAGCTCGAAGGCGTAGCGTATGACCCTCTCCGCCCCTTTGCGGGTTGTCACGCTATTGTCGACGGCCAGTTCCTCAAGGCCGCCCCTTCGCAGGCTGCCCCGGATGGGGGTGTAGGCGCCTTCAGTGTTCTCCCGCACGATGACGAAGTCCACCTTCTCCGGTTCCCACACCTGCTTGGGCACGTCGTGGATCTTATGTCTGACGTTGGGGTAGAGCTTCGTTGGCCGTACATTGGCGTAGAGGTCTAGCCCGAAACGGAGGCCGAAGACGACTCCGGCTCCCGCTAAGTCCCCATCGGGAAGGTTGGCTCCAGGATAGCCTATGGCGCCCAGGAGGATAGCGTCAGAGGTCCTGCAAGACTCGAAGGCGGCGTCAGGCCACTCCTCCCCCGTCTCCAGATAGTGCTTGCCGCCGCAGGGATATGGCACGATATCGAACTGCAGTCCGAAGGACTCCTCCACAGCCTTCAGTACCTTGATTCCCTCGCGAACTACCTCGGGGCCTACCCCGTCCCCAGGCAAGGCAACGATCTTGAGGGCCATCGCTGCTCAAACCTCCGGTCTCTATTAAAGAGTTCTCGGAGGGCGTGACGTCAGCATGGGAGCAAATCCAGCGCGAAATGTGGCCTCGCGTTTTTGAAGCCAGCCACGAATAACGGGTCTCTATGGGCAAACCTGGAAGGGGGTCTCTGACTAAGCATGCCTCCCTTCCCCTCTCCGTATATCCGACCGCGAGTGCAGTCATCCAGGCAGAAATCCAGATTCACGACCGCATCACTTCCTGGAGCTTCACGGCGCCTCTCGTAGCGACGGTTGTGCTAGCATTCGCTGGCTTCAGTGTCATCATCCTCGGGAACAGTGCGCGGAGACGAAGGTTGGAGACTCCCCTGGGGCTTGTTGTCGTGGCTCTCGTCGCATTCGTCAGTGTCTTCGTGCTATACGCAGGATTCTGGGGTCTCCTTGCGGGCGTCATGTTCATGCTGGCGGCTTTCCTGGCCAGATAAGACCTGGAATCATCGCAATCGGCGCTCCTATCCTACCAGTCTCAGGAGCCCTCCGACGCTCCCGCCGACCTCGCCCGGGATTCCTGCTTCAACTTGGGGATGAGGCCGCCAGCCTCAAGAATCTCCAGGACCCGGGGCGGGAAGGCCGTGGTCCTTAGCTCTTGGCCATCGGCAGTCCGGAGGATGCCCCGGGTCAGGTCCACCTCGATATGGTCTCCCTCCTCCACTGACTTGGAGACATCTGGGCACTCAACCAACGGGAGCCCGATGTTGATGCTGTTGCGGAAGAAGATTCGTGCGAAGGACTCCGCCACGATAGCCTGGATGCCGAGAGCTTTTAGAGCCATGGGGGCCTGCTCTCGGCTCGAGCCGCAGCCGAAGTTGGGTCCAGCCACAATCAGGTCCCCGGGTCTCACCTTCTTCGGGAAATCGGGGTCCACAGTTTCCATGGCGTGGGCGGCAAAGACCTGTGCGTCGACGGTGTCCAGGTACTTGGCCGCGATGATATGATCCGTGGAGATGCCACGGCCAAACTTCCAGACCCTTCCCCTGAGATAGTACTCCAACCTCACACCTCCCGGGGGTCTGTGATTTCTCCGCGAATCGCGGAAGCAGCCACGGTGACGGGGGAAGCGAGGTACACTCGGGCCTCTGGGCTGCCCATGCGTCCCGGGTAGTTGCGGTTGCTGCTGCTAATACAAACCTCTCCCGGCGCCAAGATGCCGAGGTGTCCGCCGAAGCATGGGCCGCACGTGCTGTTGGCAAACGTAGCGCCAGCGTCGACAAAGACATCACCGAGGCCCTCTTCTAGGGCCTGCCGGTAGATCCGCTGGGAGGCTGGGGATACAATCATCCTCACACCCCTGGCCAACCGCTCCCCCTTCATGATTTCGACCGCGGCCCGCAGGTCTTCGATTCGGGCATTGGTACAAGACCCAAGGAAGACTACATCGATCTTCGTGCCGGATAGTTCCTCCACGGGCTTCACGTTTCCCGGGTTCTCCGGACAGGCTACCTGAGGCCCCATCTCATCCACTTGGAAGCTGTGGGACTGGACATAGGCGGCGTCCTCGTCTGACCCTATGGGCTGGAAGGGCCTCCCCGTGTGAGAGAGATACTCGCGTGTCCTGCTGTCAGCTGCTATCATGCCGACTTTGGCCCCCATTTCCGTCGTCATGTTAGATAGGGTGAGCCTCTCGTTCATGGGAAGGGATCTGACGGTGGGCCCGGTGAACTCCACAGCCTTGTACTGAGCTCCATCGTCCCCCGTTACGCTGATTACCTTGAGGATGACATCCTTGGCCCCAGTTCGTTTGGAGAGCTTGCCATCGATGTGGATTTGGACGGTCTCGGGAACTCTGAGCCAGATGCGTCCCGTGGCCATTACCGCCGCCGTATCGGTGGCGCCGATTCCCGCCGCAAAGGCCCCCACGGCGCCGACCGTGTTCGTGTGGCTGTCGGACCCGATGACGAGGTCCCAGGGGTGAGCGTAACCCCGCTCAGCCACGAGCTGGTGGATGATGCCGTGGTCCCCCACATCGTGGAAGCGCTGAATGCCCTGGGCGGCGCAGAACTCCCTGACGTCTTGGTGCATCTTCGCTATCCGTTCGTTGGGAGGGGGAACCCAGTGGTCTAGGGTAACGACTATCTTGTCATGGTCCCAGACCCTGTCCACGCCGATCTGCCTGAAGGGACCGAGAGCCAGGGCCAACATCTCATGCATGTATAGAAGATCCACTTGGGCTTCAACGAATTCGCCGGCTTGGACCTGCTCATGGCCGCTGGCCTTGGCCAGGACTTTCTCCGCCATGGCCATGCCAGCCATATAGAAGTTATCGGCCGGGCCGCTATTAAGGGTTGGGAGCCGACCGGGAGATTCCCTTCGGAAGCAACCCTCCTTCGAGGCTCAAGTCTTGGACGGCAGCTGCACCCCGATCTTCCCGGCGATCTTCCAGAACTCCTCTTCCGTGACGCCTCGAAGCCTCTCCTCCCTGTCCCTGTAGGACTGGATGAAGGCTCTCTGATCTTCCTTCTCCTTCCGCTCCGTCAGCTCCTTGATGCCGGCGACAATCTCCGTTACCTTCTCAGCGTCGACCTCGAGGCCCGCCCCCCTGAGCTTGTCCTCCACGGCGGCAGCGCCGGTATGCTTGCCGAAGATGAAGATTCTCCGGCTGCCGACGAGTTCCGGCTGGATGGGCTCGTAGGTCAGGGTATGCTTGAGAACTCCGTGGGTGTGGATACCCGACTCATGACGGAAGGCGTTGTAGCCCACGATGGGCTTGTTGACGGCCACCGGGACTCCCGAGATCTCCTCTACGAGGCGTGAGAGCTCGTACAGTCTGGAGACCTCGATGCCCGTGTCGTAGCCGTAGAGGGACTCAAGGGCCGTGACCGTCTCCTCGAAGGGAGTGTTGCCCGATCGTTCTCCCAATCCGTTGATAGTGGTGTGGGGCACCTCCACGCCGGCCTCTAGGGCAGCGAGGGTATTAGCCACTCCCATGCCGAAGTCGTTGTGGATGTGAACGCTGAGCTGGATGGGCCTCAGCCGCTTCTTAACTGCCTGGATCCACCACCTCATGGCGGTGGGGGTCATGACGCCCACGGTGTCGCACAGGACGGCCCGGTCAGCCCCCGCGTCTATACAGGCGTTGTAGAGCCTCTCCACATAGTCCATATCGGCCCGCACCGTGTCCTCCGTCACGAAGGAGACGTGCACGCCGTGCTCCTTGACGTACTCCACCATCTCTGGCGCGATGCCAAGAACCTGCTCCCTGGTCATTCGCAGCTTGTACTTGAGGTGAAGGTCGCTACAGGCCACGAAGACGCTGACGGCGTCCACGTCACAGTCCAGACAGGCATCGATGTCCCCCTTCAGGGTCCTGGCGGCCGTCATCACCTGGGCGTCCAACCTCGCTGCGGCGATGGCCTTCACCGCCTTCCTCTCCTCCAGGGAGACGATGGGCATACCGACGTCCATGATGGGAATGCCTATGTCGTCCATCATGCTGGCAATCTTCACCTTCTCCTCCGGGGTGAAGTGGACCCCGGGCATCTGCTCCCCGTCCCGGAGGGTCTCGTCCCAGAAGTAGACCTTCTCAGGCAGACCGGGAGCCAGCTTCTCCTCGACAAGGTAGTTCCTAATCAGACGTTCTTCCATGGAGAGAACCTGCCGGCCAACCTTAGGCGCCAGGCGCCCTTAATGGTGACGCTGTATGGTCCAGACGCGGGAAGCTTTATCTGAATTGAATGGGTCTGATTCTCGATGGCCCAAGGCCAGGAACCCGTCAGGATGCTCGTTCCCACGATGCTTCCCGTGGGAACCGTCAACTGCTACCTCCTCAGGGGGGAGGAGAACGTCCTGGTTGACACCGGTCCCCACCACGAGGAATCCCGCCGCTGGCTTGAGAGGGGTCTGGGAAAGGAGGGACTGAAGGTCGAGGATATCGACATCATCCTAATCACCCACGGTCACGTGGACCACTACGGCCAGGCGGGGGATCTGTCGATGGACTCCGGTGCAGAAGTCTGGGCCCCGGAGTTGGAGAGGGATACCATCGCCGACTTCAGCGAGACCTACGAGGAGAGGAAGGAGTTCTACGCAGAACAGTTCCTTAAGACGGGGATCCCGGAGAAGACCCTAAGGCTCGTGGCGGACTTCTTTGACTACGTGAAGGGGCTCGCCACGGCGTCCTCGGTCCACAGGACCTTCAAGGGAGGGGATGAGCTGTCCTTGGGAGGATGGGATTTCGACGTCATCCACACGCCTGGCCACTCCCCGGGCTCCTCCTGCTTCAGGTCCGACCGGACCCTCTTCGCAGGGGATACTGTCCTGAGCCACATAACGCCTAACGCCGCCTTCGGAGGCGCTGACGGGCGATCGGTGGGCATGGGGGACTACCTCCAGTCCTTGGAGCGGCTGAAGGCCCTGGGGGAGTTCCGCATCTACCCAGGGCACGGTCCCCCATTGGACGCCCTGGGACCCTTCGTAGACAACTATGTCGCCCTCTACAGGACTCGAAGAGAAGCCCTGCTCGAATTGCTGAAGGCCGACAGCCACCACGCCTTCGACCTGGTCAACCACCTCCTGGGCAGCCTGCCCATCGAGGAGGTCTTTCTGGGCATCACAGAGGTCCTGGGGCACTTGGAGATCCTGCAGAGGGAGGGGTTGGTGCAGGCGGAGGAACGGAACGGGGCTCTCTATTACGTCAGGGTGGCCCTGTAGCGGGCCTTCGAAATCCTCCGGACGGTTTGGACCTATTCGGACCCTGTTTCTCCCGCGTCCGCTTGGGAAGTTCAATGAGCCCACAGGCAGCCTCCAAGGGTTTAACTAACCATGGCCTTATCCTCGGCTGACCATGGATCGCGTTCCCAGGGACGAGTACTATCTGCGCATCGCCGCGGACGTGGCGGGAAGGAGTACCTGCCTCCGGCGTCAGATCGGGGCCGTCGTCGTCAACGGCGACGTCATCGTGAGCACGGGGTACAACGGCAACCCCCGCCACATGCCCCATTGCGCGGATATCGGCTGCATTCGGGACGAGCTGAAGATCCCGAGCGGCGAGCGAATGGAGATTTGCACCGGCGTCCACGCGGAGATGAACTCCCTCCTGTTCGCGGGAAAGGGGGCTCGGGGCGGCGTGCTGTACACCACGCTAGTTCCGTGCAATACCTGCGCCAAGATGATCATCAACGCCGGGGTCCAGCGCGTGGTCTACGCCGAGGGGTACCCGGACAAGATGGGGCTCGTCCTGTTGGAGGAAGCGGGCATTCCAGTGGAGCGTCTCCCCATAGAGCTGCCCGTCCCGCTGACTCGCTCTGAGGAGGAGACCCAGGATATCATCCAAGCAGGCTCGGACCTCACGATCGAGGAGATGCGGGAAGCCCTGGCCCGGAAGGAGCAGCTCATGGCCCAGATCGCCGCCGGGAGGGTGTCCATGAACGAGGCCGCCGCCGATATCATCCAAGAGCGCGTGGCAGCCGTCAAGGGGAGGGAGGAGGGCTAGGCCCTTCCCGCCATCTTCTGCATGAGCTTCTGAATGTGTTCCGTCCGGACGATGGCCTCAGCCATCCTCTCCAGATCCTCCTCCCCCAGCATCATGGCGCCCCTGCCGAAGCGCCCCTCCGAGTAGTAGCAGAACCGGAGGGAGCGGGAACCGTCCTCGTACTCCATCAACTGGATGGTGGGCTCCCAGTGAGGGCACTCTATGGAACCTCTTCCACGATTTGGCCCGAGCCCCAAGGCATTCTGAAGGGCCTCGGCAATCTTCGGCTCATGGGGTGACTAGTCGGACGGAGGCCATAAGGGGTGGGATGTCTGGCTAGGCCGATGGGCGCGGCCGGAACTTGTAGCCGTAGCGGACAACCCCTTCCTGTCGATATATTCGACGCAGGACCGATTCCACAGGTGTTCCGATTCCGGCCTCGCTCGGGTCACAGTCCGTCAGCTGCGCCACGATTCGCGGTCCTTCTTCTAACTGGACCAGACAGACTCCGTACTCGCCCACCAAATCCTGTTGCTCCTTAAACTCCGTCGGCGAACTCCCTCGGGCTATGATGGTGTAGGCGTACACCTCTCCCAGGCCGGAGAGGGGTTCCCCGCGGAAGGTCCTACCGCCGCATTTGAGACAGGCATAGCGGGGCGGGAAGTGGAGGTGATCGCACTCCTCGCACCTGGAGGCTATCAGTCGATAACGCTCTCCAATGAACTCCAGGTACGAGGGAAGGGAGGTGTAGGCGCCCATGGATATTTCGGACGGAGGCTCCCGCCTGGAAAGGAATCTGCGGAATTGGGCATATCGCAGGTAGCTGAGATACTTTCGCGAGGAACTCAAAGCGCTCCTCGGCCGTTCCGGCGCGCCAAGCGGGGAATCCAGGCGGAGTGACAGCGCCACACTGGAGCCGCCGCCATAGGTGATGAGGAGGACCTCCTCCCCCTCCTTGCGATCTGCGAGAACCTCCGTGAGAGCGAGGATGGCGGAGGACGTGCCGGTGTCCCCCGACAGCTCCACGACATTGCCGCCGATTTGGGCAGTCTCGACCAGTTTCCCCAGGGCCCTCCGCGCGAATCTACCGTCAGGCTCAAAGCACGCCACCTGCAGCTTCTTCTTAGAACGTCCCAATACCTCGCCCACGCTCTCTCGGACCACGTCGGGGGCCGTGTCCACTACTTCCAGGCTCCTCCGGCCACCCTCTGAATCCAGAAAGAGCTCCCCCATCTCCTCCTGGGTGGAGGTGGCGGTCTTCCTCACTTGGAGGCCTCCATTCGGAGATACCAAGAGGGCTGTAGCAGCGGCACCTAAGCGGTGTTCCAAGGGTTCTTCGGGGGAAGCCCTGGGAAGGTCAGAAGTCACCAGGAGGGCCTTCTTGCCCGTAGCCCCAACGTAGTCCAAGCAGGATAGCAGCGCCTCCCCCGAGGCGTTGGTGGAGCCCGTGAAGTCCGCCTTCCGACTAGATTTCAGGGCCATGGTTGTTGCCAGGGTGGTGGACAGCCTGGGACCTGCGAAAGTCGCCGTTGCTAGGTAGCCCAACTCACCGTCTCGGGATACTCCAGAGGCGGCCGCCAACGCCATGGTCACCCCATCCTCGTCATATCCCGCCACAGTCTTTTCGCGAATCCCGCGGCCTCCGAAGTACCCCCAGGTGCCGAAGTATTCCTCCGCCTTGATGCTATAGAGAGGGAAGTAGTAGCTGAGGGCCTCGATCCCGACCACCGCATCACCTGGAGAATATATGAACGGTGATGGTAGCGCCCGAACCCCCGACGTTATGGGTAAGGGCTACCTCCGCTCCCGACACCTGCCTGCCGGCCTCGGCCTCACCCCGCAACTGTTTGAAGACCTCGACCATCTGGCCCGCGCCCGTGGCTCCGAGGGGGTGGCCCTTCGCCTTGAGGCCTCCGCTGGCGTTCACTGCCAAGTCCCCGCCTATCTCCGTTTGGCCCTCCAGGGTCCAGGCCCCTCCCTGACCCTTGGGGCAGAAGCCCAGGTCCTCCAGCGCCATGATCTCCCCTATAGTGAAGGCGTCGTGGAGCTCGGCCATGTCCACATCCTTGGGGGAGAGGCGAGCTTGACGAAAGGCCTCCGCGGCGGCCACGACAGTTCCCTCCACCTTCGTTATGTCCTCCCGGTCGTGGAGGGCGAGGAACTCGCTGGCTCCTGATGAAGCCTTAACGTAGACTGGAGTGTCGGTGAACCTATGGGCCAGCTCCCCCCTGGTCACAAGGAGAGCGGTGGCCCCGTCAGAAACCGGGCAGGAGTCGTAGAGGGTCAGAGGATGGGCCAGCATGGGTGCCTTGAGGACTTTCTCCAGCTTGATGGCCCGCTGGAAATGGGCCTTGGGGTTGTGGGCACCGTACCCATGGTTCTTGACGGCAACCTGGGCCAGTGCCTCCCTCTTCGTCCCGTACTCATGCATGTGCCTGGAGGCCATGAGGGCGTACAGCCCGGCGAAGGTGGAGCCCGCCGTTCGCTCCCACTCCGTATCCCCGCTCACCCCAAGCCAGTATCTCCTCCTGTCCGGCGGGAGGTCCGTCATCTTCTCCACTCCCGCCACCAGGGCGATGTCCAGTAGACCGCTGCAGAGGGCGAGCCAAGCGTCCCTGAAGGCGTAGGAGCTGGATGCGCAAGCGTTCTCCACCCTCCTGGAGGGTATGTGCCCCAGGCCCACCTGTTCTGTCATGAGGGCCGCGAGGTTGCCGAGCTGACCGCCGCCGAAGGACATGCTTCCAACGAAGGCCTCCTGGATCTCCCCGGCGTCCATCCCATGGTCCACGCTGTCGAGGCATTCGAAGAAAGCTTGGGCGAAGAGGGCCTTCATGCCCTCCTTGAGGACACCGAAGCGGGACTGTCCGGCCCCGACGATGGCCACCTCGCCCGCCATGCTGCCCCTATCCCTCCTCTTCACTTGAAGGCTTCTTGAGCGGCGGGTCGGCCTGGAGGAGCCACTTCTGGGCCTCAGGGGAGAGGGAATGAGGGAGGGGCCTTACTCGAGCACGCTTCAGCAACTCCCCCTGGAGCCCCGCCTCACTGGAATACAGGCCCTCCACCGTGGCCAGTTCAACGAACCAGCCCGTGCTGAATGTGCTATCCACGCAGGAGAGGCATAGGGAGCTCTTGGAGTCCACTGACAGGGAGGAGCTCTCTAGAAGGGTCGAGAGGATCCGCGAGGCATCTTCCGTTGACAAGGAAGGGGAAGAGAGGAGCAGGTACGCGTAGAGGAGCTTCAGCCTCTCGTTGAAGTCGCGCGAGAGGATGGAGGCGACATTCTGCTTCAAGGATGGGAAGGCGGCCTTAGAGGCACGGGTCGGGTCCAAGTAGAGAGCGTATATCAAGTGGAGAAGGTTGTACTCGACGAACTCCCCCTGTTCCAGAAGGAAATGGGCGGCCTCCTGGAGTCCTGGCGGTATGCTCTCCTCTGTCAGGAAGGCCTCATCCTCCCTCTCCGGCAGGGGGATGGCGTCGAAGACGGCCCATGAGGCTTTGAGCTTGGCCTCCCTCGAAATCGAGGGATGTGACAGGATGTGGGATGTGAGGAGGCCTATGAGGAGGGGCGAGCGGATACTCTGCACCTCGACGCCGGGGGCCTCCTTGTTGAATTCCTGTAAGGCCGCCGTAAGGCATGCCTTCAGGCCTTCCTCCTCCTTAGGAAGGTCGAAGAGCTCCCACAGCTCCTTCTCAAGGTCCTGAACCACGACCTCTCCATTTCATGCTGAGTACTTGTCCCTTGGGACGGAATGCTTCTATGGGGAGGACCATTCCACCCTCCATGATCTACGTGGCGGAGACAGCCGCCATCCTGGGGGATGTCGCCATCGAGAAGGATGCAAGCGTGTGGTACGGAACAGTAGTGCGTGGGGACCTAGAGGGGATCAAGGTCGGGAGGGCGACCAACCTACAGGATGTGGTGGTCGTCCACACTGACGTAGGATGTCCCACGGTTATCGGGGGGAGGGTCACCGTCGGACACGGGGCCATCGTCCATGGCTGCGATGTGGGGGACGACTGCATCATCGGGATGGGAGCCACCATAGGTAGCAAGGCCGTCGTCGCCGAGGGATCCATCGTCGCCCCTGGAGCCGTGGTGCCTGAAGGAAAGGAGTTCCCACCAAGAAGCTTAATCGGAGGCGTCCCCGCCAGGGTCCTTCGAGAGACTGACGACTCCGACCAGGTGCGCATTGAGGGCAGTTGGCGGGTTTACTTGGAGCTGGCGCAGAAGACCCTCGAGGCCAGGGAGGAGCTGAGGGGCAATCCCGGAGCTAGGATCAGGATTGGGTTCTTGGAAGACACCGAGCCATAGGCCAGTGGATTCCTGCTGGTTCCCCGCATTCCCGCATGTTGGCACAGGGCGGAGACAAATGGTTATATGATGTTTCCAGTAGAGAGAAGGGGGCACCGTGAAGCTCCTCATAGTATCGAATCGGCTGCCAGTCACTGTTATCCAGAGGAAAGGGGAGCTTAGTTTCAGGGAGAGCGTAGGCGGCCTCGTCTCGGGGCTACGCCCATATCTCGCGTCGTTGGAGACCTCGACGGACGCTCCTGAGCCCATGTGGATTGGCTGGCCCGGGATCGCGGCCCCCGAAACGGTAAGGGAGGAGATCAAAGCCAGATTATCCTCGGAATTCCAGGCGTATCCAGTCTTCCTCAACAAAGGCCTGGTGGACAACTTCTACAGGGGTTTCTGTAACAGAACCATCTGGCCTCTTTTCCACTATTTTCCTGAGTACGCCGAGTTCAAGGAGGAGTACTGGAGGGCCTACCAACGAGCAAACGCCGCCTTCCGTGACGCCATTCTCAAGATTGTCCGTCCAGGAGACTCGGTCTGGGTGCACGACTACCACCTCATGCTCCTACCAGGGCTCCTCCGGCAGTCGATGAGAGACCTCTCCGTCGGTTACTTCCATCACATCCCCTTTCCCTCCTTCGAGATCTTCCGCCTCCTCCCAAGGAGGTGGGGCAGTGAAATCCTGGAAGGCCTCCTAGGGGCCGACCTCATCGGCTTCCACACGGTTGACTATACCCAGTACTTCCTCCGAAGCGTTCTTCGCGTCCTCGGCCTTGAGCAGGATCGCGGCCAGATTCTGGTGGACGACCGCCTCGTGAACGCAGAGACACTACCCCTAGGCGTGGACTTCGAGAAGTTTTCTCGCGCAGCCGACGGTCCGCAAGTAAAGAGGGAGAGGAGTAAACTCATGGAGGCGCTGAAGGGCTTGAAGGTCATCCTCTCCATAGACCGCCTGGACTACACGAAGGGGATAGTCAACCGCTTGGAGGGCTACGAGGCGTTTCTCCGAAGGCAACCTCGGTGGCGAGGAAGGGTAGTGCTTCTTCTGGTCGTGGTCCCCTCTCGCACTGGGGTGAGACGGTACAGGGAGATGAAGGAACAGATCGACGAGCTTGTGGGTAACATCAACGGGAGGTATGGGGACGTCTCCTGGACTCCCATTCTCTATCAGTATGGGCACCAACCCTTTGTCAGGCTCGCGGCCATGTACGTGGCCAGCCACGCGGCCCTGGTGACGCCCCTCCGAGACGGGATGAACCTCATCGCGAAGGAGTACATCACCGCGCGGAAGGGAGAGACCGGCGTCCTAATCCTAAGCGAGATGGCCGGGGCCTCGAGAGAGCTGGGAGAGGCTATCTTAGTGAACCCCACGGACCGTGAGGAGATAGCCCAGGCTTTGGGGGAGGCGCTGGAGATGTCGCCTGAGGAGCAGATAGAACGCAATGAGGCGATGTATGGTAGGCTGAAACGGCATGACGCTCTCCAGTGGGGAGAGAATTTCATCGAAGAACTCCGGGAGACGAAGCTCAGGCAAAGGGGGCTTTACGAGAAGTTCCTAGGACATAGGGAACGGGAGGAGCTCGCGCGGAGCTACGGCAAGAGCCGTCGACGCCTCATCTTTCTGGACTACGACGGCACTCTGATTCCCTTCTCGCCTGATCCCCTGGAGGCCAGGCCAAGTGAGACAGTGCTTGAACTCCTAAGAAAGCTCTCGATAGGCGGGGGGACCCAAGTAGTCCTCACGAGCGGACGCTCCAAAGACACCTTGGAGGAGTGGTTCGCTGGCCTACCATTGGGCCTGGTGGCGGAACATGGAGCCTGGATGAAGAGGCGAGGTCAAGCGTGGAAGGTGATCAAGCCCCTTCGACAGGAGTGGAAGACGGAAATCCGCCCCTTGCTGGAGACGTACGTGGAGCGGTTGCCAGGTTCCTTCATCGAAGAAAAGGAGTTCTCCATTGTCTGGCACTATCGCGCGTCTGATCCAGAGATGGGGACGATGCGAGCGAGGGAGTTGTCCGCCGATTTGACAGGCCTCACGGCGGGCATGGACGTCCAAGTCCTGCAAGGGAGGAAGATTCTCGAGATAAGGAATGCTGGAGTGGATAAGGGAAGCGCTGCCCTCCAGTGGATTTCACAGGACGACTTCGACTTCATCATGTCCGTGGGCGATGACTGGACTGACGAGGAACTCTTCTCCGTTCTGCCCGAGTCAGCTTGGTCGATCCGTGTTGGGATGGTTCCCTCGTTCGCACGATTCCGGTTACGAGGTCCAATGGAGGTCTCGCAGCTTCTCGAACAACTCGCGCGGACATAATGGGGTTGAATCAGGTCCCGGCACACCAGTCTACTTGAAGAGCTGCTTCGCATTCGTCTCGAGGATGGCTCTCTTGGCCTCCTCTGAGAGGGGAAGGGAGAGGAAGTCGTCGATGTTTCTCCGTATCCCGGGAACCATGGGGCCCGGCCAATCCGAGCCGAACAGAGTCTTGCCTGCCACCTCCTCCAGTCGTGGGAAATAGTCAAGCAGGCGTCTCGGTGGGATGCTGGAAACATCGAAGTGTATATTCTTGTGCCTTCTCAGGAGGAAGAAGGCTTGATCCATCCAGAAGGGGCGTCCGCCATGGGCCATTATGATTTGCAGCCTAGGGAAGTCGATGGCCACGTCGTCCAGGGCCAGGGGCTCTCCGTATCGCACGCGCGCGCCGGGAAAGATGGAGGTTCCCGTGTGTATCATCACGGGCACACCGTTGTCCTCGGCCATGGCGTAGACCACCTCTAGACCCTCCAACCCTTCCGTCGCATAGCTGTTGGGATAGAGGAGCTGGTGGGGCGGGTGGATCTTAATTCCGCGTATCTCTAACTTGGATATCAGTTCCTCCATTCTCTCCTCAACGTCCCCCGCGCTGGGGTCGATACCGCCAAAGGGCAGTAGGCGGTCTGGATACTCCTTGGCGTAGTTGGAGGAAAAGACGTTGACTTCCTCTGTGAAGCCCAGAACCTCCTCCGCGACGTAGTTGATGAGGCAGGCCCGCCACACTCCCTCGCGGTCCATGATCTCGATCAACTTGGAGGGACTCCTCTGGAGTTCGGCTATGAACTCGAACTCCCTCTTACCCAGCTTCAGTATCTCCAGGGCCTCAGGCTTCACCATGTCAAAGGGCTGGATGTGGACGTGGACATCCGTTACCCGCAGGCCTTCCATGCAGACGAGGCAGTGGGCCGTTCCTCAATAAGCTTCCCCCGCCCATTCTACGAAATCCTTCTGCCTGAGTGACTGTGGCCCGGAGTCGCGACTCCGCCTTCCCCTAGGTTTTCCGCTGGAACAACTCAACCCATATGCCGTCAGGATCCTTCACGTAGGCCCATCGGGAATGCTTGCTCTCTATGGGACCTAGCACCATAGGGTAACCCTCACTCTCCAGGTACTTGAGAGCGGCGTCGAGGTCCTCCACTCCGAAGGCCAGATGGTCTAGTTCGTCCCCTTCCTTGTAGGGACCTGCCACCGGGCTGCCTTCTCCGTACCAGTTGATTTCGAGGACGTTCTCCGAATCCTCGCTCTTCAATGCTGCGAACTCGCCCTTGGTCTCCGGGGCTTCTACGCGGTCCAAGAGCTTCATGCCCAAGACGTTGGTGTAGAAATCCACTGCACGGTTCAGATCCCGCACGCGGATGCCGGTATAGGTGAAGGTGAACCTCACGACAATCCCCCCGCCTCCAACGGAATGCCGTCGAATAACCGTTGTGGTCCCGTCAGTCGTCTTGGAAATCCTTAATTCCCACGGAACCTAAGGTTCAGCGATAACCTTGCCTTATTGGCGGTGCAAGATTTGCCAGGAGAGGCTGCCGACATGGTCAGGGGCAAGGGAGCACATTTACACGGCTCACCACGAAGAGGTCATGCGCCTGCTCAGCGAGAGCATGATTCCTGAGATGATGCTGCTGGAGAAACGCTTGGAGGAACTCTAAGCCCCTATCTACCTTCCCTTGAAGGAGGGCTTCCTCTTCTCCAGAAAGGCCTTCACGCCCTCCTCTTTGTCCTCCGTCGAGAAGAGCAGGGAGAACAGGGTAGCCTCATACTCCAGCCCCGCCTGGAGGTCCATTCTCGAGGCGGCGCGCACCGCCTGCAGGGCGAGGTGGACTGCAACCGGGCTCTTCTCAGCCATCTTCATGGCCAGTTCCCTCGTCTTCGTCTCCAGCTCTTCTTCTGGGAAGACCTCTTCTACCAAACCTATCGACTTCGCCTCCTCTCCGGTGATGATGTCGCCCGTTAAGATTAGCTGCAAGGCCTTCCCCTCTCCTATCAGCCTAGGCAGGCGTTGGGTCCCACCGCCTCCCGGTATGATGCCTAGGTTGATTTCAGGCTGGCCAATCTTCGAATTCCTTGAAGCCACCCGAAGGTCACACGCAAGAGCCAGCTCGCAGCCTCCCCCAAGGCAGTAGCCCTTGATCATGGCGATGACTGGCTTCGGGTATGAGGCGATGGTTTCGTAGTAGCGAAGCCGTCGGCGATCCTCCCGCTGCTCTATGGGTTTTACGCCCACAAACTCCTTGACATCTGCTCCGGCGACGAAAGCCTTCTCGCCTGCTCCCCGGAATATGATGACCCTCACTCCTTCGTCCCTCTCTAGCTCCCCCAGGGCGGAGAGTACCTCCTCCTTCGTCCTCCTGTTCATAGCATTGAGAACTTCGGGGCGGTTGAAGGTGATGAAAGCCAGGGGTCCGTCCCTATCCACGAGGATACTCTCGTACATCGTGGCAGCTAGGGGGCTCTTCGGGTGTAATAGTTTTCCCCCGAAGTCAAACCTCCCTTCTCATGCCTCGAAGCGGAACCAGACGCGTCCATCCTCCAGGGGCTGGACCTTCACCCTAACGATCCGGCCTATCTTCAACTTCTCGTACGGCGCGCCGTCAATCCTGGCCAGGACCTTCAGATCCGTTCCCTTCAGCTCCACGATTCCGACCACGAAGGGGACGTCGTCTTCCATGCCGAGGGGAGCTCCTACCAAAACCTGGGTGAAAGCGTGAATCTTCCCCTCTTGCGGCAGGTCGACCCACTCCATCTCGTCCGCGTTGCAGTGGGGACACACGACTCGAGGTTGCCACAGGACCTCCCCACAGGCCTTGCACTTGGTCGTCGTCAGCCTCCCCTCCTTCAAGTGCGTGAAGAAGGGGTGGATCCGGGTATGCGCCTCCCCCTGCAGGGGATAGAAGTCCAACAAGTAAGGCACCCTTCTCGCCCTTTCTTCCTCTCCCATCAGATCCCCGCCATCCTGCTCAGGACGCCCTCTTGAGGACCACCACACCGTGATTGTTGGCATTCCCGCTGAGGTTGTGGCAGAGGCCCCACTCCCCGCCTACGTATCGCTGGGAGGGCACTTGGGCCTTGAACTGCTGGGCCACCTCGACCACCTGTGCCACCCCCGTGGCGCCCAGCGGATGACCGCATCCGAGCAGGCCGCCTCTGGTGTTGGTGGGCAGCTTCCCGCCGATATCTGACTGGCCCTCCTCGATGAAGGCGCCACCCTGGCCCTTCTCCGCCAGGTCCAACTCCTCGTACTCGATGATTTCGGAGATGGTGAAACAGTCGTGGACCTCCGCCAGGTCCATGTCGTGGATGGTGACGCCAGCCATCTGCAGGGCGTCCCTTGCAGCCTTCTTCATGTGGGGCCACGATGTTAACGACGGCAGGTTTGCGGACAGGTTTCCAATTGCCGCCTGGCCTACGCCCTCAATGTACACAGGGACGTCCGTGATCTCCCTCGCCGCCTCCTCATGGGCCAGGAGGACCGCTGCGGCCCCGTCGGTAATCCCCGAGCAGTCGAGAAGGCGGAGAGGAGGCGCTATCATGGGGGAGTTGAGGACCCTGTCCATGGAGACCTCCTTTGGAAAGTGAGCGTAGGGGTTGGTGGCTGAGAACTTGTGGTTCTTTACGGAGACCATGGCCAACTGCTCCTGGCTCGTCCCGAATTCATGCATGTGCCGCTGGGCGACCATGGCGAAGTAGGGAGGCGCGGTCATCCCGTTGACTCCCTCCCACTCCCTATCCAAGACGCAGGCCATGCTGGTCTGGGTCTCCGAGAGGTCTGGGGCGTTCATCTTCTCCACTCCCATCACCAGCGCGACATCGCTGAGACCAGTGGCTATGGCCATGTAGGCCATCTTCAACGCGGACTGGCCCGAGACACAGGCAAGCTCCGTCCGAGCCAGCATTCGCGTGGGCTGGATGCCCAGCTGCTCCGCCACCATGGGGGCCACGTAGCTCTGGAAGGCTAGCCTCTCCGCCAACGCGGAGCCCACGAAGAGGCTGTCCACCTCCCCCCGCTGGACGTTCTCCACATCATCGAAGAGCGCCTTGCCGGCCTCCTGAGCCAGCTCCTTCAGCGTCGCCTTCCTGACCCCCCAGCTACCATGGCCAGTACCCACCACCGCCACCCTACGCATCGATAGCGAGTAGAGACGAATCCTACTTAATCCCTTGGCGTCCGACTCGCTGGCTTCAGTGGATTAGTATGTAGTTTGATATTCGGGAGATTTCCATTAAATATCTGCAATCCGAAGCTGTCGGTATGAGAATTGCCAACTTTTCCCTCGCGTTGGCTTCGATGATTGCTTTTCTGCTGATACTGCCCGGATTCAGTACCGCTGACGGTTCTCAGGCGTGGACATCCCAACCCTCCATTCAGTGGGATAAGGTGGACGAGAAGCTACTGGATAAGCTGTCCGAGATCGGTGCTGAGACCAGGGTGGAGCTGAT
>JABAOH010146837.1_pt2 | contig 18717 bp, 13 predicted proteins | sample 7062181 | NCBI WGS metagenome assembly JABAOH01 (sample SAMN14538630, study PRJNA623070) | marine sediment metagenome | biome: marine biome [ENVO:00000428]; feature: marine pelagic biome [ENVO:01000023]; material: deep marine sediment [ENVO:00002113]; isolation source: pool of 5 deep marine... | reverse complement strand
CGCCATGGCTTTCTGCGCTTCGCTGCCGCGGCACAGTTCGACCATGATTTCGTAGCCCTGCCGCTGGTGAAAACTCTCTTCCTTGCAGACCCTGATCATGGCGCGCGAATACGGGCCATAGGAGCAGCGGCACAGCGGGATCTGGTTCATGATGGCTGCGCCGTCGACGAGCCAGCCGATCGCGCCGATATCTGCCCAGGTCAGCGTCGGGTAATTGAAGATGCTCGAGTACTTGGCCGACCCGTCCAGCAGCTGCTCGACCATCTGGTCGCGGGAGATGCCGAGCGTCTCGGCGGCACTGTAGAGATAGAGTCCGTGCCCGGCCTCGTCCTGGACCTTGGCCAGCAGGATCGCCTTGCGGCGCAGGGTCGGCGCCCGTGTCAGCCAGTTGCCCTCCGGCTGCATGCCGATGATCTCGGAATGCGCGTGCTGCGAGATCTGCCGGATCAGGGTGCGCCGATAGGCCTCGGGCATCCAGTCCTTCGGCTCGATCTTGTCCTCGGCGTCGATGCGCGCCTGGAAGCGAGCGAGATCCTCGGCGGATTCTGCCGCCCGGCGCGGCGCTTTAGCGCCGCCTTTCTGATCAAGGCCCTGCGTATACATAAGCTACCTCTGCAGCATCCGGACTGCCTGCAGGAAATGTGTCACATTTTTCTTAATAATTCAATTTATTATGTATCACTTTGGAGGATCGGCTCGCGGGTGGCGTAGGACCGGCCGCGGAAGATCGCCACCACTTCACCATCCTGGTTGCTGACCTCGACGTCGTAGACGCCGGTCCTGCCGCCGCGGTGGGTCTCCGTGGCTGTCGCGGTCAGCACGTCACCGAGCCGCGCCGAGCGCAGGAACTCGATCGACGCGCTCGCAGCGACGGTCACCCGGTTGTAGGTATTGCACGCGAAGGCAAACGCCGAATCGGCCAGGGCGAAGATGTAGCCGCCATGACAGAGGCCGTGCCCGTTGACCATCCGCTTCTGAACCTCGAAGCTGGCGCGCGAGGTCCCCGGCCCGTCGACCTGGATATCCATTCCCATGTCCTGCGTCGCGAAGTCGTCGCTCCACATCGTGTCCCGGCACTGCTTTGCGATGTCGGTTTCGTTCATAGCCTGGTCTGCCTTGTCAGTCGAGGCCGCCGAAGCGGCGATAGAATTCGGGCGCCGGGGGCGGCAGCGGTCCGTCCGCGGTTTCGAAGGCGTCGCTCATGTAATCGTCCGCGGCACTGTAGATAAGCCTGTACAGATTCCGGCACAGCTGGTAAGCCGCCGTGCCATTCCAGCCGGGCGGCAGAATCTCGGCCGGCAACAGCGGATCCCGCAACAGGATGCGGCGGTATTCCTGGATCAACAGCGTGCGGACCTGGAAGGCGAGCCGCGCCTCGAGGCTGCTGTCCTTCTGTGCCGCCCGGTAAACCGGGCGGAACTGGCAGACGAATTCGTCGTAGCGACGGTCGAGCTCCGCCAGGTTCCAGCTCTTGTGGACCAGGGCGCGCATCGCTGCGTCCTGCTGCGGCCCCGGCGTCGATCCCTGCATGACGACCAGTCGACGCTCGGGATCGATCTGTTTGAGCGTCGCGTCCAGATCGCCTGTATCGGGCGTGGGGTGCGCAAGGACATTCGCGGAAATGGCGCCGAATCCCAGCCACGATAATTCCTTGCGAACGATCTCCTTCTGTTCGGCTTCGAGCCCGGCGAGGAGCACCAGGCACCAGTCGCCATCCCAGGTTTGCCGGGGATCGCCATAGATCCGGCTCGTTGCCTGTTCGAACTGCCGGTTGCCCTCGACGGACAGGCTGTAATAACTGCGGCGACCGACCTGCTCGGCGAAGAGCCATTCGTCACGGACCAGGCGAAACACCGATGTGCGCACAAGACGTTCGCTGATGCCGAAATCGGCCAGCGCGCGGATCAGGCTGCCGACCCAGACGGTGCCGCCGCGCGGCGCAATAGCGTCGCCGAACACGGTGACGATCAGCGAGCCTGCACGGATCGTAGGGCGAGACCGGAATTCCTCGACCAGGCTGTCGGTTGCGTGCCTTAGGGTCATACTTGCGCCAGCGCCACAGGGAATCGTCGACCGTACATCGCGACACGTATTTTTTCAATTTGGTAATAATTGTGTATCTTAACAAGCCCGCTACGCAGCCGGAGGCCGCGGATGAAACTCGAAAACTTTGCTGAGAACCGATGGCTTGCCGGCGCCGGCGACGGCCGCGAACTGAAAAGCGCCGTCGATGGCCGGACGATCGCAAGCATTACGAGTGACGGCGTCGACTTCGCCGCAATGCTCGACTATGCGCGCCGCGTGGGTGGCGCCAACCTGCGTCAGCATACCTTCCATGACCGCGCCTTCATGCTGAAGGATCTCGCGAAGTACCTGATGGAGCAAAAGCGGGAACTTTACGCGCTGTCCACGGAAACCGGCGCCACGAAGAGCGACAGCTGGATCGACATCGACGGCGGCATCTCGACCCTGTTCGTCTATTCGGGCAAAGGCCGGCGCGAGATGCCCAATGACACGGTCTACCTCGACGGGCCGCCCGAGATGATCTCGCGCGAAGGCTCGTTCCTGGGCCAGCACATCTTCACCCCGCGCCACGGCGCGGCGGTGCACATCAACGCCTACAACTTCCCGTGCTGGGGCATGCTCGAGAAACTGGCGCCGTGCCTGCTCGCCGGCGTCCCGGCGATCGTCAAACCGGCATCGAGCACGGCGTACCTGACCGAACTGATGGTGCGCCGCATCATCGACTCGGGTCTCCTGCCGGAGGGCGCCGTGCAGCTCATCTGNNCAGCTCATCTGTGGCGGGGTCGGCGACCTGTTCGATCACCTGACCTGCCAGGATCTCGTCGCATTCACGGGCTCGAAGCATACCGCCGAGAAGCTGCAGCAGCATCCGCGGGTCGTCTCCGAATCGGTCCACTTCACGGCCGAGACGGACTCGCTGAATGCCTCCATCCTCGGCCCGGATGCGACGCCGGGCACGCCCGAGTTCGATCTGTTCGTCACGGAAGTCGTGCGCGAGATGACCAGCAAGGCCGGCCAGAAATGCACGGCGATCCGCCGCGTCATCGCCCCGGCCGAGGCGTCCGCCGACATCGTGCGCGCGCTGTCTGCCGCACTCGGTGAAATCCGCGTCGGTCATCCCGGCAGCAAGGAGGTCGACATGGGCGCGCTGGCCAGTCAGGGTCAGCGCGATGAAGTGCGCTCACGAATCGCAGACCTCGCCGAAGAGGCCGAAGTCGTCTACGGCAACCAGGAAGACTTCGAAGTTACAGGTGCGGACGCCAGGAAAGGCGCTTTTTTCATGCCGACGCTGCTGCACTGCGAAAAACCGCTGGCATCGAAGAACGTCCACTCCGTGGAGGCCTTCGGCCCGGTCAGCACGGTACTGCCCTACGACGACCTCGACGAAGCCATCGAGCTCGCCCGCCTCGGCGGCGGCAGCCTCGCCGGTTCGATTTTCACGAACGAAAACCGGATCGCAAGGGATCTCGTGCTCGGCACCGCCGCCTGGCATGGCCGCATGGTCGTCATCAATCGCCACTGCGCGGCTGAATCGACCGGCCACGGCTCGCCGTTGCCGCATCTCGTGCACGGCGGGCCCGGTCGCGCGGGCGGCGGCGAGGAGCTGGGCGGCATCCGCGGCGCGCTCCACTATATGCAGAGAACGGCAATACAGGGCTCGCCGGAGACGCTCGCAGCGATCGGCAACCGCTGGGTCCGCGGCGGCGTCGAGAAGGATCCGGGCGTGCACCCGTTCCGGCGTACTTTCGACGAGCTCGAAATCGGCGACACGGTGCACACCGACGCGCGCGAAATCACGCTCGATGACATCAACCACTTCGCCGAGTTCACAGGCGATACTTTTTACGCGCACACCGACGAGGAAGCGGCGAAGAAGAACCCGTTCTTCGACGGCCGCGTCGCGCACGGCTACCTGATCGTATCGTTCGCCGCCGGCCTGTTCGTCGATCCGGACTTCGGTCCGGTGCTGGCCAACTACGGCGTCGACGACCTCAGGTTCGCGCAGCCGGTCAATTACGGCGACACGCTCAAAGTCAGGCTGACCTGCAAGCAGAAGACGCTGCGCGAAGGCTCGGGCTACGGCGAGGTACGCTGGGACACCGAGGTCACGAACCAGGATGACGAGATCGTCGCCAGCTACGACGTGCTGACGATGGTCGCCACGACCGAGGAGTGGGAAAAAGTTCGCAGTTCGTGATCGCGCGGGGTGCATTTGGCGACCGAAATCTGCGATGATTACGGTTGAAACTATTTCTCCGTGACCTCCATGAACGCCGCCGCCTACCCGCTCGACAACTACGAGCTCGATGACCGTTATCGCCGCGAATCGGGCCGGGTCTTCCTGACCGGCACCCAGGCGCTCGTGCGCATCCCGCTGATGCAGCGCACGATGGACCGCGCGGCGGGCCTCAACACGGCGGGCTTCATCAGCGGCTATCGCGGCTCGCCGCTCGGCGCCTACGACATGGAGCTGTGGCGCGCAAAAAACCATCTCGACGAGCACGACATCCGCTTCCTGCCTGCGGTCAATGAAGAGCTGGCGGCAACCGCCATACTGGGCACACAACAGGTCGAAGGCGACCCGTCGAGCAACGTCGACGGCGTCTTCGGTATCTGGTACGGCAAGGGCCCGGGGGTCGACCGTGCGGGCGATGGCCTCAAGCACGGCAACGCGTACGGCAGCTCGCCGCACGGCGGCGTGCTCGTCGTCGCCGGCGACGATCACGGCTGCGTATCGTCGTCGATGCCGCACCAGTCGGACGTCGCGTTCCTGACCTGGCTGATGCCCAACCTGAACCCGGCCAGCGTCGCGGAATACCTCCAGTTCGGCCTGTACGGTTTCGCGCTATCGCGATTTTCCGGCATGTGGGTCGGCTTCAAGGCGATCTCGGAAACCGTCGAGTCGGCGATGTCGGTGGAATTGCCGCCTTATCCCCAGTTCAACGTCCCCGCAGATTTCGAGCCTCCCCCGGAAGGTCTGCACATCCGCTGGCCCGACTACCCGGGCCCGCAGATCGAGGCACGGCTCGAGTACAAGAAGGCGGCAACGCTCGCCTTTGCCGAGGCGAACCCGATCGACCGCAAGATCTTCGACATGCCTGATGCCCGCTACGGCATCGTCACGACGGGCAAGGGACACCTCGACCTGATGGAGGCGCTGCGTCTGCTCGGTATCGATCGCAGGAAAGCGCGTGAGCTCGGCCTGGATATCTACAAAGTCGGTATGGTCTGGCCGCTGGCGCACGATTCCGCGCTCGACTTCGTGCGCGGCAAGCACGAAGTGCTGGTCGTCGAGGAAAAACGCGGCCTGATCGAGAGCCAGTTCAAAGAGTACTTCTATGACTACCCCGGCAGGAAACCGAAGCGGATGGTCGGCAAGGAGGACCAGCACGGCAACAAGCTCGTCCCGTGGGTAGGCGAACTGTCGCCGCTGCAGCTCGCCCGCATCGTCGCGGCGCGCCTCGACGAGGAATTCATCGGCCTCAAGCTGTCGGAACGCGCGCGGAAGCTGGAGGAAGGAGAGGCGCCGCGCATCGAGATTGCCGGCGCAACGCGGACGCCCTATTTCTGTTCCGGTTGCCCGCACAACACGTCGACGAAAGTGCCCGACGGCTCGCATGCGCTGGCCGGCATCGGTTGTCACTTCATGGCGAACTGGATGAACCGCGATACCGACGGTCTGATCCAGATGGGAGGTGAGGGCGTCAACTGGATTACCCGCTCGATGTTCAACGGCGGGCAACACGTATTCCAGAACCTGGGCGACGGCACTTTCTATCACTCGGGATCCCTGGCCATTCGCCAGGCATTCGCGGCCGGCACGAACATCACTTTCAAGATCCTGTTCAACGATGCCGTGGCGATGACCGGCGGCCAGCCGGTCGACGGCCCCATTACGGTTCCCCGGATCGCGCATTCGGTCAGGGCGGAAGGCATCGAACGCATCGCGCTGGTGTCAGACGAACCCGGGCATTTCGACCCGGCGGAACTGCCGCCCGGCACGACGATTTCACATCGCCAGGACCTCGATGCGATCCAGCGTGAATTACGCGAGATTCCCGGCGTCACGGTGCTGATCTATGCGCAGACCTGCGCAACCGAGAAACGCAGGCGACGCAAGCGCGGTCTCATGGAGGACCCGAAGAAATTCGTGGTTATCAACGATCTCGTCTGCGAGGGCTGCGGCGACTGTTCGGTCGAATCGAATTGCCTGTCGGTCATCCCGAAAGAAACGCCGTTCGGGCGCAAGCGGCAGATCGACCAGAACAGCTGCAACAAGGACTTCTCCTGCATCAACGGCTTTTGCCCGAGCTTCGTCACCGTCGAAGGCGGCGAGCGCAGCAAGGCGACGACATCGGTACAGGTGCCCGACGACAAACTGTCCTCGCTGGATGCGCCAGCCCTGCCCGGTCTCGACGACAGCTACGACCTGCTGGTCACGGGTGTCGGCGGAACGGGCGTGGTAACGGTCGGCGCATTGATCACGATGGCAGCGCACCTCGAGGGGCGCGGCACCAGCGTGCTCGACTTCATGGGCTTCGCGCAGAAGTTCGGACCGGTATTGAGCTACATCCGATTCGCAAAGAACCCGGCGGCACTTAACCAGGTGCGTATCGACAACCAGCAGGCCGACGCGATGATCGGTTGTGACCTGGTTGTCAGTTCGTCGCCGAAGGCATCACGAACATTCCACCGTGGCCACACGCGCGCGGTTGTGAACACGACGGAGATGTCCACGGCCGATTTCGTGAAGTTCCGTGACGCTTCGCTGAGCGCGGCAAGGCGCGTCAAGGCGATCGAGGAAGTTACCGGCAAGGACAATTTGTCGACAGTCGCTGCCAACGACCTCGCCGAGGCGCTGCTCGGCAATACGATCTACGCCAACGTGCTGATGCTCGGCTATGCCTGGCAGAAGGGCCTGGTGCCGGTTTCGAACCTTGCTCTCTTGCGCGCCATCGAATTGAACGGCGTCGATATCGAGAAGAACCAGGCGGCCTTCAACTGGGGCCGGATCGCCGCCGCCGATACAACAATCGTTAGCAACGCCATCGCTGCTTCGGAACAGTCTGTCAGCGGCCTCGAGTCACTGGACGAAGCGATCCAGCGCCGCGTGGAGTTCCTGACCAGCTACCAGGACGACAAACTGGCCGCGCGCTTCACAACACTGATCGAGCGGATTCGCAGCGCAGAGTCGGCCGTTTCCGGCGGCAGCGAGCTCACCGGGACGGCGGTCCGCGCATGGTTCAAGACGCTCGCCTATAAAGATGAGTACGAGGTCGCGAGACTGTATGCCGAGACAGGATTCCTTGGCGGTGTCAGGGACCAGTTTGGCGAGCATTCGAAACTCCGCTTCCACCTGGCGCCCCCGTTGCTGTCGCGCGCGACCGACGCCCGCGGCCGGCCGCGCAAGCGCGAATTCGGTGCCTGGATCCTGCCGGTCTTCCGCGTGCTCGCCGGCTTGAGGAAACTGCGCGGCACCCGGCTCGACCCGTTCGGCATGACGGCCGAGAGACGAATGGAACGCGCGCTGATCGAGGAATTCGAGGCGCAGGTCGAAGAACTCGTCGGCGGGCTCGATGCGGGCAACATCGAGCTCGCAACGGAAATCCTGGCGGAGTATCTCGAGATCCGCGGCTACGGGCCGGTCAAGGAACAGGCGGCCGCAGAAGCACGGCAACGCATCCAGTCGAAACTCGGAGCATTTCGTCAGGCCACCGAACTCGCGGCGTAAATCAGGCAAATCGGTCGAGCAATCCCGCAAGGTCCGTGAGATGATCTGCCGATGCATGCGAGCGCGAGAGAAGTCGCCATCCGTTACGAATTTGCTGAGCGACCGGAAACGGGCGAAACCATGCAAATCGCGCCGGGCTTGCACTGGCTGCGCATGTTCCTGCCGTTCGCCCTGTCACATATCAATCTCTGGCTCCTCGAGGACGGCGACGGCTGGACCGTGGTCGACACCGGCGTCGACGTCGATGAGTGTCGGCAGATATGGGACCTCGTATTCCACACCCTGATTCGCGACCGATCGCTTGCGCGCGTGCTGGTCACGCACCTCCATCCCGATCACGTCGGCTGTGCAGGCTGGTTGACCGACCGCTTCAACGTACCGCTGTGGATGACCCGCGACGAATACCTGCTGGCCAGGGTCCTCGTCGCCGATACGGGCCGGCCGGCGCCGGAGGAAGGCGACCGCTTCTATCGCGGCGCAGGCTTCGAGCCGGAGCAGATGAATTTTTATCACCGCATGTTCGGCATGTTCGGCAAGTTCGTGCATGCGTTGCCGGAGTCCTATCACCGCATTCACGACGGGGAACGGATCGAGATCGGCGCCCGGCAGTGGGAAGTCATCGTCGGTCGCGGGCACTCACCCGAGCATGCATGTCTGTATGCCGCGGAATCGAATATCCTGATCTCCGGCGACCAGCTGCTGCCGACGATCTCCTCGAACGTCAGCGTATTCCCGACAGAGCCGGAGGCCAATCCGCTCAGAGACTGGCTGGAATCGCTCGACAACCTGAAAACCAGGGTGCCGGACGACGTGCTCGTATTGCCGGCCCACGGCAAGCCGTTTCGCGGCGCGCATGACAGGCTTGACGACCTGATCAACGAACATCTCGAAGGTCTGCAAAAACTCGAGACGATCTGTAGCGAGCCTTGCCGGGTTGTCGACACGTTCCCCGCCCTTTTCAAGAGCAAGATCGACAACAAGAACCTGATCATGGCAACCGGCGAATCCATCGCCCACCTGAATTTCCTGCTCCAGGAAGGCCGACTCACGGTTCGGCAGGACGACGACGGCGTGAACTGGTACGAGGCGAAGTTAAAGTGAAGATTCGAATCCGACTGGCATTCCTTTTCCTGTTCTTTGTCAGCGCGTGCTCAACCGACAACGCGCCCGGCGGCGACGCCGTTACCGAATCGGCAACGCAGACCCGGCTTGCGGCCATCGCCATCCCGGATCCCTACGCGGCGGACGTGGCCGAGGACATCCTGCGGCGCGGCGGCAATGCGGTCGATGCCGCGATCGCCACCGGCTTTGCGCTCGCGGTTACCTACATCGACGCCGGCAATATCGGTGGCGGCGGCTTCATGACGTCCTACATGGATGGCGAGGCCGCTTTTCTCGACTATCGGGAGAAGGCGCCGCTGGCCGGTGACCGGGACATGTACCTGGACGAGAATGGCGACGTTATCGTGAACGGCTCGCTCGTCGGCGGACAGGCGGCCGCCACGCCCGGTACCGTGGCCGGATTCTGGGCCGCTCACCGGCGCTACGGCAGCCTGCCGTGGCGCGACCTCGTCGAGCCCGCGATCAGGCTGGCGGAGGAAGGCTTCTTACCCGCGCCGATCCTGGTCGACGACATCCGTCTGTCTTACGAGCGCTTCGAGAACCTGACGAATTTCCGCGCCTACTTCGGCGACATCGACCCCGGCCGGCCGTTCCGGCAGGCGGAGCTCGCGGAGACCCTGAGACGGATCGCGGCATCCGGCCCCGACGACTTCTACCGGGGCGAAACGGCGGACCTGATCGTGCGGCAAATGGCGGCGAGCAATGGCCTGATTTCGCATGCAGACCTCGATCAGTACGAAGCCGTCTGGCGCACACCGCTGCGCGCATCCTGGCGGCAATACGAGGTCATCTCGGCGCCGCCGCCGAGTTCCGGCGGCTTCGCCGTCGTACAATTACTCAAGATGAAGGATTACCTCGACCACCTGTTCGCAGGCGTCGGGCAGAATTCGCCGCAGTACATCCACCTGGTGGCGGAGATCGAAAAGCGGGTGTTCGCAGACCGCGCGGAATATCTCGGCGATCCCGACTTCGTCAACGTCGATATCGACGCGCTGATCGCCGACGACTACATCGCGCGCCGGGCAGCGGAGGTCGACCCGGACGCCATATCCCGGCTCGACGGCGTGCAACCCGGCCTCGAATCGCCGAACACGACGCACTATTCCATCGTCGACCCGTGGGGGAACGCGGTTTCGAACACCTACACGATCAACTGGGAGTACGGCAGCGGCGTGGTCGTAGCCGGCGCCGGCTTCCTGCTCAACAACGAGATGGACGATTTCAGCGTCAAGCCGGGCGTGCCGAACACCTACGGCGTCGTCGGAGACAAGGCCAACGAGATCCAGCCCGGCAAGCGTCCGTTGTCGTCCATGTCGCCGACGATTTTGCTCGAGGACGAGCAGGTCGCGCTGGTCGTCGGCACGCCGGGCGGGTCGACGATATTCACCTCTGTGTTCCAGGCCATTGTCAACATCGTCGACTACGGGATGACGCCGTTTGAGGCGGTCGGTGCAACGCGTTTCCATCACCAGCTGCTGCCGCCTGATCTGATCACGATGAGCGTTGGCAACCCACTGCCGGCGGCAACGATTTCAGCGCTGGGCGACCGGGGCTACCGCGTGGAGCCGCACAGCTGGGAATTCGGCGACGTGCAGGTCATCTGGCGTGACGGCGATCAGCTGATTCCCGCCGCGGACCCCAGGGACAGGGGCGTCGGCCGGGTGCTCGAAATCCCGACGGATGACTCCCGCGGCGATTGATGATGCTCTATCATAGGCGCGTGGCTACTCGCGCACTCAAGGGCGGCGGCATTACCGGGCTGATCTCCAGCCTGTTCCTTTCGCTTCCTTCATTCTCCGCGACGACGCTGTGGTGGGACAGCGCTTACCTGCAGCGCTACGAGATCGCTGTCACGACCGGCGCAAACTCGCCGGATAAGGGCTTCAACGGTTACACCGCGCGCATCGCGGCGCTCAACACGGCTACCCTGATCGCCGCCGGCGAGATGCAGGCGGACTGCAGCGACCTGCGCATCACCTATTACGACGGACTGTCCTGGCAGGACCTGCCGCGCCATGTGCTGAACTGCGATTCCGCGTCGACCGATATCCGCTTCATGCTTGCCGCCGATATCCCGGCCAGCAGCAATGACGACAACTACTACCTCTATTTCGACAATGCGGCGCCGGGCGCATTGCCGACGATGACGGAGACCAACGTCTATCTCTGGTTCGATGACGCAACGGCGGACCGGTCGGGCAGCTATACGCGGGGCCGTATCGACAACTGGCATGGTAACGGCTGGGATGATTCCCTGGCGTGGAACGCGGCCGGCTACTACACCTATGACAATGGCAACAACTTCTCGAGCGGTTACCGCAGGGCGGTCGACGAGCGAGACGTATTCGCTGAAGCCGAGTTCTATCACACCGGCTGTTACAACCAGAACATCACGACCGGCCTGCTGGTGCGCGGCATCATCCAGAGCGGCACGCTCGGCACCGAATCCTCCAATCACTATTACGCCAGCAATCGCGCCGAGTTCACCGGCGCCGACTGCATCCCGGCCGGTTACAGTCACGATGGCGACATCATGACCGGCAACCGGGCGACCGTGGGCGTCGACGGCGCGAACCCCGGTGACGTGGCCCCCAACGTATGGCGCAGGCAGGCCGTCGCAACGTGGCTCGTCAACCCGACCAGCGCATCCTTCTGGGACGAGGACAACTCGGCCAACTGGAGCGCGCTCGGATTTCCGGATGCCGGGAACCTGCACGTCAGCGGCTCGGATGCCAATGACGACGAGGGCCGGGGCTTCGCCGCAATCATGACCGCGCAAGACCAGGCTCGCGTCCGCAATATCCTGTTCCGCCGCTACATCGCTCCGGAACCCTTGCTCGTGCTCACGCTCGAGTCACGGCCGCCGGCCATCCTGCTGCAGAAGAACCTGGTCACCGTTTATGACCCGGTCAACAACACGACCAATCCCAAGGCGATCCCGGGAAGCTGGGTCGACTATACGATTACGACGTCCAACAACGCCGTCGGCGATGTCGACAACGACACCCTCGTCGTAACGGACCCGCTGCCCACCGGCGTCGCCCTGTTCGTCGGTGACCTGGGCGCCGCAGGCTCGGGCCCGGTCGAGTTCACGGACGGCGCGGGCGCCGGCAGCAGCGGACTCAGCTACACCTTCAGCGGGCTCGGCAGCGCCACGGACGACGTCGAGTTTTCGACCGACGGCGTCAGCTACAACTACACGCCGACGCCGGATGCGAACGGCTTCGACGCTGCCGTCCGCTACATCCGCATCAATCCCAAAGGCGTATTCCAGGGCGGGACTACCGCGACGCCGACTACTTTCGATCTGCGCATCCGGGTAAGAGTGCAGTAAGCGCGCGATGGCGTTAGCCGGATTGCCATGCCTGAGGTCTGCGGCAGGCCGTGGCGGCCGATTACTGAACCGCCGCTACAATGGAGGATGAAAGCCGAATGCATCGCCGAGATGTACGGTGAGCACGAGGAATACGATCGCCAGCAGGAACAGCTTCAATAACAGCGGCATCACGAAGCGCACCCATGCGCCATACGGGATCCTGCCGAGCGCCAGCGCGCCGACGACGAGCGCGCTGGTCGGCACCACCATGTTGGTGAAGCCATCGCCGAACTGGTAGGCGAGCACCGCTGTCTGCTGCGGCACGCCGGTCAGGGTCGCGAGCGGCGACATGATCGGCATGGTCACGAAGGCCTGCCCGGAGCCGGACGGGATAAAGAAGTTACAGATCGTCTGCACGACCAGCATGCCGACAGCCGACGCCTCGGCGCCGAAATTCGTCAATACGCTGGCGATCGAGTTAATGATCGTGTCGATGATCTGCCCGTCCGACAGCACGACCTCGATCGTCCGCGCAAAGCCGACGATCAGCGCGGCAGCGGTCATCTCCCCCGCCCCCTTGATGAAGGCGCGGCTGGTGTCGCCCGCCGGCAGGCCGCCGATTGCCGCTGCAAGCAGCCCGATCGCCATGAACACGGCGAGCAGCTCGGGTATGTACCAGCCGAGATACTTGGAACCCATCACGAAACCGATGATGCCGAGCACGAAGACCAGCAGGATGGCGACGCGGCGTCCCGTCATCGATATGTCGTCCGGCGCCTCGAAGCCGTCACTGTAATCGACATGCGCCACGAGGCTGCTGGACGGATCTTTCTGCACCTGCAGGGCGTAGCGGTAGATGTGATGGAAAGCCACGGCGAGGAAGCAGAGCATCATGACAAACCGCAGCCCGGCGCCCGAGCCGAGCGGCACGCCGGCGATCCCCTGGGCGATGAACAGGCCGAACGGGTTCGTGCCTGCGGCGGCCCAGCCGATGCCGTACGGCACCCACACCATGCCCATCGCGACGATGGCGTCCATGCGCATTGCGAGGCTCATACTGACGATGATCGGCACCAGCGGCACGTATTCCTCGCCCATGCCGATAAAGTAGGCGCCCGTGCTGAACAGGAGCAGGCATCCCGCTATCAGCACCCACGGACTGGATCCCAGCCGATGCACGGACTTGTGCAGCGCGGCATCGATGGCGCCGGTCTCACGGAGGATCTTGATGACGCCGCCGGCGATGAAGATCAGGAAGATGATGTCCTGCGCGGCCGCGAAACCGTCGGGGATCGCGAGCAGGAAATGCCACGGCGGCAGGGTCACCTGCTCGGTTTCGCCGGCGTATTCGAAGGTGTCCGCCACGACCATCTCGCGATTCGGATTGTCGGGATACGGCTGGCGCTCGAATTCGCCCTGCGGGACGGCATAGCCCAGCAGCTGGGCCAGTACGATGATAGAGAAGATCAACACCAGGGAGTCGATCGACCAGTTGCGCTTTTCCATACGACGCTCTCCGGATGCGACCCGGGCCACTGTTCGAGGGAACTACAGTAGCCGAAATACACTCAAAATCAACGCCCTGCACTCGCCTTGAAGGGAAAAATGGTTTTTGATAAAAAATGCAGCCGCAGCGGGGCATCCCCCGGCAAAACAAAGACACAAACATGATCAATATTGACGGTCTGACAAAACACTACGGCCGCCACACGGTCGTCGATGAGCTGACATTCAGTTGCCAGCCGGGCGAAGTGCTGGGCTTCCTCGGCCCGAACGGCGCCGGGAAGTCCACGACGATGAAGATGGTCACCGGCTTCGTTACGCCGAGCGCCGGCTCGGCGAGCGTGTGCGGCCATGACATCCAGACGGATGGCCTCGCGGCACGCCGCAAGATCGGCTACCTGCCGGAGGGCGCGCCCTGCTATGCGGAGATGACGCCGGGCAGCTTCCTCGAATTCATCGCCGACATCCGCGGGCTCGAGGGCGACGAGCGCAAGGCACGCCTCGACGAGGTCATCGAACGCCTGCACCTCGGCCCGGTGCTCGGACAGACGATCGATACGCTGTCGAAAGGCTTCAAGCGGCGCGTCGGCCTGGCGCAGGCGATCCTGCACGACCCCGACGTCCTGATCCTCGACGAACCGACGGACGGGCTCGACCCCAATCAAAAGTATGAGGTGCGCGAACTCATCCGCTCGATGTCGGCAGACAAGCTGATCGTGATCTCCACGCACATCCTCGAGGAAGTCGAAGCGGTGTGCAGCCGCGCCATCATCATCGCCGACGGCAGGATCCTCGCGGACGATACGCCGCACGCGCTGGCGATGCAGTCGCGTTATCACAATGCCGTTCGCATGACGGTCGGCGAAGGCACGTCCCTCGATGAAGTTGCCGCCGCGATCGAACAGCTCGGCTCCGTCGACACGACCGAGACCGATCGTGAGCTGGGCAACATCACGGCCGTCGCAAAAGTCGACAGCGCCGACATGCAAACCTGGAACGACGTCACCGGGCTCATCCAGGAGCGAAAGTGGAATATAGAAAGCCTGCAGCTCGAAGCGGGTCGTCTCGATGAGGTGTTTCGTCAGATCACCCGGGGAGCAGCAGCATGAACATTATCGCGGCGCTGTTCAGGCGTGAACTCAGGAGCTATTTCGCGACGCCGGTCGCCTATGTCTTCATTGTCATCTTCCTCGTGCTGATGGGGACATTCACGTTCTACCTCGGCGGTTTCTACGAGCAGGGGCAGGCGGACCTCAGGTCATTCTTCAACTTCCACCCGTGGCTGTACCTGTTCCTCGTCCCGGCGATCTCGATGCGCCTGTGGGCCGAGGAGCGTAAATCAGGCAGCGTCGAGCTGCTGATGACCTTGCCGATCACGGCCTGGCAGGCGGTCCTCGGCAAGTTCCTCGCGGCCTGGGCCTTTACCGGCATCGCGCTTGCGCTGACCTTTCCGATCTGGATCACGGTCAACTATCTCGGCGATCCCGACAACGGAACGATTTTTGCCGCTTACGTCGGCAGCCTCTTGATGGCCGGCGGCTTCCTCGCGATCGGCTCCTGCCTGTCGGCGTTCACGCGCAACCAGGTCATTGCCTTCGTGATCAGCATCGTCGTCTGTTTCGGTTTCCTGCTGTCCGGTTTTCCGATGGTGCTCGACGCCTTCCGGGGCTGGCTGCCACAGGTAATCGTGGACGCGATCGCGTCATTAAGTTTCCTGACGCACTTCACGAACATATCGCGCGGCGTCATCGACTTTCGCGACCTCGCGTATTTCGGACTGTTGATCGGCACTTTCCTGTACGCCAATACCATCGTCCTGCAATGGAAGCAGGCTGACTGACCGGGACGACTATGAGCACAAGAACACAACAGCGCCTGAGCGCTTCGAGCCTCGCACTGCTGGCGGTGGCATTTATCGTCGCGGTGTCGATTACCAACCAGGTCTTCAAAGGCTGGCGGATCGACCTGACAGAAAACAAGCTGTATACGCTGTCGGACGGGACACGCAACCTGCTCGAGAACCTGCCGGAGCCCGTCAACCTCTATTTCTACTTTTCCGACCAGGCGTCGCAATCGATGCCCAGTCTGCGCAGCTATGCGAACCGGGTACGCGAAATGCTCGAGGAATTCGAGAGCGCGGCCGACGGCAACATTCGCCTCAGCGTGATCGACCCGCTGCCGTTCTCCGAGGACGAGGATCGGGCCACGCAGTTCGGCCTGCAGGGTGTGCAGCTCGGCGCAAGCACGGACCCGATATACATGGGGCTCGCCGGCACGGACAGCATCGACAACGAGGAGATCATCCCGTTCTTCCAGCCCGACAAGGAAGCCTTCCTCGAATACGACATCGCCAAGCTGGTCAGCACATTGTCGTCGCCGGACCGCCCCGTCATCGGCCTGGTCTCCGGCGTGCAGATGGCGGGCAGCTTCGATCCGCAGACGCAGCGCATGTCGCAGCCCTGGGTCGCCTACCAGCAAGCGCAGCAGCTCTTCGAGATTCGCAACCTCGGCACGACCTTCGTCGACATCGCCGACGACATCAGCCTGCTCTGGATCGTGCAGCCCAAAGACCTGTCGAACGATACGCTTTACGCGATCGACCAGTTCGTGATGCGCGGCGGCAAGGCCATGATCTTCGTCGACCCCGTGGCCGACGTCGATCCCGCCTCGACCGAGGGGATGCCCCAGGGCATGCCGCCGATGGGCCAGGGATCGGACCTGCCGGCGCTGTTCGACGCCTGGGGTATCGAGTTCTCCGCCGACGAAGTGATCGCGGACGCCGGCCTCGCGCTGCAGATTTCAGGCATGGACCGCCGCCCCGTCAGGCACTACGGCTATGTCGGCGTTACCGGCGAACACATGAACGCGGACGACATCGTTACGGCCGACCTCAACGTCGTCCACATCGCGACCGGCGGCTCGGTCGGCACGGCCGAGGGCAGCACGATCGGGATGGAGCCGTTACTGAGCTCCAGCGCCGATGCCCAGGCGATGCCGGCGACGCGCTTCAGTTTCGTGCCGGATCCGGCCAGCCTGCAGGACGGATTTTCGCCGGCCGGCCAACCCTTCGTCCTGGCCGCCAGGTTCAGCGGCACGCTCACCAGCGCGTTCCCGGGTGGACCGGCGCCTGCCGGCGTCAGTGCTGCAGACGGCGACGATCCGTCTGCAGCGGACAATCCCGATCACCTGTCGGAATCATCGGAGCCGGCCAACCTGATCGTCGTCGGCGACGTCGACATGCTCGCGGACCACCTCTGGGTCCAGGTACAGAGCTTTTTCGGCCAGCAGATCGCGAACGCGTTCGCCAGCAACGGCGCCTTCGTCGTCAACGCGCTCGAGAACCTGTCCGGCAGCTCCGACCTGATCGGCGTACGCAGCCGCGCCAGCTTTACCCGGCCGTTTACCAGGGTCGAGTCGCTGCGCGTCGACGCCGAGGCCCGCTTCCGGGCGACCGAGGAGCGCCTGCAGCAGGAACTCGACGAGACCGAGCGCAGGCTCGTCGAACTGCAGTCCGCACGCGAGGACAGCGGCAACATCCTGCTGACGTCGGAACAGCAGACAGAGATCGACCGGTTTGTCGACCAGCGCGCGTCGATACGCCAGGAATTGCGGGCCGTGCAGCGCGGACTGGATGAGGACATCGAGAGACTCGGCACGCTGCTGAAAGTCATCAACATCGGGCTGGTGCCGGTATTGCTCACGCTGTTCGTACTCGTCGCCGTGTGGCGGCGCAATCGGAGGCAGTCATGAACAGAGCCACGCTGAGGCTGCTCGGCTTCGTCGTTGCGGTGCTCGTCGCCGCCCTGTTCCTGATCGAGTCGAAAGACGATGGCGACCTGCCCGGCGCGGGCACGGCGCTTTTGCCCGGCATGCGGGAGGTCGCGAACGATATCGATGCAATTTCGGTCACCCGCGCCGGCCAGCCGCCATTGTCGATTGTGAAGCGCGGCTCCGCATGGATATTGCCCGAGCGCGGTGACTACCCGGCCGATATCGCCAGGATCCGGGAAGTCCTGGTCGCGATGACGGAGGCGACGGTCGTCGAGGCCAAAACGGCCAATCCCGAACTGCACAGCCGCCTGGGCGTCGACTCGCCGGATAACGAAACGAGCAAAGGCGTCCTGATCGTGGCATCCGCCGGCGATCGCGCGTTCGAACTCATCTTCGGTAACGTTGCGCAGCAAAACTTTCGCTACGCGCGGGCGAACGGCGAGGACCAGAGCTGGCTTATCGATCAGAATCCGGACATCCCGACCGACGCCGGCGACTGGCTGCTCGCGGACATCATCGATGTCGACGCCGACCAGGTCGCGTCAGTGACGATCAATCACCCGGACGGCGAGATGATCGCCATCAGCAAGGCATCGGCTGCGGACAGCAACTTCACGGTGGCCGATATCCCGGAAGGCCGCGAACTGAGTTACTCGACGGTCGCGAACGGGATCGGCGGCGCCCTGAATGACCTCGATCTCGACGACGTGCGGTCAGCCGAAACGATGGAGGACGCCGTGGTCACTTACTTCGAGACCTTCGACGGCGTCCGGATTAACACCGAAGTCACGGAGGACGACGCCGGCAAGTGGCTCGCGCTCGAAGTGCACCTGCCTGCCGACGTGGCCATCGACAATGCCGATCAGTGGCAGGCGACGGCCGATCGTGTTCGCGGCTGGCAATATCGAATCGCCGATTACAAGGCCAACCTGCTGACCCGGCGCTGGGACGATATTCTGCAGGCCGAGGAAACAGAAGAAGAATAAAAAAGCCCCGCAGTCGCGGGGCTTCAGAGCCCGTCATCGCGAGGCCAATTAACATCCGCGTCGTTGCGAGACCAATTCGCCGGGAGCGAATTGGGGCGCACCCAGTGCGCCCGAAGGGCCGGCAACAGGATGTTGCCGGTCAACCCGAAGCGACGAAGCAATCTCCCAATCCAAGTGGAGCGATTGGGAGATCGCCACGGCCTCTGCGAGGCCTCGCGATGACGCAATACGTCGGTCTAACCGACGTATCGCGTCAGTTCGAC
>JABAOH010000784.1_pt2 | contig 18719 bp, 21 predicted proteins | sample 7062181 | NCBI WGS metagenome assembly JABAOH01 (sample SAMN14538630, study PRJNA623070) | marine sediment metagenome | biome: marine biome [ENVO:00000428]; feature: marine pelagic biome [ENVO:01000023]; material: deep marine sediment [ENVO:00002113]; isolation source: pool of 5 deep marine... | reverse complement strand
CCCGCCGAGGTCCGGGCCCGGAAACACATCGTGCACAACCCGACCTTGACGCTGGTGCGCCTGACACCTGAAGAACTTCGGGAAGTAGGGAAGATAACCGCGGAAAAGCTTAACCTCTCGAAAGGCCCCACGCGAGTGTTTATCCCCCTCAGGGGGTTTTGTGATCCGGACAGGGAGGGATTTCCCCACTGGGATCCCGAGGGGAATGAGGGATTTATTGAATCACTTGAAAAGGCACTTCGTCCGGACATTCCGGTGGTCAAGTTGGATGTCCATATCAACGAAGCGGATTTCATTGATCCCGTTGTGAGGGAATTTATTACCTTGATGGATGAGGTGGCACAGTAATTATCGGGGTTTAGGGAAACGGGGGAAGTAAAGATGAAAAGGCTCCATGACCGAGTTGCGCTGGTGACGGGTTCAGCGGCCGGGGTAGGCCGGGCCCTCGCCGAAGCCCTTCTCAAGGAGGGTGCCAAGGTAACGTTGAACGATGTCAACGAGGGCCTCTTGAAGGGTACCTTTGATGAGCTGAAGGGCCAGGGATTTCCGGTCCATGCCATCAATGCCGATATCTCCAAGCGTGAAGAAGTCGTTGCGATGAAAGACGAAATTATCAAGCATTTCGGCCGAATTGACATCCTGGTGAATAATGCGGGTGGAGCGTTGAACACTCCCTGGAAGTTGGAGGAGATAGGGGAGGCCCACTGGAATTTGGTAGTCGACGTGAACCTCAAAGGTGCCTTTTTCTGCTGTCAAGCGATCATTCCGGAGATGGTGAAACAGGGAGGCGGGGCCATTGTGAATATTTCGGCCCTGGCGGCACATTGGCGGGCCTCCTTGGCGGGTGTTCAATATACGGCGGCCAAAGCGGGAGTTGAAGGGTTGACGAGACAGTTGGCCTACGATTGGGGAAAGGCTGGAATACGGGTCAACGCAGTGGCCCCTACGGTCACGATCTCGGGAGAACGCGTTCAATCCCTCTGGGAAGGGAAGAGTGAGGAGGAGAAGCAGAAGGTCCTCTCAGCCATTCCCCTCGGCAGGCTCGGGACCCTTGAGGAAATCGCCTCGGTCGTCGTCTTTCTGGCATCCGACGAGTCAAGCTATGTCACGGGTACCACCATCGATGTAAGCGGTGGACGGTACCTTCGCTGAAGATTTGAAAGATTCGAAAATCTGAGGTATACTCCACGGGAATTGCTACCGTTGCAGTATGGCTTCGGTGAACCGGATTCGGAGAGAGAGATAAAAGGAGATAGCTATGACGTCGTCGAAACGTGTATTGCTCCCGGAGCCCATTCAACCGGAGGCCGTTGAGATTCTGGAGAATGCGGGCTGTGAACTTGTGACTTCTCCCGATCCAAAGCCCGAAACCGTCGCTTCTCTTATGGGAGGTATTCAGGGTATCGTTTTGCGAACTGGAGTAAAGATGACCCGAGAACTTCTCTCTCACGCCGATGAATTAGGCATCATTTCCCGAACGGGTGCCGGATACGATAACGTGGACGTGGAGGCGGCCACCGAAAAGGAGGTCATCGTTGCGTCCACCGTGGGGGTAAACATCCCAAGCGTGGTGGAACATGCTGTCGCCCTCATGTTCGCTCTCTTGAAACAGCTCTTCCTCATGGACCGTGAGGTACGCAAGGGGAACTTTGCAATCCGCCGCAAGAACCTTCCGAGAGATACACGCGGAAAGATTCTGGGGGTAATGGGATTGGGGGGAATCGGCCTTGAACTCGCCCGCATTTGCCATCAGGTATTCGGAATGAAGATCATTGCGACAACGGGTACGTCTTCCCGTTCCGCCAGGATAAGGGAGGAAAACAAGGACTGGGTGGAATTCGTGGACACCGAGGGTCTGTTTTCAAGGTCGGATGTGGTATCCGTTAACGTTCCCTTGCGGGATAGTACCCGCCACGTGGTAGGAGAGAGGGAACTTTCCTGGATGAAGCCGGATGCATTCTTGATCAATACGTCGCGCGGCCCGGTGATCGATGAATCGGCTTTAATCAAGGCTTTGCAGGAAGGGAAAATAGCCGGGGCAGGTCTCGATGTTTTCAGTGAGGAGCCCCCTCGGGAGGATAACCCACTTCTGGCCCTGGACAATGTTATCCTTACGCCCCACTCGGCCGCCCTTACGAAAGAATGTGTTGTCAAGATGGCAACGGAGTCGGCCCGTTATGTGGTCGATCTGTTCAACGGGATAGAGCCTCCCAACATAGCGAATCGTCAGGTTTTGGCTTGCGACAGGTGGAAGCACCTCAAATCGCCTGAAGAAGATTATACGTAATTCCGTCAACATACCCTCACGCTGATCGAATTCATGAGACGGCCCGTGAATCGCAAGGAGTTATGTCAGTTCCATAGGCACGTTCAATAAAATCCAAATTGGAGGTTTGAATCATGGCAGGCAAAGTAAAAGGGATCTTCGCACCCGTCAACACGCCTTTCGAAAAAGAAGCGGTGGCATTTGATCATTTCCGGGAGAATATGCGGAAATACAGCAAGACTCCACTATCCGGCTTTCTCGTTCTTGGCAGTAATGGCGAGAATAAGAGTCTCACCGAGGACGAAAAGTTGAAGCTTCTTGAAATCGCCATCGAAGAGAAGGCCGAGCATCAGATCGTGATGGCCGGAGCGGGTTGTGAGTCCACGAGGGAGACCATCGACTTTTCGAAAAAATCGGAAAAGCTGGGTGCCGGCCTCGTTTCCCTGGTGACCCCATCTTATTTCAAGAAGAGCCTTACCGATGAAGCGTTGATTGGCTATTACACGGATGTGGCGGAAGCCATTTCCATTCCCGTTTTTGCCTATAATGCCCCGGGTTTTACGGGCCTGACCCTCACCCCCAAAGTCGTTGCGACCATCTCCAAGCATCCAAATGTTGGGGGTATGAAGGATACATCTCCGGACGGCATTGCCCGGTACCTCGAGGTTTGCGGGGATGATTTTGATGTGCTTTCGGGAACCATCAGTACCCTTTTCATTGGATTGGCGCTGGGAGCCTCAGGTGGTGTTGTCTCCCTTGCAAACGCCTTTCCCCGAGCGTGTTGTGAATTATTCGAGAAATGGCAGAGCGGCGATATGGATGGGGCCAGGGAAATGCATCATAAGCTCTTCGTGCTGAATCAATCGGTTTCCGGGAAGTTCGGCGTTGCGGGCGTCAAGTATGCCTCGGAACTGGGTGGCCTCTTTGGGGGGGATCCTCGGCTTCCCCTGCTTCCCCTGAAGGATGAAGACAAGAAGTCGATCAAAGACGCGGCTGCGAAGGCAGGGATGTTGTGACGTACGAGGGAAGGTTTGCCGTATCTGCTTCTTCTGGTTTTTCCTCTTTTCGACAACACGCAACGGGGTAACCATTCGATCCTATAAGGGTCTCACCAGAAAGTGATTGGTGAACTGGAGCCCTGAGTTCTCTATGAAGTATTTTTGTAACCTTTAGATCATATGGGAACTCAGGAGCCTTACCGCAGCTAGAACATTGGAATAATGGAATACTGGAATGTTGGGTTCAGAGGAAGAAAAACAATAAATCTGTTCTTTCTGTTTTTAATACCCACTATTCCAACAGTCCACTTCTCCAGCACATTACGCTTGAGGACAACTTATTTCGCAAAAGTTTTGGGTATGATGGTAAAGGTTTTCCATTAAAAGGTTAGGAGCTATAGATCGGTTTGGAGTTATCCGTATATAGCACCAAAAAAGGAGGTAACACGAATGGAAAAAAAATGTATCGTAGCATTGAAGGATGCGGTGACAGGAGTGTTGCACGGTGGCGCAGGGACATTTCGGGTTCTGATCGATGAGGAAAGCAGCGGTGCGAAAAACTTTTCTCTGTTAGTGAATACGATGAGAGCCGGAGTAAAAGGCGCGGAGCACAAGCATCCAGAAGAGCATTGTTTTTACATACTTTCCGGCAGAGGAACGATGTATATCGATGGCAAGCCCACGGAGGTTGGGCCCGAGATGGCGATATTTGCGCCCCCGAACGTAATGCACAGGTTCGATGTCGGTCCCGACGAAGACCTTACCTATGTGGTGATTTATGCGCCGCCGGGACCGGAGCAGCTGCTCAAACAGCGGGGTGAGAAGGCCTTCGACTCTCAGTAGGGCGACAAAGTTTTCACATCCATGGTTTGACGAATGAGAGCAAGACTTCTGCGCACATTGGTGTGCAGTTACCTTTGGTAAATAAGTCCGGGAGGTGGGGCAATGAAGGGTAAGCGATTGGCAGGAAAATGCGCGGTTATCACTGGTGGTGCCGTTGGAATCGGGAGGACAACGGCCCTGTCTTTTGGCGATGAAGGAGCAGATGTGGTCATCGCCGACCTTGACGGGGAGCGTGCGGAGAAAACAGCGGTGGAGGTTGGGGCGAAAGGGGTGAAGGCCAAGGCCTTCGTGGCCGATGTTACGTCACGGCTGGCCGTGGAGAAGATGTTTTCCGAGGCCAGCGAATTCATGGGGGGAGTCGACATCCTCGTGACATGCGCAGGTGGATATACGAAATACGGGAAATTTGAGGATATCGAAGAGGATGAATGGGACCGTATGATCGCGCTCAATTTGAAGAGCGTCTACCTCTGTTGCAAAGCGGTGATCCCCTTTATGAGGGAAAGGGGATGGGGGCGGATCATAACTCTCGGCTCGCGTGCTGGTCGTAGCGCGAGTGGCGGGACCTCACCGGCGCACTATGGGTCGGCCAAGGGTGCTGTTTCCATCTTGACCCAGTATATTGCCAAGGAGGTGGGTCCCTACGAGATTACAGCCAATACCGTCGCTCCAAGCACGGCCTTGACGGAGAGGGTGGAAAAGTTGCTTACGGCCGAAAAGAGGGAGATGTTTATAAAGGATTGTCCTCTGGGCTATCTCGCCCAACCGGAAGAGATTTCAGGGGTTATTACTTTCTTGGCCAGTGATGAAAGTCGTTACATAACAGGTGCCACAATTGATGTCAATGGTGGCCGTCTGATGCTGTGACCTGATGGATAGGTGATAAATACCGGTGACCGGAGTTTCCTCAGAAAAAAGCATGTAATTACTCTAACGTGCTAAAAAAGTTACAAAAATGAGAATGAACAAATGCCAAAGCTCAAAGTTCAAATGAATGTCAAATGACAAATGACAAATGGGGAAGGGTGATTGTTCGAGTCGTTGAGTTATCGACTGGCTTGGCCGGCAAGTGCCCCGCAAGCCCCGCCTTGTAGGCGGGGTCAGGGGGCACAATTAAAAATGAGATTTCATTTCCGGGAAGCCCCGCCCTGTGGCGGGAAGCTTCACAAGCTAACTACTTACCTCTTGAGGGAAATTAAGAGTTTTGACATTTAAGCATTGGGATTTTATTTGACATTTGGAATTGCTATTTGGGTGGCTCAAAGGAATTTGGGCGATCGGGCGTTGGGAAGAGCCCAAAAGTCCGGAAAGTGCTCATACCGGTGGTCCTTGAATGGGGTTATTGCTTTTTCCCAGCCACTGGCTTTGGTATACAAAGAGATAGTCGTCTCCGTGGCACCACAACTGGAAAGAATTACGGGATTATAGTTGGCAAGAGAGGTTCTTATGGCTGATGAACATCCTGTTGCGGTTATAACGGGTGCGGGTGCGGGTATCGGTAAGGCCTGTGCAATCCGTTTTGCTCACGAAGGCGCGCGCGTCGTGGTTGTGGACTGGGAAGCTTCGGACGGCCAGGCGACGGTTGATTTGCTCAAGTCCCGGGGCACTGAGGCGATCTTCTGTCATGCCGACGTATCACGGGAAGCAGATTGTGAGCGCTTTGTACGATCCGCCCTTGATGCATTCGGCCGCATAGACGTGCTGGTTGCTAATGCAGGCATTCGGGTATATGGCACTATCTTGGAGTCAAGCGAAGAAGATTGGGATAAAATACTGGCCGTAAATTTGAAGGGAGTCAGCTTTTCCTGCAAGGCCGTTTTGCCCACCATGATAGAGCAGAAATCGGGCGCCATTGTGCTCATCGGCTCCACAACCGCGCTGACCGGGCGGACAAACATGCCACTTTACGATGCCACGAAGTTCGGCGTGGTGAGCCTTACTCGCAGTCTTGCGGCAACGTATGGACGAGACGGAATTCGTGTAAATGCCGTATGCCCGTCTAAAACTATGACCGATTTTCACATAAAAAGAGCAATGGCCGAAGGTATCTCCCCAGAGGAACTACGGGAGCGGTTTAAGGGCTATGGCTTGCTCGGTAGGGCTGGTGAGCCGGAGGAAGTTGCAGCGACAGTATATTTCATGGCAAGCAAAGACGCCTCTTTCGTTACGGGCCAATATCTCATGGTGGACGGCGGCTTTTCCATCGGTGCCAAAACGCTTTGATTGAGAGTTTCTCATTTACTTCATGAGCACTAACTCAGAGGGAGGAGGTGATTCTATGAGAGAGCCCTGACCAACAGTACGTGAAACCAAATTACGGATGAGACTGTGCCCTTAGTGATCGGGCTCTTCATCCATGCGGAAGGGGTTTTTATCTGAAAATCGTCTTGACTGGAATCAGAATGCGTCCTATATAATGGGACTGTTGGACTAGATGGACAAAGGAGGTATACGATGCCGCTCTACAAATGGGATGAGATCGAGGACACGCTCATTACACCGAGTCGAACACAGTCCAAGGGAAAGACGGTCAGGGGTAAATACCTGTTGCTCCAACGGATTTTACATCGAGAGGATCGTGGGGACGGATATGCAGGGGCGAGAACTCATTCTCACCCGGAGGAGCAGATTTTTATTGCCCTGAAGGGAACAATGAAGATCAGGGCTGGAGATAAGTGGTATACCATGGAGGAGGGAGATGTTTTCCTCATGCCGGCCAATACCGAGCATGAGGAAATCTGTGAAGGGGATTTCCTTTGGTTTAACATAAAGAGCAGAGTTCCCGGCCATAGCTGGTATGACGGCAGTTGGATCCCTGGTTCGGAAGAGGATTGGAAGAGGGCTAAGGCGATATTGGACGACATGGATGAAAAGTATGAAGAGAAGACTCCGTGGAACGAGTAAACGTGGTGTTGCCGGGGCGCTAGACCAGTCGTCGCACTTGCGGACTAGCCTCGAGGAAGTCATGATTGACTAGAAGGAGGAAAAGACATGGCTACGGTTGTAAAACGAACGAATTTAGAGGCCGATTTGACGTATGAGCCCCCCTTGAACATCGGGTTTGGGATAAACACAGAGACCGTTGCGGATGCGGCTCTGACAATGGGCCATACCATTATCCCCCCAGGTGGGAGGAACCAACGGCACTACCATAGGAATACCGCTGCTGGGATGTACATCATGAAAGGCAAGCTCCGTATCTTCGTAGGGCCGGATATCGACATGCGAGAAGTAGAAGTCGAAGAGGGCGATTTTGTCTTCGCCCCTCGAGGTGAAATACACGGTCTTCTGAACCTCTCGGACACGGAATCCGCGGAGTTGATCTTTACCTATTCTGGTGCTCGCAACAAACAGGAGGCCGGAACCATATACATAGAGAAACCCTGGAAGAAGTGAGCCGCTTCCTCTTTATGGCTGGTTTTTACTGAGAGCCTGCAAAGGACCCTCGGGCCAATACAAAGTGGAGGATGTCGGTCGTCAGAAGTTCCAGGAATTTCAGTTGCGCCACGCACAAAACTGCTGGAGTGAAATACAGAGTCGCAGGGTCTTAACGTATCAACTCAGTTTGAGGTGAGAGAGTAGGGTTGGTGAAGTCGCATATCTGATTTTCAAGGTTTCAGAAGATTTTCCAACCCACCTGTTCAACACCAACGCAAGGAAGGAGGTGAGGCAAGGAGTCTTTCTTGAGAGCGTGCCTATCCTCGGTGATTCTTGTAAATGGGGAGATGGTACTTTCTTGATCAGGTTTTTCCCTTTAACGAAGGAGGTGTACAATGAAAACTTTTACGAAAATAGCCTCTCTCGTGATGATCACCGCTTTTGTAATATTGGCGATGGCGACACAGGGGGATGCTGCGTGGCCGGAAAGGCCCGTTACTGTGGTTATCCAGTACAAGGCCGGGGGTGGGACCGATACCCTGACCCGGGCCTATACGAAGGCGATGGAAAAAGCCCTTGGAGTCACCGTCAATGCCATCAACCGTCCAGGGGCCATCGGGTCCCTGGCAATGGATTTTGTCTCTCAAAAACCTGCCGACGGTTATTGGTGGCTGGGAGCGTCACAGTTCAGCAAGCCGATACGGGTAATGGGGCACAGCAAACTGGTTGCATGGAAAGATTGGCAGTATTACAAGTGTGCAAGCGGTTTACAGGCCTGGGCTGTTAGACCTGATTCTCCGTTCAAAACGTTTGGCGACCTTCTGAATGCAGTCCGCAAGAACCCGGGGAAGTACAAGTTTTCAAACCCCGGTAAAGGTGGTATCTGGCATGAGGGAAATGAGCTTCTCATCAAGGAAACGGGAATCAAGGTTCGTCAGATCTCTTATAAGGGCGGTAAGCCCTCGGTTTTGGCCTGCCTCCAGGGTGAAATCGATGTGGCGGCAAGTGGTCTTCATGAACAGATTGAATTTATTCGAGCGGGAAAATTGAGAAACCTTGCGGTATTCGTCAAAGAACCCATTCGGCTCAAGTCCGGAAAGGTCTTAAAGCCGGTTACCGAGTTTGTGCCGGAAATGGCCAAATATGCCCCATTCGGTTCGGAGTATACCTTGGGTGTGAAGAGAGATACACCGATTCCGGTCTTGGAAAAAATAAAGACTGCTTTCATAGCCGCGGTTGATTCCCCTGAGTTTGGGGGACTCTTGAAGAAGAAATTCTTCTTCAAGGCACTTGCGGTAGGGGATGAGGCTGACAAATTAGCTGCACTACGTGAGAGCGTAACCGCCTGGCTCCTTTGGGATCTGAAAGTTCAAGGGGTCAAGGTCAACCCGGCCGATTTGGGGATTCCAAGGCCCGAAAAATTTGATGCCTGGTGGCCGCCAAAGGGGTATAAACCTCGGATGAGCGGTAAGTAACAATTGATGTGAGAAGGGGCCGAGGAGAACATGGAGGACCACGTTGACAGGCAACAGGATTCACGAGAAAATACTATGGCAGCGATCGATTTCATCAGCTCGGTCCTTCTGATGGCTTTCAGTATTGGAGTCGCGCTCTGGTCCTTACACATGCCGAGGCCTGGAGGCTGGAGTTCAGCCCCAGGCCTCATTCCTTTATTCCTTTCTACCTGCACCTTTTTCATGGGGCTGGGTCTGCTCATCTCCTCGCTACGGAATAAGGGAATATCTCAGTTGGTAACGAAGTACAGGGCCTTTTCACCGAGCCAGTCGATAATCGATACAAAGGTGAAAAGGTCGCTGTGGATTATCCTGTTAACCGCATTCTATTTCTTCGTTTTACTTGGTAGGATTCCCTTTGAGTTTGCCAGTTTTATCTACCTGGCATCTACCCTTTACATTTTTTGGAGAAGAGGTGGATGGCTGAAGATTATCCTTATCTCCGCACTACTGCCCTTTGTTATGAGTGGTCTTTTTCGGGTAGTATTTATCGTCTTTATGCCGGGGGATTCCGTTTTCGACTGGCTGGTCAGATATCTGAAGTAACAAGGTAAAGAGGCTTCCCATGTTCTCTTTTTCCATGGCCTTTGACCCCTTTCTCATATTGATTTGTTCTACGGGGGCCGCTCTCGGCATTATCTGGGGGGCCATGCCGGGTCTTTCCACCACCATGGCCATGGCCCTCCTGGTGGGGCTCTCCTATGGAATGGCCACCCATATCGCCATTTCCTTCATGCTCGGTGTCTTTACCGGTTCTGTTTTCGGTGGGGCAATATCCGCGGTCCTGATCAATATCCCCGGTACCCCCGATGCCGTTCCAACTCAGTTGGCGGGATTTCCCCTGGCAAAAAGAGGGCAGGGGGGCCTCGTATTGGGAACGGGCATCACCGCTTCCATGATTGGCAACTGGGTCGGGATTTTGCTCTTAGTTTCTTGTGTCCCTTTCATCCTCGACATCGCTCTGAAATTTGCCTCATGGGAGGTGGCCCTGCTCGCTCTTTGGGGGGTGGCTATAAGCGGGACATTGACTGCGGGCGAAGCCCCTCTGAAAGGGTGGATTTCGGGATGGCTGGGACTGCTCATCGCCTTGGTGGGCAGGGAGGAGATTCACGGTTACGAACGGTTCACGTTTGGAAACCCGGAGCTCCTCCTGGGCATTCCGTATATACCCGTCCTCATTGGTCTGTTCGGCATGACGGAGATATTCGATGCCATTTCCGAGCCATCTCCGTATGTAATTCCCCAAAAGATTGGCAGAGTATTTCCGCCCTTTAGGTTGATCATTAAGTACTGGAAGAGTATCATCCGCTCTTCCTTTGTCGGAATGTTAACGGGTGTCATTCCTGGCTGCGGGGCGAATGTGGCCACCTTCGTCTCATACGGTGTGGGTGAGCGATTCACCAAGAAAAACTTCTCGAAGGGGGACCTGGAAGGAGTTGTTTGCTCCGAGGTTGCCAATAACGCCAACATTGGTGGTGCCTTACTACCATCCCTGGTTCTTGGCATTCCGGGGAGCGCACCGACTGCCGCATTTATCGCTGCGCTCGGCCTGCATGGGATCATCCTAGGGCCAACCATCGACATTGAGCACCCGGGGCTGCTCTATTTTGTCTACGGGGGCCTCATAGTCGCCAACATTGCCATGTACCTGTGGGCCTTTGCTCTCATCAAGCCGAGCGTGAAACTCTTTTCCCTGCCGAGGGAACTCCTGTTGCCGATGATTACCCTTCTCTGTGTTATCGGCTCGTTTGCGGAAAAAATGGCGATGTTTGATATTTACCTGATGTTCGGTTTCGGCCTGTTTGGATACATTATGCGAAAGACCGGCTTTCCCATTGGCCCAATGGTTCTCGGGGTTATCTTGGGGAACATGGCGGATCAGAACCTCAGGAGGGCAATGGAGGTGTTCAAGGGCGACGTGATGGGGCAGATCTTATCCAGGCCGGTTGGCATGATATTGATCATTGTCGTCATTCTCACATTTGTCAGTGGGGTATACCGGAAGAAGCGTTGAGGGGCAATAAGGTGATATTTGATATGACTTCCTGCGGGGGGTGTAGGACATGTGAAATGGCGTGTTCCTTTCACCACAAGGGGGAGTTCATCCCCTCCCTTTCCAGCATCAAGATTTTAAATAAGGAAAATGAGGCCGGATTCCGCGTATTGTTCGTTGAAAAGGGTGATGGGGGGAATTTGGCCTGCGATGGCTGTAGAGAGCTCGATGTACCATTGTGCATGCAGTACTGCAAGGAGAGCGAAGATCTGGAGAAGATCCTGAGGGAGTTCCTGGAGAAAGCAAAGCCAGGGGAGAAAGGACTTGGCGGGTCAGGTTAGGTTAACACCGACCTTGTTTGGCCTTTCATCTTCGTTCATCAATGCTGGATAATCCCATGGAACAAGGGGTCGGGGATCAACGGGACCTTCAACGGCACCAATAGAGACAACGTTCAATGGCAGACGACGAACATTTTTTCGCATATGCTGGGAAGATATTGCGGGTAAATCTGACCAGCGGAGAAATCAGTACCGAGCCCACCCTGAAATATGCCAAGGAGTGGCTTGGCGCCTCGGGGATAGCCATCAAGATCCTCTACGATGAGCTGAGGTCATGGGTAACCCCTTACGAACCGACGAATAAGCTGATCTTTGGCGCTGGGGCATTAGTTGGTACGACGGCCCCTGGAGCTTGCAAGAGTAATATGAGTACGTTAGGACCGGTGACAGGTGGTTGGGCAAGCAGCTGTAGCGACAGCTATGCCGGTGGCCAGCTTAAATACGCCGGCTATGACTCCATCGTCATTGAAGGCAGAGCCCATAGCCCAGTCTATTTGTGGGTACATGACGAGTTGGTTGAGATTCGGGATGCCTCTCACCTTTGGGGCAGGACGACCTGGGAAACCCTTGACATGATTCGGGAAGAGCTCCGGGATGCCGATCTCCACGCGGTATCCATTGGGCCTGCAGGTGAAAACCTGGTCCGGGGGGCCTGCATTACCCAGGACAAGGGACGGGCCTTTGGCAGATGTGGCACGGGAGCCGTGATGGGCTCCAAGAATTTGAAAGCGATTGTCGCCAAGGGAAGCGGGGCCGTCAGGGTGGCCGAACCGGAACTGTTTATGGAGACGGTAAGCAAAATCCGAGAAATGTTTAAGGAGTCCAGGACCCTGGAGGGAATGCGGAGATATGGAACCCTCGGTGGCCTGGCCAAAAAGCAGCAAATCTGCGGGATCAACTACAAGAACTTCCAAGAATGCGTTCTCCCCGATGACATGGCCCAAGCCATCGACCCCCGTAAGACAATCGATACCTATGAGGTGGCCAGACAGAGCTTCCCGGGCTGCGCCTTCGGTTGCGGGAGGCATTTGCATATCACGGAGGGGCCGTACGCCGGTCTCAAGACGGAAGCTCCCCAGATGGAGACAATGGGGACCATTCAAGGAAGACTAGCTATCCGCGAGCCGACCTTTATGTTTAAGGTCCATGCGTACTGCAACCAGATGGGCCTGGATGTCGATGCGGCAGGGGGGCCCATAGGCTGGGCCATGGAGTGCTACCAGAGGGGCATCATCGATGAGAGGGATACCGATGGGATCAAGCTCAACTGGGGTGATGCCGACGTGGTCCTCGAACTCATGAGGAAGATCAGCTATCGTGAGGGCTTCGGGAATATCCTGGCTGAGGGCTCTGCCAGGGCGGCTGAGATTATTGGCCGTGGTAGCGAGTACTACGCTATGCACATTAAGGGCCAGGATCTGTACGAACCGTGCCGTGGCGCCCTCGCATGGTGCCTTGGCGCTACCACTTCAACGCGGGGTGGCGGTCATACGACGGGGGCTGTGACCGACGCCAATCCCGACCCCGACGCTGAGAAGGGGAGGCTGATCTTCGGCGTTGACAACCCGTACAATCCGCTGGAGTATAAAGGCAGGGCGAAGATGGTTACGTACATGGAGACGGTGCATCGAGTAAATAACTGCCTGGGTATCTGTCATATGAATACGATTCACTGGGATCTGGAGCATCTGGACCTCCCTCATTTGGCCGAACTCTACTCGGCAGCCACTGGCTGGGAGACCTCCGTAGAAGATCTGAACCGTATGGCCATGAGACAGCTCAATCTGGAAAAGGCATTCAACCTGAGACATACCGATTTTGACAGGAAGGACGACCTGCCTACGCCTCGAGATCTGTCCGAACCCATACCAACGGGGGATCTGGCCGGCTGGAAGATGGACGAGGAGGAGTACAACAGGATGCTTGACGAGTATTATGACCTGCATGGGTGGGACAGGGAGACGAGTTTCCCGACCAGGAAAACCCTGGTAGATCTCGGTCTTGAGAACGTTGCCGATGATCTGGAAAAGCTTGGTAAGTTGGGATCAGGCTGAGGTCCCGATGATTGGTGATGTGGAGGGATATCTATGTCTGTTCTTGTTACGGGCGTAAATGGCCGCGTGGGCTTGCACATGGCAAAGATCCTTCTTGGCGAGGGTTTCGAGGTGGTGGGGTATGATCAAATGGATATAAGCCGTGCCAAGAAGGAACTTTCCTATCGGGACCGCCATGATTTGAAGGGATCTCTCGGGGATTTCATTGAAACCTTGCGCCAGAGGGGGAACGTAACGTCTTAACTGAGGGAATACCGAGCACCATAGTGGGTGCTTCGTCATAAGAGCTCCCTTTTGTGGAGGGAGAGGCCGTGGAAGAAACGACCAAAAAGAACTCCGGTAATCCATCCTGGAAGGAGAGGATCAACTTCAACACCAAAGTGGCCATCTTCCTTATCCTCTTCTCAGTCGCCTTTTATGTGCTGATTCCCTATCAGATCGCAAAGCCCAAGCTTTTCATGGGCCGTGCCCTGATGGGCATGAAGCCAACCCTGTTTCCCCGGTTGACCATGATTGGGCTTCTGGGTTTGAGCGTATGGTACTTCATTCAGAGTTTCAACTTATGGGAGAAGAATCTCTTCAAAGAACTTGATAGGAAGAGCCTTACGAGGATTGTGGTGACTTTTGTAATTCTCGGGGCCTATGCCTTGCTCCTTGAGCCCCTGGGATTTGTGGTCTCTAGTGCCCTGATGGCTGGAGCCCTAACCCTTTACCTTGGAAATCGCAACATCTTCATCCTTTTTTTGGTGATCGTTGGTATTCCATTGGCCATCTTTTTCATTTTTACTCGGGCCCTGCGCGTTTCGTTGCCGGAAGGGTTTCTATTTTAAGAGAAAGGGAGGGATTTGCAATAAAAGGAAATCGGTTACCAGAGTTTTTTCCGCCTGGCTGGTCATTGGTTTCAGACTCGACCAGACCTTTTTAACCTTGTTCACTTTTAGGGACAGGGGAGACCATGTGGGATAGTTTCCTTGAAGGTGCTCAGCTTTGCCTCCGGTTGGACACCTTTGGCATGATGGGTCTTGGCCTCATGTTGGGAATGCTCGTGGGAGCGCTTCCAGGTTTTACCACCGTAATGGCCATGTCCATCTTGCTACCCATCTCCTTCTTTCTCCATCCCTTGGTGGGAATTCCCTTTCTCATAGGGGTGTACAAGGGGGGTATTTTCGGCGGAAGTATATCCGCAATTCTCGTCTCCATTCCCGGGACCGGCGCCGCCGTGGCCACGACCTTCGATGGTCCGGCCCTCACCAAAAAGGGCCAAGGACGAAAGGCCTTGGAGATTGCCCTCTATTCCTCGGTTTTTGGGGATTTTTCCAGCGATATTTTGACCCTGTTTTTCATTGGCCCCATTGCTCTCATCGCTTTGAGAGTGGGGCCACCCGAACTCGCGGCCATCGTCCTGCTCAGCCTCATCATTATCTCGACCACCAGTTCAGGTTCAGCCGTCAAGGGACTGATCATGGGCTTTATTGGACTCCTGTTCTCCATGGTCGGTCAGGATCCCCTCGGTTACATGTCGCGATTCACCTTTGGTATCTTTGCGATCAAGGCCGGCATTCCCCTCCTTCCGATGCTGATCGGTGTCTTCGCCATCCCCGAGATCCTCGGGGCAATAGAGAAAGAGGTTTCCTCCTTCATCTCTGAGAAGGTCGATCTGTCTAAAGTAGGGGAGAGGCTAAGATACGAGGAGTTCCGTCGTTGTTTCAGGACGATCCTGAGATCAACGGGCATAGGAGCCGCTCTCGGGGCCTGCCCGGGCGTCGGCCAGGTAGTGGCGGCTTTTGTTGGATACGCGTCGGCAAAGAAAGCCTCACAACACCCCGAGACCTTTGGGAAGGGAGAGCTGGAAGGGGTGGCCGCGGCTGAGGCGGCGAACAATGCCGTCAATGGGCCCACGCTGGTTCCATTACTTACCTTGGGAATACCCGGGGACAACGTCACCGCCATTCTCCTTGGAGCCTTCATCGCCCAAGGGCTTCGCCCGGGACCAAGGCTATTCGCTGAGCACGGCCCAACGGTCTTCGCCCTCCTTGTGGCCATGCTTCTGGCAAACATCCTGTTCCTGATACTGGGATATCTTACCGTTCCTCTGTTCGCGAGGATTGTCACGATACGGAAATCAATCCTGATCCCGGTGATCACCATCTTTGCATTCGCCGGCTCCTATGTTTTTCGTTCTGACCCCTTTGATCTCAAGGTCCTGGTTTTTTTCGGGGCCTTGGGCTATACTGCCAGGAAGTTGCAGTTCGATGTCTCCCCGATGGTTATGGCTTTCATCCTGGGTCCGATCCTTGAATATTCCTTCGGGCAGACGGTAAACTTGGCGGGAGGGAATCTGCTACATTACATTTTTATCGATCGTCCCTTCGCCGCTGCGATTTTCGCGCTTATCCCTGTCTTCAGTGTTCTGTTCGCGGTGAGAGTTGCTCGGAGGCGGCGCCAGGCCAGAACCCAAAATTCCCCTATGAAAGGAGGTGAGGGATAAAATCAGGCCAAAAAGCGACGCAGTGGGTGTTTCATGATGAATCACCCTAACATTTCAAAGGAGGGAAGCTTATGAGCAGGAAAACTATCTTCCGTTTTCTCTTGGTAGGGCTTATCTTGGTTTTCGTGAGCTCGGGCACTGCCCTGGCTGCAAAGTACCCCAAGAAGCCGATCACCATGATCATCCCCTTTGGCGCGGGGGGATCCCACGACCTGAATGCCAGGGTCTTTACGAGCATCATCCCCCAGTACCTGGGACAGGCCGTGGTGGTGAAACTCATGCCGGGTGCCGGAGGGCAGACGGGGACGGCGGCGGCGGTGAGGGCAAAGCCGGACGGATACACGTTGATTTTCACCCACAACTACGTGGACCAACTCCAGCCCTTGATTGAAGAACTCCCCTATGACACGGTGAAGGCCCTCGTCACGGTTTGGCGACTCAACTACGCTCCTCCCATTGTTTTCGTGAGAGTAGACAGGCCCTGGAAGACCTTGGAGGAGATGCTGGACTATGGCAGAAAGAATCCCGGTAAGCTGCAGTTCGCCCACTCGGGTAAATGGGGAGCAACATTCACACCGGGGGCCATGATGCTCAGCAAAGCCGGGGTGAATGCCCAATTCATCCCCTACAAGGGCGGTGGACCAGCCGTAGCGGCTATACTCGCGGGGGACGCGGATTTCCACCTCGGTTTCCCCAGCGTGGTCCTCCCGCATGCCAAGGCTGGAAAGGTCCGTCTTCTTGCGGTTGCGGGGGACAAGCGACTTAAGGAGATTCCCGACATTCGGTCCTTTAAGGAACTGGGGTTTGAAGGTGGTAATATGGACCGGATCATCATGGCGCCGAGGAAGATGAAAGAGGACAGGGTTAAGATCCTGCGCGACGCGTTTCGCAAGCTGTACGGCGACAAGACGTTCAAGAGATTGATGGGAAAGATCGGTGAAAACATGTTATACATGGATGGCCCTGATTATGAGAAACTCCGGGCTCAGCAGAAGGAGCAATACAGGGAGTTGGTCAAGAAGATTACGGGGAAATAAATCCATCCATGGGATAACCGGTTAGACCAGGGGCCGGCATCTCCCCAGGGAGATGGCCGGCCTTTTTTTAACGACCCCTGGAGACCATTTTTTCATCCCGAACCTTGATGATCTCGTAAAAAGTCAAAATTCGATGGCAAAGTAAAAAGCTCCAAATTCAAGGCGCACAAATCCTGAGGAATGAGGCGTACTTACAGTACGCTGCAGTGACGAAGGATGCAGCGTAACGCAGAAGTTGGACTTTTTACGAGGCCATCAAGGGTAGATACGGGGGGAAGGTTCCTTTTATGAAGGAAAAGAAGATTCTCACCCATTTCGACGAAGAGGGAAAGGCCAGAATGGTGGACGTAAGCCAAAAGGAGGCCACTATCAGGGAGGCCGTGGCCCATGGCTCCATCTCCATGAAACGGGAAACCTTCCGGATGATCATGGACAGAAGGATCACAAAGGGGGATGTCCTGGAGGTAGCCCAAGTGGCGGGGATCATGGGGGCAAAGCGAACCGCCGATCTCATCCCCATGTGTCACCCCCTGAACATCACCAACGTGGAGATACGCTTCTCTCCCTCTCGAGGAGAGAATAAAATCGAGATCGAGGCGAGAGTCAAAACGAAGGGTCAAACGGGGGTGGAGATGGAGGCTTTCTTGGCCGTTTCCACGGCAGCCCTGACCATCTATGACATGTGTAAGGCGGTAGATCGAGGCATGGTCATCTCGGACATCCACCTGGTTGAAAAGAGAGGCGGCAAGAGCGGCACCTTTCGGTGGGAGGGGGAAAAGGAGGATGATCATAAAGGGTAAAGTATTGGCGGTGAACACCAGCCCGGACAAGGGGACCAAAAAAAGGAACATCCGGAGATGTGAACTGCTCAGCGGCTTTGGGCTCAAGGGTGATGCCCACGCCGGTCATTGGCACCGTCAGGTGAGTCTTCTGGCCAATGAAAGCATTGACAAAATGAGGCGAAAGGGGTTGAAAGCGGCCTATGGGGACTTCGCGGAAAATATCACAACGGAGGGAATCGACCTCAAGAGCCTTCCCATCGGGACCACATTGAGGATCGGCCCCGAGGTGATCCTCAGGATGACTCAGAAGGGCAAAGAGTGTCATGATCGGTGTGCCATCTATTATCAGATGGGGGACTGTGTTATGCCCCATGAGGGAATATTCGCCGAAGTACTCCATCCCGGCCAGATCTTGGTAGGCGATTCCATAGAGGTGACGGAGGAATGAGGATCACGGTCTCCATCTTGACCATTAGCGATAAAGGGGCCAGAGGGGAAAGGGAGGATACGAGCGGGAATACCATCCGAGACCTCTTGAAAGGTCTCCCCTCCGAAGTGATCCACTATGAGGTCATCCCGGACGAGAGCGATATGATCAAAGAAGCTCTGATGAGATGTTCGGATTCACTCCATTCGGACCTCATCTTAACTACGGGGGGAACGGGTCTGAGCCCCAGGGACCTCACCCCGGATGCGACCCTGGAGGTGATCGAAAAGGAGGTTCCGGGTTTCTCGGAAGCCATGAGGGCGGAAGGACTTAAGAAGACTCCCCATGCCATGATCTCCAGGGCCATCTGCGGGATCAGGAAACGAACCCTCATCATCAACCTCCCCGGTAGCCCGAAGGGCGTAAGGGAGTGCCTGGAGGCGATTCTCCCCGCCCTACCCCACGCTCTATCAAAGCTCAAGGGCAGTCAGGAGGAATGCGGACAGGAAGATTGACGGCTTCGTAAAAAGTCCATGTGCCATTCGACAGGCCGTTCGACAAGCCGTTCGACAAGCTCACGGTCCTGAGCAAGGTCGAA
>JABAOH010156542.1_pt2 | contig 18721 bp, 17 predicted proteins | sample 7062181 | NCBI WGS metagenome assembly JABAOH01 (sample SAMN14538630, study PRJNA623070) | marine sediment metagenome | biome: marine biome [ENVO:00000428]; feature: marine pelagic biome [ENVO:01000023]; material: deep marine sediment [ENVO:00002113]; isolation source: pool of 5 deep marine... | reverse complement strand
GAAGTTCACGGTCATCATCGGCGGCTCCTTTGGCGCCGGCAACTATGCGATGTGCGGCCGAGCCTATGCGCCGCGCATGATGTGGATGTGGCCCAACGCACGCATCTCGGTCATGGGCGGCGAGCAGGCGGCGCTGGTCCTGTCCACGGTCAAGGCGGACGGCATGGAAGCCCGCGGCGAAGCGTGGGACAAGAAGGCGCGCATCAACTACGAGCGTCGCATCAAGCGCCAGTATGAGAAGCAGGGCCATCCCTATTACGCGAGCGCCCGACTGTGGGACGACGGGGTGATCGATCCGATCGACACCCGCCGCGTCCTCGGCCAGGCTATCTCCGCCTCGCTCAACAATCCCCGCGACAGCGAAACACCCTACGGCATCTTCCGTATGTAGTTTTGCCCGGCTAATCGTCAAGTCGCGAACGGGCCGTTAATCGCAGGCATTTCCTCGCCTCGTTGCTCGCTCCCTGCGGGCGCTGCTGCTGATCTGTGTGGCCTACGGGTTTCGAGCGGATCGAATGTAGAATGGAAACAGTGAGCGAGAGACAGGAACAATTTTCGGGGACTCGCGCTGTGCTCGAAGCGCATGCGTTCGACGTTGGCGCGCTCGAGGAGTACATGCGCTCGCACGTCGAGGGCTTCGCAGGCCCGTTGACGGTCCGCCAGTTCAAGGGCGGGCAGTCGAATCCGACTTATCGGCTCGAAGCGCCGTCGGGCAGGTACGTGCTGCGTCGCAAGCCGCCGGGCAAGTTGCTCAGGTCGGCGCACGCCGTCGATCGCGAATTCCGGGTGATCAGCGCGCTGTATGCGGCGGATTTCCCTGTGCCGCGGCCCTACGCGCTGTGCGAGGACGACGAAGTCGTCGGCACGATGTTCTACCTCATGGACTTCGTCGACGGCAGGATATTCTGGGATCTCGACCTGCCGGATTGCGCGCCCGACGAGCGCACGGCGATCTACGACAACGCCAACCAGGTCATCGCGGACCTGCACAATTATGACGTGTCGAAGATCGGCCTCGAGGACTTCGGCAAGCCGGGTAATTACTTTGCGCGGCAAATCTCGAGGTGGTCAAAGCAATACGTCGCGTCCGAGACTCGGGAGGTCGCCGCGATGAACCGCCTGATCGACTGGCTGCCGCAGAACATTCCCGACGATGAGTCGGTTTCGGTCGTACACGGCGACTACCGCCTGGACAACATGGTGTTCCACCCGACGGAACCGAGAGTGATCGGCGTGCTCGACTGGGAACTGTCGACCATCGGGCATCCGCTCGGCGATTTCACCTATCACCTGATGGCCTGGCAAATGCCGGAGGTCGGCATCGGCAGTACCGGGCTTGCCGGCAAGGACCTGGAGCATCTCGGCATTCCCTCCGAGGAAGCGTATGTCGAGATGTACTGCCGGCGCACGGGCCGGGACGGGATCGCCAACCGGAATTTCTACATGGCCTATAACTTCTTCCGCATTGCCGCCATCCTGCAGGGCATCGCCGGCAGGGTCCGCGACGGCACTGCGGCCAGCGTGCATGCGGAGCGTGCCGAGCTCGCGGTCAGGCCGCTCGCCGAGATCGGCTGGCGATTCGCCGGCAAGTCCGGCTAGGCAAACAGCGTCTTGGCCATGACGACCGCGGCCTCCCGCTGGTCGTAATAGCCCGCGACCTGGCTGAGAAACCGGTAGTCGAGCGATTCGTAAAAACGCCTCGCGGCGTCATTCGAGGCGCGGACCTCCAGCCGTATGCGCTGGATACCGGCGGTCCGGCAGGATTTCTCCAGCCATTCGACCAGCGAGCGACCGATACCCGACTGTCGCGCCCTGGGTTGCACCGCGAGCAGCAGCAGATGCGCGTCGTCGTCATGGAGCTTCATGATCGCGAATCCCTGCAGGACCCCGTCGACGCTGGCGACCAGCACCATTGTCTCCGGCTCGGCGATACAGCGGCGGATGCGCGCAGCGGTCCAGCGCCAGCGCAGACCGTACTCGACCTGCAGTCGGGACATCGTCGCGATCGCGGACGCTTCCGAACGATGCGCCGCGCGCAGCACCAGTGTTCCCTCGATGTTCATCACCGTACGATCGTATGCTAACTTGCCCGTCCCATGCCAATTGACCGAGATTACCTGGCGAACGCAGCCCTCGAGGACGTGCCGTTCTCCTACACGGAGAAAGACGCCATCCTTTACGCGCTCGGCGTTGGCTGCGGCAGTGATCCGCTCGATACCGGTCAACTTGCCTACGTTTCCGAACATGCCGGACTGCGCACCTTGCCGACATTCGCAGGCATGTTCATTCCGGATAACATCGTCGTCGATGCTGGCATCGACCAGGCCAACATGCTGCACCGGACGGAATCGCTGCAGCTTTTTCGACCGCTTCCCGCATCTGCCGACCTGCTGGCGAATCAGCGCGTCGTATCCTTGACCGATCGCGGTGCCAGGCGCGGCGCCGACCTCGAACTGGAGACGGAGCTGCGGCTCGCCCGGGACGATACCGTGGTCTGCACGATCCTGACGCGGGTAATCGCCCGCAGTGACGGTGGATTCGGCGGCGCCGCGTCACCGACCCGGGACAGGCATCGCATACCGGATCGCGACCCGGACCTGCAGTGTGCGTTGCCGACCCGCCCCGACCAGGCGCTGTTGTTTCGTCTCTCCGGGGACTTCAATCCGCTGCATTCGGACCCGACAGTTGCGCGCCGGGCCGGCTTCGACAGGCCGATTCTGCACGGCCGCTGCACTTTCGGCATCGCGTGCCACGCGATTCTGAAAACGGTCTGCGACTACGATTCCACGCTGATACGCGAGCTGGCGTGCCGCTTCAGCTCGCCGGTGTATCCCGGTGACACCATTACGACCGACATGTGGCAGGATGGCAACGTGGTGTCTTTCCGTTGCCGCGTTGCCGACAGAAATTCCACCGTCATCAACAACGGGCGCTGCCTGCTGCAGGCCTGAATCGAGGAAGCCAGTAATGAGCGAAAGAGTCCTCATTGACATCGACAACCACGTAGCGACGGTTATTCTGAACAGGGCCGATAAGCGCAACGCCGTCGACTTCGACATGTTCGAAGGCATCCTTGCGGCGGCGGCGGAGCTCGAGGCGAACCCGAGCGTGCGCGCCGTGGTGCTGTCGGGCGACGGACCGGATTTTTGCGCCGGCATCGATATCTCCATGTTCGGCGGCGAGGGCATTGCCGGCAACACGGCGGACCTCATGAAGCCACGCACCGGGTCAGGCGCAAATTTTTTCCAGGCAGTGGCCGTCTGCTGGCGGGACCTGCCGGTGCCCGTGATAGCCGCGCTCCACGGATCGGTTTTTGGCGCCGGCTTCCAGATAGCGATGGGCGCAGACCTGCGGTACGCGGCTTCGGACATGAAGATGTCGATCATGGAGATCCGCTGGGGACTCATTCCTGACATGGCGATTACCGCCACGATGCCTGGTGTGGTCGCGGAGGATCGCGTTCGTGAGCTGGCCTTCACCGGGCGGCGCGTTAAAGCGAAGGAGGCGTCGCGCGTCGGGCTGGTCACCAGCGTGGTCGATGATCCACTGGCGTCGGCCACCGCCGTCGCACACGAGATCGCCGGCAAGTCGCCAGACGCGATCCGCGCGATCAAGCGCCTGATCAATGAGTCGTGGTCGCGAGACAGCCGGGCCTCGCTGCGACTCGAGGCCGAATTGCAGACCGCCGTGATGGCCGGTCCCAACCAGCGCGAGGCCGTGGCCGCCAATCTCGAGAAGCGCGCGCCGGTGTTCCACGATCCGGACCCTGGGCGGTGAAAAGTGCCTGAATTGCCGATAAAATAACGGCTTGTTCTTGGAACTTGTCGCATGCTCCGGAACTCTTAAAGAGCAGGTATGGCAGATTACTGCCGGCACGGAATCCAGATCTTGAAAACCAGGTTGGCACTTATCGCGGGCTTGCTCGCAACCCTCCTGTGCGCGGCGGCGCAGGCGCAGACCTACAAGCCGTTCCCCGGCGAATCCGTCAACCAGCGTACCCGTGCCATCCAGGAGCGGGTCGAGGCGATCTACTCGGCAGGGGATTACGAACGGGCGCTCCTGATCTACGAGAAAGACCTTGCGCCGCTTGGCGATAAATATGCGCAGTACATGGTCGGCTACATGCACTTGCAGGGCGAGAGTGTGGACCCCGACGCGACAACGGCGCTGGCCTGGTTCCGGCTGGCGGCGGAGCGTGGCGAACCGTTGCTGGAACGGATCCGGGACGAGGTCAGCCAGCAGATGTCGCCGGCCGAGGTAGCCGCTTCGGATGACATCTTCCTGGCCCTGTGGAAGGAGATCGGCGACCGGGCATTGCTCCTCGAGCTGATTCGCAGGGACATGAACATACTCAGGGGGCAGACCGGGACGCGGATCCCGGGTGGCGTCCCCGCGGGTTCCGTGTCGATCTACAGGCTGTCGGGCGAGCCGGTCGGGCCTTATTTTTATCGCGACGTCAGGACCCGGCTCGAGGCGCGCATCGCCTATCTCGACGCGCGTGTCGAGATCAGCGACGTCGTCGTCGCCGATGAGCTGGAACGGATCAGGATCGAGGAAGCGGCCGTCAAGGAAGAACTGTCGGCCATGGGTAACAAATAGAACCCGTCAGATTTCGTTTCTCAACCCCCGCGTCAGGACCACCGGGAACTCCTCGCAGATCTCTTGTGCCACGGAAGACTTGCCGTGGAACCATTTCGGAATCCAGTTGATCGATCCCATGATCGCATTGCCCGTCATGCGCACGTCGCAGGGCGCAATGCTGCCATCCTCGATGCCGCGCCGGAGGATCTCCTCGAAACCCGCGCTATGCCGCCTCGACACGTCGAGAATCTCGTTGCGGTGACGCCGTTTTAGCGAGGGGATCTCGCTCATGATCGCGACCGGCCCCTCGTCGCCAACCATGATCTCGACGTGGTAGCGGATATAGAGGAAAGCCTGCTCGAGACCCGTTTTCCCCTCGGCGATGCCGCGCTCCATCGCTTCGCGACCCAGCTCGGCCGCCCGCAGGTAGCACTGGTAGACGAGTTCTTCCTTGTTCCTGACGTAGTAATAGAGCGCGGCGTCTGTCAGACCCAGGTGGCGGGACACGTCCTTCAACGACGTACCGCTGAAACCCTTCTGGTTGAAGCAGCTTGCGGCCGCCTTGAGAATCTTGTCGCGCTGCGACTCGAAGCGTGTTTCCGCTGCGTTTCTCGCCATTTTTGCAATCCCCGGATTGTGGAGCCGTGCACTTGAACTCTCCGGCCCGGTGCATTATTTTAATCTGGATTAAAATTTTTGCAATGCCAGAAACCGTTGATTTTAAACAGGTTAACGGTGGAATCGGGTATTGTTTCTGGCGCAACTGATGAGAGGGATGGCGCGATGAGCACTGCTCAGTCCGAACTGCCAAGAAGCTCCGGCGAGGAATCCCGGCCGCCGCTTCGATTCGTGACGGCCGCGTCACTGTTCGATGGCCACGACGCCGCGATCAACATCATGCGCCGGCTGATCCAGGCGCAGGGCGCGGAGGTGATCCATCTCGGCCATAACCGCAGCGTCGACGACATCGTGCGTGCCGCCATCCAGGAGGATGCCGACGCCATCGCCGTCAGCTCTTACCAGGGCGGCCACATCGAATTCTTCCGCTACATGGTCGACCGGCTGCGCGAGTTCGGTTCGTCGCATATCAAGGTGTTCGGCGGTGGCGGCGGCACGATTACGCCGGAGGAAATCCGCGAGCTGATGGATTACGGGGTCGAGCGCATCTATCACCCGCACGACGGGATGCAGATGGGCCTCGAGGAGATGATTCGTGATCTCGTCAGGCGGACCGAGGAAGGGCGCCTCGACACGGCCGCGCCGTCCCGGCCCGAGGAAGGCAGCGCAAAAGACGTTGCGGCAATGATGTCCGCGATCGAAGAAGGCTTGTTCAGCGAATCGAGGCTCGCCGGTCTGCGCAAGGAATGGCAGATGAAGGCGAAGACCGTTCCCGTGATCGGCATCACCGGAACGGGCGGCGCGGGCAAGAGCAGCGTCACCGATGAGATCCTCAACCGGGCGCTCGCCTGTTTCCCCGACAAACGGATTGCCGTGGTTGCGGTCGACCCGACGCGCCGGCGCACGGGCGGCGCACTGCTCGGCGACCGCATTCGCATGAATGCCCTGCGCTCCGAACGCGTCTACATGCGTTCGATCGCGACCCGCAGGCAGCACCTGGCGACGAGTGAAATGCTCACCGACCAGGTGCAGTTCCTGAAGTCGCTGGACTTCGACCTGATCATCGTCGAGACGGCCGGCATCGGCCAGAGCGACAGCGAGATCGTCGATCTCGTGGACTTCTCGGTCTACGTCATGACCAGCGAATACGGCGCGGCCAGCCAGCTCGAGAAGATCGACATGCTCGACTTCGCCGACCTGATCGTGCTCAACAAGTATGACAAACGCGGGGCCGAAGATGCCCTGCGCGACATCCGCAAGCAGTGGAAGCGTAATCACACGCAGTTCCAGGCAGCCGACGAAGACGTGCCTGTCTACCCGACGATCGCGAGCCAGTTCAGCGATCCCGGCGTGAACTGGATGTTCACCGAATTGTGCAGGCTGCTGGTAACGAAACTCGATCTCGCGCCCGAGGCCTGGCAGCCGGGCATCGACGTGACCGAGAAGGAGCCAAGAGCGACCGCCATCATTCCCGGCAGCCGGATTCGTTACCTGGCCGAGATCAGCGAACAGGGCCGCGGGATCAATGCGGCCGTCGACCAGCAGGCAGAAGCGGCGAGCAAACTGCAGCATCTCTTTGAGGCGCTGCGCGAACTGGGTGACCCGGACTTGCCGAAGGCCTTCGATGCCTATGGCGCGAACGCCCTCGCCGACAACAAGGATGTCTCGATCCTGACCCTGCGTCAGCGTTACCAGGAGACGCTGAAGGAGATCAGCACCGAGGCGATCGGCCTGCTGCGTGAATGGCCGNNGGCCGTCCGGGCTGACGAGTACAGCTACCCGGTTCGCGGCAAGGAAGTGACCGGGTCCAACTACCGGGAATCGCTGAGCCACCAGCGCATCCCCAAGATTGCGGCGCCGTCATTCCAGGACTGGGGCCAGTTGCTCAAATTCCTGATGAAGGAAAACCTGCCGGGCAGCTACCCCTATACGGGCGGCGTCTATCCGTATCGCAGGCTGGGTGAAGACCCGACCCGCATGTTTGCCGGCGAAGGTACGCCCGAGCGGACCAATGCGCGTTTCCACTACCTGTCTCTCGGCCAGGAGGCTGCGCGACTGTCGACGGCATTCGACTCGGTCACGCTCTACGGTGAGGACCCGCACGAGCGCCCGGACATCTACGGCAAGGTCGGCAACTCGGGCGTTTCGATCGCGTCTGTCGACGATATGAAGAAGCTCTACTCGGGATTCGACCTGTGCGCGCCGACGACGTCGGTGTCGATGACGATCAATGGTCCGGCGCCGATGATCCTCGCCTTCTTCATGAACGCGGCGATCGACCAGCAGGTCGAGGCGCATTTGAGAACGACAGGCCAGTGGGAGGCGGCGCGGAATAAGATCGACGCTTACTTCGCTGACAGGCCGCGGCCCGAGTATGTCGGCGATTTGCCCGCAGGCAACGACGGGCTTGGTCTCGGACTGCTGGGCATCTCCGGCGACAGGCTGGTCGATGCCGATACCTATGCAGAGATCAGGGAAAGGACACTCAGGTCGGTGCGGGGTACCGTGCAGGCGGACATCCTCAAGGAGGATCAGGCGCAGAATACCTGCATCTTCTCCACCGAATTCGCCATGAAGATGATGGGCGACGTGCAGCAGTACTTCATCGACCACCAGGTACGCAATTACTACAGCGTGTCGATCAGCGGCTATCACATCGCCGAGGCCGGCGCGAACCCGATCAGCCAGCTCGCCTTCACGCTGGCGAACGGCTTCACGATCGTCGAGTACTACCTCGCGCGCGGCATGGACATCGACGACTTCGCGCCGAACCTGAGCTTCTTTTTCTCGAACGGCATGGATCCCGAGTACACGGTGATCGGGCGCGTGGCGCGCCGGATCTGGGCGCGGGCGATGCGCGAGCGCTACGGCGCGAGTGCGCGCAGCCAGATGCTGAAGTACCACATCCAGACGTCGGGCCGCAGCCTGCACGCGCAGGAGATCAGCTTCAACGATATCCGCACGACCCTGCAGGCGCTGTATGCGCTGTTCGATAATTGCAACAGCCTGCATACGAACGCGTTTGATGAAGCCATCACCACGCCGACCGAGCAGTCCGTACGACGTGCGGTCGCGATCCAGATGATCATCTCGCGCGAGCTTGGCCTCAATTACTGCGAGAACCCCTGGCAGGGATCATTCATCGTCGACGAGCTGACCGATCTTGTCGAAGAGGCGGTTTACAAGGAGTTCGACAGGATCTCGGAGCGGGGCGGCGTCCTCGGCGCGATGGACACGATGTACCAGCGCGGCAAGATCCAGGAAGAGAGTCTTTACTACGAAAGCAAGAAGCATGACGGCAGCTATCCGCTCATCGGCGTGAATACTTTCCTGCCGAAAGCGGGCCAGGAAGACGAAGTGCGCGACCTCGAGTTGATTCGCTCGACGGAGTCGGAGAAAGGCGACCAGATCCGCCATGTCAGGCAATTCCAGGACCGGCACCGGGACGAGTCGCGCGATGCGATCGCGGCCCTGCAGGCTGTCGCGCGGGCGCGCGGCAACGTGTTCGAGGAACTGATGAATACGGTGAAGTCCAACTCCCTCAGCCAGATCTCGGCGGCGCTCTACGAAGTTGGCGGAGAATACCGGCGTAATATGTAATCGATCAGCCGAGGCGGATTTTTTTCGCACGGCTTTGTGGCATATTGGTCGGTAACAACACGAATAAAGCAGAGCCCGAAGGACCACCGTGGTCATCGACGCCAAGTACAAGTCCCTGTTTATCTTCCCGGCACTCATCGTGCTGGTCCTGCTGTTCGTTGCGTCCGTCGTCATGATGTTTGCGAGCAACGATGCCACCGCCTGGCTGGGCGCAGCGATATCGACGCTGCCTTTGCCGATCATCGCGGCGCAGCTGACTCTGCGGCCCGTGCCGCGCACCAGCGAAAACCTGCCGCTGCTGCTGTTCATCGCCGCCGCTGGCGTGATGGTCGCCGGCTGGGAGCAGTTCATCGAAGGGACGTCCGGCTGGGGGCCGACCTCGGTCGCGCTGGTGGCGGCGTCGATATTCCTGCTTTACGTGTTCTGGTATTCCCGCTTCGGCAGGTTCGAAAGCGCACAGCTGATGGTCGGCAGCAAGCTGCCTGCATTTACCCTGAACGATGTCGACGGCAATGCGTTCGACTCGGCCTCGCTGATCGGCGCGCCTGCTGTCGTGATGTTCTATCGCGGTAACTGGTGCCCGCTGTGCATGGCCCAGATTCGTGAGATCGCCGACCGCTACCAGGACATCGCGGCGATGGACATCAAGGTTGTATTTATCAGTCCGCAGCCGGATGAGCAGAGTCGCAAGCTGGCCGCGCAATACGACGCGCCGTTCATCGTACTGGTTGACGAGGGCAACAGGGTGGCCGAGGAGCTGGGTATCGCGGTGAAGAACGGCGTGCCGATCGGCATCCCCGGCGGCTATTCGGGAGATACGGTGCTGCCGACGCTCGTCGTCAGCAACGAAAAAGGGACGATCCTGTTTTCCGACCAGACTGACAACTACCGCGTCCGCCCGGAGCCCGATATTTTCCTGGCGATCCTGCGCCGCGCGGGAGTGGGCGTGAAGTGACCGACCAGAAGCCGTCGAGCATCCTCGATAATCCAACGCATTATGAAGGCACCTACCTGGAGTTTCTCGGCTTCAAACTGGTCGACTGGAAGAAAGGCTACGCGCGCATGGAAATGCCGGTCCGTGGCGAACATCGCAACACCGTGGGCTACCTGCATGGCGGCGTCATTTCTTCCCTGCTTGACATTGCAGGTGCCGTCGCCGGCAGTTACGGCGACGCCAAAGAGAGCGTGTCGATAACCGTCAATCTGAACGTGAACTTCATGGCGCCGCACCAGGCGGATGTCGCGGTGGCCGAAAGCGAGCTGATACGTATGACCAGTTCTTTGTTCTTCGCGCAGGCGAAACTGGTCGATCCTGCCAGTAACCGCCTGTGCGCGACGGCCACCGGCACATACAAGAAGAAACCTCGGGAGTAATTCGTGACTGACACGCTGAACAGATTCCGGGTCGACGGCAAGGTCGCCCTCGTCACCGGCGCAGGCACGGGCCTCGGCCGGCAATTCGCGCTTTCACTGGCAGAGGCAGGCGCCTCGGTTGCGCTGGCGGCGCGGCGCCGGGAAAAATTGAAGGAGACGGCAGCCCTGGTCGATGAAATGGGCGGCAAGTCGATCTGTCTCGATCTCGACGTGACCGATGCTTTGTCGGTGACCAGCTGCGTGCGCGAGGTCGGTGCGGAGCTCGGCGTGCCCGACATCCTCGTCAACAACGCGGGCATTGCGAGACAGGCATTCCTGACCGACATCAGCGAGGAGGACTGGGACGCGGTACTCGATACCAACCTGAAAGGCGTCTTTCTCGTCGCGCAGGCCGTCGCCAGGGCGATGATCATGGCGGAGAAGCCGGGCAGCATCATCAACATTGCGTCGATACTGGGTCTCGGCGTGAGCAAGGCGCTGGCGTCGTATATTGCGGCGAAGTCGGGCGTCGTGCACCTGACGAAGGCGATGGCGCTCGAATGGTGCCGCAGCGGCATCCGGGTCAATGCGATCGCGCCCGGCTACTTTGTCACCGAAATCAATGAGAAGGCTTTCGAACAGGGCGCCCATGAACTGGTCAAACAACACGTGCCGATGGGTCGTGTCGGCGAGATGGCCGAAATTTCCGGACCGCTGTTATTGCTCGCATCGGACGCAGGCAGCTACATGACAGGCAGCATCGTCACGGTTGACGGCGGTCATCTCATTAAATCGCTCTAGCTGCGGCGAATGGGTCCCCTCGCAGGATTCAGGATTGTCGAGATCGCCGGGATCGGCCCCGGTCCTTTCTGCGGCATGCTGCTTGCCGACATGGGCGCCGAGCTGATCCGGATCGATCGACCGGGCGGCTCGGGCGCCGGTATCGACATCCCCGACCGGTACAACGTGCTCCTTCGCGGCAGGCCGACGGTCACGGTCGACCTGAAGAAGCCGGAAGGCGTCCAGCTCGTGCTGAATCTCTGCGCAAAAGCGGACGCAATTTTCGAGGGCTTCCGCCCCGGCGTCATGGAGCAACTCGGGCTCGGGCCTGAAGAATGCATGGCGGTCAATCCGAAACTCGTCTACGGGCGCGTGACGGGCTGGGGCCAGGACGGGCCGCTCGCGCAGACGGCGGGTCATGACGGTAACTATGCGTCGATCGTCGGCGCGATCGGTGCGATCGGCGCCAGGGAAGGGCCGCCCGCAGTGCCGCTCAACATTATCGGTGACTACGGCGGAGGCGGCGCCTACCTCGCAATCGGGATTCTCGCCGCCCTGCTCGACGCCCAGCGCTCCGGTCAGGGTCAGGTGGTCGACGCGGCGATGGTCGACGGCGCCGCGTCGCTGATGTCGGTGTTCTACGGTCTGCATGCAGGCGGCATGTGGCAGGACGAACGGGGCAGCAATCTCCTGGACGGCGCCGCGCCTTTCTACCGGCCATACAGGACAAAGGACGGTAAATACGTTTTTGTCGGCGCCATCGAGCCGAAGTTCTTCGCAGTCCTCGTCGAAAACAGCGGCGTTGCCGGCGTCGATCCCGTCGCTCAGTTCGACCAGTCGAAATGGCCGGCACATGCCGACGCCTTCGGCAAGGCCTTCGCGGCGCAGTCGCGCGATCACTGGACGGAGGTATTCGCCGGTACAGACGGCTGTGTCGCGCCGGTCCTGTCTCTCGGTGAGGCGCCGACGCATCCGCACAATGTCGCACGCAATGTGTTTATCGACGTCGACGGCGTCATGCAGCCGGCGCCCGCGCCAAGATTCTCCAGGACGATTTCGGAAACCGGCAGTCCAGCCGGCTCGAAGGCCTTGTCGGCCGACGAGATACTGGCGATGTGGGAATGATCCGATGCTCGAGCCCGTCGTTGAAAGCTACGTTATCGGCGCCAGCGACCCGCCATTGATCGAACAGACGATCGGCCAGGCGCTGAGCGAAGCAGCACACAAGTACGGCGAAAGCGAAGCGATCGTATCCGTGCACCAGGGGATGCGTGTCTCTTACCGGGAACTCAACGAACAGGCCGGGATGGTCGGCGCCGGTTTGTTGTCGCTCGGACTCGAACCTGGCGACCGCGTCGGTATCTGGGCGCCCAACTGCGTCGAATGGACGATCGTGCAATTCGCCACTGCCAAGGCCGGCTTGATCCTCGTCAACATCAATCCTGCGTGCCGCCTGTTCGAGCTCGAATATGCGCTGACCAAGGTCGATTGTCGTGCGCTCGTGCTTGCAGAGTCATTCAAGTCGAGCAGGTACTTCGACATGATCAGGCAACTAGCACCGGAAGTCGATGCCTGTGAACCGGGCAAGCTCGTCAGTGAGAAGCTCCGGGACCTTGAAATGGTCATCGGATTCGGCGGTGAGATCCCGGACGGATTTATCGACTACGAAGAAGTCGCTCAACAGGCGGCTGAAGCGGACAAAGCACGGATCGTGGAATTCGAGTCGTCGCTCGATCCCTATGAGCCGATCAACATCCAGTACACGAGCGGAACGACCGGATTGCCGAAGGGCGCGACGTTGACGCATCACAATATCCTGAATAACGCCTGGTTCGTCGGCGAGCGGATGCGCCTGACAACGGAAGATCGCATGGCGATCCCGGTACCCCTGTACCACTGTTTCGGCATGGTGATGGGCAATCTCGCCTGCCTGACGCATGGTTCGGTCATGGTATACCCGTCGCCGGTCTTCGAGCCTGCGGCGACAATGCAGGCCGTGCAGGATGAACGCTGCACGGTATTGTACGGGGTGCCGACGATGTTCGTCGCGGAGCTCTCGCTCGACAATTTCGGGGACTACGACGTCAGCACGTTACGGACCGGCATCATGGCGGGCGCGCCGTGCCCGATCGAGATCATGAGGCGGGTGATCGACGACCTGCACATGCCGGAAGTGACGATCGCCTATGGCATGACCGAGACCAGCCCGGTGAGTTTCCAGTCATCGACCGACGACCCCATCGAACGCAGGGTCACGACGGTCGGACGGGTGCTGCCGCACACCGAAGTCAAGATCGTCGACGAGGAAGGCAACATGGTCCCCCGCGGCGAGACGGGCGAGTTGTGCACGAAGGGCTACTGCGTCATGCCGGGCTACTGGAACGACGAGGCGAAGACGCGCGAATGCCTGCGCGACGGCTGGATCTATACCGGCGATCTCGCGACGATCGACGAGGAGGGCTATGGCAACATCGTCGGCCGGCTGAAGGACATGGTCATCCGCGGCGGCGAGAATCTCTACCCCAGGGAGATCGAGGAATTCCTGTATACGCATGAAGACATCGAGGCAGTCGAGGTCTTCGGCGTGCCCGACGAGAAGTTCGGCGAGGAGCTGTGCGCCTGGATCAAGCTGCACGAGGGCAAGTCGCTGTCGGCACAGGACATCCGCGATTTTTGCGCCGGCCGGATTTCGCATTTCAAGGTGCCTCGCTACATTCGCTTCGTCGATGAATTCCCGATGACGGTGACCGGCAAAGTGCAGAAATTCCAGATGCGTGACGAGATGATCGAGGAACTGGGACTCGAAGAGGTCGCTACGGCGTGAGCGACGTCGCTCCGTCGATAACGGCCGCCATCGGCCGCACGCCCCTCGTCGAACTGTCGCGCATTACGGCCGGGCTGGAGGGCCGCATCCTTATGAAACTGGAGTATCTGAACCCGGGCTTCTCGAAGAAGGACAGGGCGGCGCTCAGGATCATCGAAGAGGCGGAAGCCGCGGGAGACCTGCGGCCTGGCCAGACCGTCCTGGAGCTGACCAGCGGCAACATGGGCACCGGGCTTGCCATCGTCTGTGCCGTCAGGGCGTATCCGTTCATTGCCGTCATGTCGAAAGGCAATTCCCCCGAGCGCGCGGCGATGATGCGCGCACTGGGCGCAGAGACCGTGCTTGTCGACCAGGCGCCGGGCTCGAGGCCGGGCGAAGTAAGCGGCGACGATCTCGAGCTGGTCGACGCCGAGGCGACGAGGTTGACAAGGGAGCGCCACGCCTTTCGTGCCGATCAGTTCGAACATGCCGGCAACCGGAATGCGCACTACCTCGGCACCGGAGCGGAAATCTGGGCGCAAAGCGGCGGCTCCATCACCGCGTTCTGCGACTTTGCCGGTTCGGGCGGTACTTTTGCGGGTTGTGCGCGGTTCTTCAGGGAGCAGAATCCGGGCGTACGCTGCTACCTCGTCGAGCCCGAACAGGCCGCGGCCCTGTCCGGCGCCACGGTCGCCAATCCGGATCACCCCATCCAGGGTGGCGGCTATGCCATGCAAAGCCTTTCTCAACTCGACGGCGTGGAGCCTGACGGATACCTCGGCGTATCGGGCCAGGAGGCGATCGACTGTGCGCGGCAGCTGGCGCGCGTGGAAGGTATCTTTGCCGGCTATTCCAGCGGCGCAAACCTGGCCGCCGCGCTCAAGCTGCTGGCGGGCCCGACGCCGGGCGCGACGATCGCGATCGTCGCCTGCGACTCCGGGCTCAAGTATCTCAGCACGACGCTCTGGGAATAAAACTCAGAGTTCCGGAAAACCGCGCGGCGGCACCCGGTGCATCGTCGCCTGTTCGTAGGCGTAGGCGAGGCCGAACAGCAGTCCTTCCGCATAGGGTCTGCCGAGGATCTGCAGGCCGGCCGGCAGGTGACCGTAGGTGTAGCCCATCGGCACGGTGACCGCCGGCAGCCCGGTGTCGGGTGACACCAGCTGGCTGTTGTCCCCTCTGTAGTCCTCGTAGCCGCGATCGATATCGGCCGGCGGGTTGGTCCACGACGGATAGACGATGGCGTCGACTTCTGCCGAATCCATCGCCGCGACCGTATCCGCGCGATAGGCCTGGCGCGGCTCGGAATCGAAGAAGTCATTGCAGGGTGGTTCCCATTCCGTCGGGTGCACGTCGAGCGGTCCGTCGCCGAAATAGTCGAGCCCGCCCTTGGCTTGCGGGGAATACTCGCCGTTCTCGACGACCTCCATGACGTCGGTCATCGGCGCATCGTCACCCAGCGACGACAGGTAAACATACATGTCGTAACGAAAGCGGTTACAGCCGTCGGCATCGAGATGCGTGTCGAGATTCGCGATCTCGATCGGGTCGACGATCTCGGCGCCGGCCGACGCAAGGTCGGCCAGCGCCTGTTCGAAGACCCTGGTCACCTCGGGATCGGCGTCCTCGGTGTCGACCAGCGCGCGCAGCACGCCGATACGCTTGCCCTGCAACGTGTTCGCATCGAGGAACGTCGTGTAGTCGTCCTCCTTTCTGCCGCGCCCGTCCTCGGTATAAGGATCGGCCGGGTCATAACCGGCGATGACATTGAAGACTTTCGCGGCGTCCGCCACGGTGCGCATCATCGGCCCGGCGATATCCCTGTCGAACAAAAGCGGTATGACGCCGTCCCGGCTGGTCAGCCCGATCGTCGAGCGTATGCCGAACAGGGCGAGGTGCGACGAAGGGCCGCGTATCGAGTTACCGGTATCGGAGCCCATGCCGATTACGCCGAAGCTTGCTGCGGTCGCCGATGCCGTGCCGCCGCTCGAGCCCGCCGGCACGCGACCGAGGTCGTAGGCATTCGCTGTCCTGCCATAAGACGAACTGATCGTTTCCCGCGGACTGAATGCCCACTCCGCCATGTTGGTTTTGGCGATGATGATGGCATCCGCCGCGCGGAGCTTTTGCACCATGAACGCGTCGTCCGGCGGGATGCTGTCCTTCAATGCGATCGAGCCGCCGCTGGTCGGCATGTCAGCAGTATCGAAATTGTCCTTGAGGAGTGCCGGGATACAGTACAAAGAGCCCATGTCTTCGCCTGCCGCGATTCGGTCGTCGAGTTGCCTGGCCTTGGTAACTGCGTTCGGGTTGCTGAAGATGATCGCGTTCATGCCGGACGACTGGTCGTAGTGCTCGATGCGGCGGAGATAGCCTTCGACCACGTCAACACAGGACAGGGTGCCGGACTCGATCGCCGCGTGGACATCGTCGATGCTTGCCTCGACGAAGCGGAATCCGGTCGTCGGTGGCTCCGCCGTGCAGGCGCTTACCAGCGTTGCGGCGAGCAGAGCCGATATCTGTTTTGGATTATTCATTACGTTTGTCATTGCGCCATGTTATTTCGGGAACAGCAGCTGCAATTGTGCCCGCAGCTGCCACCTCGCTCCGATGTCCGGTCGTTCGACGTTGTAATAGGCCTGTACCGCCGCATTGACCGGCTGATTGCCAATCCTGAAAATTCGGCCTACACCGCCGCCGAGCGGAACGGTCCAGCGGTCGCCGCTCGACGATTCCCAGTTGGCGGTGACAATGGGCGAAGACGTGAGATACCAGCCGCCGCTGTCCGGGATGTTGTAGTTGAGGAACGGTTGCCAGGTAAACAGGCTGACGTCCGGACGCCCGCCGCTGCCGGCGATCCACACATTGCTGACGAGCGAGCCGACGACCCAGTTACCCGGCATTGTCAGGACGACGGCCGATGCGCCGAGGCCGACCGAGTCGCTCCCGAGCCGATCGTCGGTTGCGGTAGGCAGCGAGACGGTCGGACCGACGCCCCACGTCCACTTGCCCGAGGCTCGCGGGGAAAAGAACGCCGTGGCATTGAGATCGCCGAGGCCGAATTCCCGGTCCTGGTTGCTTGCAAATGCCGGCTGCGAGATCACCGGCAGGATCGTGCGCGTAATCAGGTTCCAGTCGTCATTAAGGACCAGCGGGTAGACGGGCTGAATGTTCAGCACGTTCTGGGTTTTGCCAAGCGGCCCGAAATCGAAATTCGTATTGTTCTGAAACGGCAGGCTGATCATGCTCGCGACCGGGTTCTGGGCCGCCTTGGCAAGGTCTGCAGCGTCCTGGGCCGTCGCCGCAAGCGGTGTCGCCAACAGGCAGGCAGACACCAGCAATCCTGCACGTGCGCTCATCGATGGACCTCCATGTGCATGAGGCGCAATCCTTGACCACGGGCCGCAGCATGTCAAAACCGCCAGTCCCGCGCGCCGCTTGCTATCCGCATCCCGAGGCCTTACAATCACTTGCTTGTTGACAGCAAGTTAATTTGTCCGAATATAAGCTGTTGATATTCAATAACTTCTGGAGGTCCCCCGCCTTGAGTAATGGAGCACGGGGCGCCTGCGAGGCGCCCCAGTCTTTAACCCAGGCCGAGCGAACGGCCATTTCCGACCGCGCCATGCTGGACGCGGCGATCGAACTGGTACTGGAGAACGGCATCGAGAAGACCACCCTGGCGATGATCGGCGAGAAAGCCGGCTATAGCCGGGGCCTCGCTACCTATCGCTTTGGTTCGAAGGCCGGTCTCTTCGACGCACTGTGTAAAGCGATCGGCCGCAACTGGCTCGAATACCTGAAGCGCGGCACCGAGGGCAAGACGGGCGTAGACGCGATGTGCGCAGCGCTCGACACCGTCTATCAGTGGGTCACCGATACGCCGAACGAGGCGCGCGTGCTGCAGATCCTGCATTGCGGCTCCGCGAGTCCCGGCTCGGAATTCCAGGAGACCTCCGTTGGCATCCACCGTCGCCAGCTGTCTGACGTCATCGAGTGGATCGAGGGAGGCAAGCGGGATGGCCAGATTCGTGATGACGTGGACGCCGATGCCGTTGCTGCGGAATACGTCGCCTACACGTCCGGAATTTCCTACCTCTGGCTCTTGAGCGCGGCAACCTTCGATTTCGAAAATGCCAACAAGGCCATGAAGCATTACCTGAGAAACACGCTCAGCCCAACCCAACAGGAATCATCATGACAGACGCCTACATTTACGATCACGTCAGGAGCCCGCGTGGCCGCGGCCGCGCCAACGGGTCGCTCCACGAGGTGACGCCCGTCGACCTGACTTCACAAGTGCTCGCGCATCTCCGCGAGCGCAACGAGCTCGACACGAGCAAGCTCGACGATGTCGTGCTCGGCTGCGTGTCGCCGGTGGGCGAGCAGGGCGCGGTCATCGCGCGCACGGCGCTACTGAACGCCGACTATGCCGAAAACGTGCCAGGCAAGCAGCTCAATCGCTTCTGTGCATCCGGCCTCGAGGCGATCAATACCGCAGCCGGCCAGGTCATGGCCGGCCAGTCGGACCTGACGATCGGCGGCGGCGTCGAGTGCATGTCCCGGGTGCCGATGGGGTCCGACTCCGGCGCGATGCATGCCGATCCCGCGATCGCCAGCAAGATCTACTTTGCGCCGCAGGGCATCGGTGCGGACCTGATCGCGACCAGGGCGGGTTTCAAGCGCGAAGATGTCGATGCCTATGCGGTCGAGAGCCAGAACCGCGCCGCCAACGCCTGGGAGAACGGCTACTTCGACAGGTCCGTCGTGCCGATCAGTGACCACATCGGCATTCCCCTGCTGGAAAAGGACGAGCACATGCGTCCTGGCACGACGATGGAGGATCTCGCCGGGCTCAAGGCGGCTTTCGAAATCCCCGGCGAGCAGGCGGGCTTCGACGCGGTCGCGATCCAGAAATATCCCGAGGTCGAGGCGATCGATCATGTCCATACCGCCGGCAACTCGAGCGGTATCGTCGACGGCGCG
>JABAOH010001378.1_pt1 | contig 18723 bp, 19 predicted proteins | sample 7062181 | NCBI WGS metagenome assembly JABAOH01 (sample SAMN14538630, study PRJNA623070) | marine sediment metagenome | biome: marine biome [ENVO:00000428]; feature: marine pelagic biome [ENVO:01000023]; material: deep marine sediment [ENVO:00002113]; isolation source: pool of 5 deep marine... | reverse complement strand
GCAACGCCTTTAGGCGTCACCGCAGAAGAAAAGAATTTGGCATATCCAAACTTCTCCGAGTCTGGGGGGCATGCAATAACAGGATATTTCGTCGAGCCTGCTACAACACCCGAAAGTGCATCTGACAAGCCAGCAACGGTAACAAGAATTGTCTCTCCACTGCTCTTCTCGAATTCCTCGATTTCATCAAGCAATTTCCTAGGAGTTCTGTGAGCGGACGCAACCACGTAGCTACATGTGACACCAAAACCTTCTCGTTGCACGAATTGTTCGATGCGAGCAGCAAAGGTGTAATCGCTCTTTGAGCCCATGACAACAACGATTTTTCCTGTGGACATAGTTGGTATATTATGGCAAAAACGATTTAAAGCTTAATTATAAGGCGGCTTTTATTTGTCGGCAAGGTGAGAGCTTTGAGTGCAAACGCAAAGTTTGAAGAAATGAAAAAAGAAATGATCGGCAAATTCTTTGAATTGAATCCTCATTGGGCTAGCTTTCTAGGTCTCCACGATCCCTACGACTACTTGCTTCCGAAAGGCGATACCAACCATATCCTTGAAAACTTGGAGCTGCTTGAAGACTATCTTAGTCGCATGAACGAACAAATTGACTACGCAGCTTTGAACGAGGCTAATCAGATCGACTTGCTTGTGCTGAAAAAGGCTGTTGAGATATCTAGGTTCGAATTCTACGAACAACGCATGCACGAACTTGACCCGAACGCTTTCGACCAGATCGGTGGCATTTTCTTCGGAATGATAACAAAAGACTACGCGCCTTTGGAAAAAAGAATCGACGCTATAATCGCAAGACTCGAAAAACTCCCAAAATTCTTGGAAGAATTCCGGTCACGATTCGAGAACTCAAATCCCGTGAAGCTGTGGACTGAAATTGCAATAGAATCAGCACAACAAATTCCAGGATTGTTTCAATTTATCGCTGGCGCGTCTAAGGGCAAAATCTCCGAGGATCTTTTCGGAAGACTCGAAAAAACCACCGACAACATGATGAAGCCATTTCAGGAACACATGCAGTGGCTTCAAGATCTGAAGTCAAAGACAATGGAGAATTGGGCTTTAGGGTCAGAGAAATTCGAGAAAATTATCCAGCTCCGCGATCTTGGAATGACGTCGACGGAAATTTATCAAATCGGAGCCAGATACCTCAAAGAGTTGAAAGAGGAGAGCTCACGCATCGCACAGCAGATTGCTCCTGGCAAAAGTATCGAGGAGATTCTGAAAATGATTGAACAGAACGCCCCGAAAACTTTTGAAGAAGCCTTAACTGCGACTAAAAAAGCTATGGACGAGGCGAAGCAGTTCATCAAAGCAAATAGCATTGCAACCGTTTACGAAGAAGATAAACTGTTAGTGGAGGAGACTCCAGCGTTCATCGCACCGCTTATTCCCTTTGCAGCAATGATGATGCCATCCAGATTCGACAAACCCATGATAGGCATCTACATTGTTACTCGTCCGCAAGATATCTCAAACTTGGGAAGCCATCTAAACTACGCAAGCATCCGAAACACTGCCGTTCACGAAGCGTATCCTGGACATTTCCTTCAAGGCGCTATATCAAACAGAAGCTCGCTAATTCATATGTTGGCTGAAGGAACAGAAACCACCGAAGGTTGGGCGCATTATTGCGAAGAGATGATGACAAATCGAGGATTCGTAAAAGGCCTAGAAGCTAGGCTCATACAAGTGAAAGATGGAATCTGGCGGGCAGTGCGAATCATTGTAGATGTCAAATTGTCTCGTGGCGAGATGAGCGTTGAAGAAGCTATAAGCATGTTGATGAAAGAAGCTGGCATATCCAAGGAGGCTGCTCTAGCAGAGGTTCGCCGCTACACGCTTACGCCGGGCTATCCGCTTTCCTACTTGCTTGGCAAACATTTGATATTGCAATTGCGAGAGGAAGTTAAGCAGAAGATGGGACCAAAGTTCAACGACAGGTTTTTCCACGACACCATTACAGCAAACGGATACCTGCCCTTGTCGCTGCTGAGAAAAGTGTTCGATCAGAAAATAACCAAACTTGGAGTTTAGTCGAACCTGTTTACGGAGGCTTCATGCGCGATTAAGCGCTGATCCTCCGCTACTTTTTCTATAATTTTGTCGACCAGCTTTGGCTCCGTTGTTAATCTGCCCACCACGTGAAGCCTGCCGCGGGTGTTTGCAGCTATAAGTTCAGTTACCGCGAAGCCAAAAGTTTCTCGTCCATACATGTGCGGATTTGTATTAATTACAACAGTGTGAATTCCCTCTTTTCTTATCATCTTTGAGACAGAGATAACATCATGAATAGCTAGATCCTCATATTCCCGGCCTATTATGCGTGGCTCATCAACCGATCGAACTTCCCCAGTTTCGAGGCTTCTCGTTAAAGGCACATTTGCGCTTCCATCTGTAATGATGATCATAGTTGGTATCGTTGAGGAGTCGCGTCTTTTCGATTTTTTCAATAATTCCCAACCTTTGAGCATGCCAGCAGCGAGAGGCGTGTACCCGCTGATTTTTAATCCTAACAGCTTGTTCGCTACTACGCGAAGGTTGGTGATAGGATGTTGAGCAACAATTGCGCCTGTGTCTTTCAGTGCCACAACACCGACGCGGTCTCTGTACCGATAGGCGTCTCCATGTAGTCTTAATATGGCCTTTTTCACAGCGTCAATGTTGAGCATCATGGAGCCGCTGAGATCTAATACAAAAATTATGGTCATGGACGCTTTGTACCGCCTAAGCTTCTCGCGGACGTCTTGAAGTCTCACACTGAGAGCGGGCCCAAACCTGGTTTTTCTGGAGTTCCGTTTTCTTGCAGCCGCTCGGATAGTAGCAGGGAAGTGGATGTCTCTAGGTTTTCCGCGGGGGAACTTCCATCCACTGGCTCTACCTCGCCTGATAGTTGTTACGGCTTCAGCTCTCTTTCCTGAGAAGCTGCTGACGGCTCTGCGACGCTTCCTCGCTTCAAAGGAGAGCTTTGGAAGGTTTCCAGAGGCTTTTGTGGAGCCTTTGAAACCCCTAAAAAGGGAAAATCCTTCTCTTAGACGCGGCGTTTTAGACGCGTAGCCGATGGAGGGTATTCCTTTTGCCTTTTTCGCTGAAACCAGCTTTCCTTCGTCTTTACCATTGGTTCTCATGAATGACTCTTTTCCTTTCGTCACGCTTTTAACGGAGGGCATGTCTATGATTTTTTTTCGTAGACCCCGTCCGAAAGCAAAGATCACGTTTCCAAGCCATCTCGCTGATTTTACGAAGAGCTCTGATAGTCTTCTTTGAAAGTTCAAGAGCTTTTGATGTTTTTCTAGAAATTCTTCAACCTTCTTGTTTACGTCACCTTTGACAAAGACAACTGCTCGACCTTCTCTTTTTCCCTGGGTTCCTTTCAACTCCTTTTGCTGCTTCGTTTGGTTCTTAGTGTTTTTCGGCTTATAGCCAATGGTCTTTGCTACCTTGAGTAGTATTTCCTGTATCTCCGCAGGCGTTGCAGGCTCGAGGAACCCTCCTTCTCTGGTGCGGTGGCTTAGAGTGAGTTCTGATGCGGTGAGAACATCGTTCATGGAAACCTCCTTTCGCTCTTCGAAAGCAGCCAGGGCTGCAGCCGCTTTGCTAATAACAATGTCGGGCCTTAACCCGTCGACTTTCAGGTTGGCACAGCTTCTGCAAATGGCTTCGAGAAGATTCTCAGGCATGACGACATTGGGCAGCGTCTTTCGCGCGAGCACGATTCTCTCCTTAAGCTCTTCTTGTATAGGTTTGTATTTTTCAAGAAAGGCTTCAGGGTTTGCCTCGAATTCTAAGTTTCTCTTTACAACCTCCATTCGGCCTTCAACAGATTTTATTCTCTCAACAGTGCGAGACAGCGGAAAACGATCTAGAAGCTGAGGACGGAGCTCTCCCTCTTCGGGATTCATGGAACCAATGAAAATGAAGCGTGACGGGTGGCTTACTGAGATCCCCTCCCTTTCCACAACATTCCATCCTGTTGCAGCAGCGTCAAGTAAGTCGTCGGCGATGTGGTCGGGCAGCAAGTTTATTTCGTCTACGTAAAGAATATTCTGGTTAGCTTCGGCCAATATGCCGGGCTCCAAGGCTTCAACGCCATGTTTTATTGCTTTCTCGATGTCTAGACTTCCCACCACACGGTCTTCCGTTGCTCCCAATGGAAGGTCAACTACACGCATCTCCTTTTCTTCCACTCGAAGCTTATCTTCCTTGTGATATGTTGTGCTGCACTTTTCACACATATTAGACGCGTTATAAGGACTGCAGTTGAAAGGGCAGTCTACGACAACATGGATTTTCGGCAGCACATCTCTTAAGGCTCGAACAGTGGTGGTTTTGCCAGAGCCTTTAGGTCCACGTATTAGCAGCCCGCCGATGCTGGGATTTATGGCGTTGATTATCATGGCAAGTTTCAGCTTGTCGAGTTCAACTATGGCTGTAAAGGGAAAGAGGATGCGTCGCAGCAAGGTTCGGTGCTCCGAATAGATTAGAGATCAGCGTGATTTAAGTTGTAACCTTAAGGTGGCGGTGTTTCACGTCTTTTTTTCTTCAGGGCTTGCACCAACTTGGAGGCTTCTCTGGCAGTCTTTGCAGTCTTAACCTGCTGGGCTTTGGCAAGGTTTACTCTGACCCCACAATAGGGGCACGTGCGACTCTTAGCATCCCTGCGTGCTACAAGCAGCCTGCCGCAATCGCTGCAAACTACAACGGGGTACATATGTTGACCTTGCGAAAACCTTTTCATATAAACAAGTATTTAACACATAGCAGAGCATGCATGCAAAATGAGCCGCCCTAACGCCGTCTTCAGTACGCTTGCACAGAAATACTTCGATAAGAAGGGCTACAAAATAGAAGAGGGGCTCACAATGGAGGGGAATTCAGGGCTAACGCGAAAGTTCGACCTTTTAATAACTAAATCCACTGAAAAGCGGGTGGTCCAAATACTTAATTGGAAACGCACTGTCGGCGTTAATGTGGTGATTAATCTCGACAAGGCCTCAGAAGATGTTGGGTTGAAAAAGCCTATCTTAGTATCCGAAAAATTCAGCAGCCATGCAAAAGCCTATGCTAATCGAAAAGGCATTATCCTCCTGACGAGGCGAGAACTCAGCATATATTGACGCTTGGAAGTGTGCGCAAGGCAAAATGTGACCAATCCCACAGTTGCAGCAGCGTACATGCATCACTTCTCTTTGCTGATGCTGACCATTAGCCAATCAATATGCTTCCAGAAACTCGCCAATCCGTCCCTCAGACTCCAACTTCGACAGCCAATCCACAACGCCAACTCTGCATTTCTTGTGGCCTTCAATCACCGCCAGGATTTCGTGAGCAACCTCCTCGAGGCTTCTATCTGTAACGTCAACTTCACAAACCTTCTTCTCTCCATACACCTTTACAGCATCAACAAGGCAGATGTCTAGAATTTCAGCAGCAATGTTCTCAGCTGTTTTGTGAGGCTTGAAACCTCGCATCTTCAAGACCTGTTTTAGCTCGTCTGGGTCGCGCCTCAAGACAAAAGCCAGAAAGACCTCTGTGGTTGACACGACATCCATTACAAAGTGCCCGTCCACAATGGTGTATCCTTCAGTTTGTCCAATAATTGTCTCGACTCGATCAGAAACTCTTTCAATGTCTGCAACCAAAGTTTCACGAAGTGTGTCGAACCCACAATGTAGTCTTTCAGTTTTAACCAGATCGCCCAAGTCAACATGTCGACCGGAAAGACGAATAGCTAGGAGTTTCCCAATGGAAGATTTGCCAACTCCAGGTGTTCCCGTTAACACAAGAACTCGTCTCATTCTGTTCCGCTCTAAGCAACAGTATTGTGTTTCAGGCTACAATCCCTTCCCCTCTTATTTAATGCATGCTTGCTTTGAAGGTTCTCTGCGCGTGTGATTGCTTCAGCCAAACCCTCAAGGATTGACATTCCCATGGAAGAAGTTTGGGAAAATGGTAGTCGTGCTTTGTATGTCAATTGCTGATATATTCTCTGCCCAGAAGCTCTGTTTTATTCTAGAAAACAGTTCTATATTTCTTCTTTAAGGTGGTAGAAATGGAATATTGTCAAAGACCTAAAATTCGTGTTTTGCAGGGTACCGGCGCGATTGAAGCTCTCAAGCGGTATGTTGAGGAATTGGAAGAAAACACGCCTGAGGAACTAACGGAGGCTCAAACAGAAGCTATGATTAAGCTTACCAAAGGACTAATCTCAGCAATTCAAGATGAAACAACAGTTCTTGACACTGTCAGACAATCGCGTCTTCTCGGTAGGGTCAAACGCGCTATCAAGAACGTGTCTCAGATATTCCCCGAACCAGCAGAACCATTTCTCCGCGAACCTCCAGTCTCCAATCATGTTCCATCGACGTCGCCACCCAACCACCGCTAGGAACACTAAATCCTCACAGGATGCTTGCGACAGCGGAAAGGCAATGATTGCATCAGATGAAAAGCGTAATGTCTGCTTGGGCCGCAACCTCTAGGAAAGTGGCTGCCCCTATTATCTCATCTACTTCCGGAATCAAATCTTCTCTTTTCATTCCGAACATCTCTATAGTTGGACTACACGCGTACACTTTGAACAGATCAGAATTTTTCAAGCGTTTGAGCATTTCGTATGGAGTCGGATACTTCATTCTCTTCAAATTCTCCCTCATTGTCGCTTCCATGTGCTTATAATCCGCTGGTAGGCTAGCCTTTTCCATGGCTCCCTTCATAAGCATATTCAAGCCCCAAAAAGTGAAGTACAAATGAGCCTCCATATCCATGGCTACGGCCGTTGACGCTAAGATGAATGCGCAATAAAGCTTATCCAAAGTGCCACCTTGAACGACAAGAGCCAATCTTCTTCTTTCGCTTTGGCTCATAAATTCACCTGATCCCTTTTAGATTAAAAAACTGTTCCAGTATTAAATCTTCCGATAAATTGTAGGTCTTTGCGTTAGCGCTTAAGGTCGGCAGCGGTATGCGTGCGGAGTCGAACTTTGTGATTACAGTGTTTGGAGGGTCAATCGTTCGTATTGAAGCTCGTAGAGCTCCTGCATCTTTTTTATAGTGTCAATCTCGTCAACGCTTTTGTCTGATCTAAAGCGTACGACCTTAGGCACGCGTAGTGCATAGCCGCTTGTATAGCTGGTTGCCACTTGGATTTCTTGGTATGTGACTTCTACTACAATTGAAGGTTTTACGAACACGCCCTCTTCATCCTGGTCATACTTGGTGTGTTCCACAATATTCCTAAGCTCTTCCATAACGCTTTCGGAGAGGTTCGAGACTCGGCCGATCGAGAAAAGCTTCTTTTCGTCAGGCGCCCGAACAGCCATCAGGAAAGACGAAAATAGTCCTGCCCGTTTGCCTTTGCCCCAAAAAGCTTTAATCAGCGTACAATCTATGGTGTCACGTTCTGGCTTAAGCTTGAGCCAAGCATATGTTCTCTGGCCAAACGTGTAGGGTGAGTCCAAGTTTTTGACGACGATGCCCTCGTAGCCCTTCTTCAGGGCTTCTTCGTAAAAACCCATCAATTCGATTTCAGTCTGACATATTTGACTCTCAACTAAATATTCTGAGGGCACAACTTCAGCCAGGTATTTCCTCCTTTCCGAAAGCGGCAAATCTGCAAGTTCTCTGCCATTTATGTATAGGATGTCAAAGGCGCGAACGGCGACTGCTACCTCTTCTCTATTTTTCTGCAGCTTTCGAGCGGGCAGCTCCTTGGAGGCCATTCTTTCCAGCAGGGCTTGAAAGGGCAGTGGGTGCCCATCGGGGTCGATGGGTATTATCTCGCTGTCCACGATGCAATTTTGAGCGTTGAATTTTTCGCTGGTTCTGTCAATTTCTGGAAGTGTATGGGTCTTTTCCGTTCCCTGTCTTGAAAAAAGACGAATCTGTGTCCCCCATTTGTGGATTTGAAGTCGACTTCCATCCAATTTGCATTCAGCCAAAGTTGGATAAGCCACCCTTTCAGGCAGATAGAGTTGCGCCAGCTGTGGTTTGAGGAAGTGGCCGGGGCGCAATTTGACCTGTTGCAGGGCAAGTGCTCCCTTTGGGGCCAGCATTATGCCTTCTTTGAGGCCTATGATGGCGCAGGCGCTCTCGATGAGTTCGGTGGGAACGTTGTAGGCTCGAGCAGCTGCGTGAATCACTGTTCTGTGGTAGTAGCCAAGTTTCAAGTCGAACAGGAGGAGGCGAACAACATATTTCCCCTCTGTCGGCGCACAGGCTTCCAACAAACTAGTCATCAGATGGTCGCGTTCTTTAACCTTTTCAAGCTTTGGCAGAAGTCTTATGGATTCGTATACCTCCTCCAGTGTGAGTTTTGGTTCTCTTGGCGGAAGAAGCAGGAATGCCACTTCGCCATACTCTCCATAGTCGACCAACAGCTTTTTCACTTCCTTGGGCGATGCTCCTGTGACTGTGCTTAGAGCTCTTTCTACTAGTCCAGGGCCTATTCTGAGGCTTTCATCAACGATTTTTCCCAGGGCCAGTCTCGTTTTAACCTCGAGGTCAAGGTCAGCTGTTTTAAAAAATTTGACTAACTCGGTTTCCTTGCCTTTCTTACTTCGTAAGAGAGCTATGCGTTCATAGACCTTGATGATTCTAGAGAACGGTGTAGACTTTCGCGGTTCGAATCCGCTCCCATACAGCTTAACCAAGTAATAGGGAACGTCCCATCTCCAAGAGATGTCTTCTGGGGTGTATCCTGAGTCAATGAGATGTTTAACAGCCGCACTGGGACTACCGAACATTTTTTTTAGTTCGTCAAAGGACGGCGGTTTAACCAACGTCATGAGGCCTTTCTCATTTAGGCGATCTTGGGAAAGGATCTACTGGTCTTATTAGACCTTCCTTAGTGATGTCAACGCGGATTCTGTCTCGTTCAAAGTTGCACATGCGACAATCTAAAACTCGCGCTATTCTGACAAATTCGCCTCTCTTAACATCTAAATCTGCCTGCTGGTCTTGCCAGTAGACACGTCCATAGTCTATTATTATCGTGCCGTCTAAGTTGTGAGCAAGCCCGATGCCGCCTGCCATCTCATATGTGTCCCACGACTCCTTGCTACGTTGGTTGACGTAGATGCAGGTTACTCCTCTCATTTGGTTGTGTCTTGCCAGTTCCATAACTCGATATTTCAAAGCGCCTCTATAGGATTCTAGAACCGTGACCGAGTCAATTATTGCCAAGTCGATGTTTTCCTTTTCTACTACATACCGGTACGTCTCTGCAAACGTATTCCAATCACGTAGCTCTGGAAACATGACAGTGTCCAAGACAAAGAGGTTCTGCTGAATTATGCTCCAGTCCTTCTTTAGGAAATCGGCTTTCTGCTTCATACGCGATTGCAGATCAAATCGAGGTGTTGGACTTTGCCACGTGTCTTCAGCGGTGGCGTAGAGAACTTTTTTCCCTTCAGAAGAGGCGTTGACAGCTATCTCCTCGGCAAGGATCGATTTGCCTGCTCCAGGCAAGCCTGTGAGGGCGAATTGGCCTACGATAGGTAGGCCATTCAGAGGTGGACCTTCTGCCGTAAAAAACAGGTAGTCAATGAAAGTACCTGTGGGAAGGGCTTCGAGGGTTTTTTGAGCTTTTTCGGCTGTGCTTGGTCGCAAAACCAGTGAGCCCAGTTTTTTTTCTTTCCTTTGAATTTCGCTTGTCATTGGTTTTGTGGCCAGCTCCCACTCGTCAGCAGGTTCCCTCGCGTCTTTCATGGCGCTAGCCAGAGTCTTAGCCATCGCTTTAACGATTGCATCTACATCAGCAGCGCCTTCGCTTTCTCTTTCCACGAGATCCGCTGATGGCTCCTCCGGCTTCAAATCTGTGGGCAACGAAGGTTTGTCTACAGCAGTTCGAACCCACATTTCGCCCTTTCTTTCAACAAGGCCTTTCGTTTTCAACGATTGAAGCACCGCATAAGCTGAGTCGGGGCCATACTTCGTTATGCCCAAACCTTCAGAAACCTCATCTAAAGAAGCTTCATCGTCATGGTCCTTAAGAAAGTTCAGAATGTCCCTTTCCTCAACCATTCTGTTCCCTACCTTTAATGGGATTGACTGGCTAAAAACTTCTTGCCTGCAGCACAGCGCGTGCACGCCAAAGTGAGGGATCAGAGATTGAAAGCCTAAAAGCCTCGACTCGGCGCTCCGTTGTGACGTTTATGACTATCTGCCAGCTTGCTTGGTGTTCGCTGACTGTTAGATCAAAAAAAGCTTTTTGGAAACGCTTTTTAGAAGCGTGCAGCAACCAAGCTTAGGGTGACTCTGATGCGCTTAGATGAAATTCACAGCCATATTGAAAGATATTCTCAAAACTTCATCAAAGATTTGGTGACGTTGGTCAAACAACCCAGTGTTTCCGCAAAAGGAGAGGGAATCCATGAATGCGCAGAACTGGTTGAAAAGATGCTTCGGGATGTCGGATTTTCTACACAACAAATTCCCGAGAAGGGCGGAAATCCGGTTGTCTATGGAGAGTTAGAGTCAAGTAACTCAAAGAAGACCCTTCTTTTCTACAATCACTATGATGTTCAACCTGCTGAACCCTTGCCTGAATGGCAGTTTGGAGCCTTCAGCGGTGAAGTTCACGATGGGAAAATTTATGGTCGTGGAGCTTCCGACAATAAGGGGAATATAGTATCGCGAATAAAGGCGGTCGAGGCTTTTCTAAAAACCTTTGGTTATGTGCCCGTGACCGTGAAGTTTGTAGTGGAAGGTGAAGAAGAAATTGGCAGCCCTCACCTTGCCTCTGTTGTTAGGCAAAGCAAAGACCTGTTTTCTAACGACGCCACTATCTGGGAGTTTGGAGGAACAAACCATGAAGGATGCCCGGAGATTTACCTTGGTCTAAAAGGAGTGCTGTCGGTAGAGCTGAGGTGCAAAGGTGCGTCGAGGGATGTCCACTCTGCAAATGCTCCTTTGGTTTCGAATCCAGCTTGGCGACTTATCTGGGCTTTAAGCAAATTGAAAGACGAAGAAGAGAGGATCTTGATCGAAGGCTTCTACGACAATGTTGAGAAACCATCAGCAGAGGAGCTTCAAATGTTGAGTTGCATCCCTCTTGAGGAAGAGAAAATCAAGAAGACGTTGGGGCTGAGAGAGTTTTTGGGCAACACATCTGGAACAAAAGCCAAGAAGGCGTTGCTCTATGATCCGACCTGCACAATCAATGGATTCTTAACAGGATACACTGGGCTAGGCTCCAAGACAGTGTTGCCAAAAGAAGCCATGGTGAAACTTGATTTCAGGCTTGTAGCCAATCAAAGACCCACCGAAATCTTCCGAAAATTAGTTAGCCATGTAAAGAAATGTGGGTTCGAAGATGTTCAAGCCGTTCAATCTGGTTCTACTGAACCATCAAAAACTCCTGTAACAGACCCGTTTGTCGAGGTGGTTGCGAAGGCAGCAGCGAGAACTTATGAAACGAAGCCAGTTATCTATCCTACGAGCCCAGCGTCTGGGCCTATGCACTTGTTTCGAAATTGGCTGGGCTCTCCAGTTGTGTCGGTCGGGTGCAGTCATCCAGAAGCGAAGGGGCATGCTCCAAACGAAAATCTGACTATAGACGGCTTCATCAAAGGAACCAAACTAATGGCAGCTATTCTCAACGATTTCAGCTATTCCGAAGGTGCCTGACCAAGACTAACCTCGAAGAATGTGGGGCGGACAATCCAACCGCTCGAGTAAGAGGCTAGTCCGTTTAGTGTAGACAAAATCAAGGCAAAAACAATTTTTAACATTTTCCATCAAATAGGCCATTCGGTTGCGATGTATGGAGCTCCCCGAAAAAGTAGGTGTGACAACAAAAGGTGCGATTCTCCTAGGCCAGCATGTGGCATGCGACGCTTTTGAGAAAACAAGGCCATTAAGAGTTGTCACACACGCCCACGCTGATCACATGAATGGATTGGGGCAGAGTTTGAAGAATTGCGACAAAGTGGTGATGACATCCGCAACCAGAGACCTGATTGCTGCCTTGAAAGGATCGAACTTTCTTAAAAAAGGAACTGTCCAGACTGTTGAATATGATGAACCTTTAATTTACAATGGTGAGCGGCTCACTCTCCACCGAGTTGACCACATCCTTGGTGCAGCGCAGGTGCTTGTTGAAGACGCTGATGGCGTTCGCATTCTTTATACTGGTGATTTTCGAATAAAGAACACGCCTGTAATCCCGTCAGACATCCTAGTCATCGAAGCCACGTATGGTAATCCATGGCGTACACGAGACTTTGAAGAGGAGGCGGGGAATCTGCTGGTCTCCATCGTTGAGAAGGGGCTGAAACAAGGCCCCGTCTACGTTTTTGGCTACCATGGAAAGCTTCAAGAGGTGATGCAGATATTACACAAAGCGCGAATCCAAGCGCCTTTTGTAATGCCGGAAAGAATTCTCCAGCTTTCAAAAATTCATCAGAAACACGGAACCAGAATCGTGAGACCTCTATTTTCGAGCAAACATAAAATGCAATCTACGCTTCTTGGGCATGGGCAATTTGTGGCCTTTTACCATATGAGTTGGCGAAAGAAAATCGCCCAAGAAAAGTTTAGGGTTTTTGTCAGTGGGTGGGAGTTCAATCAACCTTGCAGAAGAACAGGTGAAAATGAATTTGTGGTTGCTCTGAGTGATCACTCTGATTTTAAAGGGCTGATAGAATATGTTAGGCAGAGCAAGCCGAAGCTCGTAATAACCGACAATTTTCGAGCTGGAGATGCTGAAACGCTGGCAAATCAAATAGAAAAGCAACTGGGAATCGAAGCAAGACCTTTACCATCATAACACCACAGCCTATGCGCGGGATGACGCGAAGCCAAACGCTTTTTGTATCCGGATGGCGTCAATACTTTCTCCACAGAGGGACTAGTTGTGAACCAAGCCGACTTGGAGCAGATCCTCAAAAAATATCGCGTTGTAGCCGTTGTTGGGCTTTCCGGAAACCCAGAAAAATCCAGCAATCAAGTCGCCCAGTACTTACAAGAACATGGCTATCACATTATACCAGTCAACCCAACTTCAAGTAAAATCTTGGGTCAGAAGGCTTACAAAAGCCTGTTAGACCTGCCACCTGAAGAGGCGAAGACTATAGAAATCGTGGAGATTTTCCGACCACCAGAAGACGTGCCTTTAGTAGTGGATCAAGCCATCAAACTGAAAACGCAATATGGAAAGCCCTGTGTGATTTGGATGCAACGTGGTATAATAAACCGAAAAGCCGCAGAAAAAGCTCAAAAGGCGGGACTCACAGTAGTAATGGACAGATGTATGATGACGGAGCATAATCGCATGCTTGGAGAAAAAGAAGACGCTGAACTCGAAAGAATCCGAACCAAAAAGATGAAGGACATGATGAAAGAAGGTAACGCCGAAAGGATCACTACTCCCATTACGGTAACGGATAATGACTTCAACGAAGTAATTAAGAGGCACGCGCTCATGGTTGTCGACTGCTGGGCAGCATGGTGCGGACCATGCCGCCAGGTCGCTCCAATCATAGATGAACTTGCTGAAGAGCATGCTGGCGAAATTGCTTTCGCCAAACTTAACGTAGACGAAAACCCTGAGACCGCTACACGGTTTAGTATAATGAGCATTCCGACGCTGCTGATTATGAAAGGCGGGAAAGAGGTTGACCGCTTGGTTGGTGCTGCTCCTAAGCTCCTGATCGAAAACAGGTTGAAGAAGCACATCTAGGTGACAAACATGGAAAATTCCGAGAAGAGAATCATAGGCTCCCTCATCCTCCTTGCAGGGATCACGCTGCTTTCGATTGCGTTGTATTCTGGCCAGATTGCTGAAGTCGCAGAATTCGTAAGAAGCGTTTTTGAACCTGCAGTGGCAGGTCTGCCAGCGTCGTGAGAGGGTGGAAGATGCCTATATTCAGTGAAAAATGGGAAAAAGAAGGGCTACTCGAAGCTGCGAAGTTGATGTTGGTGTCCGCAAGGACCGCCCCAAAGTCTGCAGGGATCGACGATTTAGTCCTGGCCGTCGTGTACGGCAAAGAGAAAGATGAAATCGCCGCGGAAATGGAGAAAATTGCCCGAGAAAGGAATGCTAGAGGATTTGTGCGAGACGGCGGGAATTTACGTAAATCTGAAGCTGTGCTTCTCGTCGGCATAAAAGGACCTAAATCCTTTGGTCTTAACTGCGGAGCTTGTGGGTTCGTAACATGTGAGGCCTTTGAGAAAGTGGAAAAAAAACGAGGACAAGATTTTGCGGGGCCAACATGTCTCTTCAAGGGTCTTGACATGGGCATTGCCTTAGGCTCTGCAGCCAAGACTGCAAGTCTTCTCAACGTAGATAACAGGATAATGTACCGCATAGGCGCTGCGGCAAAGAGACTGAAATTACTGCCTGAAGCCCACATCATCATGGGGATACCCATCTCCGCTGCAGGCAAGAGCATTTACTTCGACAGGCCAAAAGGCACAAAAGTCGACCGCTAAACCCTCTTGCATGACTAGTTCTAACGTGGTTCTATTTTTAAAAAACGGTTAAAAATCAGTGGAAGCCGGAGTCAAAGACCTAACTTTGCTTTGCCTCAGTCTCTTTCAGTGGAATGAGAGGTAAAGCAGAAAGCCCTATAGCCAAACTAGAAACAACGAATGGCAGCAGCATGCCCCAAGCGTCCCAGAGAACTCCGCTCAGCACATTTCCCATCATTACGCCTGTCCAGAAAGTTGTTGCTGAGACTCCGTTTACGAATCCCCACTTTGGCGGCGGGGTGGCGTCCATCAAATAGGTCTGATAGGCAGGCCAGTGCAGATTCAATATCAGATTTGACAAGAACATGAACAGGATGAGCTCCAATGTACTTCGCGAGTAAGCAAAAATCAAGAAAAAGGGAGCTGATGTTACGAATGTCACAAACATTATTTTCCTTCGATCGAAACGGTTGCTGAGCCTAGCTCCAGGAGTTTGCACGATTATCGAGGCCACACCGAATCCGATAGCATAGAGAATCCCGATGAACGTGTAGTCTACCTGGAAGTTTGTAGCCACGAACACTGGGATAATTGGGCCCGTGACACCCATTCCTAACCCTTGAATCAAGTTGATCAACGTGATTAAAATTAAAGTTGATTGGAGCCTCTCAGCTAGACCTGTTTTCGGGGGGTGGCTCTTTGTCACGGCGTCCACAGGTTTTTTCTTGGTTTCCCTGAAGAAAATGGCAAGAGGCAAGGCAGCAAATCTCAAAATGAAGCAAGCCAAAAAAGGGAAGGTAATGCCAAACAAGTCTGCCGCCAAGCCTCCAATAAAAGGGGCTGCAGTGGAACCTATCAACCATGCAATATTCGTCCAGCTGAATGCAGAGGCCATGTTAGTGCTTGAAGAGACATCAGCAATGATTGACCACCTAATAGGCATGTATGTTCCAGCTGCAAAGCCTGCGAGCGCAATCCACGGAATCAAGTCTGTCCAGCTGTTGGCGAGAGCATACATTAGTGGGGGAAAAATCGCCAACGACGTGCCCACCACATGTAATCGCCTTCGACCATATCGATCTGATAGTAAGCCTCCTGGAATTTGCATCGCTGCACCTACAGCGTTAGAGACTGCGAAAACCAAACCAAGCTCTGTCATAGAGGCGCCAAGAAAACCGATGAAGATTGGCCAGATCGGACTTATCAATTCAATAGCTAGCGAATTCACTAGAAAGAGGACAGAAAGGATTAAGATATCTCTTCCATAGGAATTCATTTCGATAACTCCTAGCCAAACAGACCAACCAATCCTCGACATGGTGTTAGATTATTTAAGAATTTTGCGTCATCCACATCTATTCGCATGGCAGATTATTGGATTTCTTAGAGTAAGAGGAAAAGGAGACCCAGACTGATGAGATTTGCTTTGAGAGCTACATTTATTCCTTCATTTTGTCGTGCATTTTCTCAAGTGTCCAGTGAATGCTTGATTTTAACTCCCGGATTCTTGTGGATGTGACGTTGTTGATCACAATCGCTCGAAGAACATCACCCTCCAAAATTAATTCATAGGAAAATGTCTCGTCAGGGGCCATTTTACCTCTGTTGACGGCTTCTGCGTCCTTCTCTTGCATCTTGTCTAAGACGCGTTCGATAAGAAACTGCTGGAACGGCGGAGTGGTGGTTCTGAAATTTTTTTCTTCAGAAAGAACTACACGTATAGAGTTTTGACCTATGTGCACATTGGCTAGAAGTTCTCCTGACGCAGCCTGGACAGGGAAGGTAGCTTTAGGTTCTGCAAGACCGCGCATAGAGGTCTTCTCAACAGATTCAGACTCCACAACTTTGACTCTCCTAAATCCCGCTTGGAGCAGGGTTTTATTGACGAAGTCCAGCAGAATCTTTAGGCTTTCAAGTTCTGATTCCACATCTGCGATCTTCTTCTCAAGCACCGTCTTGAACTCTGCAAGCTTCTTTTTTTTCTCAGTTTCAGATTTCACATCTTCGCGGGCCATCATTCACGCGCCTTTTAAAAAGGAATATTCATTACGTGCCTTAAGAAAGCTTTGCACTCCACGTAAAGGCGATGTGAGCAGAATTCAGCCAGTTGAGGTCTTGAGAAGCTTTGATTTAAAGGTTTTCGGCTCATTCGTCTGTGGTTCGTAAAGGCGTGGGCGTAACGGTTTGAATGTTACCCCATATGTTTCTTTCAAAAATTTCTCAAACTGATCAAATACGGGGCTATTGGTTTCATTCAACTTAAGACAGAGTGGCTTTCCCTGGTAAGCTCCGCTCAAGTCGTACAAAGCGGTCTTTTTGGAGAGCTCTTGGTCCACTGCCAAGGTCTCTATAAGCTGCGGGGAAGGCTGCTGTTGAAAGACCCAGGCCGTGAACGAAATGTCGATAGTACGATATGACTTTCCATCGGGAACAGCGCGTCTCTTGTTGAAGGCGATCCTTCTAAAAGTTGATGGATGGATTGTTCGTGTCCCTATGAAATCGTGGTATTCGCCATCCATCTTCACTAGGTCTTCATAATCGGAAGTCTTCCAGCCTTGGCGGCTGCATAAATCCTTGAAGTTCTTGAGGAGCTCCCAAACTTGAGGCATTTTTGCGGGTTGGGGCATATTGTTCACCACTGAAAGAACTATAGAACAATATTCTAGTATTCAACGTCTAATTTAAACCTATTCTACGCAAAATTCGCAAAATCGTAGCTTGAAAATCGAAGGCTTATAGAATTGTCGAAAAAGCAATGCTTTTTTCTACAATTTTCCGACACGAATTCACGCTCTGGGTGCCTATTTCCTTAAAAATGAACAGCGTGACTGAAGCATATCTACATTTTGCCGATAGCAAAGAATAAATTTCGGAGATCTGTAACATTCTCTCTTTAGAAGGCATGCTTATGAAGACTCAGCGCCAACACGCTGAGGTCCTAGACGACTTGGACTTGGCGATTTTGCGAATTCTCCGAGAAAATGGTAGGCAAACATACACCGAGATTGGCCGACAGCTGAGTTTAGCGCATTCCACAGTTTATGATCGCGTCAAGAGGATGGAAGCGGATGGAATAATCACTAAATATAAGGTTGTGATTGATCCTAAACGGGCTGGAATCAATGTTCTTACTGCAATTGTGACAATCTTCACTGATCCAAAGGAGAGCGAAAGCGTCGCTCGGAAACTGTCAGAACACAAGCAGGTGCTGGAAGCTTTTACGTCCCTCTCTGAAGAGTTGCTCATTATTGCTAAGATAGTCGCGAAGGACCAAGAAGAACTCCATTCATTTCTTGCTGAATGCGTTGCCCCAATGCGTGGTGTTCTCCGGATTCGAACTTCAATAATCACCAGAAAGTATAAAGAAGAAATGTTTTCCTTTTAGGTGTGTCGATCTCTTCTCGCTCGCTGAGCGACTACGAAAACTTGGTTTAGTCCTCTTGTCTTTTGATCCAAAGCGCGAAAGTGAATACCGCTATGGCAATCACAATGTTTAGGCCTATCCAACCATCGAGGAGAGAAGAGTTGATGGATGTCGTGAAACCTCCTACAACAACCTGTTCTTGTGTGTAATAGGCAGTTGCGACGTGGGGCGAGTTCATTGATACGAGGATGGAGGCAACTTGGCTGCCTTGCGACGCTCCATCAACGTCCCAGTAGAGGAAATCATAGCCTACGACAGGAGGGGCAACCAGCGACACATTTGATGATTGGTCGTACCACCCTTCACCTGGAATTGCAGCAACTCCAGATGGGCTAGTTTTCACTGTTAGGTAAAATTGGAGGACATAATGGGCAGTTGCAGTGTGATTTGCATCCATGTGAATGGTAATGGGATTGACTCCTGCACCTTGCGGGACTCCGTCAACATCCCAGTAGGTGAACTTATAACGAGCGTCCGTTGCAACGGTCACATAATTTGGAGCTGTAAGGGGCACATTGTCATCTTCGTTATACCATCCCTCACCAGGAATGGTGGTGACTGCTGCTGGGTCAGTTTCTACGGTTAAGTAGTACGTTGGTTGTGGAGGCGAGTAGACAAACACGGCGTGGAGAGTGTGAGTTGTATCCATGTAAACGCCATAAGGATTGGCTGAGCCAACAGTTACGCTGTCAAGTTCCCAATGATCAAACACATAATCCGCATCTGGGATGGCTGTAACTGAAGCTGTAGTTCCGGAGTCATACCATGTTGAGTTAGGTGGATTTGTGGTGCCACCGAGAGTTGTTGTAATTGTCAGGTAGTATTGGGTTTTCCAATTCGCTGTTGCGGTTTTAGGCGCATCCATGAGGATGG
>JABAOH010063647.1_pt1 | contig 18724 bp, 18 predicted proteins | sample 7062181 | NCBI WGS metagenome assembly JABAOH01 (sample SAMN14538630, study PRJNA623070) | marine sediment metagenome | biome: marine biome [ENVO:00000428]; feature: marine pelagic biome [ENVO:01000023]; material: deep marine sediment [ENVO:00002113]; isolation source: pool of 5 deep marine... | reverse complement strand
CCCCAGTCAAAATGTAAGCATCCCCAGTCACGATGTACGCGCTCCCAGTCAAAATGTAAGCGCCCCCAATTACGATGTACGTGGCCCCAATCAAAATGTAAGCGTCCCCAGTCACGATGTACGCATCCCCAATCGGAATTCAGGCTTATCCAATAAATTTGCAGTCGTCTACTGAGTTGTTGATGGATTATTTACTTGGCACCTATTCGTTGACCAATATGGAAACCTGAGATATGAAAAAAGATAGTAGATTCGATCTACATCTACCAGCTTCCGGGCAACAAGGAATTACCCCCTGGAGAAACACTTTTTTCTCCGGGAGAAAACAGATTATCTCCGGGACAAACCGATTTATCTTGGCAGCAATAGTATTTTTTTAGTCAAGAAATGAATCATTTCAGGGCTTGAAATTGGTGAAAGTACAAAGTCGCCAGGCAAGAAATCTCATTCTTTGCATTGCTGTTTTGACGTTTTGACGCACCGTCACCCTCCTGCACCCTCCTGGCTTCACTGCACATCAGAGTTTTGTCATCGAAGGTGCCAGGTACTTTATTCTTGCCGCAGGCGATTTAAACTTGCCCGCAGTGGGTAACGCACCTTATCTCTCCTACCGCACGGGCACCCAATTAGCGCGTCAGAATTTACAAGTCCTTTGACGCATCTAAATTATGAATGATGAGTGATGAATGATGAAATGAATGTTGGTACGCCGTCATTGATGTTCTTTTTCATCATTCATCATTCACAATTCATCATTAGCTTTTTAAACTTATGTCCATCCTGAAAATACTGTGCCTCCGGCGGCCAGGGGCCTATTTGGTTGGGTAAGGTGAGTAGGGTGAGTAGGGTGAGTAAGGTAAGTAAGTTGAAGGCTTCCCCAAACGTTTGAAATAACTACCGTTTTATCAATACATGTAAATCCCTTGGTCTGTTATTTGTATGGCTGATTCAGGTAAGGAAGCCTTCGAGATGGTCCGAAGGGCCTTCTGAGGGTGGCGACGCTATGCGCCTCGCCGAGGGCCTGGACCCCAAAAAAAAATTTTTTTTGTTGAAAAATTTGGATTATTATACTATAATTAGAGTATAATTAGCGTACAATTGGTAATGTAAAAGGAGCCTTTGTTATGAGGAATTAAAACGTCAAGAGGAAAAAAATGAGATATAAAGCAAATATTTTGGTTGTTGACGACGATATATCGATTTTAGAAGGTGTGGCCATCATATTAAGAAATGAAGGGTATATCGTGGATACGGTGTCCAGGGGAGATGAAGCCTTGAAAAAATTGGAGCAAGATCATTATGCTGTTGTCATTGTCGATTTAATGATGCCTGGTATGGACGGAATCGATCTTTTGCAAGAAATAAAAAGGAAGAAACCCGATATAACCGTAATCATGATCACTGGATACCCATCCATAAAGACTGCTGTAAAATCGATCAAGTTGAGTGCTTTCGATTATATACCCAAACCCTTTACCCCGGATGAATTACGCAGCCTGGTGGCAAGGGCCCTGGAAAAAAGGCAAACGTACGAAGAAGTTGCAGAAAAATTGGGTATAGAAGAGGAAAAGTTAGTAGAAATTGCCATACCCGATGATTTGTATTGCATACCCGACCATTCCTGGGTAAAACAAGAAAAAGACGGTAATGTGCGCATTGGCGCCCATCATACTCTTATTAGAACCGTTAAAGGTATTGAAGCCATTGACTTTCCTGGGAAAAATGAAACCAGGTATCAGGGTGAAGTTTGTGTGAGAATCACTGATTCTCATAACCAGGTACTCCGATTATGGACCCCGGTAACCGGCAAAGTTATAGAGGTCAATGAAGAAGTCGGAGAAAACTTTTCAAAAGTAATTCATGACCCTTATGAAAAGGGTTGGTTGGTATTAATCGAACCGTTACATTTAGAAGAGGATCTTAAAAATTTAACACCTCTGAAGACCTAAATAAAAAATGAAAAAGGAGATCGATCATGGAGATTTTAAAAATTTCAAAAAATGATTTCATCTCTTTCATCGCCAAAAAGCTCACTGAAAACGAATCCAAAACCATCGGCGTGGTAAAGAAAGGCTCCCACTATGTTTTTGCCGAATTGAACTCATCTGCTGAACTTTGTCTTGATTATGATGTGACGCTGCTCCCACCCAAAAAATATTTTCAACCCCCAAAGGAAGTACTGTTAAAATTTACCCCCAAAAAACCGGAGTCTTATGTGGCTGTAAACACCTGTGAGCCGATAACCATCATTGGTATTCACTATTATGACCTGGTAGCCATTTACCTCATGGATAAGGCATTCTCTGAGGATGAAAGAGATGAACACTACATGAAAAAGAGAGAGAACTCTCTTTTAATCGGTATCTATCCCACGAAACACTTCAAACACCGGTTTGCCCGGTCGGTTACCCGGGGTCAATGCCGCAAAGTGGCCGATTTGATGTTGGTTCATATCGGGGATGATTTTGTGGTAGAGGTTCTAACTGAAAAAGGCAAAAAATACCTGGAAGGAGCCAAAACAGTGGAAAATGATTATTCGCTTAGTGAGATTGAAGATGCCAGGAATATTGTCAAAGATGACCAGAAAATCCCCGTACCTGTTGAACTGATCCCCGACTACCTGGAAAAAACTTATGCCCATCCGGCCTGGGAACATTTTGGCGATAAATGTTTCTCCTGCGGTTCTTGCGTCCTGGTTTGTCCCACCTGTTACTGTTTTGATGTAAGGGAAGAGGTAGAGCTTTCATTGGCAGAGGGTAAGCGGATCAGGGTCTGGGACGGGTGTATGCTGGAAGACTTTGCCCGTGTTGCCGATGGGCATAATTTCCGCAGCGAGAGAGGCTCACGGTTCAGGCACCGGACCTTCAGGAAAGGGAAATATCTTCCGGAAAAATACGGGTACTTCGGGTGTGTCGGCTGCGGCCGCTGCGCAGATGCCTGTACCGCCGATATTGCCGGCCCCGTAAAAGTATTAACGTATATAGAAGAGAATAAATAACACGTAAACCAGGAGGAAAAAATGTGTGCACATGAAAATTACGAATGCAGGGAAGAAAGAGAAATTCAAGAAAACTCGATATACCTGCCCGGGGTGGCGACTTTAACCAGGAAGGAAATATTCACCCCCTTTGACACGTTTTTTGAATTTGAACTTAAGGACCGTTGTTTAGGCCATTTACCCGGTCAATTCGTGGAGGTTTCCATCCCAGGCATCGGTGAAGCCCCTATCTCTATCTCTTCTCCCCCTTCCGATAGCAAAACCTTCGAGATGGTAATCAGGAATGTGGGTACAGTCACCAATGCCGTCCATTCGTTGGCAATTGGCGACTCCATCGGTATCAGGGGACCTTACGGCACGTCTTTCCCCATGGAGAATCTCAGGGGGAAAAGCCTCCTGTTCATTGCCGGGGGAATCGGCCTGGTGCCCGCCAGATCGGCCATTCTTTATGCCTTGCAGCATAGAGAGGATTACAAGGATGTCACCATTCTATTTGGCTGCAAGGACCCGACGCAGCGGCTTTTTGTCAATGAATTGCAAGAATGGAAAAAAAGAGACGATATCGTATTTCATGAGACTGTAGATACCACTGAGCTTTCTACCTATATTGAATTGACCCACATGGACATATCCTATCGAGGCCCGGTGGATGAATGGAAATCCAAAGAATGGACCGATAATGTGGGTGTTATCACCACCCTGTTTCCCAAACTTACCGCTGTCGATCCGGCTGAAACCCATGCCATTGTGGTGGGACCGCCGGTGATGTACAAATTTGTTATCATGGGACTGCACGACATGGAGTTTGCGGATGACCACATTATTGTTTCATTGGAGCGGCGGATGAAATGCGGCGTGGGAAAATGCGGTCACTGCCAGATGGAAGATTTCTATGTCTGCCAGGAAGGGCCGGTTTTCTATTATGAAGATATTAAACATTTAAAGGAGGCAATCTGATGAGCGCAAAACCGAAAGTGGCTTTTTTTGATTTTGCCTGCTGTGAAGGGTGTCAACTGCAAATAGCCAATCTTGAAGAGGATGTGGTGGGACTGACCAACCTGGTGGATGTGGTTGAATTCAGGGAGGTATTAACAGGAAAAGCTCCCGAATATGATATTTCCTTTGTTGAAGGTTCAATAACCAGGAAAGACGATGAAGAGAGGCTTAAAGATATTCGCAGCAGGTCAAAACTACTTGTGGCTTACGGCCAGTGTGCCGTTACCGGCGGCATAAATAGACTGAAAAATCAATGGCACAGCCTGGATGCCGTGAAAAAAGAGGTATATGGCGATAACTATAATATGCCTCACCTGGACACCTATCCCACCCAGGGTATCGACGCGGTGGTAACGGTTGATCTTTACATTCCCGGCTGCCCTATCGATCGTGACGAGTTTTTAAGGATAGTAAAAGAGTTACTTCTTGGCAAAAAGCCCGGATTAGCGAATTATCCCGTATGCGTGGAATGTAAATTCAAAGAAGATGTATGCCTCTTTGATTTTGGTATTGTCTGTTTAGGGCCATTGGCACGGGCAGGCTGTGGGGCCAAATGCCCGTCAAACGCCGCTGCTTGCGAGGCGTGTCGAGGTACCGTGGACAACCCCAACACCCATGCCATGCATGAAATCCTGGAAAAATACAACTATACCGTTGACCAGATAAAGAGAAAAATCAATATTTTCGGAGTCAACCCGGAGGTATCAAAATGAGCAGTAAAAATAATATAAACATCAATCTCCATCATATTACCCGTGTGGAGGGTCATGGGAACATCGTAGTGAACGCCAACGAGGGTAAGATAGAAAAAATCCAGTGGCAGGTCCCCGAAGCCCCCCGGTTTTTTGAGGCAATGGTTGTGGGCAGGGATTATAACGATATAGCCACCATCACGTCGCGAATTTGTGGTATTTGTTCCATCGGTCATACCTTTGCCTCGCTGAAAGCCACGGAAGCAGCCCTGGGTATTGAAATTTCCCCAACCACACGCGTTTTAAGGGAATTGCTCATACACGGCGAAACACTGCAAAGCCACATTCTTCACGTGTGTTACCTGGTAGTCCCCGATCTATTGAAAGTCAATAGTGTACTTCCCCTGGTTGAATCCCACAAAGATGTAGTCCTCCTGGTGACGAAGTTGCACCGGCTGGCCAACGAGTTGTGTGAAACAGTCGGAGGAAGGACCACTCACCCCATCAGGGCCCGCATCGGACGGTTTTCCATGCTCCCGGACAAAAAAGAATTGGCAGGTTTTAAAGAACGATTAACAGCAGCCGTCGATGATTTAAAGACGTTGGCCGAGGTGGTGAAGTCGTTAGCCGGTGCGCTCCCTGATTTTACCAGGGAAACCGAATATCTTTCGCTCACCTGTGATAACGAGTATGCCTTTTATGACGGCCGATGCACCACCACGGATATCGACAAAACCATTCCCGCAGCCGAATATAAGAGTGTGGTCAATGAATTTGTGGTACCCCAATCCACGGCAAAATATGGGAAATTCAACCGCGATTCCTTTATGGTTGGAGCGCTTGCCAGGTATAACAATAATTACCAGCAATTAACTCCCCTGGCCGCCTCAGTGGGGGAAATGCTGGGACTGACAGGTATCAATTACAACCCCTTTATCAACAACATTGCCCAGGTAGTGGAAAGTGTCTTTGCGGTTGAGCGGGCCATCGATCATATCAACTGGCTGCTGGACCAGGACCTGGAATTGGAAAACCCGGAAATCAAACCCAAAGCAGGAAAAGGGGTTGGCGCCGTGGAAGTTCCCCGGGGCGTTCTTTTCCATGAATATGAATACGATGATAAAGGAACCTGCGTAAAAGCCAATTGTGTCATCCCCACAAATTTGAACCATAACAATATTCAATTGGACTTTGAAAAAATGGTCCCGGAACTTATGAAGCAGGGTAAAAGTGAAACGGAAATTCAATTTCAACTGGAGATGCTGGTAAGGGCCTATGATCCCTGTATATCCTGTTCAACTCATTATCTTGATGTGGAATTCAAAAAATAGTTGTGAAATATGAGACATGATCTATGAAACGAAAAAAGATGGCAGTTATTGGTTTGGGGAACCGGCTTCTTGCCGATGAAGGAGCAGGGCTGCATGCCATTGATCTTCTTAAAGAGAAATTGATATATGAAAATGCACATGCAGCGATCGATGTTGACCTGGTTGAAGCCGGGACCCCGGGGATGAACCTCCTGCATCAATTTGACCAGAGAGAAAAAATCATATTCATCGATGCCGGCAATTGTGGAATGAAACCCGGTGAATATATAAGATTTTTGCCCGAAGAGGTAAAAAGCCGTAAGAAATCAAAAAATGACTCGTATTCACTGCACCAATTCGATTTGATCACCTTCCTTGAATTTGCCGGCAGTATGGGCATGACCGGGGAAGTCGAGGTTGTTATTTACTGCATCCAGGCTGCTGAAATAACCATGTCGGAGACGTTAAGCCCTGCCGTAGCCAGGGGCCTGTCATTTCTGGCCCGGGATGTATACAACGAAATAAAAAAAGGAAAAAGAAAAATAACCCCGGGGATGGATATTGCTGCGAATTTGTAGTATTATAAGTGAGTGACCATGGCGCAAGATAAGACTGGAAACGAAGAAGGCAAAGCCCTGACCGTAATGGCCCATGATATTAAAGCCCCACTTTCGGCAGTCGTCAGTATTTTAGGTGTTATTGAAAAAGGCTATGTGAATGATATTGACAAGGTAACAGAATTGGTTTCCCGGGCCCGCCAGAAAACAGAAACCATCATCGCCATGGTCAATGATATCCTTGACTACACGCTCCTGGCAGACAAATCAAAAATGAAAAGAGAGCCGGTTCATCTTTCCCGGCTTCTTAAAGATTCTATCGGTACCATGACACCCGCTGCAAACGATGTGAATATAACATTAACCTATGACCGGGACGCCGGCAGGGGAAAACATGTAAACGGCAGCTATACGTTCCTGCTGCGAGCCTTTAATAATATCATTATGAACGCCATTAAGTACAACAAGAAAAACGGGGAAATCAGCGTCAGTTGTAGGGAAGATATCAAAAAACACACCATTACCATAACCGTCAGGGACACGGGCGTGGGAATACCCAGAGATGAACTGGACAAAGTATTTCATATCTTTGAAAGAGGAACATATGCCAGGAAAAATATCAATGGCGGTCTTGGACTGGGCTTAGCCCTGGTTAAGCAAATTATCGAAGATCATGACGGAGAAATAAAATTAACCAGCACCGTCGGTGTTGGGACAACAATAATGGTAACATTACCACTTTTAAACGTAAACGAAAAAAACGGAGGAACAAATGAGTTATAAAATTTTGATCATTGAGGATGATATCGACGAGTTGGAAGCAAGAAAGATTGTTTTGGAACATAATCATTATAACGTTGAAACCGCAACCGCTGTGGAGGTGGCAAAAGAGATCCTTGAAAGTAAAAAGATCGATCTGATCCTGCTGGATGTCATGATGGAAAAGGACAGCGACGGGTTTAATTTTGCACAAAATATCAAAAACGATGAAAAATATAAACATATCCCTATCATCATGACGACATCAGTTAGTCAGAGGACCGGGTTTAAATTTGATATAAAGGAAGATGGGGCCTTTTTGCCGGTGGAAAAATTCATGGAAAAGCCCATTGACCCTGATGATTTGATTGCAGCCATCCGTGGATTATTGAAGTAATATGATGAAATTATCGATAAGAGCAAAGCTAATTCTCAGTTTTTTGTTAATCCTGATAACCATCGGTATCATTACCGTAGGCGCCGGATTTCATATTATCGGCAAAGGGATTGTAAGAGAAGCGCAAACCAAGGTCGAGATGGATTTAAATGCGGCCCGGGAAGTATACCTGCATAAATTAAAGGAAATCCGGGATGTGGTTCATTTCACCGCACTGAAACGCTTTGCCGTGCGAGAAGCCATTAAACAAAAAAAATATGAGATCGTACTTAACGCACTCAAAGAGAACCGGGAAATAAGCGGCCTGGATGTGCTTTCGGTTGTAGACAGGAATGGTCGTGTGATCGTCAGTTCACGGAACCCCAACCTGGCCGGTGATTACCAGGGAGAAGACCTCCTGGTTAAACGTGTTTTAGCCACCAGGGAGCCTATTTTTTCCACGGTTATTATCCCTCATGACGAGCTGGTTAAGGAATCAGCCGCATTGGCTGAGCAGGCCCGTATCAAACTTGTTCCCACAACAAAAGCAGTTCCCAGGCAGCAAACAGAAGAAACCGCCGGCATGATGCTCAAAGCAGCAGTCCCGGTCATGTCTGATAATAATGAGCTGCTGGGGGTTATCTATGGAGGCGTATTGCTCAACCGCAACTTTGAAATCGTGGATAAGGTGAAGGATACGGTTTACAAAGGCATGACTTATAAAGGCCGGGATATCGGCACAGCCACGATTTTTTTCCAGGATACCCGGATTTCTACAAATGTAAAGAACAAAGACGGCACCAGGGCCATTGGCACCCGGGTATCGGCTGAAGTATACGACCAGGTTTTGAAAAAAGGTAAGACCTGGAAAGACCGGGCCTTTGTGGTTAATGATTGGTATATTACTGCCTACGAGCCCATCAGGGATGCCGGTAACAAAATCATTGGCATCTTGTATGTGGGTATTCTCGAGGCTAAATTTACCGATATGAAAAAAGAAACCGTCTGGGTATTCCTGGGAATCACAGCGGCTGGTTTGATTGTGGCTTTTATGATTTCCTACCTGGTGGCCGGCAGCATAACCAAACCGGTAATCGAATTGGGAACAGCGGCGCAGAAATTGGCAGACGGCGACCTGGACCAAAAAGTCAAAATTAAATCGGGAAAGGAAATCGTAAAATTAGGAAATGCCTTTAACTGTATGATCGAGGCAATTAAAGAGAGAGATGAGCAGTTAAAAGAGCGAACCAAGGAAATTGTGGGAAGGTCCGAAAGACTGGCCATGATTGGTCAATTAGCCGCCGGGGTGGCCCATGAAATCAATAATCCCCTGGGCAGTATTATTATCTTCAGCCATATTCTGCTGGAGGAGCCTGAAATCAAAGACCTTCACAGGAAAAACCTGGAAAAAATAGTCAAGGAGTCCACGCGCTGTAAAGACATTGTCAAAGGGCTCCTGGATTTTGCCCGGCAGACTGAACCTGAAACCAGGCTGGCCGATATCAATGCCGTTCTCAAGTCGACGTTATCTTTAGTGGAAAAACAAACCTTATTCCAGAACATTCAAATAACCACCCGGATCAATGCGGATTTACCACTGGTGGAGATCGATACCACCCAGGTTCAACAGGTCTTTATGAATATCATTATTAATGCGGCTGAAGCCATGAACAGAAAGGGTGAGCTTACCATGAGCACCAGGCTCTCCGCTGACAACCGGTTTGTTGAAATCGAGTTTATTGATTCGGGCTGCGGTATCAACCAGGAGAATCTAAAGAGAATATTCGAACCGTTTTTTACTACAAAAGAAGTAGGACATGGAACCGGGTTGGGTTTAGCCATCAGTTACGGTTTAATAGAAAAGCATAAAGGAAGCATTGATGTCCAGAGCGTCTTAGGCAAGGGCACGACATTTATCATTAAATTGCCGATTAAAGAGAAAATAGAAGATAACATAAATAATTTATCAAAGGAGGTGTGATATGAGTAATCAAAAGAAGATTTTGATTGTTGACGATAATTTGGATTATGCCGAGTCAATCAAGACAATCGTGGAAAGTGGTCCTTATTCAGCAGACGTCGCTACCAGCTCAAAGCAAGCTGTCGATAAATTAGAACAGGAGATACCGGATTTAATTATCCTTGACGTGCTTTTACAAAAGGGTGCCGAGGGGATTATTCTTTCCAGGAAATTTAAAAAGAACCCCAAATTGAAACAGGTGCCTATCATCATGCTTACTTCCATGACCAAACAAACCGGGTTCAAATTTATCAGCGAAGACCCCAGGCACCCCCATTTTTTGCCCGTCGAAGAGTTTGTTGAAAAGCCGGTGGCCCCTAAAGACCTGCTGGCTAAAATTGAGACGCTGTTGTCAACCAAAGAAGCCTCATGATCGCGACCGGGGATACACATACAAAAAAAAATGAAAGATATATCACGTATTTTAGTTATCGATGACGAAGAATCCATGCGGGATTCTTGCAACCAGGTGCTGAGTAAAGATGGGCATCGTGTCGATACGGCCGAAAATGGAATGGTCGGCCTGGAAAAGATAAAGACCTTCAAACCGGACCTGGTCTTAGTGGACCTCAAGATGCCCGGGATAAGCGGTATGGAGGTATTGGAGAAAGTCAACGTCATTGACCCCACCATTGTGGCCGTGGTTATTACCGGTTATGCCAACCTAGAATCGGCCATCCACGCATTTAAACGGGGCGCTTACGATTTTTTGCCCAAACCCTTTACCCCGGATGAGCTGCGCATTATCATTAAAAGGGGCCTGGAAAGAAGAAAATTAATCCTGAAATCCATTGCCCTGGAACAAGAAAAAGAAAGCATGAGGAAGTTTTTTATTACCATGGTCTCACACCAACTGTGCAGCCCCCTGGCCACAGTCCAGCAGAACCTCGAGATTATTCTCGATGGTATCGTCGGTGATGTCCCTGAAAAACAGGAGAAATTGCTCAGGCGCGCCAGGGAATCCATCAGCAGCCTGTTAACACTCATCAAAGACTGGCTGGACCTTTCTAAGATCGAGACGGGTAAGCTGGTGGAAACCTTTGAATCCTTATCCCTGGTTCCCCTTCTTCAAGAAACAATCGAGTCGTTACGGCCGCTGGCCCAGGAGAGAAACATTACCCTTACCCTGCACCGCGATGATGGGGATATTCCTATGATCAACGGTGATCTACAGAGTTTGCAGCAACTGTTTACCAATCTAATAAGCAATGCCATCAAGTTCAATCACCAGGGAGGTCAAGTTAATATTACGCTCCAGGAAAGAGATTCTTATCTAGAAATTAAGATATCCGACACGGGAATCGGAATCGCCGAGAACGATTTACCCTTTATTTTTGACGAATTTCACCGGGTCAGGGGTGATGAAACCCAAACAGTGCCGGGAACCGGGCTTGGTTTATCCATTGCCAGGAAAATTGCCGAAGCTCATTCCGCATCGATAACAGTAGAAAGTCGAGTGGGGGAAGGTAGTATGTTTACCGTTCATTTTCCCAGGGATTGATAAGGAAAAGAGAAAAGGTAACAGCCAAACATTTATACCGTCTATTTATAACGCATAAATTCTTACCCATAACCTGGCATTAAAAAAGACAATATGAGTGTCATCGGAAATACCCACAGGTCCCTGGACAATTAAACGTTTAGGTCCGGAGGTAGATGAGAGTTTTACACTTCGTCGTATCGTTTTTGTGTTTTTGCTGAACAACTTTATTCGTTCCGTGAACACCGTTCGATTATCGTATAAAACCACCACATTAAAGTCAAAGTTTTTTGTTGTTTTGTTTCTCAGGCTAAATTCGATAATTACAGAAACTTTCCCCCGGGAATCAACCAGCGGACTATCTTCCGGGATGTTTAGTGTTTTATTATCCCCGGAGTTTAATTGAAGTATACTCTGTCCATATATGATTTTTAAACCCGGCGGTGATAACTCCACATCTCCATGGTCCAGTTGTGAAAATTTTATAATAGGTCTTGCTGGTCTCACCGGAGTTACAGGTTTAACCGTAAGAGCAGGTTTTTTTACTGTTTGGACACGCGTAAGACACTTGATAATTTTGAACCGCGCGCCGACCCTGGAAATATTGGTATCAACCCCTTTTATTCCAATCGTATAACTCCCGGGTCTGATATGATCCGGCACTTTCCACTGGAATTCACCATCATTTCTCGTATGTTCCGCAATAACCTCAACATTCCGTCTTCCATCGGATGTTTTCAGGTATAATTCAACAAAATTATCAGCAGCACCGGACGTTGTCCAGGTGATTGGATAGGTGGTGCCAATGCACAGGTTGGCATTGGCTTTAGGGCTGTTTATACTTAAGGGCTGCTGCCCATACGTCAACACCCCGACAATAAAAAAGCAACAAATAAAAAAAAGTCTTAACACTTTCATTTTAAGACCTCCCAGTTTTTCATAAGAGAATTTTAAAAGAAATATACATTGATTTCAATTGGTCAGGGAGTTTTTTTATTTTTTTTCACTTATTTGTCCTTTTCGGGCAAAATGATGGGAATAACAATATCATCAAAAGAAGAAGGTTTGTACGGGTCAAAAGGCATCCCTCCATCATCGCTGCGGTTCGGTCCGATACTGTAAAACACCCGCTTCTCCGGGTTACAGCGGTAAGGGGTTCCGGAAAAGGGATCAATGGCCTTATACGTATCCAATTTTTCCAGGTTCTTTTCCAGCCTCAAGCCGGGATCGTATTTTAAATACAATTCCGCGCATATACAGATCAGGTCATTCAACGCCCGTATTTGGTAAGGCAAACGAATGATCCGCTCCATCATCTTGAGTGGCCCCCAGTCATCAAAAATATCAAAGGGAATTTTTTTATTGCCCATCATCTGCCGGATGGTATTTTTGACTGTTTCCCGGCGTTGGTAGGGTGGTTGGTCTCCAAGTTCCAATAACCGCCTATAGGCATTGAGGTAATACTGTTTGATCCGGTTCCTGGGAATATAAATCTTCCAGGATTCCTGTTGGTTTAAAATAGTTACATTGGCGATATAAGTTGAGATAACGGCATTCCTGTGGGTAAAGGTCCGGTTGGGAATTGCCTGCAGTCCTGCCAGGGTCCGGGCATATACATTTCCCGGGCAGGATTTATGGTTCAACAGGCGGGGAAGTAATTCATAGGTTTTCCATAACACCACCCAGGCGAAATAATAATTGCCATATCCTCTTTCACCCCTGGCTGTTTTTAAAAACCGGTGATAAAAGGAAATCTCTTTTAAAATATTTCCCACGGCAGATTCCCATTTTCCTTCGGCGGCATCGATAATATTGACCACATGAAACAGGCGGTGTACTTGAATGATAATTTTAGTGTGCTCATACGTGGAAAAATAAATACCAGGATGCGAAAAATCTTCAACCTTTTTCGCATCCATCAACGTCTGGTACCGCTTTAAAAGAAAAGAACACCCTTCCTTTATTTTTTCGACATCTTCTTTTACCGACAAAAAATACGCCAGGGGGTCTTTCTTTTGCAGCGGGTGCTTCAATGGATTGTAGAGCTTCCAGAATTGCTTCAATAATTTATCATATTTTTCGATTTTCTTGAAGGCATCCTCTCCTCTTTTTATCGCGTTTCTAATTTGTTCCCGTGGATTTTGAGCCCCCGGGGAATTAAATGTTTCCCGGTACCCGGCAATCACTTCGGGAGAGTAGATGTCTACCTCCGGCGGTTCTAAAAAAGCCAGGAAAATGTAAAATCCATTGTCCGGCTCCAACGATGCCGGGGCCAGGTCTTTTTCCGTAAATTCCCCTTTAACCGGGCTCCCCTGGTAGAGCAAGTAACCGAAATACAACATGATTAAAACAAACACCAGGATACCGTATTTAATCAATCTCCGTTTCATCTTACCTCCATGGCAAACCGGCTGAATTTAACGATGAAATCAGGTTTTTCCCCTTCCCAATCGCCCCAAATGTATATTTTCTTATCGTAATCCACAAAAATGGGGAACAGAGCCGGTCTCCTTTCCAGACCCTGTAAAAAAGACTTGCCGCAAGGAAAACCAGGGCTGTCGATATAATCGAGAGTCGCTGCGTTCAAAATATCCAGCCGGAAAACCATTTTCTCAATGTCAAGGTCCCCGATAATACCGATTTTATCCTCACCCGCATCAATGAGACCCAGGTGAAAAATCTTTCCTGCAAAGGGAGGCCCACCGTAATATTTACTTTTTTTTAATGCAGCGGGAAGTTTGTACATCTTTACTTTCTCTACCTCGTCTTTCGTATATATCCTTCCCTTTAAATGGGCCAATTCGACCACTGTGGTCTTCCCCGTATCCAGGTGATAAATCCCGATCTTATTTTCCGCCCCCGTGGAATAGTAGAGTTTCCCGTTCTTCACAAACCCGAAGAGTGCCGGAAGAATCTTAAACGCCGGCATGGTTTTTTCATAGATTCCCTCCGGGTAGAATGAAGCAAAATTTCCCGGTACCAGCGTCTCAAAAATAGTCCGGTTTTTTTTGATTTTCTTGTATTTGAACAAGCGGTATAGGGAAATACTCATTTGCATTCCCCCGGGAGTCTCTTTTCTTTCCCCGGCCGCAAATTTTACATTCCCATCCCTTTTAAAGATAGAGATAAAATACCTGGACCTTTGAAACTCGCTGGCATAGAGCGGGTTAAAATCCCTGTCAAGGGTAACCATCTTTGATAACCGTCCCGCGGCGTAATAGTAGTTATCCAGGCAGCGGATATATGACGGTGGGTAATAAACCGGTGAGTTATTATCAACGTCAGCTTCAGAGACAAAATCGTTTTTATTAAGCCGCACCTTCTTCTCAATCTTTCCGTTTTCTTTATTTATAACCGATAATAGAAATGTTTTATCCTTTGCTGTGGACGGCGTCTCCACGTAAAAACAGTTGTCTTCCGGTGAAGAGGAAAGGAGAAAGCCGTTGTAAATCGTGGATTCCTTGATTTTTACCCTGGTCATTACCGGGTTGAAATCCTTCTTTTTCACGGTTTTTTCCCCGGCAGCATCGTTGCTGACCGGTTCGTCTTTTACCCCGGAACAAAAAACCAAAAATAAAAGAATCAATAATAGTATTATAAAAATATATTTTATTTTCATTTTACGTTAACCTGCGATTAAACCGTCCCGGCAGCGTGATTTGACGTCAGCAGGATAAATATTGCTGCCATGCTTACCAGGATAAGGGGGACAAGGGCCATCAATACAAATTTTTCGCCGTGCCGCTCCAGGCTTTTCACATCAAATTTTTTAAAAACCACCCAGAACACCGGTCCGATAATTAAATCCACAATAAAAAAAGAAATTAAAAAACTCAGCCCTGCTAAATGTTCCTGGATAAGGTATACATCGGGAATTTCCAGCAGAATCTTCAAGGCAAAGCCCGTAAGCGCGAACACCACCAAGGCGGCAATAGTCAAAAGCCCCATAAAGTTTTTCTTGCCAAACAGGCTGGTGAAAAATGAAAAGAGCAGCAAAAAAATGACGAATAGGGGAAAATACTCCACCCTGAAAATGAAAAAATCAGAAACCACAAACCCTCCCACCTGGATTTTCTTTGACAGCAGCATCATTACTTCATAACAAATAACCGGGGGGGTTATCAGCACCAGGCGGGGAAGAAGTTTTTTCAGGATAATCGCAGCCTTTGAAATCGGCAGGGTTAAGAGGTATTCAAAGGCATTGTCGTCGTGTTCCGTCCTGAAGGTCTCTGCTCCCAGCCGGTTGGCAATAAAAAGAACAATAACCCCGAAAGCAATGATAAAAATCCCCAGGTAATCGGTATCGCTTTTCCATTTTATCCTGTCGAATATATAGATCAAAGGAATCACCAATAAAACCGATAAAATAACCAGTGTTCTCTTTAAAATATCCCTGTATTCTTTTTTTCTCATGTGTACTCCTTGCCGATAAAGGCTTTAATAATTTCGGTTAAATTCAGGTCCTTGACATCCCCGTTAATCGTCTCCCGGAAATCTTCCTGGAAGGGATAGACATAAAACTCTGTCTGTTGGGGATTATTTCTTTTAAACAACAGCGGCAGTTCAGCCGGGATATGATCCGCAGTGATCTTTTTTACCTTTTCTTTTAAACCGGTGATATTTTCATCTACCAGGATTTTGCCGTCTTTCAAGAGAATGACCCGCTCCAGCAATCCTTCGATATCCGTAAAGTTCAGGTTCACCATAACAACGGTTATTTCTCTCTGGGAAATGATCGTGATCAATTGCTGGAGAAAAATGTCCCTAAGATACACATCGATGGAGTGGATGATTTCATCGATCAGGAGGATTTCCGGCTCGCAAGCCATTACCAGGGAGAGGTGAAAAATGGTGCGTTGGCCCATGGACAGTTCCTTGATTTTTTGTGTCCGTTTAATCTTCGTGTGATTAATCAGGGTATCGTCAAATTTGTTTACGTCGTAAAAGGACAGGTGAAAATCAATGGCCTGATCGATAGTGAGGCTCTCATACAAACTCAACTGGTCGGAAATGAAACCCATTTTTTTACGCGGGTCTTTTCCTATCTCTGGTGGAAATACGATCTTGCCCCGGTCGGGGATAAGTGCGCCTGCGATCAATCTCAGCAGGGTACTTTTCCCTACCCCGTTGACCCCGGTGATAAGTACTACTTCTCCCTTTGAAATAGTGAGATTAAAATTCTCTAAGATTTTTGTTTTTTCATAAGCAAATGATAAATTCTTTATTTCAATCATCTTTTTTCCCCTTTAGGATTTTATTCATTGATCTTGGAGGCATTGGCCTGTTTGTTGTGTTTTTTGTCTGGTTATCGACAGGCGCGGCCGGCATAAAGTTAATTCCGAATGTCACCGAATATTTTCGCTTCATTGTATTAATATATTAATACACTTTTCTGATTTTGTCAACTTTTTTTTAATTTTTTATAGGGCTTTCAAGACGCGTTTCATAAGGAGAAAAAGGGGAATCTTCCCTGGAAATTTCTCATTAATTGTTTATGGATAACATATTGTATGCTAGAGGTAAGACGAATTGAGAATTGGGGCGTTTTATTATTTGCCTGTCCTCTTCCCTTATAAAAAGTTTTGTGGGGGATTCCAAAGGGACACTTACAGTGCGGTATTAAATAATACTCATGGAGACGGGAAGTCGCTTGAAGCGTCTTACGCCGTCCTGGCACTGCAAATGCTCCCCCACGCAGTGGGGTTTTTCAAAAGAGCCCCCTTTGGCCGCCGGAGGCAATAAAAAGTTCTGATAGAGTTTTATAGGAGTTCAGGATGGGCAGGTTAAATGTTTTTTGAGCTCACAGAAATTACTGCCCATCCTGTAGATAAAAATAGGGGGTTAGTAGATCCGCACGGAGGGCATCAGTTTTTTCAGAGTGCCCGTGCGGTAGGAGAGGTGGAAGAGTCGATGTTCCTCATTGACCCGCTTAATTTAAATTGTTTGTGCGCAGCAAATTTTGCTTGCGCGAGACCTAAATTAGGTTGTGCGAGACCTAATTTTGCTTGCGTGAGACCTAAATTTGCTTGCCAGGGAGCGGAATTCTTTGGCTGTGAAATAGGTACCAGGTAAATAATCCATTAAATTTGATTTTCGAAAAGTTTCCTGGTATAATAGGAAAGAATCACTGGTTTCCTGGAGGATATACCATGAAAGATAATATAAAAAAAGTCATTATCGAATGGCAGGAGGGACGAAAAATAAAGATCATTAATAGAGACGCAAAACTAATCTATACCGAAGAAATCAATACGGTCGCCGGAATACGAAGAAGCGGTAAAACTTACTTTATCTTTTCCCAAATCGAAAACCTTTTAAAAACCGGTTTGCAGGAAAATGAATTTATGTACATTAACTTCGACGACGAAAGATTAGCCGAATTAAAAGCCGCAGACCTGAACATTATTATGGAAGCCTACTTCGAGCTTTACCCGGAAAATAGAGAAAAAGAGATATACCTCTTTTTCGACGAAATTCAAAATATAGACCGTTGGCATCTTTTTGTAAATAGACTTTATGAACAAAAAAAATTCAAAATTACCCTTACCGGTTCTTCTTCCAGGTTTCTCAGCTCTGAAATCGCAACGGAACTGCGAGGCAGAACCCGTACCCTCAATTTTTTTCCATTAACCTTTGGCGAATTTTTAAGATTTAAAAATTTTCAAATCCCCCGGCATGTCGAATTTTCCAGGGATCGTTTCCAATTAATCAATTATGCGGGGGAATTTCTTAAATGGGGAGGATTCCCCAGGGTGACCATGGAAAAATCCGCTGATCTGAAAAAAGAAATTCTAAAAGATTACCTGGAGATGATAATCTTTAAAGACATTGCCGAAAGGTATGGGGTAAGAAATACCCACCTACTGAAATTGATCATCAATTATGTATTATCCAATTTCGCCGTGGAATTTTCAGTCAACGGTTTTATCAACAAATTTCAGAAAGAATACCGGCTGAACAAAGAAACAGTCTTCAGTTACTTTTCTTATCTTGAAGATGTCGGTTTCTTATACTACTTACCGCGTTTTTCTTACAAATACCATCAGCGTTATATCACCAAAAAGAATTACATTGCCGATAATGGTTTTATCCTGCTGCTTTCTTTCCGGGGGCTGCAAATTCCTGGAAGACTCCTGGAGAATCTTGTATTTATGGAATTGGTGAAACAAAAAAAAGATGTATTTTACTATAAAGACCCCAGGGAATACGAATGCGATTTTATTATTACGGAGGATGAAGCTGTAACCAGGGCCATCCAGGTATGCTATAAATTATCTCCGCAAAACAGGGACCGCGAAATCAGGGGAATTATCTCTGCACTTAAGGCCTTCGGTCTCAATGAAGGAATCATTATTACCAATGACGATGAAGAAGAAATCCGGGAGTCTACCTACCGGGTTTCAGTGGTTCCCTTTTGGAAGTGGATGCTATTAGGAGAAAGAAAATAGACTTTTTCCCGGGATAGAAAATATTTCACATGGGATAGAAGGTATCCCTGGTGGAAAAAAGATATCCCATGTGGGATAAGGGATATCT
>JABAOH010042590.1_pt1 | contig 18724 bp, 17 predicted proteins | sample 7062181 | NCBI WGS metagenome assembly JABAOH01 (sample SAMN14538630, study PRJNA623070) | marine sediment metagenome | biome: marine biome [ENVO:00000428]; feature: marine pelagic biome [ENVO:01000023]; material: deep marine sediment [ENVO:00002113]; isolation source: pool of 5 deep marine... | reverse complement strand
ATAGGTCTTCGTTGTGGTCAAGGGAAGAAAGAAATTCCAGAGGAGCATGAAAGTGAAAGAGGAAAAGCCATCTTGCTTATCAATGACCTTTACAACGACTTTTTGAAAGAATTCGGTAGCACAGAATGCAAAACACTGAATGAAGGAACAGATTTCAGTAATCCAGATGAAACGGCTGATTGGGCTATCAACAAGAAATACAAACAGACGTGCGATGTTTTTCTCAAATTCGTGTTTGAGAAATGTGTCAAAATGGCAGAAGAAGGGAGAATATAGCTCTTTATTTTTGTCCAATTGAAAGCTTGTAAAATGGTTTTTGATTGTTTGTTCAAGAAAAACATGCACCATCGCTTAATTGGTCAGAAATACCATCAGACCAAGTACAAAGTAGTAGAGTTGATAGGGATAAACTCCTAATCTTTCAAGTAAGCCCCTGTATTTGCTTTTGATGAATATCCCTGAGATAATTACTAGAATGAGTGCGACTATGGCGGAAATGAGTGAATAGGCTGCAAAAGTACTCCATTCTTCTACCGACTGCAGTCGGAACCACAGTGCCACCATTCCAGCGATTGTTAGTAATCCCGATCCAATCACTAGAATTAGATGCATCTTCCCCCTGAGAGTTATGATTTCACCCCCAGCATCAAGAGGGAAGAAGATAGCCACGAGGATTCCCAAAACTGAACTAGTCAAAAACAAAACAGGTCCTACAATTGAACCTCCACCATTGTTTATCCCCTCATGTAATCCAACATAGAATAAGAACAGCAAAATACTTGAAGCAATGATGAAAGACTGCATTAGCCCTTTGTTGGGAGCGCCAACTGCATATAGTGAACTTATATCATCTCGAATATGACTATAGTCAGAGTGCAGAACACCTCCGAGAATCCACATTAGAGTATACAGAATTGGGCTGATCATTCCACAAATTGCCAAAGCCTGAAATAGATTCATTTCAACTCTTCTCTTTCAACATACTAGTAGGAGTTTGGTCTGTTAATTAGTTTTGAGAAAGAATCTCCTATTGATTTCAATGGTTAGTTTTAAGATTCATTCACTCAATATTCTTGTCTAGGTGATAGAATGTTAGATATACCAACTATTTCAGCAGTAGTAGCAGCTATAAGCGTAGTAGTAGGTGTGATCTTTGCTATCTTTCAGATGCGAGATGCAGCCAGAACGAGACATACTGGACTCATTATACAACTCAATCCAGCACTGAAGGTTACTATGAGCGAACTTATTGAATACATATCTAAAATGCATGCATGCATTTTCTAATTTGACAATCACTAAAACTCTCACAATCTTTACATTTCACATATTTTGTATGCGGTTCTTCGCCTTTCCAATACATCTCTTCGCATGGTTCTGCGGTTTCCGCCAACATATCAAGATGATCCTTACCATAAGGACAATTCTCTTCTATACATTTATTTCCACGATTGTCTGGATGGTTACATTTTGGATACTCTTCTTCTTTCGTCATTTTTGTTTCTTCCCATAATGCTTCTTTTTGTATTCTTCCCATGTTAGTTCATGGTCTATGAGTTTGTCTTTCAGTTTGTCTTTCTTTCTCATCTCGGCGTTCCTTTGCTTTTTATATGTCTCTTCATGTTTTCTTAGTTTTTTTCTCCGCTTCTTTATTTGTTTGTCAGTTATTCCTCTGCGCTTAATTTCGTCGCACATAGAATCAAATTCTGCTCCCTCTGGTTTAGCATCCCCTACATCAATCTTTATAAGCCACCAAATATAGTCATCAATTAATCTTTCTTTGGGTAAGCCTTGGTAATGTTTTTTGCGCCCATATTCGTCTAATTCGCTTCTCCGTTTCTCTATTCTTCTGCTAGATATATTTCTGCGTTTGACTTCTGCCTCTACGACTTCAAACTCAGGAATACTTCCCATAATCTCTACATTCTCCATAAGCTCGTCCCATTCAATATACTTATCAATTAATTCTCCATCTGCCCACCCCTTTACTAGCTTCTCGAATTCTTTCTTCCTCTTCTCAGCTTCTTTCTTCTCCCTCTCCTTTTCTAAAGCTATTTGTCTCTTTTGTGCTTCCGTGAGTGGTTGCAGTTCGGGGTTTAATAATTGATTCATTCTATTTGTTTCGTCAATATAAAGCCATCTACATTCCTTCGCCATACATTCAAAAATCTGATAATTACGCATAATCTTAAAATTCGTAGAACCACACTTAGGACATTTCTTGCCTCCTGCATTTAGGAAAACATCAAACAATTCAGTATCTCCTTTGAACCTGTATCCATGTTGTCTTTTTAATCTAGCACTTTCTATTCTTTCTTCTGTTCTGTCTCTTTTATGGTAGATAAACCATAGTGGTATTGGAGGAAGAATAATACCTATTAGATTCAATAGTTCATGGAAACGTAGTAGGACTACACCAAAAATCTCCATATTCCCAAAATAAATGAATCCTATCCAAGCAATTGCACAGATAGAATATATCTGGATGTATTTGTTCTTGTGGTAATAACCATATCCTAAAGTCAAGGCTAGAAGCATACCAAGCAGAAATGTGAATATCCCAAGTAGATGTTCTATCATTTTTCAATCACCACCTTTCAGCCATTTTTCTAGTCCTCTGATTAGCCAATTTCTTTGTGCCTTGTTTAGCGTGTGAAAAAACTTCACATAAGGCATAATCAGCATAGGAACAAGAATCGTTAATGACCCTTAATATTTTCATTAGCAACTGAGATTTAAGAGTTGTTGAACGTGAATCTTAATCGAGAAACTATAAGTTTTTTTGAATTATTTATTCGCCTAACAACTAGGCACACATTAGAATCACGCACATCTCATTCGAGAGGATGTAGGCATAGCGTGACAAAATGTATCAAAGTAAACCCTAAACTTCAGATGGTTGCTGAGACGCACATTCTCATCCTTCAAGGTCAAAAGCTTCATTTGATTAGCTCTCTTGGCCAGCTAAAACTTTTCCGCATTTCTCATGCATGCATGCACTGGATTGCGTGCAGAAGGGTTACATTTTCACAACTTTGAGGGATTCGATCGATCTCTCAACCATTTCTGGTATGTTCAGTTCTTCTTCTGCCTCCACTATTTCCCGCAGCTTCGCCATGGTCGATGGCTTGCTAGGAACGGCTGTGCATCCTCCTGCCTTTCTGCTTGAAATTTCGTATGTGCCAATTTTTCTTGCTGTTTTTTCTGTTTCTGCCTTATCGAATCCCAGTAGTGGTCTATGTATCGGATACTTCTTGACGGCATAACTTAGCACCCTTAGGTTGGTTAGGGTTTGGCTAGCTTGCTCCCCAATAGCCTCCCCAGTCACGATTCCCTCAGTTCCCATCATCTCAGCTAAACGTTCCGCTATTCTGTACATCATACGTTTGCAAAGTAAACAGGTGAATTTTCTAGAAGAATTTTCCATAATTTTCTTCAAGTTTTCCCCGTGCTGAACCACGTAAACCTTTCTAGGGAATCCAACAGCCCAATCAAACAGGACTTCAGCGACATTCAACGCCCTCTCCGTCGTAGTCTCGTCTGTGAAAGGCGTGTTGTCAAAATAAACAGGCACAACAGGGCAACCCCGCTTCATAACCAGCCAACACGCCACCGCAGAATCAATTCCACCGCTCAACAAACCCACCACCCTAGGTTGAGTTCCAAGAGGCATACCTCCAGCGCCATCAATTACATCCGAGTACACGAAGGTCTTATCGTTTCTAACCTCAACCCCTAACCTCACATCTGGCCTATCCAAATCAACTTTCAAACCCAACTTCTCACCAAACTCGTCAAGGATACGCTGTCCCACCACCCTGCAAACATCAGCGCTGGAATAAGTTTGATCACCAACCCGCCGACACTTGACAGCAAAACTGTTCCCCTCCTTCAACACATGGCCAGCCAAGAACACACTTCTATCAACTATGTCCTCAAGCTTGGAAGAGGTTTCCAGCGACGGAGAAACAGAAGAAATACCAAAAATTCGTGCCAGTCTGCGTGCTGCCTCCACAGCCGAGTTGGTTCTCAAAAAAAGCCTGCCGTGCCTGCGAACAATTTCTCTGTAGGGAACTTCAAATTGCTTCAAAACGTTCTTTATGTTCCTAACTAAACGTCGCTCATACAACCTTCTAGTCCAAGTCTTCTTAATCCACAACTCTCCGCCAAAACGAATGACAACGGAATCAAAAACGTCTTTTACGCTAGCTTCCACTTGGACCCCTCAGAGGTATCCTCCACCACCACACCTAACTCCCTCAGCTTCGCCCTAACTTCATCCGACAACTCGAAATCTCCTTTACGACGCAAATTCTCTCTCAATTCAACCAGAAGATTCGCTAGATCGTTAACTAGTTTTTCACTAACCTTCTTGGCTCTCTTTTTCTGAAACAGACCCAGCACCTTTCCCAGCTTCAAAAAACCGTCATAAGCCCTCTTTAGCAACCCGATGCTCACCTGCTTCTGTTCTCCCAGAAATCTGTTTATCTCTCTAGACAAGTCAAATAAGGCAGCCAGAGCTCGGGGAGTGTTAAAATCTTCATCCATAGCCTCTACGAATTCGACTCTAAGCTTTTTAACCTTCTTTTCAAATTCCTTCTCCACTTCAGTCAGCTCTCTTATCACCGAACGTTCCATAGCCTCCTCCAAACCATCCAAAGTGTTGTAAAGCCTTCCCAAGCTAGTTTCGGCATCCATAAGCTTCTTGTCGGTGAAATCTATCTCGCTCCGATAATGGGTGGACAAGACAAAAAGCCTAATGGTCTCAGCGACGTATTTCTTTAAGGCCTCCCTAACCGTAATGTAGTTTCCCAAAGACTTAGCCATCCTCTCTCCATTGATCGTAAGGAAACCGGTGTGCAACCAATACTTGACATAATGTTTCTTTCCAGTCAAAGCCTCGCATTGGGCAATCTCATTCTCGTGATGAGGAAAAATTAGGTCACGGCCACCGCCATGAATGTCAAATTGAGGCCCCAAATATTTCAAACCCATAATCGCGCACTCAATATGCCAGCCGGGGAAACCGTACCCCCAAGGACTCCACCACTTCAGCAAAGCATCTTTGTCAGCCTTCTTCCACAAGGCAAAATCCTTAGGGTTCCTCTTGTCCGGATGAACCTCAAACCTGGAGCCTGCTAACATGGCTTCAGGTTTAACCTTGGAAAGCTTCCCATAGTCCTCAAATTTCGAAACGTCGAAAAACACGTTTCCGTTGACCTCATAGGCGTATCCTTTCTCTATCAGAGACTGAATGGCTTCAATCATTTCGATTAGGTGTCCCGTCGCCCTGGGAGAAATGTCAGGTAGCTTCACTTCCAGCGAAGCTAAGTCTCTGAAGTATTCCCTCATGTATACCTCCACCAACTGCATGGGTTCAATCCTCCGCTCCCTCGCCCTCTTCACAATCCTGTCTTCAGCAGTATCTTCGGTTAGATGTCCTACATCCGTGATGTTCTGAACATAGAAAACTGAGAAGCCCTTAAACTCCAGCCAACGAACGATTACGTCAAAGGCAAGGTAGGTTCTAGCGTGACCCAAATGAGCCCAATCATAAACCGTAGGTCCACAAACATATATTCCTACGCGATTCTTTCTCAAGGGCTTGAACTCTTCCAGTTTCCCGCTCATGGTATTGAAAACCCGTAACACCATTATTTCCACCTACAAAGGAAAGATTTTGAACTCGGATCAACGGTCGTAATTTTCGACCAAACAAAACTTTATGGAATGCCTTGATTTAAACCTTATATTTGCCCATTCGATTTTTGCACATAGGCTCGCAAGTTCCTTGTGTGGAAAAAAAGGGGGTTGTTTGCTTTTTTACATTTTCATTGAGGGGTTACGCTACGGGTTGTGTGAAAACCCGCATCCTTCTGTTGATGATGAATAGAAACACCGTCACGGCTGCGAAAACTATAGTGGTCATGCGCATGCATGCATGCATGCCTGTGTGAGCGTAAGGGTGAAGCTTTTTTAGTTTTGTTTATTTACGACCTTCTCCTCCCTAGAAAGAGAAATGAGAAAATGCAAAAGACAGTGAAAGTGTTATTTTAACACGTTCTAGGTAGCGCTTTACCTTATATTAAACGGCTCAGCAGAACACAACATTCACTTGTCAAAAACCGCCTGCATGCATGAATTGGTGTACTATATCGAAAAGAGACACGTATGCCTGCGAAATCTAATTGTAGTTATGCTACATATTCTGACTTCATTAAATCTATATACCTTGAACCAGTCAAGATTTTAACATCGAAAAACAAACGATGAGATAAAATTGCCAAAGGAATCCGGAGTCGTTATTTGTCCAAATCCTAAATGTCGCAGGAAGATTGAAGATCGTATTCTCTTGAATGTCTTATCGACAACACCGGCGGAACAGTACTACGCTTGTCCCCACTGCTTCATCAAATTGAATGTGGGTGTCGAAAATGATGAAAACATTGCGGAAGAATCTATACCTAGTTCACCGGTACATCCGTCGTTAGAAAAGGTTATGGATGTAATTTCTGCTCAATCGGAAAAGGAAGAAGATGAGGAGAAGAAAGAGGAGCCTGCGGCTAAACCACCAGAGGAGAAAGGGAAAGGTCCTTCAGGGTGTCCTCATCATTTTGGATATTTGGCGAGTCGTGCTAAGGGTACTCCTATCCCGCAAGAATGCTTGATTTGCCCAAAAATAATGGAGTGTATGCTTAAACTGAGTGTTTCTTAGTAATGAATTTAAAATTGTGTGCCACGTTTTTGGAAATCTGATGTTTCACTCTGCTTGAGCCGAATCTTGCCCAGTGTACCAGTCGAATGCTCTCTTTTTCATGGCGCATTCCACCAGTTTGCGGCAACCCATACATTCATCAGGAATGGGATCATCTTTCGGAAGTTTTTCCAATAGTCCAAGCACTGTGCATTTAGAGTGGCTTTCTTTAGCTACTTTTGTTGATGTGTCGGTGCTTATTCGATGTTTCTCTTTGGTTCTTGGCGACATTCTGAAGAACAAGACAAAGAAGAACAGAAAAAAACACATAATTATTGACCAGATGAAAACCGGTGATTCAAAGATCTGGAACATGTTGCCTTCACCTGGATGGAGACCATCAAAATATTAGTTTTAAAGAGGGTTATAGCCTTAATGAAACCCAACTCATTACATCAAATCTGTAGCCGAAAATTATACCTGTTCGGTTATTCACTCGAAGGATTCCTCAACGTACTCGCAAGATAATTGGGGAATTTGAGCTGATATATGTCAAAACTAGCTGAAAGTTCTTGGCTAAAAATTTCTTTCCTTTAAAAAATCTTGAGTAAAAACAGCCACAAACTGTGGGAAGACAAGAGAAATAGGCAGAAACATTTCAAAAATCGCTTAAAAGCCCTCGGTTGAAGATATAAGAGTTTTGATGAGCTGAGAAGGAGAAATGAACTGAGGCATTGCACATGCTGTTGAAGGCCACTGTAACCACGAAGGGAGCGGTCCTCTTAGGAAAGCATGTCGCATGTGACGCCTTCGACGAAACCAAGCCGATAAGGGTGGTTACGCACGCTCATTCTGATCATATGCTTGGTTTGCGGCAAAGTTTGAAGCAATGCGAAGCGGTGGTGATGACTCCGGCTACGAAGGATTTGATAGATGCTATGAAAGGCCGTCGTTTTCTTATGAGGGGAAATGTCAAAACCATCGACTACGAGGAAGATTTCATGTATAAAAACGAGCGCCTAACGTTGCACTATGCGGATCATATTTTGGGAACGGCTCAGGTTCTTGTAGAAGATGGGGAGGGAACTAGGATTCTCTACACCAGCGACTTCAAAATTTCTAGAACCCCGGTGGTTGAGGCTGATGTCCTCGTTTTGGAGGCTACCTACGGAAATCCTTACCGTGTGAGACCCTTCGGAATAATGGCGGAAGGCATCCTCGTTTCTTTGGTGGAACAAGGTTTGAAGCGGGGACCCGTATACTTGTTTGGTTATCACGGGAAACTCCAAGAAATTATGCAAATTTTGTATGAAGCGAAGGTAAAAGCGCCTTTCATCGTTCCTGAAAAGGTTTTTCAAGTTTCAAAGGTTTGTGAAAGGCATGGAATGAAGTTTGGAAGGCGTCTTCTTTTGTTTAGTGAAGAAAGGGCGCAGTCGATACTGTGCCAGCGTGAACCTTGCATCGTCTTTTATCACACCCATTCTCGAAGAAAGGTGGGGCAAGCAGCCTTACGCATCTACGCGAGTGGTTGGCAGTTTGTGAAGCCATGCCAGAAAATAGGAGAGGGCGAGTATAGGGTTGCCTTGAGTGGCCATTCGGACTTCAATGAACTGCTTCAGTACGTGGAGAAATGTAGGCCGAAAATGGTTATAACCGACAATCATAGATTTGGGGACGCTTTTGCCTTGGCGAGGGAGATTGAAAGGCGGCTAGATATTCCGGCGAAGCCTGTTCCCTCTTAGGCTGAATGTTTGAGATTTTCGTTGCAGTTGTGTAAGACGGGAGTTCACCGGTCCCTCCCTCTAGAATAGGGGGAGGTGAGCTATATATAGCCTCAACATTATTCGGTATCGAATTACCGAAACAGCACAAAACACACAACTGAATCGGGTCCCGATGTAAAAATTCTTTGGAACCCAAAGCAACAAAAATGGAAGCTAGTTCTAGAAGAAACCTCTAGCTGCGCGCATGGTCGCCATCGAAGGGCGCCTTTTATGGCTGCCTTCCATGAATGCCTTTTATCGTTCCCGTTTTCCAGTTATGAAATCTTCCACCCACTGTCTTGCCACATCATCTGGAACTTGAACTGGCGGATGCTTAAACGCATAGGAAGAGATGCTGGTTAATGGACCACCTATCTCCCGGTCAAGAGCCAACTTCACTGCCCTTATGACGTCGATGACGACTCCAGCGCTGTTGGGGGAGTCCTCTACCTCCAGTTTCGCCTTGACCGTAACCGGCTGATTCCCAAATTTCTTGCCTTTGATGAAGATGTAGCAGATTTTTCTGTCGCCGAGGAAGGGAACGTAGTCTGATGGGCCTATTCTAGTGGGAACCTTGTAGGGAACCAAGCTTGTAACCGCTTCCGTTTTGCTGATTCGTTTGGTTTTCAATCGTTCCTCAACTGTCATGTTTTCAAAATCAGTGTTTCCTCCAAGGTTTAGTTGATAAGTCTCCTCCACCTCAACTCCCCTATCTAAGCATAGTTTAATCAGGTTTCGATGGAGAATCGTGGCTCCAAGCTGGCTTTTCACATCGTCGCCCGCCACTGGCAGTCGTCTTTCCTCAAACAGTTTGCTCCAAGAATTGTCGGAGGCGATGAACTCGGGGATGCAGTTCACAAAGGCACAACCTGTGTCTAAGGCTGCTTGAGCGTAAAAACGCGTAGCCTTGTAGCTTCCCACAGGGAGAAAATTCACCAGCATGTCGGCTTCAGCCTCTTTAAGCACCTCAGCCACATCGACTGGCTTCATCTCCTTCTCATTGTAGACTTGAAAGGATTCCCTCATGTGGGGGGCAACTCCGTCGAGAATTGGGCTCGAAAGAACTTTCACGTTAAGATTGGGCACTTCTGCAAACTTGGGGCAGACGTTTGGCTCCATGAAAATAGCCTCTCCTAAGTCCCTTCCAATCTTTCTTCTGTTCACCTCGAAGGCGGTCACAAACTTTATGTCGCGAATGTGGTAGCCTCCGAAGTTGACGTGCATAAGTCCAGGAACCTTCTCCTCTTCCGCCACCTTCTTGTAGTATTCGACTCCCTGAACTAGGGCTGAAGCGCAGTTACCCACTCCGGCGATGGCAACTCGAATGTCTGGCAAACAGATTCCTCCATAGCGTAGTCAACTAATTTCGATATCGTCTCACAACCGCTTTATTACCCAAATTCTTATTTAACTTATTCACGACAAGAGTGCAGATGGAAGTTTGAAATATGGAAGGTATGACTATTAAAAGTGAACCCTTCAAAGAAATCGTGATCATGGAACACACTCGATTTCCAACCATCGACGACTTGGCACGTTTTGCTAACATTGCTGCCGGAGGGAAAACAACTGGCGTCTACTGGGCAAATGGAGTGACGTTTGTCTATTACCCTCTACCCACAACAACCGAGATAGCTGCGAAGGCTCTCATCGAAGAAAAAAGGGTGTACTGGGCCTTCGTAAGTTACGCTCTCATGCCTGAATACCGTCCACTAATAGAGACGAAAGAGAGAATCATTGTGCCCGTTATCGACATGTCCACGAGTCCCCTGTTTCAAAACGTTGCCAAATGGCTAAAAGAACAGCATTAGGTTTCGCCTTTTCGCCGTTCACGTCCCCTTTCTATGGCTTCTTTCACAGCTTTACGGATGTTGTAGCCAGCTATGTGAAGGATAGGCTCGTTGAATTCCGGGTCTATGTCCATACTCGCTGTGCATGCATGCTTGGCGTCCTCGATTGAGATGCAAAAACGTCGAATCGCTGTTTCTTAAGATTCTGGAAAAACGTCGCTAGATACTGCTCAAAGCGTCCACACTTTTTTAGGTAGAGGCCATAGTCAACGAGGGCAGCCATGGCTCGAGCCGCGTCCTCTGGCGAGAAATAGGAGGGAATCCCTAGCTTGTCAAATCTCGAACGGATGTGTAGCGCCATTTCGGTTTCGCCTATGTCACAGGCCACAACGGGTTTGGTATATTCTTTGGACAAGTTTGCCACCAAGTCGACGAAATCTTCTTGTAAGGCTGGAAGATGATGTAGTCCCAGTACGATGATGCCGTGAATTTCAGAATCCTCGAGAAGTACTTTGGTGCCGTACTCAAACATTTCGGAAGTCGCTGAGCCTGTGAGGTCAACTGGGTTTAGGTTGGTTGCAAAAGGCGGAATTTTGCCTTCTCTTTTTAGTTCCTCAAACTTCTGAATTGTTTCATCCGAAAGCTTTTGTACATTCAGTCCTCTCGCCACGCACTCATCAACCGCCATTATGCCAGGTCCGCCAGCGGCCGTGATTATTGCAACGTTTTTTCCAGCTACCGGAGGTTGGAAAGCCAAGGCTTTGCCCATGTCAAAGAATTCTTCCATGTCCCTCGCCCTTAGGATGCCGACCTGCGTGAAAACGCTGTCGTAGATTTTGTCAGAGCCTGCCATGGCTCCTGTGTGAGACACAGCTGCCCTAGCTCCGGCCTCGGTTTTCCCTGACTTTAGAGCAACAATGGGCTTCCTCTGCGTAACCTCCTTCGCAACTTCCATAAACTCTCTTCCCGTATCTATACTCTCAGCGTAAAGGAGAATGACCCGCGTTCTCTCGTCGTGCAAAAGGTAGCTAAGCATCTCTGACTCGTCGACGTCGCATTTGTTCCCAAAACTCACAAACTTGCTTACGCCCAGCTGCTTGCCAGTCAAATAGTCCAGCGCTGCTGCGCCGAAGGCACCGCTCTGGGTAACGATGGCTATGGGACCCGGCATGGGGCGGGGTGTGGCGACTACTTCGTCTCCTGTGGTGAGAATTTTCGTTTCGGGAAGGAAAAGCATGTCTACGCCAGTTTGAGAATCGTAGACGCCGAGACAGTTGGGGCCAAGCACCCGAATTCCCGCGTTTTTAGCAATTGTCTTTACTTGTTCCTCGAGGTCGTGGTTTCCAACTTCACTGAACCCGGCGCTGATTATTACAGCCGCTTTTACACCCTTTTCGGCGGATTCTTTCATAACCCTTGGAACCACTTTGGCGGGAACAACTATGACGACTAATTCGATTTCCTCATCGATTTCTGTAATGGAGGGGTAACAAGTGTAACCGAGAATAGTTTTTTCGTGGGGATTAACTGGGTATAGTTCTCCCTTAAAGATGCCTCTTCGCTTGTTGTCAACAAAGTTTTTGAAGATGACGTGTCCCGCCTTCATGATCCTGCGGGAGGCGCCTACAACGGCGACCGATCGAGGTTCAAAAAATATGTGCATTTGCTTAACGATTGATTCCATTTCTCTTCCCTTCAGAATTAGATAAACTTGGGCAAATAATTTCTCATTCACGCTTGGGTCTTATAATAACTATGGGTTGGTGTTTCACCTTATCAAGCATTTCCCAAGTTACGCCAGTTAATGGAACCCTGAAGGTTTTCGCCATGTCCCAAACGGTTCTTCCAGCGCCAGAGCCTCGGGATCGATTAGCTATCTTAGCAATTTCAATGGCCTCTTCAGTTGTTATTTGAGAACCCGCAACTGCCAGCGGAGTGGCTCTTTTTTCCAACTTGAAGAATCTTCCCGCCACGTAGGCGAGGAACCCTCCAAAGGAGTGTATTCCTTTGAGGGGTTTTGGGCGAGGAGTGAAATGGAATCCTTTTAGAGAATAGGTCTTGTCGGTGTCCACGATTACAACGGTGACTTTTTTGCCTAGTTTAGATTTGACTTGCTTCTGGATTTGCTGTGCTGTTTGTTGGGCGTTTTTGAGAGGAAGGCTGACGTAGGAGTAGGGCAGGTTGCTTCCGTCAATAGCTCCCTCCGATCCCTGCATCAAGGCTTGCAAAAAACCGCCGTGTTCTAGGGCTACCTGTTTATGGGCGCTTCCTTCTTCCATTGGGTATGCTCGAAGATGTTGGATGGTTCTTTTTCTTAGATGGCATATGGGTCCGAGAATGTAGGGCCAAACAAAACGCATCCAATATTTGGCTAGAAAACGTGCAAACCAGCTTGGCCGAACAATATTTTCGTCAACTATGTTGCCCAGCGCTGTGGAAATAGCTTTTTCAGAAATTGTTACAAAATCTCCATCTTCTACCCTGTTTCCTATGGCTTTGACTAATTGTTCAAGGTAGTCTTCTCCCGGCCTCCAATACCGCGTCCTGACTGCAACTGCTCTATATTTGTTAACCACTTTGCATCACGAGTGTCTTTAATGCTACCTTTCTAAGTGTTTTTCCATACGCGCGCTAACCAACAAAAAAGCTTAGAAGGTTAACTCATCCTATTTTATATGGGATAGTGCATGGTTCCATTTGATTTTTTCTTCACGTTGTTTTTTGTTGCATTTGTCATTATCCTCATTCTTAGCGTGTTAACCACTTTCCTGCGAATCTTTCGAAGACCGCGGGAAACGCAATCAACAGAAGAAGGGGTAGCTGTTGTTAAGGAAAGGGAGATTATAAGGGAAATAGTCAAGATTCGATGCCCCTATTGCAACAATCTCTACGACGAAAAATACGACAAGTGCCCCCACTGCGGAGGCAAAAGAAAACCTTGATAACACATCAATAAACCATTGAAACAGAAACTACACTCAGCTCCACCGCCGACGGGTAAGTTACAATCGTAGACACAACTGCACGCGCAGTCATTAGCATCATCTAAAAGATTTTTGTACTGTTTATATTATCCGAAATAGATACCTAATATTCTATGATTGATGCACAACTCTAGCACAACCGTAAAAGAGGAGGCTAAGGAGGAGCCGAGTCAAAATGTCTAAAAAAACTGACGATTCAGGTGCGAACATTTATGAACTCCTCTTAGAAGCCTCTGAGAAGGAAAAGAAGGCGAAAAGAGCTGAGCTCCTCAAGTCGATGGGAGTAAAGGAATACTTCGAAGAGGGAAGCATAGAGATCGACATGAAAACCTGCAAGGGAATAGAGTGCAATTTATGCGTAGAAGCATGCCCCACCAACGCCCTCTACTGGAAAGCCGGAGAAATCGGCATCGTCGAAGATTTATGCGTTTATTGCGCAGCCTGCGTTTTCTGCTGCGTCGTAGAAAACTGTATCCGTGTCAGCAGAAAACGCCCCAAAGGCAAAGTAGAAAAGTTTAGCACTCCAAGAGACGTTTTGAGGCTTCTACACAACATCAACTCCGGAAAAAGATGCGATAGGCTGAGGTCGATTTTCCCAACTGCAGATGCATATGTTGAGCGGTACGGCTAAATGACCTAGCGAAGGGCCACAAGTTTTTCATTCTCAATCTGGTAAATAGTTTGAAGGCGGAGGAATGCATAGTTGGAAAACAAATTTTCTGAGAGGATTCGAAGACTTCCTCCATCCAAATTTGTCGAAGTTATGAGGTTGACGATGGGACGACCCGACATCATAAGGCTGGAGCTTGGGGAACCCGATTTCGACACCCCCCAACACATCAAAGAGGCGGCAATTCAAGCCATAAACGAAGGCTTCACCCACTACACCTCTACAGAAGGACTCCTTGAACTTCGTGAAGCAGTGGCTAGAAAGCTTAAACGCGAAAACAGAATTGAGGCTGATGCGAAAACCGAGATTCTCATCACCGACGGAGGCTTAGGCGCAATCTACGCCGCCATCCAGTCCCTAGTCAACCCCGGCGATGAAGTTTTAATTTTTGACCCTGCTTGGCCCAGATACTTTCAGAACGTGTTGCTTGTGGGCGGGGTTCCGAAGCGCATTTTTTTGGAAGAAAAAGATGGTTTTGTTCCGGATGTGGATGAAATTAAGAAGCATGTTACCAAAAAGACGAAACTTGTTATATTGAATACGCCTAACAACCCCACTGGAGCAGTTGTGCCCAAAAATGTCTTGGAAGAAATCGGCGATCTCGCCGTAGAACGTGACCTACTTCTCCTCGTCGACGAAGTCTACGAAAGAATTGTTTACGAAGTCAAACACTTCAGCCTAGCTACGCATTCAAACCTCAAAAACCATATAATAACCGTCTTCTCCCTTTCCAAAACCTATGCAATGACGGGATGGAGGATTGGTTACGCCGTTTCCCACGCAAACATCGTTAAAGCCATGAGCGAAGTCGGCGCATATGCCAACCCATGCCGAACCTCCTTCGCGCAAAAAGCGGCGATAGCAGCGTTGGATGGTCCTCAAGACTGTGTAGATGTTATGGTGAAGGAGTATCGAAAGAGGCGAGACCTCATGATTGAAAGATTGAAAGAAATGAACGCCTTCTCCGTAACCAAACCGACAGGTGCCTTCTACCTCTATCCAAGCCTTCTTCTAGACATCGAATCTCCTGCCTTCACAAAACAACTCATCGAAAAAGCTAAAGTAGCAGTTATGCCCGGAATCGCCTTCTCTACGAAAGGAGAAAAATATGTTCGAATCTCCTGCGCCAACTCCATGGAAAAAATTTCAGAAGCCATGAATAGGATTCAAAGAGTGGTTAGGCAAATCATGAAATCCTAAGACTTTTGGGGTCCCCATTTTTCTTGCAGTAAATTCAGATTATAAATAATGCTTTCCAAAATTTCTTGCATGCATGCCGTTAACAAAGTCAAGAAACTTTCTACGCTACTCATTTCCTGGGATAAGAGCCAATGACAGATGCGCGCGCTTAACCTTCATAATAATCGTCTTCTGCGACGCTATATACTTCCAACGCCCTAACTGGAGCACGGATTACTCGAGCCGAATGGCGTGTCATGGCGGGGAGAAATAGGCCATCCCTTTCCTTCAAATAGAGGTTATGACCTTTAAACGTGAACTCTACCTCTCCTTCTAACACAACAACAAGATGCTCCACAGGATGCTCATGAAAAGGAATTGTCACGTCTTCACTCTCCAGCTCAAAGTAGTTTAGCGTCAATTCATCTCCATTAATGAGCCTTACGAAAACATCCTTGAAAAGCTCCTTCGATGACAAAGCATCCAGCCGGAATGACAACATACATTGCACCTCACTAAACGTCTTCTAACATACCGATGGAAGAGGCAACTTTATGTAGATTTTTTGTCGAAGACGAGCAAGCAACATAAAAAACAAACAAGCAACTGGTTCCTGAAGTCCGAGCTGAGGTATAGACTTTTGAGAAGATAATCTACGGATGTAATGACGATTATCTTGTGAATTTCTAATCTGATTAAGACATAAATGTACTATTTCGTTGAGACGAATAACTATTTCAACTATGCCCAACTGGCGGAAGATATCAGTCTGAACTATCGGTAGTTCTTAGTAAACCTCTTATTTTTTAGGTTAGCATTTTGCGTGAATAAGGGAACAAAAAATGAAAGTTGACATTGATTTAATCAAACCAAGTCCCTATCAACCAAGGTTGATCTTTGATATAGACGGGCTGAAGCAAGAGATAGAAAGAGACGGACTACTTAGCGACTTGGTAGTCCGCAAACAAGGCAAAGGTTACGAACTAATCGACGGTGAGAGACGATTAAGAGCCCTCAGGGAACTCAGGTGGAAAACTGCACCTGTACGAGTAGTTACACTAAATGACAAGATCGTTAGACGTTCAGTTTATAAGGTAAATAAGATCCGAGAAAACTACACCGTTGAGGAGGAGTCAAGGTACTTCAAGAAACTCACTGACGAAGGTATGACGCCTTGGGAGATCAGCAAAGAGCTTAGCGTAGATTTCCACTGGATCTTGGCCCATCTAAATATATTCAAGTTTCCAGAGAACATTCAAAAAGCACTGTGGACCGGCAAGATCAGCATTTCGCACCTGGTTGCTTTGGAAAACGTGATAAGCAGAAGCATTAAAGAAGCCCAAGCCTTCATTAAAGAGATCATTAATAGGAAATTGACTCTGAAGGAAACTAAGAAAATCATCCTCAAACAGAAAGAAAAAATTGAGGAAACACGTATAGAGGCAGCCCAGAAGGTTTTGCCCAAAATCGCTCCAAAGATTGCCAAGCTAAAAACTGGTAGAGACTTCGAGGAAGCGGCTAAGGTACTAAAGAAGATGGCAAAAAAGAAGCGTGCGGAAGCCCTGACCCCCGATCAAAAAGCCTCCATAGAGGCTGAGAAGAAGCAAAAGCAAGAGAAGATGAAACGCAGGAGTAAGGAGAAGAAGAAACTTGAAAACCAGCGAATAAAAGAAGAAGCCAAAAAACTGGCTAAACAATTAATAGAAAAGGAAAGACGTCGCATTGAAGAGGAAGTAAAAGAAGAGATGGAGAAGACAAGCATTGCTGAGCTGAGAAAGAACTTGGGGAATCTAACGCAAAAGATCAAGAAATTGCAAAAGGAAAAAGCCAGTTTTCTTGAGAACAAGACCTTTCTCCTGGAAGCATTGAACTTCAATTGCCCACACTGCAAACATGCTTGTGTTGTATACCGGGAAGGGGATCGTTACTTGGTGAAGCGGAGCGCGACCGTTTCCATTGTTCCTGAAAAACCCGAAGGGCCATCGATGCCAGACACAGTATCTCCCAGAAAAACAAACTAGCTATTTTGCAGTAAAAGCGCGTGTAAAATAAGGTTGTGTTCAGTTATAAAGATAAAATCATGCATGCATCGTCCTGATCGGTAGAGAAGTACTGAACACACGACCTCCCAGGGTCCACTACTATTTGACGGAGAGGGGGAGATCATGGGGTTCCTTAGCCGAGGATCTCGCGTGTGCGCGAAAGCCTTGAGCCGACTTTGATTTCTACCCGCGCGATGCATGCATGCAGATCGTCTGGCTCGACTCAATACAGCTTTGGCTGAATTCGCCTCTTGTAAGGATAGTTAACCCTTACATACCTGAATAGGCGAGATCCGTGCATACATGCCTTTGATGTTTCGTTGGACCCAAAGCCGGTGGCTATTGAGGAAGCCCATACTAAGAGTTTTTCAGCTGCTTTGTGAGAGTTTCCTACGATTTTCTCGATAATTCCGAACGGACTAGTTGTCAGCAACTTCTGCTTCAGTTTCATTTCCATTTCTCTGATCACCTCCATCTGATTTTGGTGATGTCTATGGTAGGAAAAATAGCTAGGTATTTTTGCGGAAGCAAAAGGGGTGAAAAGCGAAATATAGGCTGAAAAGACGGAGTTATGGAAGTTTCCAGGAAAATTGGAGTTGAAAAGTAGCGAAAAAAGAGAAAAATGCCCAAAATTGTTAGGTTTAGGCTAGTATAGGCCAAAACAAGCTTCTTTATTTTTCCTTATTTTTCATGACTCGCTTGTCGACGTATCGTTTGACCGTTTCCTTCTCGTACGAGATTCGCGTCTTGATTATCCTTCCTCCACGACCTCGCTCCCCCGGAAAAACCCTTGTTTCAACCACTCCGCGTCTTTCCAGCTCAGACATTGCTGGTCCTCGGCGTCCCCTAGCACCATACACGCTAGACTTTGAAATTTTTGCATCCTTAACAATCTGCATTAGACTTCTCCAACCAGACTTCTCGAGGGAAAGTCTCCGCCTCATATAGTCTTCCACGAACGCTTTAGTCAAGTAATCAAACACGCTCTGAGCGGCTTTCGTTCTAAATTGAAAGGCAAACAGAGGGTGAACCCTTACTTGTACCGCTTCGGGTCTGCACGTTCGAAACTGCCCAGCTTCGTCCACGTAGACCACCTGAGGGCTGAGGTTGAAGACGCCAAAATCAGTCGTCCGTGCCGAGATCCTAATCGATTCGACCTTGAGGGGCTCAAGCCGCTTTCCTCCCATGTCTATTGAACCATCTTTCACCGCGTATTTGTGAGGCACTTCGGTCAACTTGAATCTTTTAGGGATGAGGTTGTCAATCCTGACTAACAATCCGAAGTTTTTGGCGACGTTAACAAGGTCTAGTTGGATCTCAAGATCTTCTCCTAGAGTCACCTCTTCTGGAGCTGTGAGATGGGCTTGGATGTTTGCGTGCTCGAATCTTTCTAGACCAACAGCCTTTTCGTGGCTTGGGGTTGGGGTGGTGAAGGACACTGTTGCTGAGGCTATTGATGGTGCATGTAGCACCTGGCTTAGAGATGCGGCTAATTCTCTTTCTTCTCTAACCGTCTCTAGGATTCTTTGTATTTCATCGCTTTTCTCGGGGTGTTTCGCTTTTATGTATGAATTGGCTGAGGTCTGCAGTAGTTTTTCGGCC
>JABAOH010017640.1_pt3 | contig 18725 bp, 17 predicted proteins | sample 7062181 | NCBI WGS metagenome assembly JABAOH01 (sample SAMN14538630, study PRJNA623070) | marine sediment metagenome | biome: marine biome [ENVO:00000428]; feature: marine pelagic biome [ENVO:01000023]; material: deep marine sediment [ENVO:00002113]; isolation source: pool of 5 deep marine... | reverse complement strand
TTCAGAAAACTGGGGCTTTTCGGGTTCATTGAAATGCTCGTATTCATCCTCATCCTCGTGGTGGGGCTCGTATACGCGTGGAAATCAGGAGCGCTGGAATGGCAGTAGAAGATGCCGTGAAAGAGCTGGAAGACCGGAGTTTTCTCACGGGTTTCGACAAGGTCCTGGCATGGGCGAGGAAGTACTCTCTCTGGCCCCTGCCCTTCGGGACCGCATGCTGCGCCATCGAGTTCATGGCGGCAGTGGGGACCCATTACGACATTTCACGGTACGGCTGGGAGGTGGTGCGGTTTTCCCCCCGGCAGGCCGACCTCATGATCGTGGCCGGAACGGTCAACTACAAGATCGCGCCGGCGCTCCGAACGGTATACGATCAGATGCTCGAACCCAAGTGGGTCATCGCCATGGGGGCCTGTGCCACCTGCGGCGGTTTTTACAATAATTACAGCGTCGTCCAGGGAGTCGACAGGATCATCCCCGTGGACGTCTACGTGCCCGGTTGTCCCCCGAAGCCGGAAGCACTCATCGATGGTATTTTTCTCATCATGGAGATGATCGAGAAGGGCACGGAGAGGGCGAGGGACTCTTGGGAGGAGGCGGTGAGGTGATGGCGGTGGAATCGGCGGTCATCGAAAAGCTGAAAGAGGAATTTGGGAACGTAATTGTGGAAACGCACCGTTTTCGGGGTGACGACACGGCCGTCGTTTCCCGGGAGAAGGTGATCGATGTCCTGACCTTTCTCAAGCAGGACACCGGCATGGCCTTCGAGTTTCTCATGGATGTTACGGCCGTCGACTATCTCGGCCAGGAGCCCCGGTTCGAGGTGGTGTATCACCTCTACTCCTTCGCAAGGAACAGAAGGGTGAGGATCAAGACGAAGGTCCCCGAAGAGGACGCGGTGGTCGACACGGCCAGCTCAGTCTGGAAGGGTGCGGACTGGTTCGAGCGGGAGATCTACGACATGTACGGCATCAGCTTCAAGGGGCACCCCGACCTCCGAAGGATCCTCCTGTATGAGGAGTTCGAGGGGCACCCGCTGAGAAAGGACTATCCCCTGGATCTGCGGCAGCCCACGGTGCCCACGCGGGAGTTTCCCGACCCCGAGAAGCAGGTCAGGAGAGACATAGATGAATGGAGAGTTCGAAAATAAAGGAGACCGCATGGAGGTCCGGGAGCTGGCCACCGACAGGGTGATGCTCAATATGGGCCCCATCCATCCGGCGACTCACGGGACGCTGCGGGTCATCGTCGAGCTCGACGGGGAGACGATCGTTTCCTGCGACAACCAGATGGGATATCTCCACCGGTGCTTCGAGAAACAGTCAGAAAACGCAACCTGGACCCAGGTTCTTCCCTACACCGACAGGCTGAACTACGTCTCCCCCCTCATGAATAACGTGGGCTACGTCATGGCTGTGGAAAAGCTGCTCGGCATCGAGGTTCCCGAGAGGGCTCAGTACATCCGGGTGATCATCAGCGAGTTTTCCCGGATCATAGACCATCTGGTCTGCATCGGCGCGAATCTCGTCGATCTTGGCGCCCTCACCAACTTCTGGTACTTCTGGAGGCCCCGGGAGGAGGTGTACGACCTCATCGAGGAGCTGACGGGGACGCGCATGACGACGGCCTACACCCGCATCGGCGGACTGAAGGACGATCTCCCCGAGGGGTGGGTGGAAAAGGCGAAGAAGGTCATGAGAGAGTCTATCCCTGCGGGCCTGAGGGATGTGGATGCCCTCATCACGAAGAACCGGATATTTCTGGAGCGGGCCGTCGGCGTGGGAGCAATGACGGCTGAGCAGGCCATGGATTACGGGCTCACGGGGCCGTGTCTGCGCGCCTGCGGTGTGCCCTATGACCTGCGCAAGGATCAGTCCTACCTCGTCTACGATCGGTTCACTTTCGATATCCCCGTGGGGGAAAATGGCGACACCTACGACCGGTATATCGTGCGCATGGAGGAGATGTGGCAGTCTCTGAGGATCCTGGAACAGGCCTTCGAGCAGATCCCCGATGGACCCATAAACGTCGATGACCCCAGGGTGACGCTGCCGCCGAAAGATTCCGTCTACGGAAGCATCGAAGCCCTCATGAACCATTTCAAGATAATCATGGAGGGCATCCAGGTGCCCCCCGGGGAAGTGTACCACGCCACGGAGGCGGCAAACGGCGAGCTCGGGTTTTACATCGTGAGCAGGGGAGGGGGCAAACCCTACAAGATCAAGGTGCGGCCTCCCTGTTTCGCCATTTACAGCGCTTTTCCCGAGATGATCAAAGGGCACATGATAGCCGATGCCATCGCCATACTCGGGAGCATTAACATAATCGCGGGAGAGCTCGACCGGTAGCGGGAGAGAAGACATGACGGTTGCATTCACACAGGAGGCACTCAGGGAATACAACGAGATACTATCGCGGTATCCCGAGAGGGAGGCGGCGATTCTGCCTACTCTTCACCTGGCCCAGAGGGAGTTCGGGCACCTGTCGTCGGAAGTGGTGGAGTACGTGTCGGGTCTTCTCGGCTTCAGCGAGGCCAGACTCTACGGGGTGGCCACCTTCTACACCATGTACAACAAGAAGCCCGTGGGGAAATACCACATCCAGGTCTGTAAGAACATCGCATGCTCGCTGCTGGGTGCGGCTCACATCATCGGCTACATCTCGGAGAAACTGGGGATAGCCCCGGGGGAGACCACCCCCGACGGGAAGTTCACCCTCTCGCTGGTGGAATGCCTGGGGTCCTGCGGCACTGCCCCCATGATGCAGATAAACGACGATTATTACGAGGGGCTGGCGCCCGATAAGATCGACGGGATCCTCGATAGCCTCGGGTGAGGCAGGGACAGACAATGGAACTGGTGCTCACGAAATATTTCCACATCGATGGATACCGGCACATCGACACGTACGTGGAGCACGGCGGGTACGCCGGGCTGAAAAAGGCCCTTCAGATGAAACCCCACGAGGTGATCGAGGAAGTGAAGAAGGCGAACCTCCGGGGGAGGGGAGGAGCGGGATTTCCTGCCGGCGTCAAATGGGGGTTCGTGCCGAAAGAGTCCGATAGGCCCAAGTACCTCGTGGTCAACGCCGATGAGGGGGAGCCGGGCACGTTCAAGGACAGGCTGATCATGGAGAAAGGCCCCCACATGCTGATGGAGGGGATCGCCATCGCCTCCTATGCCATCTCGGCGAACATCTCCTACATCTATATCCGCGGAGAGTTCATCAGGCAGGCTCAGATCCTGGATGAGGCGATAGCCGAGGCCTACGAGAGGGGGTACCTGGGGAAAAACATACTCGGGTCGGGATTTGACATCGACGTCTACGTGCACAGGGGAGCGGGTTCATACATCTGCGGTGAGGAGACGGCGCTGATCGAGTCGCTGGAGGGAAAAAAGGGCCAGCCCAGGCTCAAACCGCCTTTCCCCGCACAGGTGGGAGTTTTCGCAGGGCCCACCATCGTAAACAACGTGGAGACCATTGCCGACGTCCCCTACATAATCGTCAACGGCGGAGAAAAGTTCGCCTCTCTCGGGGTGGAAAAGGACGGCGGCACGCGGCTCTTCGGGGTCTCGGGGTACGTGAAGAAGCCGGGGATCTACGAGCTCCCCGTGGGAACGAACCTGAAGGAAATTATATACGAGCACGCCGGCGGGATTAAGGATGACCGGGAACTGAAGGCGGTGATTCCCGGCGGGTCCTCCACGCCGGTGCTCAGGCCCGAGGAGATCGACGTTCCCTTCAGCTTCGATTCGCTGGCCGGTATCGGCACCATGGCGGGGTCCGCGGGAATCATCGTCATACCGGAGGGGGTCTGCATGGTGAAGGCCCTGCTGATCCTTGCCGAGTTCTACGCCCACGAGTCCTGCGGTCAGTGCACCCCCTGCCGGGAAGGAACGGAATGGTTACGAAAGATCCTGCACCGTATGGAAAACGGAAAGGGACGGGCGGGAGACCTGGACCTCATCCTCGAGCTCTGCGACAACATGATGGGGAAGACGATATGCCCCCTCGCGGAAGCGGCGGGTATGCCCGCCGTATCCTTCATCAACAAGTTTAGGGAAGAGTTCGAGTACCACATTCAAGAGGGAACGTGTCTCGATAAAGAGATCCGGATATAGAGAAATAACGGTCAGTGTAGGTTAGCGATGCCGAAGGTTACGATTAACGAGAAACAGATCGAAGTGGAAGCGGGGACAACAGTGCTTCAGGCGGCGCAGAGGCTGGGGATCGAGATCCCCCATTTCTGCTATCATCCGAAGCTGTCCATCGCGGGAAACTGCAGGATGTGCCTGGTGGAGCTGGAAAATATGCCGAAACTTCAGACGGCCTGCTCCACCGTCGCCTCTGACGGTATGGTCGTTCGGACCGATACCGAAAGGGTGAAAAAAGCCGTCACCGGGGTCTTTGAGTTCCTCCTCATCAATCACCCCATCGATTGTCCCGTCTGCGATCAGGCAGGTGAATGCAGCCTCCAGGATTACTACATGAAGTTCGGCCTCCACGGGAGCCGCTTCACCCTCGAGGATAAGATACGCAAGTCGAAGGCGAAGGACATCGGCGGCCTTATCATGCTCGACTCCGAGCGGTGCGTCCTCTGCACGCGGTGCATCCGGTTTTTGCGGGAGGTGGTGGGGACCGATGAGCTGAACATCTTTCACCGCGGCTCTCATTCGTCCATCGATATCTACCCGGGAAGGCCCCTGGAAAACCGGTACACCTGCAACCTCGCAGAGGTCTGCCCGGTGGGCGCGCTCACCGACAGGGATTTCCGGTTCCAGTGCAGGGTCTGGTTTATGCGTGCCACGAGGACCATCTGCACCGGCTGCGCAACGGGGTGCAATCTCCAGGTGGACTATAAAAACGACAGAGTTTACCGCCTCAAGGCGGTCCTGAACGAAGACGTGAACGGCATGTGGATGTGTGACATCGGAAGGGTCTCCTACAAGATCGTCAACGAGGGCAGGATCCTGGGGCCCTTCAGGCGCTCGGGGGATGAGGAGATATTCGGGGAATGGGATGCGCTCCTCTACTCGGGAGCCATGGCGTTGCGGGAGATCATTCAGGGGGAGGGCCCCGGCAGCGTGGCGGTCGTCGCTTCACCCAGGTCCTCCAACGAAGAGCTCTATTTGACGAAGAAGCTCGCCTTCGACGTGATCGGCACGCCCCATCTCGCGTTCACCTCCGCCGTAGGGGGGGACCCCTACCATGACGACTTCCTGGTTCGTCAGGACAAGAATCCCAACGCGCGCGGCGCAAAGGAGATGAATATCGGGCCCCGCGATGGAGGACTCGATTTCGAAGGCATAATGCAGCAGGCGAGAGAGGGGAAGCTGAAAGGGCTCGTCATCGTGGGGTCCTGCCTCGGGGATATTGGGGACGCCGAGGTGGGAGAGATCCTTCGCGGTCCCGAATACGTGATCAACATCGCTTCGAACGAAAGCGCCGTTTCCCGGAGCAGCTCGCTGGTGCTGGCCTCCGGGACCTTCGCCGAGAAGGGCGGGACCTTCACGAACCACCGCGGGAGGGTGCAGCGCTTTTTCAGGGCGTTTCCTCCCAGAGCGAAGGCAAAGGAGGACATCTGGATCATGAACAAGTTTGCGAGGAAGCTCGGTGCCGGCTGGGACCACCGGGGCGAGGAGGACGTTTTTGACGAGCTGGCCAAGCGGGAGCAGTTCTTTCTGGGGCTGAGCTACAAGCTCATCGGGCACAGCGGAATCCAGGTGGGAGAGAAGGTGTAGGGTATGCTCCTGGATATCACCATATATTTCGTCAAGATCGCGATAATGCTCGCCTTTGTCCTCGGCCTCGTGCCTGTTCTCGTTTGGGGCGAGAGGAAGGGGGCGGCCTTCATCCAGGACAGGATGGGGCCGGCGAAGGCGGACATCTTCGGCTTCACCCTTGCCGGTCTTTTCCACCCCCTCGCCGATGCCATAAAGCTCCTCTTCAAAGAGGATTTTACGCCTGATGCGGCGAGCCCCGTCTATTACAGGTTGGCACCGGTATTTGCCCTTGCGCCCGTCCTTCTCACCTTTGCCGTCGTGCCCTTCGGCGATACGGTGACGCTTTTCGGGAGGCAGATCCCCCTGCAGGTGGCAGACCTGAACGTGGGCATTCTCTTCGTGTTCGCCTTCTCATCACTCACCGTCTACGGGGTGATTCTCGCCGGCTGGTCCTCGAACAACAAATATTCGCTCCTGGGGGGGCTCAGGAGTTCGGCTCAGATGATCAGCTACGAGATCTCCCTCGGCCTCTCCATAATCGGTGTGGCGATGGTCTTTGAGTCGCTCAAGCTCTCGGAAATCTCCCGTGCTCAGGGAGAGCTCATATTCGGGTTCATCCCGAAGTGGGGCGTGGTCGTTCAGCCCCTCGGCTTCATACTCTTTCTCGTTGCCGCTTTCGCCGAGTCTGCCAGGATTCCCTTCGATCTGCCCGAGGGAGAATCGGAGCTCGTAGCCGGCTTTCACACCGAGTACGGATCGTTTAAATTTTCCATGTTCTTCATGGCCGAGTACGTGCACCTGGTTGTTGCCAGCGGCCTGATCACGACGCTTTTCTTCGGGGGCTGGCAGGTTCCCTATCTTCACGCAGACGGCTTCCACCTTTTCAGGAGCGTGATCCACCTTCCCTCGTTCCTGGTGGTGCTTATGCAGGTGGGCGCCTTCGTCGTGAAGGTGCTCTTCTTCTGCTGGTTATTCATATGGGTGCGGTGGACGATCCCCCGGTTCCGGTACGACCAGGTCATGAGGCTCGGGTGGAAGGTGCTCTTGCCTCTTTCCCTGGCAAATATCTTTATCACAGGAGGCGTGATACTCCTCCTGGATAATTCGAGGATCCTATGATCGGCGTCAAGAAGATGAAGAGACCGAAGAGCATGCCCCTCGGCGAGCGGGTCTACCTCAGGGAGATTCTGAAGGGTCTCTCCGTGACGATAAACCATTTCGTGAAAAACCTGGCGAATCCGCGGAAGATCCCCACCATCGACTACCCGGAGGTGAGAAGGCCCGTTCCCCCGCGGTTCAGGGGACGGCACCGCCTGATGAAGCGCGATGACGGGACGCCCCGGTGCGTGGCCTGCTACTGCTGCGCGACGGCATGCCCGGCACTCTGCATTACCATCGAGGCGGGTGAGCACCCCGAGCCGCAAATCGAGAAGTACCCCGTCCGGTTCGACATCGACATGCTCAGGTGCATTTATTGCGGCATGTGCGTCGAGGCCTGTCCCTGCGATGCGATACGTATGGATACGGGGTGGTACACCCTTCCCGAGCGGGAGAGGGAAAAGCTGGTGTACACGATAGACGCGCTGCTTTCTGATTGACAGGGGAGAGGATGATGGAACTCATACTGTTTTTCCTGTTCGGGCTTGTGGCCGCATTCGGCTCGATCATGGTGGTTACGCGGCGGAATCCCATATCGAGCGCCATGTACCTCATCCTGACCCTCTTTGCCGTCGCCGCGCTCTTCGTTCTCAGACAGTCACACTTCATCGCTGTCATTCAGGTGATCGTCTATGCCGGTGCCGTGGTGGTGCTCTTCGTCTTCGTCATCATGCTCCTAAATGTTGCCGAGTCCCAGCTTCCCTTAGAGAAGCCCACGATCATACGGGGACTTGGCGTGGTCGCCGCGGGCCTCCTGATGCTCGAGGGGGCCATCGCGGGGAGCAAGAACGGGCTGCAACCGGTGGCAGCCGTCGACGTTGGCAGCGTGGAGGCTGTCGGAGAGGCGCTCTTCACGAAGTTCCTGCTGCCCTTTGAGCTCACCTCGGTGCTGTTGCTGGCGGCGATCGTGGGGGCTATCGTCCTGGCGCGGAAAAAATTCTAGGGGAAGGGAAATGGTTCCCGCTTCATACTATTTCATATTGAGCGGCATACTCTTCGGCATCGGGGTGATTGGCGTCGTGGCGAGGAAAAACGTCCTCATCATCCTCATGAGCATCGAAATCATGCTGAATGCCGTAAACATAGCCTTCGTGGCAGCAGGTTCCTACCTCGGCGACACGACGGGGAACGTCTTCGCCTTCATGGTGATGACCGTCGCCGCTGCGGAAGCCGCCGTGGGGCTCGCGATAATCATCGCCATCTTCCGGCACAAAGAGACGGTGGATATAACTGAACTGAACATCTTGAAATATTAACCGGAGGCAGGTTACTTTTCATGCTCGATCTTTTATGGCTCGTTCCCGTTTTACCGCTCATCGGGGTATTTTTAAACGGCGCCATTGCGCTCGCAAGTGAGCGCAGGGTGCTCCTTCAGCGGTACTACGACGAGCTGGAAGGGGGACAAGACGGGGGCCCCGATCACGGCCACGGCAATCACCACGACCCCCTCTTCAATGCGCCCTACCGGAAGATGGTGAGCCTCATCGGTCCTGGCGTCGTGGGCCTGTCATTCCTGGTGGCACTTCTCTGTGTGTTGACGCTTCTGCGGATGCCGGCTGAGAACCGGGTTTTCCAGCAGGACATGTTTACCTGGATTCAGGCCGGCAGCTTCAAGGCCGCATTCTCCCTCTACCTTGATCCACTCTCCTCGGTGATGATCCTGGTGGTGACGGGCGTCGGGTTTGTGATCCACGTCTACTCCATCGGCTACATGTCCCACGAAAAAGCCTACGCACGGTATTTCGTCTACCTGAACCTCTTCACCTTCACCATGCTCATACTGGTCCTGGCCGACAACTACCTTCTGCTCTTCGTGGGCTGGGAGGGCGTCGGCCTCTGCTCCTACCTCCTCATCGGCTTCTGGTACGAGAAGAAGACGGCGGCGGACGCGGGGAAGAAGGCGTTCATCGTGAACCGGGTGGGCGACTTCGCCTTTATCATCGGCCTCTTCCTCATGTTCTGGACCTTCGGCACGGTAAATTTTACCGGCGTCTTCGAAAATGCAGCCGGGCTCTCCCGCAGCGGCGTGCTCACCACGGGCCTGGCAACTGGCATCACCCTTCTTCTCTTCGGGGGAGCTATTGGAAAATCTGCGCAGATACCTCTGTACGTGTGGCTCCCCGATGCCATGGAGGGCCCCACGCCCGTTTCGGCGCTCATTCACGCCGCCACCATGGTCACCGCCGGCGTCTACGTCGTCGCGCGCTCGAGCACCCTTTTCCTCCTTGCTCCCACCTCCATGATGGCGGTGGCGGTCATCGGCGCGGCGACGGCCATCTTCGCCGCCACGATCGGCATCGCCCAGAACGACATCAAACGGGTTCTCGCCTATTCCACCGTTTCCCAGCTCGGGTATATGTTTTTGGCCTGCGGCGTCGGCGCCTTTGCGGCGGGAATCTTTCACCTCATGACCCACGCCTTCTTCAAGGCCCTCCTCTTTCTCGGATCCGGCTCGGTCATCCACGCCCTGGCCGGTGAGCAGGACATGAGGAAGATGGGCGGGGTCAAAAAATACATGCCCGTGACCTTCTGGACCATGTTCATCGCTACGCTGGCCATCGCCGGCATACCGGGATTCTCGGGATTTTTCTCCAAGGACGAGATTCTCTGGAAGACCTTCTCTGCCGACCACGGCAGCAGGGCTCTCTGGCTCCTCGGATCTGTCGCAGCCCTGATCACCGCTTTTTACATGTTCCGCTTGGTCTTCATGACCTTTTTCGGCCCCTCCCGCATGGAGCCTGCTGTCGAGGCAAAGGCGCACGAGTCGCCGAAATCGATGACGATTCCCCTCTCCATTCTGGCGGTATTCTCCATCATCGGCGGGTACGTGGGGATTCCCCACGTGCTCGGGGGCTCGAACCGCTTCGAGCGGTTTCTCGAGCCCGTATTCTCGGGCCACAGCGGGGGGGCACACGCCGCCGCTGCGCACAACGCCCCTGTGGTGCTGGAGGTCGGTCTCATGGGTCTTGCCGTGGCAATCGCTGTAGCCGGGATCTTCCTGGCCTATTACCTCTACGTGAAGAACACCCACCTTCCGGGGAAGATATCGGAGAGGTATCGCGGGCTCTACCACGTGGTGTACAACAAGTACTTCGTCGACGAGATCTACCACGCCCTCGTCGTTTACCCCGTATACAGAGGGTCCGTGCTGCTCTGGGAGATTTTCGACGTGCTGATCGTCGACGGGATCGTCAACGGGGTGGGATCGGTGCTTCTCGGCACGGGGCAGGCGATACGGAGGCTCCAGACGGGAGTCGTCCAGAACTACGCTTTCTCACTGCTCATTGGTGCTTTGATCCTGGTTGCATATATGATCTTTCGATAAAAAGGAGTCTGGATAGCGTTTATGGCCATTTTGGGAATTCCCGTGTTATCACTGATGATCTTCCTTCCCGTTGTGGGAATGCTGGTCCTCGTTTTCATCCCGAGGGAGAGGGAGGGATGGATTAAGAATTTCTCTCTCTTCGTGACCCTGCTCGTCTTTGGCGTGTCGCTCGCCGTTCTCTTCCGGTTCGACGGGAGCCTGGATGTGATGCAGATGGTGGAGAAGAGATCGTGGCTTCCCGGTTACGGCATCCAGTATTTTCTGGGCATCGACGGGATCAGCCTCTGGCTCGTGCTGCTCACGACCTTTCTGATGCCTATTTCCGTGCTCGCATCCTATTCGGGAATAACCAAGAGCCTCAAAGAGTACATGATCTTCATGCTCCTGCTCGAGACGGGCATGGTGGGGGTGTTCCTCGCTCTGGACCTCTTCCTCTTCTACATCTTCTGGGAGCTTATGCTGATCCCCATGTATTTTTTGATCGGCGTCTGGGGCGGAGAGCACAGGATATACGCCGCCATCAAGTTCTTCCTCTACACCATGGCGGGCTCCGTTCTCATGCTCGTGGCAATTATCGCACTCTATTTCTACAACAAGAGCGTGACGGGAGAGTTCACCTTTGACCTTCTGGAGCTGTACCGGCTCAATGTACCCGTCAAGACCCAGCTCTACATGTTCCTGGCGTTCTTTTTGGCCTTCGCCTTCAAGGTGCCCATGTTTCCCTTCCACACGTGGCTTCCCGACGCCCACGTTGAAGCGCCCACGGCCGGTTCCGTCATCCTGGCGGGCGTGCTGCTGAAGATGGGTACCTACGGTTTCCTGCGCTTCGCCATGCCCCTTTTCCCCCAGGCGACGGTCGACATGGTTCCCGTGATATCGATACTCGCCATCATCGGGATCATCTACGGGGCGCTGGTGGCGATGGTGCAGAAAGACGTGAAGAAGCTCGTGGCGTACTCCTCCGTGTCCCACCTTGGGTTTGTCATGCTCGGCATTTTTGCCCTCAACATCCAGGGGCTCGAGGGGGGGATCATACAGATGATCAACCACGGCCTTTCCACGGGAGCCCTCTTCCTTATCGTGGGGATCATATACGAGAGAAGGCACACCCGGCTCATCGAGAATTTCGGGGGCCTCTCGAAGGTGGTGCCCCTGTTCGCCGCATTCTTCATGGTGGTGACCCTCTCCTCCATAGGCCTTCCGGGCCTGAACGGATTCGTGGGGGAGTTTCTCATCCTTCTCGGAACGTTCAAGGCGAACAAAGCTTTCGCGGTTCTGGGCGCTACCGGCGTCATACTGGCGGCCATTTACATGCTCTGGATGTTCCAGCGGGTCATGTTCGGCCACGTGACAATTGAGGAGAACAGAAAAATTCCCGACATGAACCTTCGGGAGATCGCCTACATGCTCCCCATCATCGTTTTCATCGTCTGGATCGGGGTGTACCCCCAGCCATTTTTGCGGAAGATGGACGCTTCGGTGAAAAACCTGATTCAGCATGTGGAGTCGAGGGTTCAGGTTTCCGAATCGGATCAGCCGTACCACGAGCGGGTCATGGCACGGTATTTTGACAGCGAAAGGGACGCGAGGTAAGCGGCATGGGTATCGTGGACAGCCAGGCCATATACATGAGCTTGAAGGCGATACTCCCCGAGATCGTGCTCATCATCTTCGCCATTACGGTGCTCGTCTACGATCTCTTTTTGCCCGATGAGCACAGGGGGGTCAATGCGGGGATATGCATCGTGGGGGTCATCGCTGCCCTCCTTTCTGTCAAGATGGTGGGGTCGGGAAAGATTCAGGCATTTTCGGGGATGATAGAGATGGACGCCTTCGGCGCCTTTTTCACCATCATCATCCTCCTTGCGCTTTTGCTCACCCTCATGATGAGCCGCTCCTACAACGAGTGGGAGGGGATACAGAGGGGCGAGTACTATTTCCTCCTCCTCTTCTCCTCCGTCGGCATGATCGTCATGGCCAAGGCGACGGACCTCATGACCATCTTTCTCGGCCTCGAGATCCTCTCGATACCCATTTACGTCCTCGTCGGTTTCGACAGGAAGCGGATGACCGCCATCGAGGGGGCGCTCAAGTATTTTCTGCTCGGCGCCTTCGCTACGGGGTTCCTGCTCTACGGGATGGCCCTCATCTACGCCTCAACGGGGCACACGAACCTCTACGAGATCAAGGAATTCATAACCGGAGGGAAGGCCGCAACCAACGCCATGTTCCTCGCGGGGACGGCCCTTCTCCTGGTGGGCTTCGGCTTCAAGGTTTCCCTGGTTCCCTTCCACATGTGGACGCCCGATGCGTACCAGGGAGCACCCACGACGATCACGGCATTCATGTCCGCCGGCCCCAAGGCGGCCGCCTTCGGGGCCGTCATAAAGGTTCTCTTCATCACGCTTCCCGAGCTGTACCCCTACATCTGGAAGGGTCTCTGGGTCGTGGCCGTGCTCACCATGACGGTGGGAAACGTGACGGCACTGGTCCAGGACAACGTGAAGCGGATGCTCGCCTACTCCTCCATCGCACACGCCGGGTACGTGCTCGTCGGTATCGTATCGGGCGACAACCTGGGGGCTCAGGCGGCCATATTCTACCTTCTCATCTACGCCCTCATGAACATCGGCGCATTCGCCGTGGCCATGGTCATCAGCCAGCGCGAGGACGAGGGGTACGACATCGGGCACTACCGGGGGGTCGGCATCCGGTATCCCGCCCTGGGGGCGCTTATGACGCTGTTCCTGCTGTCGCTGGGCGGCATTCCCCCGACGGCCGGTTTCGTGGGCAAATTCTACCTCTTCTCGGCGGCGGTGAAATCGGGCTACATATGGCTCGCCGTTATCGGCGTTTTGAACAGCGCCGTGTCGATCTACTACTACCTGCGCATCGTGGTGTACATGTACATGCTCAAGCCGAAGGTCGAGGAGATACCCGTTCGCCCCGTCGGCATGGCTATCTCCCTCGCCCTGGTCATCGCGGCGATCGGCGTCGTCAATTTCGGCCTCTTTCCGAAGCTGCTCCTGGATTTTGCCGAGGCCTCGGTCCTTTCAATAATCCTCTGAGAGGTTTCAGATAACCCGGAGAGTAACATGCCCTGAATGCAGGATCTCGGGAATGGTTCCCGTTACCCGGGGTGACATCGTCGTGGACGTGTGCCCCACCTGCAGGGGTATCTGGTTCGACTCCGGTGAGATGGTTCTTTTGAAGGAGGAGGAGTTCATCGGAGAAGATGGTGCGGAGGAACAGGCCGATTCCGAGAGGGGTCCCGTCCTTCTGCGGTCGAAAAAAGGCCTTCCCTGCCCCTCTTGCGATGCTTCCCTCAGCCCCGTCGACTACCAGTACACGGGGAGCGCCGTCTACCACTGCAGCGATTGCAACGGCACCTTCGCCCCACGAAAATCTGCACGAAATATCCACCGCCAGCTGATTATGGGTGAGGAGAAGGCGGCAAAACTGCTCGCAAGGAGTGAAAAGCGAAAGGAGGAGGAATCCCGGGGGGCGGGATTTGCCCGTCTTGCCCGCTCACGGGGCGACGAGCACTTCTTCCTCCCCATACCCGCAGTCATTCCCGTCGAGTCTGAGATAAAACTGGGAATTTTGCCCTACGTCACCTTTTCCGTGATGGCCCTTTTTCTCCTCTTTTTCCTGGCGGGAAAGAAATTTTTCGGTTCATCGGCGCAGGTTGCCGATGTGGTGGCGCTCGTTGCGGGAGGAGGAACCCCGAATCCCCTGAAGATTCTCGGGTACGGCCTCTTTCACACGGACCTCCTTCCCCTCATCGTGAACGGCTCTTTCCTGTTCATAGCCGGGTCGCCCCTGGAGGAGCGGCTCTCACCGCTCAAGTTCATCCTCCTCTTCTTCGCAGGTATAATCGTTTGCGGCGCGGTCCACCTGCTTTTCAGCGAGCCCGGAGGGAAGATTCTCGGTGCCGCCGGCGGCATATCAGCGGTTCTCGGCGGTTACGTCGTTCTCTTTCCCCTCATACGGGTCCGGGTCTTCGNNGTCTTCGCTCTGGGGTACCTTATCTCCCTCCCCTCCTACCTGATGGTGATCGCCTGGCTCCTCATCTCCTTTTTCATGACGGGGGATTTCATCTCGGCCTATTTGAACCCCTACGGGCCGGGCTTCGTCCCGGTATCGGCGGCATTTCTCGTGGTGCTTGTCATAACTGCCGGTTTGAAGATGGCCTCCAGTGAGGGTTTCTAGAGATCCAGAAGCCAGTTCGATCGTAATAGAGAATAAGCGAATAAACTGTACGTCAGGCTCAGTAAAAGGCTCACCCTGGAATAAAGTATGCCATATTACTCAAATGATAAAAGGAGTACCATGAGGTGTTGATAACGAAAGTAGTTTAGCCTGTATCGGTCAAATGAGGAATATATTTTCGAACAAGACTCTCATGAAAATAAAATGGTAATACATTTGACAATTTATCGTGGTGAATGAAGAAAATAGTGGTAAAAAGTCTCTTTATTTCCTTTCCCGGGTAAGATAAAAGAAAAAGGCGCACATGGATAGGAAAATCAATGATGAGAACGATGACATGCAGGGATTGTTGATTGATAATGGGCCGGCAGATAAAGATAGTGTAGTATATTAAGGATTCTCTCATGAGGAATGAAACTATGTATTCTCGAATAGAGAAGCGAGGATCGTTTAAACTTCCCATCGTATATTCACCTCGTTACGACATCAGGGTCCTGGGGATCGAGAAGCTCCACCCCTTCGACTCGGAGAAGTACGGGAAAGTGTACCGGTATCTGGTTGAAAACGTGGGGATCGACGAGGGGGCATTCTACCATCCGGAATCCGTTACCAAGGAGACGCTGTTAACGGTCCATTCTGTTGAATATCTTAACTCATTATATAAGTCCGTAAATATTGCTCTAATCGCCGAGGTCATGATGGCTGCAATCGTCCCGAATCCTATCCTCCAGAAGAACGTCCTGGTGCCGAAAAAGTACGCAACGGGTGGCACAATCCTGGGCTGCGAGCTCGCCCTCGAGCATGGATGGGCGATCAACCTGTCTGGAGGATACCATCACGCCAAAGCCGATTCGGGAGGTGGATTCTGCTTCTTCGCCGACGTGCCCATTGCCGTGAAGAAATTGTGGGAAAAAAGACCGGATCTACCGGTCATGATAATCGATCTCGATGCCCACCAGGGAAACGGCAACGCCGCTATTTTCAAAGATGACAAGCGGGTGAGCATCTTCGATGTCTTCAACGGGCACATCTATCCTGGGGATTATGAAGCGGCGCAGTATGTGGAATATAATCACCCGGTGAAGATGTATATCGGCGACGGGAAGTACCTGGGGCTTCTCAAGATGGAGCTTCCGGCGGCAATCGATGAGTCGGCTCCCAAACTCGTAATCTACAACGCCGGAACTGATGTGCTGAAAGGGGACATGCTGGGGGGAATGAGCATAACGGCGGATGGAATCATTGCGCGGGACGAGCTGGTGTTCAAATGCGCCCTCGAGAGAAAGATTCCTATTTTGATGCTCCTCTCGGGAGGCTATACCAGGAAAAGCGCAAAAATTATCGGGAGATCGATCGAGAACATCCTCATAAATGTCCTTGGCATAAGAAATTAACCGTATTGCCTGTTCATAGTTCAGATTTCATAGTTCATAGTCACAACCAGACAGAGAATCAGAACATCAGAAGTTCAGAGGATCAGAAGTTCAGCAATTCCCAACTTCTCAATTTTATATTTTCTTGTTTTGCGGAACTTCGGAGTTTCGGATGCTCGAACCATATTGACACTCATTCTAATCATTCTGCTTTTGATTTTTCTCTGGACGCTGGACTCTGGACTATGAACTTTGGACTAGCTATTTTTTCCAGAGTATTCTGTAGTTCCCCTGCCGTATCGTCACCTTTCTCTGGTCCATGAGTTCCATCAGGGGCACGGAGTATTTTCGGGACGTTCCGGTTATGTCCTTGAACTGGCTTATGGTGATCTTCTCGTTTTTCTGCAGGTATCCCGTCAGGTGGGCCTCGATATCCTTGAGCGACTTTTCGGAGAAGAAAAAGTCCCTGCTTCTCGTCACGGCCCCGTCCCGGATGAGGCGGTTCAGGACGTGCTGAACGTCCTTCACCGGTTTTTTCGTGTGATTGGCGATCTCGCCCAGGGTGGGGCCCTCTTTATTGCGCTTTTCGATGAATGTGGTGATTTCCCCGCCCAGCTCATCCATGATGGTGGAGCGCATCTCTTCCATCTTTGCCGGGAGGAAGCCCTCCTTCGTCTTGACAACGTTTCCATCGGCGATGAGCGCTTTGAGCGCCTCTTCGACGAGGCGTGGGTCGATCCAGCGCCCTGTCCTGGCTCTGAGCTCGGTGAGGGTGAAGCCGCCTTTCGCTCTTTCCCTCTCCGACAGGTGGGAAAGTGCCGCAAGCACCTGTTTCGACACCTCTTCGATCAGGGACACAAGGAGATAGGCTTCACCAGCTTTTTGCAGGACCTTTTCTCCCGCCAGTTCATCGAGGGCCCGCGAAGTCTCTTTGAACTCGAGCCCTGTCAAGAGAGCTGCAACGTTACCGTCTATCGGGCCGCCCTCGAGCTCCTTCGAAGCGGCAAGGACCATGTTCCTGGCATTTCCGTTTAACAGGTCCCTGAGCGTGCCGGGAGCTTCAGCTATTCTTCCGGGCCTTCTCCGGGGGGAATAGGGGTTGATGACGACCCCGCCGCCCACGGTGTAGCCGAAGTTTTCCAGTTGCGAAAAGCCCCGGAGAATGAAGCGCTCCTTCCCGAAGAGCACGGCCGGCGAGAAGAGGTGTATCCGGGCGATGCCGCTCTCCCCGGGAGCGATCTCGCGCCTCCCGTAGGGCTGGAGGACCGACTCGACGTAGGTGGTCCCGTAGTGGAGATTGAGCTTCGTCCCGAACCGGAAGGGCTTTTTGTTCACCTTGAGGTTCTCCACCAGGGCGTCGATGGCAGTCGTTGTCACCACCTCGCCCTTCCCCGTTATCACGTCTCCCCGTGCGAGGTCTTCCCTGTCGATGCCGGTGAGATTGGCGGCAGTGCGGCTTCCTGGGGTGGCCTCATCGAGCTTTTCCCCGTGGGATTCCAGGTATCGTACGCGTGCGGTCCTGTTTCGGGGCATGACTGCCACCTCCGACTCCCTTCTCAGCGTTCCCGATTGAAGGGTTCCGGTGACCACCGTGCCGATCCCTTTGAGGGTGAAGATCCTGTCGACGGGGTATTTCAGCGGCCGGTCCTTTGATCTACCGGAAAGCTTCTTTGCCACGCTGTCGATGTTCTTTACCAGCTCATCGAGCCCCTGGCGGGTTACAGACGAGACCTTGACGATGGGAGCGCCGGAGAGAAAGGTCTCGTTCTTGAAGCCCCTCACTTCCTCTTCCACCAGGTCGAGCCACTCCTTCTCCACCCTGTCTATCTTGGTCAAAACGACGATGCCCGCAGGGATACCCAGGAGCCTGCAGATGTCGGTGTGCTCGCGGGTCTGGGGCATCACGCCTTCGTCGGCGGCGATGATCAAAAGGACGATGTCGATGCCCGTTGCCCCGGCAACCATGTTGCGCACGAATTTCTCGTGGCCGGGGACGTCGACGATACCCCCTTTGGCGCCTGAAGGCAGATCCAGCGCGGCGAAGCCGAGCTCGATGGTGATCCCCCGCTCCTTCTCCTCCTTCAGCCGGTCGGGATCGATGCCGGTCAGCGCCTTGACCAGGGCGCTCTTGCCGTGGTCGATGTGGCCGGCGGTGCCGATAATAACTCTCTTCATGGGGAAAAATTATACCATCAATACAGTCCCGGGTCCCGGGTGTCGAGTCCCGAGTCAAAATCCAATCCTTAACTATGAACTTCGAACTCTGAACTATGAACGACCGATCCTGACATATTTTTCCTCGATCATAATAGATTTCGTATTTGCTATACTAAACGAAAATCTGCAGATGGAGAATTGCGGGGGTTTCTGCATGGCCTATGAAGATCTGGGGCATTTTCTTCGGGTTCTTTCCGAGCGTGGGGAACTCATCCGGATTTCGACTGAAGTCTCTTCCCACCTGGAGGTATCCGAGATCGCCGACCGTCTGGTCAAGGAGGGCGGCCCGGCGGTTGTTTTCGAGAACGTGAAGGGGGCGAAATTCCCTCTCGCCATGAACATCTTCGGCACGATGGAGCGGATGCGCCTGGCCCTCGAGGCGGACTCCTTCGAAGAGATTGCCGCGCGGGTGAAGGAGATCATCGAGCCCGAGATACCGGTGAAACTCATCGACAAACTGAAGATGCTCCCCAAGCTCAAAAAACTCTCAGATTACGTTCCGAAAGTTGTAAAGGACGCCCCCGTCAAGGAGGTGGTGATCGAGGGAAGCGACGTGGATCTCGGTGATCTGCCCGTGGTTACCACCTGGCCTGGCGATGGGGGACCCTTCATCACCCTTCCCCTCGTGTTCTCTCAGGATCCCTATTCGGGGATGAGGAACGTGGGGATGTACCGGATGCAGGTCTACGACGGAAGGACCACGGGAATGCACTGGCA